>WNGF01010889.1_pt1 | contig 27412 bp, 23 predicted proteins | sample 5400641 | NCBI WGS metagenome assembly WNGF01 (sample SAMN13153371, study PRJNA577476) | soil metagenome | isolation source: 80 cm soil or saprolite under grassland replicate 2 | place: USA:California | collected 2016-06-15 | reverse complement strand
TCAGCGGCCTCGGGACGAGGGCCGCGTACGTCACCGCTACGCACCGAGCCGCTCGCCTTCGGAGTGCCGCTCGCCCTCTTCGCCCAGGCCCTGCTCGCCTGCGACATCAGTGCGGGTCTTGCCGATCGAGACGAGATAGAGCACAGGCAGTGCGATCGCCCCGACAACGATTTCTGCGTGGGCCACGTCAGGTGCGGCCAGCACGATGAACAGGACCGACAGCATGGTGCCCACGGCCGACAGGGCCATCACCGCGCCGTTCAGGTTGCGCAGCTTTACCACCAGGCAGGCCGCGGCGAGCACGAGCGCGAGGATGAGGTAGTCAAGAACCCAGAACACGGTCAGTGATCCCCTTTCCCGCCCGTGGGCCGCTCCTTCTCCTGCGCCGCGCCCTCCCGTTGCGCTTTCGCGTCGTCACGTACGGCGCCGGGCCACATCGGCACGCCGACCTTGTAGGCCGCGCGGGCGAGCGCGTGCGAGGATGCGGGATTGACCACGAGCAGCAGGATGGCGACCAGCAGCGCGCGGCTGCCGTAGGGGCTGACCGGCCCTTCCCCGACAGCCAGCGCAACCAGCACCGGCAGCGCACCCATCGTGATCGTTTTCGTAGAGCACTGAATCCGGCAGTAGAGGTCGGGCATGCGCAGGATCCCGACCACGCCAGATAGCGAGAACGCCAACCCGGTCGCGGCGAGCGCGATGACGATGACCCTTGTCAAAGCAGGCCACGCTCAAGGTAACGCGACCACACGATGGTGCCCAGGTAGCTGAACGAAGCCAGCCACAGGGCGGGATCGAGGAATACCGTGCGGCTCGTGTATGCCGCGAACAGCAGCACCGCCAGCGCCGCCTGCGTCGACATGGTGTTCAGCGCCACGATCCTGTCCGAGACCGTCGGGCCCGCGGCCAGCCGGATGACGAGCAGTCCGGCGACCGCGATCTCGGCGATCGCCACGGCCAGGAAGATCGTGCTCATTGATCCGCCTTCTCCCCATCCGCGAGCGGGGCCAGCGGGTCCATGACTCGTTCCACCGGGCCGTTGATCGCTTGCCGGACCTGCCAGGCGTCACCGTCGGGCACGGCAACTGCGTGGTACTGGAGGCGATGGGCCGAAAGATCCAGGTCCACGAGCTGGTTGTCCACGACGACCGAGGTGAGCAGCGCGACGGCGGTCAACCCGCCGGGTGAACGCTCGCGCGTCGCGGCGATCACCATTCCGCTGCGCAGCGGCCTGGCCGGTGCCCAGATCCGGCAGGCCAGGCGGAGGTTCGCCGTAACAATCCGGCCGGCGGCGGCGACCATGAGCGTGCACACGGCGGCGAGCCGGCGCGGATGAAGCAGCCGCCACGGGCGTGCAACCTCACCAAGCGGCGCGAGTGCGACCGCGACCGCGGCCGCCACTGCGGCGCCGAAATACATTTGCTCCGGAGTCAGCGTCCAGGTCAGCAAGACCCACACGAGGAAGGCCCAGCAGAATAGGGCGGCGACGCGTCGCATGCCGACAGGTCTTCCCGCGTCCCCCGGCTCAAACCTGAGCAATCCGGTCACCTGGCGTTTACCCGGGCTGCCCAGCGGTAGGGTCCGGGGTTCAATCGCCAGGAGTGGAGGCTCCTGATGGTGCAGCAACTCATTACCCAGAAGGTCCGCGACGTGATGACCGGGATAGCTGTCATGCTCCGGCCAGACCAGACGCTGACCGACGCGGCGTGCGCGATGCGCGACCACGCGGTCGGCTGCGTCTTGGTTGCTGTTGGTGACGAGCTTCGCGGGTTGATCACCGATCGCGACATAGTGGTGCGAGCGGTCGCGGAATCGCGCGACCCGGCCGAGGTCCAGTTGAGCGAGGTGTCCAGCCTGGACATCGCCGTGGTGGGCCAAGACGACGACGTCGCTGACGCGTTCCGGATCATGCGGCAACGCGCGGTCAGGCGGTTGCCGGTTGTCGAAGGCTCGCGCGCGGTGGGCATGGTGTCCCTTGGCGACCTGGCACTCGAGTACGCGCATGACGGCGCATCCGCTCTGATGGACATCAGCGCGGCACCGCCCAACGCATGAGGCTTGCGGCAGGCGATCGGCTGCGGTCCGACCTGGCCAGCCTGCCAGGTCCCACCCGGATCGACGTCACGGCTGGCCCGGTTCAGGAAGTGCCGGTGTACGGCAGCGGGAGTTTCACCTCATAAAACGGGCCAGGAAACGGCCTGGCGCTGAAGCGCGCCGCTGTCGATCAATACCGGGTTGCCTGATCGGCCCGGCAAACTGCGGCGCAACAAACTGCGGCGTAGCAAACTGCGGCGCGACAAACTGCGGCGCAGCAAACTGCTCAGCAGGATCATTAGCCATCATTGTGACCATACAATTTACAGAGCCGGGCAGCCGTCGGCCCGCGCAGATAGGACTTCCCATGTCCCAGCTATCCGACCCCGACGAGCTAGAGGTGGAAGTCGCAGAGCTCGAGACGCGCGCCGGGGACCTGCGGCAGGCGGCTGACATACCTGGCGCCGCGCTGCGGCCCATTCTGGATGCCGCCCTGGTCGAGCTGGAACTCGCGGTCGACATGCTGGCCGAGCTGCGAGCGCGGGTCGATGCCGGAACCGACCAGGCTCGCCGCCCCAGCCCGGCCGACATGGAGCGCCGCCTGCTCCTCGCCGTATTCCAGGACGCGCCAGCGCCGATCTTCCTACTGGAAAGCGACGGTAGTGTTCGCAGGGCGAACCGGCAGGCAGGGGCACTGCTCGGTGTGCCACCCGGTTACACCACAGGCAAGCCGTTTACCGCGTTCGTTGACCTGTCCGGCAGGGCCGCGATGAAGAGCCAGCTCAGCGCCCTGGTTCGAAAGCGCAGACCGCGGCGGATCCGGTGCCAGCTGCAGAGCACGGGCGGCAAGGTGGCCACCGTGTTGACGATTGACCTGGTGGAACTCACCGGCGAGCCAGAGCCGCTGATTGTGGCTGTCGCGGGGGCGGCGTCAGCCTCGCCCGGACCCAAGTGGCGGGGATCCGCCAGCCAGCCGGGCGGGCGCGCGGAGGTCGCGGACCGGGCGGTCGCGGGAGCGACTCGGCGCCTGGGTCTCATGACGGCGACGACTCGCCTGCTGCTGGAGAATGCGACATTTAACGAGTCGGTGACGCTCCAGCGCTGCGCGCGGCTGTTGTCGGCGGAACTCAGCGCCTGGGTGATCGTGGACGTGGTACGCGACGGGCAGCTGCGCCGTCAGTTCGTGGTTGGACCGCCTCGCGAACGCACGGCCGAGCTGACCCGGGCGATCAGTGAAGTGGAACCGGCGCCTGGCTCACTGCCGCGTGAAGTACAGGAGTCGGAGAGTTCACAACTGCTCGCCCACGCCGAGGACGTCACGGTCCTCGGCAGCACCAAGGAGGGCGTACCCGTGCTCACGCTGCTCGGCGCAACCTCCGTACTCTGCGTTCCCCTCTCGGACGGCCAGCGCAGCTACGGCGCGCTGACGCTCATACGGCGGGCCGACGAGCCGCCGCTGGCCGTGGCTGACCTCGGGCTTGTCGAGGAGCTCGGCGAGCAGGTCGCGCTTGCGATCAAGGTGGACCGGATGTTCGTTCGCCGCTCCGAGGTGGTCGAAGCGCTGCAGGCAAGCCTGCTGCCTCGTGAAGTCCCGCCGATTCCCGGTGTGGATATCTCGGCCGCCTACGTGGCGGCCACCGAGGGCCTTGATGTCGGGGGCGACTTCTACGATGTCTACGACAGCCCGGGCGGCTGGGGTCTTGTCATCGGTGATGTCCAGGGAAAGGGTGAGGAGGCCGCGACCGTCACGGCTACGGCGCGGCACGCCGCGCGCGTCCTCGCACACGGCAACGCTGATCCCGCCGACGTGCTCGGCATGGTCAACGAGGTGCTGCTGGTCCACCAGGGCAGCGACCGATTCGTCACTGCCATAACCGCCCACCTGCGGTGGAACGAAAACGTGCTGCATACGACCCTGGGCTGGGCGGGCCACCCAGGGCCGGCGCTCGTCCGCCCGGACGGGCGCGTTCAGATGCTTTCCGGCGGCGGAATGCCCCTTGGCCTGTTTGCCGACTGCGAGCCAACCAGCGAGGAGCTGGATCTCGAGCCCGGGGATATGCTGTTCTTCTTTACCGACGGCGTTACCGAGGCACGCAGCCCCGAGAACGGTTATTTCGAAAGTCGGCTGGCGGATGAGCTTGCCTCGCTGGCCGGGGAGGCTGCCCAGGCGGTCGTGTCGGCGATGCAGGGGCGTGTGCTCGAGCACAGCATGAATGACCTACGTGACGACATGACCATGCTTGTGCTCCGGGTGCTGGCCCCGGCCTAGCACCGTGCGGCGCGGCGCCGGGCGGCCGTTGGCGACGCGGCGCCGCCGTCAGCGGTCCGCCCGCAGCGCGTCAAGCGCGTCACGCAGCCGCGTGATCCGCTGCTCGAGCCGCGACACAGAGTCCGCCAGGAGACTGTCCACAGCAAGGGACGCCTGCCCGGCGAGGACAGCGACCTGGTCCTCCACTGCGGCGAGCCGAGCCGACAGTTCCGCCATGACCGATTCCGCGCTGCCGAGCGGGCCCTCCAGCTGGGCACGCAAGAGCTCGGCCTGGGCCTGCAATTGCCTGTTCTTGGCATAGAGCTCCACAAAGACGGAGACCTTCGCGCGCAGCACCCAGGGGTCGAATGGCTTCGAAATATAGTCGACGGCGCCAGCCGCGTAGCCACGGAACGCGTAGTTCGAGTCGGCGTTCACCGCGGTGAGAAAGATGATTGGGATATCGCGTGTCTTGGGCCGCCTCTTGATGTGGGTGGCGGTCTCGAATCCGTCCATGCCCGGCATGACGACGTCCAGGAGGATGACCGCGAACTCATCGGTAAGCAGCGCCTTGAGCGCCTCCTCGCCCGACCGGACGGCGACCAGCTTCTGATCGAGTGAGCTGAGGATGGCCTCGAGCGCGACAAGATTCTCCTGGCGGTCATCGACTAGAAGGATCTTCGCCTTGTCGGCCACCTCGCATGTTCCCTTCCTGTGCTGCGGGCTATCGGGCGGCGACGCGGTCCAGCCAGTGGCGCATGACTCGGAGCAGATGCTCGACATCGACCGGTTTGGGGATGTAATCAGAGGCGCCCGTGGCGATGCTCTTTTCCCTGTCCCCCTTCATCGCCTTGGCGGTGAGCGCAATAATCGGCAGATCGGCAAACTGCGGCATGTGGCGAATTGCCTCTGTTGTCGCATAGCCGTCCAGTTCCGGCATCATGACGTCCATGAGCACGAGCGCGACGTCATCCGTGCGCTCAAGCACGTCAATGCCCTCTCGGCCGTTTTCCGCATAGACAACCTCTGCGCCGCACCGTTCGAACACACTGGTAAGGGCGAAAACGTTACGTACGTCGTCGTCGATTATCAAGATCCTCGCGCCGGCCAGCGTGTCGCGGGCGTCAGGTTCTCCAGCCCGTGCTGGCTGATTGCTCCGATCTTTCGCCCGCTGAGCCCTGGGCTGCGCCTGCGCTGTTGCCTGACGCGCGCCCGCCTGGCCTTCGCCGCCGCCGTCCCGGGTGGCCTCATCGTGCGGGGCGCCGTTGGTGGGCGCGGTCGCAGCCGGCCCGTCCGCATGCGCGTTCGGCTCGGCTTCGCGGGCCGGCGCGCGCCGGTCGGCATTGTGCCCGTACCGGACGGGAAGGAGCAAGGTAAACATGCTGCCATGACCGACCCTGCTGCGGGCGCGGATCTCGCCGCCCAGAAGCCGCGCGATGTCACGGCTGATGGAAAGGCCAAGGCCGGTTCCACCGTAACTGCGGCTCGTCGTCCCGTCGGCCTGCTGGAACGGGTCGAAGATAACCTGAAGTTTTTCCTCGGGGATGCCCACACCGGTGTCGGCCACCGCAAACGCCACGACGTCAGGCTCTGCCGCGAGGGAACCGGTGAACTGGATGTTGCGCGCGCGGGAGATGCGCATCCGCACGTCGCCAGCCGAGGTGAACTTCACCGCGTTCGACAGCAGGTTGCGCAGCACCTGCTGCAGCCGCTGTTCGTCAGTAAACAGCTGTTCGGGCACGTCGGCAGATACCTCCACGCGGAAGCCGAGACCTTTGTCGACGGCCACCGGCCGAAACGCCGCTTCCACGTATTCAACGAGCGTCGCCATGGCCAGCACCTGGGGGTGCACGTCCATCTTGCCCGCCTCGACCTTTGACAGGTCCAGGATGTCGTTGATCAGCTGCAACAGGTCGCTTCCGGCCTCGTGGATGGTTCTGGCGAACTCCACCTGCTTGACGGTCAGATTGCCGTCCGCGTTCTCCGACAGCAGCTTGGCCAGCACCAGGAGGCTGTTCAGTGGCGTGCGCAGCTCGTGCGACATGTTGGCCAGGAATTCCGACTTGTACCTGGACGAGAGCGCCAGTTGCTGCGCGCGTTCTTCGAGTGCGCGGCGGGCCTGCTCGATCTGGAAGTTCTGCACCTCGATCGCGCGATTCTGCTTCGCCAGCAGCGCGGCCTTGTCCTCGAGCTCTGCGTTGGATCTCCGCAGCTCGCCCTGCTGCCGCTGCAGCTCGTCCGAGCGCTCCTGCAGCTCCTGCGTGAGCCGCTGCGATTGGCTGAGGAGCGCCTCGGTGCGGGAGTTGGCCATGATCGTGTTGATGGTGACGCCGATGGTGCCCACGAACTGATCGATAAATGCCTTGTGCGTGTCGCTGAACTGGTGCAGCGAGGCGAGTTCCAGCACCCCTAGCACCATGTCTTCGAACAGGATGGGCAAGATCACGATGTTGGCCGGCGGGGCTTCGCCGATACCGGACCCGACCGTGATGTAGCCGCTGGGGACGTCACTGATCACGATCGGTTTGCGCTCGACCGCCACCTGACCGACCAGCCCTTCGCCGAATGAGAACTCCGTGCCACGCATCTCGCGGAACCCGTATGCGGCGATCCGCTTGAGTATTGGCTCCTCCCGGCTCCCATCGGCTCCCGGCGGGTACTCCGCGAGATAGAACGCGCCGAACTGGGCGGACGTCAGGGGTGTGAGCTCGCTCATGATCAGCTGCGCGAGGTCGAGCAGGTCACGGTGGCCCTGCATGAGGCCCGCTATCCGGGCCAGATTGGTCTTCAGCCAATCCTGCTCCTTGTTGGCGGTCGTCGTTTCGCGCAGGTTCGCGACCATGAAGTTGACGTTGTCCTTGAGTTCCGCCACCTCTCCACGGGCGTCGACCTGGATTGACTGGGTGAGATCTCCTTCGGCCACCGCGCTCGCCACCGCGGCGATCGCACGGACCTGGGTGGTCAGGTTTCCCGCGAGCTCGTTCACGCTCTCGGTCAGGCCCTTCCAGGTGCCCGAGATCCCGTAAACGTGAGCCTGGCCGCCGAGGCGACCCTCGCTGCCTACCTCGCGGGCGACTCTGGTGACCTCATCGGCGAACGCAGAAAGCTGGTCGACCATCGTGTTGATTGTCGTCTTCAGCTCGAGGATCTCGCCCTGCGCGTCCACGGTGATCTTCTTGCCCAGGTCTCCGTTCGCCACGGCGGTCGCCACCTGGGCGATTCCCCGGACCTGGCTCGTCAAGTTGTTCGCCATGAAGTTGACGTTGTCGGTGAGATCCTTCCATGTCCCAGAGACGCCGCGGACACGTGCCTGGCCGCCCAGGCGGCCCTGGGTGCCGACTTCGCGGGCCATTCTGGTGACCTCGTCGGCGAATGCGGAGAGCTAGCTGGTCGACCATCGTGTTGATGGTGTCTTTGAGCCGGAGGATCTCGCCCTGCGCGTCCACGGTGATCTTCTTGCTCAGATCACCGTTGGCGACGGCGGTGGTGACCTGAGCGATGTTGCGTACCTGATTGGTCAGGTTGGAGGCCATGCCGTTCACCGAGTCGGTGAGGTCCTCCCACACGCCAGAGACGCCGCGGACGTGCGCCTGGCCGCCCAGGCGGCCCTGGGTGCCGACTTCGCGGGCCATTCTGGTGACCTCGTCGGCGAATGCGGACAGCTGGTCGACCATCGTGTTGATGGTGTCTTTGAGCCGGAGGATCTCGCCCTGCGCGTCCACGGTGATCTTCTTGCTCAGATCACCATCGGCGACGGCGGTGGTGACCTGAGCGATGTTGCGTACCTGATTGGTCAGGTTGGAGGCCATGCCGTTCACCGAGTCGGTGAGGTCCTTCCACACGCCAGAGACGCCCTGGACCCGCGCCTGCCCGCCGAGCTTTCCTTCTGTGCCGACTTCGCGGGCCATTCTGGTGACCTCGTCGGCGAATGCGGACAGCTGGTCGACCATCGTGTTGATGGTGTCCTTGAGCTGGAGAATTTCGCCCTTCGCATCGACAGTGATCTTCTGGGACAGATCTCCCTTGGCGACCGCCGTAGCGACCTGGGCAATGCCGCGCACCTGCACGGTCAGGTTGGAGGCCATGCCGTTCACCGAGTCGGTGAGGTCCTTCCACACGCCGGACGCGCCGCGGACGTGCGCCTGCCCGCCGAGCTGGCCCTCGGTGCCCACCTCGCGCGCCACCCTGGTGACCTCGTCGGCGAACCCCGACAGCTGATCGACCATAGTGTTCACGGTCTGCTTCAGCTGCAGCATTTCACCCTGTGCGTCCACCGTGATCTTCTGGGACAGGTCTCCCGCGGCGACGGCCGTTGAGACCCGCGCGATGTCACGCACCTGCACGGCCATCTGAGTGACCTCCGACGCGTGCAGGGCTAGCTGCGCTCCCACCTCATCGACGAGAGCGGTGATCTCGGCGAGGACACCGCTGCCACCTTTCAGGTTCGGCACCGGCAGCCTGCGGGGCCGGTAATCACCGTCACTGAGCGCGATAAGGGCGGCACGAATGGGCTCGAGATCCGCATCCCCGTAGCGCAGCGTCAACTCGGCTGACGTGCCGCCTTTACGGGATGGCGACCTGTTACCTGGGCGGCGCGCGTTCCGGGGGCCGTCGCCCTGGATGTGCGCACGATCGCTGTTAGCAAGGGGGGGTCCGGGACCCGGGGCCTCATGATCCGGATCCGAGGACCGCGCTGCGGTAGGTCTGCTCATTCTCCGCGCATTTCGTTGCTGTTTGGCCAGGATTCCTTGGCTTTGTGAAGTCGACCTTTTCAGCCGGCTCACCAAACTAGGCTCGATTCCCTAGGATGTATCACCGCCACGAGTCTGTCACGCAGACCTCATCGGACATTACGGAATGACATATAGAGTCCTTGCGAAGGGGCGCCGCGACCTCACGGCCAGCGCCGAATACGACCCTGAGCCCGCCGCGGCGGCCGCGGCGCGCCGATTTGTCCGGGAGACGCTGCATTCGTGGGGGGCAGCGGACCGGTCGAGGCTCGTGGATGACGCTGTCCTGCTCACGAGCGAGCTTGTCACCAATGCCATCGTGCACGCGGGCACCCCCCTGCGGGTGAGCTGCAGGCTGGATGGCGGCGAGGTGGAAGTGACCGTCCGTGACCGCCATCCCGCCCGGACGATCCACGACGCGTTCGCCGCCGTGGACGACGCCGAGCGCACGAGCGGCCGCGGGCTCATGCTTCCCGCCGCATTGGCGTCGTCGTGGGGAGTGAGCTATGCCCGCAGCGCCAAGGCAGTCTGGTTCCGGATGGTGCTGACCGACAAGCCCGCACAAAGCGACAAGCCGGGTGCGAATCCGGACGCCGCAGGTGAGCGGGCGGGAGAGCCCGGTCCGGGCGAGACGCAGGCGTCAAGAGGCCAGGCATCAGGAGGCCAGGCACCGCTTCGGCGTGTGCCACCACGGGTTGGCCCGCAGGGCACAGATGATCTGGCGCTCGTGGCTGACGACGAGGCGATGGCAGGCATCGGCAGGCTCAGCTATGACGAACTGCTCAGGCACACGGTGGAGATGGCACGTGACGCCGCCGGCGCGGACGCCGTCTACGTGCTTGTTGCGGACGAGGACGGGGAGCTGCGGATCCGGGCTGGTGCGGGAATCGGCAGCCCGGAGCTTCTGGCCAGGCTCGCCGGGCCTGCGGCGCGGGTGGCTCATGGGCCGCACGATACTGGCCCACCCAGCCTGGTGCCCGCGGTCTACGATGACCTGAGCCAGTTCTTGGCTGTGCCGTGCACGACGGGCACGACGTCCACGATGTCCGCGATGTCCGCGATGTCCGCGATGTCCGCGACGCCGGCTGGCGCACCCGCCGGGTCGCTCGTGACGGTGCCGTTCCTCGCCGAGGGGCGGGTCACTGGAATGCTCGCCGCCACCACTGCCGAGCCTGACAGGTTCACCGACACCGACGCGGAAAGCCTGCAGAAACTTGCTGACCGCGTCGCGCTTTCCCTGGAACGCGCGCGGCTGGCCGAACTCGAGCGGGTGCGGCGCGGCAGGATCAGCTTCCTCGCGGAAGCGAGCGACCTGCTGGCCGGCACGCTCGACCAAGACAAGACCGTAGCGCTTGCCGCACAGCTTGTGGTTCCCCGGCTGGCGTCCTGGTGCGCCGTCTACCTTGGCGAGAACGGTGGCCCGCCGGAGCCGGCGTATGTGTGGCACAGCGACGAGACGCGGTGCGATGCGCTCGCCGCGTTGCTCGCTCGCGTGCCGCCGCCGCAGCTCCCGTCACGGGTGGGAGCCCGCCGTTGGTCACTTGCTGGCACCCCAGAGCCAGCGATTCCGCCGGACGCCGCCGACCTTGCCTCCGACGCCGTGTGGTGCTGCCCGCTCGTGGCCCGCGGCCGCGTCCTTGGCGCATTTGTGATCGGCCGTCCCCGGGGGGAGAGGTTTCCCCGTGAGGCGATCGAGATGGTGGAGGATCTCAGCCGGCGGGCCGCTCTCGCACTCGACAACGCGCGGTTGTATTCGCAGCAGGTCCAGACGAGCCGGGCCCTGCAGCGCAGCCTGCTGCCACCCGAGGTGCCGCGTGTTCCGGGTGTGGACCTCGCGGTCGAGTACGCGGCGGCAGGTGAGGGAAACGAGGTCGGGGGCGACTTCTATGACGTCTTCGCCGCGGCGGATGACCGCTGGCGTTTCTCCATCGGCGACGTGTGTGGCACCGGGCCCGAGGCCGCGGCGGTCACCGGTCTCGCGAGGTACACAATGCGTATCCTGGCCCGCGAGGGACTCGGGATCGCGGCCGTGCTCGACCGGCTGAACCGGCTGATCTTGGATGAAGGGCCACGTGGGCGGTTCCTCACACTCGTGCACGGAGAGATCACCACCATTCCAGTCGGCTGGGCTCCACCAGGCCGACGGCCTCCGCTGCACGGCTCGTCGCCCGTGGCGCGCGTTTCGCTGGTATGCGCCGGCCATCCGCTGCCGTTGCTCATGCGCCCCGGACGCAAGCCCGAGCCTGCGGTCAGCGCGCAATCACTGCTCGGCGTGCTCGACCAGGTCAGCTTCCGCGCCCGCAGCGTCGACCTCCACTCTGGCGACGTACTGCTGTGTGTCACCGACGGGGTGACCGAGCGGCGTCATGCCGGTCAGCTGCTCGACGACGACGATGGCCTGCGCCAGGTGTTTGCCGCGTGTGCTGGCCTGAACGCGGGCGCGGTTGCGGCGAGGATCATGCGCGCCGTCCGCGACTTCGCGCCAGAGCCACCGGTCGATGACACCGCCCTGATCGTTATGCGCGCAATCTGAGCGCCTCGTCTACAAGATCGACAGCGCGGGCGGCGGCAGCGAGCCTGCGGCCTTCACGGCGATACGCCACGAGCACGGCACTGTACGCGTGGGGGGGCAGCACCTCGCCGAGATCGGTCGCGGCGGTCCGGTATCCCTGCCGTGCGCCTTCCACACATGCCCGGACGTGATGCCGGGCCATCTGCGCGAGCGCCAGCGGGTACCTGCGCAGCACACCGTACAGCCGGTAATCCGGCGGAACGACGTCGAAGAGCCAGGCCACAGCGGTCTCCTCGAATCGTTCCGAGCCAGGAGGGTGCACCCCGGTGGGCCATCCCGGCGGGAGCCGCACACTCATGTGTTCATCCTAGTACATTAACGAATATATGTTCTATTACTATTGCGATAGGCGGCCATCACCCCCGCCACGGCTGTACACGGCACCGAGTCCGCGCTGGTCACCCATGGAGGCGTTCGCGGGTCGCTTGGTGTCACGCAGCGCCAGCCGTTCGGGAATAGGGGTTCGAATACACTGGTTAAGCCGCGTGATCTAACGGCAAGTCCCGCGATTCCCCGACGGAGTTCCTTCATGCCCGCACAGGCTGCGAACAGCGCCACCCGCCACGACATCCGTAACGTGGCGATCGTTGCGCACGTGGACCACGGCAAGACCACGCTCGTGGATGCGATGCTGTGGCAGACAGGGGCGTTCCGTGCGAACGCGCAGGTCGCCGAGCGGGTGCTCGACTCCGGTGACCTGGAGCGTGAAAAGGGCATCACGATCCTCGCGAAGAACACGGCGGTGCGCCGGGATGGCCTGACCATCAACATAATCGACACGCCCGGGCACGCCGACTTCGGTGGCGAGGTGGAGCGGGGGCTTTCCATGGCCGACGGCGTGCTGCTGCTCGTGGACGCGAGCGAGGGACCGCTCCCACAGACCCGGTTTGTGCTGCGCAAGACCCTGCAGGCGAAGCTGCCCGTAATCCTTGTGATCAACAAGGTGGACCGCGCGGACGCCAGGATCGCCGAGGTGGTCGACGCCTGCTACGAGCTGTTCCTCGACCTCGACGCGACGGAGGACCAGATCGAATTCCCGATCGTGTACGCGTGCGCGCGGGCCGGGCGGGCGTCGCTGCACCGCCCCGCCGATGGCACGCTCCCGGCCGCGGCGGACCTCGGGCCGCTGTTCGCCGTGATCGCCGAGGCGATCCCGCCGCCCCGCTACGACCCGGCCGCCCCACTGCGTGCGCAGGTCACCAACCTGGATGCCTCCGCCTACCTAGGCCGGATCGCGCTCTGCCGGGTGATGTCGGGGACGATCGCGCGCGGCCAGCACGCAACATGGTGCCGCCGTGACGGGACCATGGAAAAAGTCAAAATCACCGAACTATTCCTAACGGCTGCGCTGGAGCGCGTCGCCGCCGAATCTGCGGGGCCCGGCGACATCATCGCCGTCGCTGGAATCCCCGACATCATGATCGGCGAAACTCTGGCCGACCCGGATGATCCGCGCCCGCTGCCGCTGCTCACCGTGGACGAACCGGCCATCTCCATGACGATCGGGATCAACACCTCGCCCATGGCCGGGCGCGACGTTGCTGGCCCGGGACGGTCCTCCAGAGCCCTTCGCCACCCAACCAAGGTCACCGCGCGGCTCGTGTCAGCCAGGCTCGAGCGTGAACTCGTCGGCAACGTCTCGATTCGGGTGTTGCCGACGGCGCGGCCCGACACGTGGGAGGTGCAGGGCCGCGGCGAGCTCGCGCTCGCGGTCCTCGTGGAGACCATGCGCAGGGAGGGCTACGAGCTGACGGTGGGACGGCCGCAGGTGGTCACGCGCGAGGTCGGCGGAAAGGTGCACGAGCCTGTGGAGCGGCTCACCGTGGACGTGCCCGAAGAGTTCTTCGGCGCGGTCAGCCAGTTGCTCGCCACCCGTAAGGGCCGCCTGGAGAACATGACCAACCACGGGACTGGCTGGATCCGCCTGGAGTACGTGGTCCCCGCCCGTGGGCTGATCGGTTTTCGCACCGAGTTCCTCACCGGCACGCGGGGGACCGGCGTGGCGCACCACGTGTTCGACGGCTACCGGCCGTGGTTCGGCTCGCTGCCCACTCGGCCATCCGGGTCGCTGGTTGCGGACCGGACGGGTATCGCGGCGCCGTATGCCATGTTCGGGCTGCAGGAGCGGGGATCACTGTTCGTGTCGCCCGGCACCGAGGTCTACGAGGGCATGATCGTCGGAGAGAACTCGCGTCCTGGTGACATGGATGTGAACATCTGCCGTGAGCGCAAGCTGACGAACGTGCGCCAGTCGACGGCGGAGGAACTTGAACGCCTGGTGCCGCCGCGGCTGCTCAGCCTGGAGCAGGCGCTGGAGTTCTGCGCCGACGACGAGTGCGTGGAGGTCACGCCGTCCGCGGCCAGGCTCCGTAAGGCGGTCCTCGACGCCAAGGAGCGGGAGCGGATGCGCGCCCGCGCCGCCCGCGCGCGCCAAGGGGTGCCACGATCATGAACGTGCGGAGGGGCGGCCGGTGGACCGGCCGCCCCTCCGCGCTTACTCGGTGCCGGTCGGCGATCACCCAGCCCCGAGCCTGACCTTGACGCTAAGAAGGGGCTGGATGTCGCTGAGCCGCGGTGACCCGAGGCCCGTTACGTCGTCGTAGCCGGTCGTTGCGGTCAGCAGGGCGCTGCCGCCGCCGTCATGGCCGGTGGTGCGCAGTGAGTGGATGATCGGGCCAGTCGCCGTGCTTGGATCGGTGTAGTCGTTGCGCGCGACCGCGATCGGGACACCCGGGCCCAGCGGGGTGTCCGTGACATCGTGGAACGCCGGGGTGCCGTACAGGGTGTACAGCACCGGGTTGGCGAACCCGAGGCTGCGGCCCGTGCCTTGCATCACGTCGGCCAGGATGCCCGCCGTCAGCGGTGATGCGAGGCTCGTGCCGCCAATCCGGCTCAGCGCGAAGCCGTACGTCCCGTTCTTCAGCAGCACGGTCTCGCCGTAGCTGAACCCGGTCTGCGGGTCGGCGTCGGCCGCGATGTCCGGCACCTCCCGCATCGGGCCGACACTCGTCGTGCCGTCCGGCAGCCGCCTGGACAGCGAGTCCGGCACCACGCCGCGCTGATACCGCGGCTGGCCGAAGATGGTGCTTGTGCCACCGCCAGCACCGGAGGTGTAGCTCGCTGGATAGGTGCCTGGCGGCATGGGTGTCCAGGACGCGCCGCCGGACGACAGCCCGGCCTTGTAGACGCCCCAGCCCGTCTCGAACTGATACGAGTTCGAGCTGCTGATGGCCATGCTCGTGCCGCCCACCGAGGTAACCCAGACCGAGGAGGTCGGCCAGTCGACCTGTATCTTGTCCGAGCCATCGCGTGTTGATCCGCACGAGTTGGCCGGGTCTTCGTAGCCACAGTCGCCGGAAGAGAAGTTGAAGCCGATTCCTTCGACGGCGCCCAGTTGGAAGATCACGTTGTAGGCGGCCATCGAGGCAGGTGTGGTCTGGTCTTCGGCCTCGCCCCAGGAGTTGCTCACGATGTCGGCCAGGTGACGGTCCACGATGGTGATCAGGGCGTCGAGCAGGCCAAGGTCAGTGCAGTTCGCGGCGCCGACGTAAACGACGTTGGCGTCCGGCGCCATGCCGTGCGCGATCTCCACGTCGAGCGTCTCCTCGCCGTACCAGCCTGACCCGCCGCACTGGTCGACCAGGCTGAACGACCTGGGCAAGACCTGCCGGTACTGGCCGGGCCGAAACACGGGGTCGCCGACCGTCCTCGCGTAGGTGTTGGCATCGGCGAGCATGGTCGGCGAAGCGAACGCGTCGACGATGGCGATCGTCTTGCCTTGTCCTGTGAGTCCGGAATCGGTCACGCCATACGCGCCGCGGAGCTGGCGCGGCGTGTAGCCGCACAGCACATAGGGCTGCTTCTTGCCATAGGCGGCCGGCAGATCTGTCGCGGTCTTTTCCGCCCAGTAGCTGGAGCACGGCCCGGCGGTGTAGAAGTTCGGCCCCGGCGGCGGTAGCTGGGCGAGTGGCGACATCGTCGTCCTTGCGGTGTCAAGGCCCGTGACCGTCAGCACCGCGCTGGCGACCGAGCCGGGCACGCTCGCGTTCTGCTGTGGTGCACGTGCGACCGTCCCGCCCGGCGCGTGGTAGTTGGCGAAGTTCACGCCGAATGCTTTGCGGGCGGCCGCGACCGAACCAGCCACGCCTACGTAGTGCGGCGTCTGCGTGGTGATCTTCAGGCCCGAGGACGTGAGCCATTGGCGCACGGCCGCGACCTGAGCGGCCGTGGCCCCGAAACGCTGCTGTGCCTTCGATGCGTTCAGGTAATGCCCGTAGTCGCGGCTCTTCGGATCCGAGACGGCCGCGGCGTAGGCCGCCAGTCCGTTCGGATCACGTCCGGCGAGGTAGACACGAGCGTCAACCTGGCCGCGCGTGACGGCCTGCGCGGCGACGCGGTGTGCTGCCGTGGCCCAGACAGGCTTGGTGCCTGGAATCGGCTGGCGGGTGGTTGCCGCCTGAACCGAAGCGGCCGCGGCCAGTCCTGCTGCCCCGAGTGCTCCTGCGGCTACCACGGCCGCGAGTACGCGGCGGCGTGTTGCGGCTCGTCGCATTGACATCCTTCCCTGCGAGACGAATCCACGGCGGCCGCGAGCTGCGGTTGCCTGGGAGCGGCTCGGCCGAAGGCGCAGCCGAATTTCACACGGGCGTGCACGCCGTCGCCGACCGCCAGGCGGTAGCTTCGCGGCAATCACGCTCCGATGCAATCGGCAACGCGGAGTAATAGCCGAATTGGCTTCGCAAACGGCCCGGGCCGCCGCTGCGGCGTCGGGCGGACGTCACGTGGTGGTCAGGAATATGAAGCTGAAGATTCCCGCCAACAGACAGTAGATGGCGAATGGGGTGAGCGTCCGGGTCTGAAAGTACTTGGTGAGGAAGCGAACGGAAAGGTACGCGCCGATGAAGGAGAGCACGCTACCGACCAGGATCTGGCCGTGAATGCCCTGGCCGAGCGGGCCGGTGAGATCGGGGATCTTGAGCGCGCCGGCGGCCAGGATGACCGGTGTCGCGAGCAGGAATGCGAACCTGGCCGCGTCCTCGTGGGACAGGCCACGGAAAAGCCCTGCGACCATGGTGACGCCGGACCGGCTGACGCCCGCCATCAAGGCGAGAATCTGCGCGGCCCCAATGATCACGCTCTGGGCATAGCCGAGATCAGCGATCCGCCGGTCCGACGCGAGGTCAAGCGCTGCCTCCTGGCGGCGTAGTGCGCGGTGACCAGCAGCATGGCGACCGTGCCTTTCAACCGCGTCAACCTCCGCCGCCACCTGCGCATCGGCGCGCCTCGAGGCCTTACGGCGCAGCCGTTCGCCGGCGAACAGGATGAGGCCGTTCGCGGTCAGGAATATCGAGGCGGGGATCGGCTTGCCCAGCAGGACCCGGAAGGGATGCTCGAGCAGCAACCCCGCGGCGCCAACCGGGATCGTGGCCAGAATGATCATCCAGGCGAGCCGCTGATCGGCGGTCACCACCCGGCGGTCCCGGAGCGAGGTGAGGAAGCCGCCGATGATCCGGACCCAGTCACGCCAGAAGTAGAGCACCAGCGCCAGGGCGGTCGCGACGTGTAGGCCCACGATGAAGGCGAGGTAGGGCGACTCCTTCGTGGACACGTCGAGGTCGCGCGCCCACTGGCCGCCCAAGATCGCGGGAATCAGCACACTGTGGCCCAGGCTGGACACGGGGAAGAGTTCGGTCACGCCCTGTAGAAGGCCAATGAACGATGCTTCCAGGTAGGTCAGGTGCGACATGGCGGCCTTTCACTCGCGCGGGATTCGCCCTGCTCATATGGGACGCGGTAATCATGCCAAACGGCTGCCGCGCTGTGAGGCCCGCTTAACCCGTTTCTGGGAAGTCCGTGGCGTTTTCGGGTGCCCAAGCAACCGTGCGGTGAAAATTCGCTGCGGGCTACTGCTTTCCCGGCACCGGCGGGGTGTCGGCCGGCCGACGTCGTGTGATCTTGTTGCCGAGCCAGACGAGCGGGTCGTATTTGCGGCCCACCACGCGTTCCTTCATCGGGATCAGGGCATTATCGGTGATCTTGATGTGCTCCGGGCACACCTCGGTACAGCACTTGGTGATGTTGCAATAGCCAAGCCCGAAGTCATCCTGCGCGATGGCCCGCCGGTCCGCGGTGTCCAGCGGGTGCATCTCGAGTTCCGCGACGCGCATGAGGTACCGCGGGCCGGCGAACGGGGCCTGGTTTTCCTCGTGATCGCGGATGACGTGGCAGACATCTGTTTGCATCATCCGGAACTCGCCCAGGCCGATCGCGGGATCCGGCCGGAACGACGGGATCTGGCGTGCCTTGGCATAGTTGAAGGACATGTCGGTGACCAGGTCGCGGACAACGGGGAAGGTTCGCATTGGCGTTACCGTGATGACCTCGTCCGCCGCGAACGTGTTCATCCTCGTCATGCAGGCGAGTTTCGGGCGGCCGTTGATCTCCATCGAGCACGATCCGCACTTTCCTGCCTTGCAGTTCCAGCGCACCGCCAGGTCGGGAGTTTGCGTGGCCTGCAGCCGGTGCAGTACGTCGAGGACCACCTCGCCCTCGTTGACCTCGACCTGGTAGTCGGCGAGTTCACCCTCACCGGCGTCGCCGCGCCACACACGCAGTTGCGCCTTGTAACTCATTGGCCTTTCTCCTCAGCAGTGGCGGCCGACTCTCCGGCGGACGCGGCGGCGGAGACTTCCTCTCCGGTCATGTACTTCTTCAGCTCGCCGCTGTCGAAGAGCGTGATCAGTTCTTCCGGCATCGGCTCGAGCGGCTGGCGCTTCAGCGCCACGTGGTCGCCGTCCAGCGAGCAGATCAGGTTGACCTTGCGCCACTGCGGGGACATCTCAGGGAAGTCGTCACGGGTGTGGGCGCCGCGGCTCTCCTGACGCTCGAGTGCGGCGCGCGCCACGCACTCCGATACCAGCAGCACGTTGCGCATGTCGAGGGCGAGATGCCAGCCCGGGTTGTAGGCCCGCCCGCCGGGCGCGCTCACCGCCTCGGCCCGTTCACGCAGCTTCTCCAGCTGGCCAAGCGCGCTTTCGATCTCCTCAGCCCGCCTGATGATGCCGACGAGGTCGTTCATCATCTGCTGAACCTCGGAGTACACGGCGTAGGGGTTTTCACCGCTGCCGCGCTCGAGCGGTGCGAGCGCCTCCGCCGCCGCCGCCGTGATCTCCGCGTCCGGCGCAGTCGGCCGCGAGGCCAGCTCGTCCACGTACCGCGCGGCGCACAGTCCTGCCCGGCGGCCGAATACCAGCAGGTCGGAAAGCGAGTTGCCACCGAGCCGGTTGGAACCGTGCATGCCACCCGATGCCTCGCCGACCGCGAACAGGCCGGGGGTGAGCGCCGCGGCGGTGTCCGGGTCCACCTCGACGCCACCCATCACGTAATGGCACGTGGGCCCGACCTCCATCGGCTCCTTGGTGATGTCGACGTCGGCAAGCTCTTTGAACTGGTGATACATGGAGGGCAGCTTGCGCAGGATCTCGTCGGCAGGCAGCCGGGTCGACACATCAAGGAAGACCCCGCCATGCGGGGAGCCGCGTCCGGCCTTGACCTCGGTATTGATCGCGCGGGCGACCTCGTCACGGGGCAGCAGCTCGGGCGGCCGTCGGTTGTTGTCCGGGTCGGTGTACCACCGGTCCCCTTCCTCCTCGGTCTGCGCGTACTGTGCGCGGAAGACGTCGGGGACGTAATTGAACATGAAGCGCTTGCCCTCGGCGTTGCGGAGCACGCCGCCGTCGCCGCGGACCGACTCGGTGACGAGCAGGCCCTTCACCGACAGGGGCCACACCATACCGGTCGGGTGGAACTGCACGAACTCCATGTTCACCAGCGTCGAGCCGGCCAGCAGCGCGAGCGCGTGCCCGTCACCTGTGTACTCCCACGAGTTGGAGGTGACCTTGAATGACCTGCCGATTCCGCCGGTCGCGAGGATGACCGCCGGGGCCTCGAACACAACGAAACGCCCGGTGTCCCTCGCGTAACCGAACGCGCCCGCGATCCGGCCGCCGGAATCGGCGAGCAGCCGGGTGATCGTCGTCTCGGCGAAGATCTTCATCAGCGCCTCGGGGTCGCCGTGGGCCGCGGCGTCCTCCTGCTGCAGCGCGACGAGCTTCTGCTGCAGGGTTCGGATCATCTCGAGGCCGGTGCGATCCCCGACATGGGCCAGCCGCGGGTATTCGTGCCCGCCGAAGTTCCGCTGGCTGATCTTCCCGTCCTTGGTGCGGTCGAACAGCGCCCCCCAGGCTTCAAGCTCGTAGATGCGCTCGGGCGCCTCCTTGGCATGGAGTTCCGCCATCCGCCAGCTGTTCAGGAACTTGCCGCCGCGCATGGTGTCGCAGAAGTGCACGTGCCAGTTGTCCCGGGGGTTCATGTTGCCCATGGCCGCTGCCGCGCCGCCTTCGGCCATCACCGTGTGTGCCTTCCCGAACAGCGACTTGGAGACGACGGCCGTCTTTTTGCCTTGGCGCCGCGCCTCGATCGCGGCACGAAGCCCGGAGCCCCCGGCGCCGATCACGACGACGTCGAACGAGTAGCGGTCTGTTTCCGTCATATCGATCTGCTCCGCTCAGAAGAACCGCACGTCGGTGATCGCCCCGCTGGCCACCAGCCGGATGTAGAGGTCGGTGAATGCCACCCAGAACAGCGAGACCCACGCGATTTCCATATGGCGTGAGTTCAGCCTAGAGACCTGTGTCCACATCCAATATCTGGCCGGATGCTTGGAGAAGTGCCGCAGCCGCCCGCCGACCGTGTGCCGGCAGGCGTGGCAGGACAGCGAATACACCCACAGCAGCACGGCGTTAATTACCAGCACGAGCGTGCCGAGTCCCGCATGCCCCCAGGCGCCGGCATGGCTGCGGAACGCGATTATCGCGTCCCAGCTCAGGATCACGTTCAGGACCAGCGCGATCCAGAAGAAGTACCGGTGCAGGTTCTGCAGAATCAGCGGCAGCCGGGTCTCACCGGTGTACCTGGCGTGTGGCTCGCGCACGGCACACGCGGCAGGCGCCCGCCAGAACGCCCGGTAGTACGCCTTGCGGTAGTAGTAGCAGGTGAGCCGGAAACCCATCGGGATCCAGATAATCAAGATCGCGGGCGCGAGGCCGGACACCCACGGGATCCACTCCACGCCGCTGCCGCGGGGACAGGTGGTGACGAGGCAGGGCGAGTAAAGCGGTGAGACGTAGGGGTCCCAGAAGTAGTCGGCGTCGATCAGGGAAGCAAAGGTGAGGTAGATCACGATCACGGTGAGCACCGCGAAGTTAATCGCGGGCTGTCGCCACCACGGGTCCTCCCGCAGGGTCCTGGCGGTGATGCGGGCCCGGGATCGTTGCGTCGTCGTCGCCTGCGTCATCGCAAGACGCCTCCGTTACTCGGCACGGATCAAGTCAGGAGCCGCCGGGCGCCCGTCGTCGCGGTGGAATGCCCGTGCGCTGCTGACGAACCTTATTCCAGTCCATCTCAGCATGCGGCACAGGACCATGTTTCGGCTGTGTGACTCTCGCTACAGGGGCTGTAATGAGGCGCTCAGCCCGAGAGCATGCCGCAGAAAGTCCACCTGGAGCAGGAAGAGATTCTCGGCCACCTCTTCCTGCGCCGCCATATGGGTGCTTCCCGACAATGGCAGCACACTGTGCGGCCGGCCGGCGGCAAGCAGCGCCGACGAGAGCCGCAGTGTGTGCGCCGCGGCCACGTTGTCGTCGGCGAGCCCGTGGATGAGCAGCAGCGGGCGCGTGAGGCGCGGTGCGTCCGCCAGCAGGGAGCTGCGGTCGTAGGCATCGGAATTGCCGCCCGGATGGCCCAAGTACCGCTCGGTGTAGTGGGTGTCGTAGAGCCGCCAGTCCGTCACCGGCGCCCCAGCCACGGCGGCGTGGAAGACGTCGGGCCGCCGCAGCACCGCGAGGGCTGCGAGGTAACCGCCGAAGGACCAGCCGCGAATGCCGACCCGATCGAGGTCCAGGTCACCGAACCGCCGCGCGGCGTCGTGCAGCGCTTCGATCTGATCCTCGAGCACGGGGCTGGCTAGATCGCCCCGCACGGCCCGGTCCCACTCGGGCCCCCTCCGGCCGGTACCGCGGCCATCCGCGATCACGACGGCGAAGCCTTGGTCGGCGAACCACTGGGATGCCAGGTACGCGCGGCCGGCCGCGATTACCTCCCGGTGCATCGGGCCGCCGTAGGGGGCCACCAGGACGGGCAGTCTCGCCGACCCCTGCCGATGCCAGGATGGATACAGAACGGCGGTGCTGATCCGGCGCGTTCCCGCAGCGAAGATCTTTGGCTGTGGTGTGCTCAGGTTCGGCCGTTCCGCGAGCGAGTCGACGGTGGCGCACGCGCCGGGATGCCCTTCGCGCAGGACCTCGATCTTCAGGCGGTCGGTGTGCGGGAAACCCGAGGTGACCACGGTGGTCCCCCCGGCTCTGCGCCCGAGATGGACCCCGGGCTCCAGGCCGATCTGGCGAAGGCCGCTCGGCCCGTAGGTCCACAGCTCAACCTCGGTCGGCTCCCTTGACGCGGTGAAAAGAACGGTGTCGCCGTCCACGTCGAGCACGCCGCCGACGTGAAGGTCGGGCGGCGTGACGGGTGCGGCGTCCGCGAGTTCGGCGGCGGGCGCGACGAGGAGCCTGCGCGCTCCGTCAGCGTCCGCCGTCCAGACCAGGTGGCCGGCCGCGGTCCAGGCGGGGACTCCGGGGACGATGTCCAGCCATGCCGGATCGCTCGCTGAATGCACAAGCTCGGACGCACCCGTTGCCGGATCGATGCGCAGGATTCGCATCTCGCGCTGGCTGCGGTCCTGGATGACCACCAGCGGTCCGTCGTGCGCTCTGGAACCAGCCCAGCACACGGTCACCAGGTATGGGAAAGCCGCGCGGTCCCAGTCCACTGGTGTCCTGCTGCCGTCAAGGCCAAGCAGGACGAGCGACACGTCCGCGTTCGCGGTACCCGCGACCGGGTAGGCCATCTCATTCGCGGGGCGGTCCGGGTTGGCGGGGTCGGCGATGTACCAGCGTTGCACGGCGGTTTCGTCGACCCGTGCGACGAGCAGCGAGGCGCCGTCCGGCGCCCACCAGAAGCCGCGCAGCCGCCGCATCTCCTCGGCCGCCGCGAACTCGGCCAGCCCGTAACTGACCCGGTCGTGCTCGGGCTCTGCCAACGCGCGATCGTTGGCCAGGGCGCCGTCAGGGCCCGTGGCGCCACGCAGCGCCGCCACCCGCAGCGCACCGGCGCTGACGTAGGCGACCCAGCCCCCGGTCGGGTCCGGGCGGGGATCATGGGCTGGAGTCTGCACGGCTACCTCGCTGACCTGGTGCTCGCCGGGTACCGTCAGGTCGGCCCGGTACACCTGGCCAGATACGGCGAAGACGGCGAGGTGAAGCTCTGCGTCGCCCGCGTAGCTCACAATTCCGCCCGCCTGTTCCCTGGCGCGCTCCCTTCGCGCCTTCTCCTGCGGCGGCAGTTCGCCTTCGGCGGCGAATCCCAGCTCGAACGGATCCGCGACCAGGCGCTGCGTGCCCCCCGTGATGTCGAGCACCCACAGGCACGTCACCGGATCGGTACCGCTCCTGCTGCGGAGGAACGCCACGCGGCGGCCGTCCGGAGAGACCGTGAAGGCGCGCGGCGTACCGAGCGTGAAACGGCGGGTCCTCGCATAGTGGCGGGGGAAGCTCTCGGTCATGCCGCCGATCATCTCAGGTGTGCTTACAGCAGGTCACGGACGATCAGAACGACCGCCGCAACGGTGGCGAGGCCGAGGACCGCGGCGCGCATTCGGCCGCTGTCCAGGTATCTGCGGAGCGGTCCCGACAGCGCGAAGCCCGCGACGACGAAGGGAACCAGCCCACCGCCTGCCGCGAGAGCCCGGCCGGGCAGGTGGCCCGCGCTGGCCAGCGCGCCGAGAGAGATGACCGAGCCCGCGCAGAAGAAGACAGCGAGCGTCGCGCGAATCCGTGGCCCCGCCTCCCGCTGGTAGACCAGAGCGATCGGCGGGCCGCCGATGGCGGCCGCGGTCGCCGTCGCCCCGGCCACGAATCCCGCCGACATGAGGGTGCCAGGGTTCCGCACGACGCGGACCTTCGTCGCGGTGAGTGCGACCGCCGCGAGCACGATGACACCGACCACGGCACCGAGAATGCGCGCGGGCAGCACGGCCACCACCGCCACGCCCGCGGCAGTTCCAGCGAGCCGCCCGGCGAACGCCCACGACAGCCCGCGCCAGTCGGTATGCCGGGCCTCGTGGGCGAAGTTGAACACAGGCAGCACCGCGGCCGCCACGAGCAGCGCTCCCGGCATGAGCGACGGGTCGAGAAGCGTGAGCGCCGGCGCGGCCAGCACGCCGAGCCCGAACCCGGCGCCACCCTGCACCAACGCCCCGCAGGTCACGATTACCCCAGCCAGGCAGATAATCCCGAAGCTTGGCATCTCAGGCCGAGGCTACCGAGGGCGGCGCGAGTTCTCCGCTCCGGCCCGGTCACTACGCTGGGCGGCATGAGCTCACCCGGCCGTCGGCCCCGTCGGCTGCTGCTGGTGCACGCGCATCCCGATGACGAGTCGATCGCGACCGGCGGCATCATGGCCAAGTACGCGGCCGAGGGTGCCCATGTCACGCTCGTTACCTGCACGCGCGGCGAGATGGGGGAGATAATCCCCGCTGACCTTGATCACCTGAGTGCTGGGCGTGGCGACCGTCTCGGTGAGTACCGGATCGGTGAGCTGGCTGTCGCATGCTCCGCGCTCGGCGTGACCGATCACAGGTTCCTCGGCGCCCCGGGCCGCTGGCGCGATTCCGGGATGATGGGGACGCCGGCGAACGACGCGCCGGATAGCTTTTGGCGTGCCAACGTCGGCGAGGCGGCGGCGGAGCTTACGGCTGTCATCCGCGAGGTACGCCCGCACGTCATCGTCACCTACGACGACAACGGCTTCTATGGTCACCCTGATCACATCCAGGCGCACCGTGTGGCGTGGCTGGCGTTCCTGCGGTCGGCGGGCACACCGTGGCAGGTAGCGAAGTTCTATGCGCACGCGGTCCCGAAGGCGGCCCTGGCCGACGCGGCTGAGGTGATCCGTGTGGCGGACACCGGGTTCGAGCCGCTGGGCCCGGTTGAAGCTCTGCCCTTTGGTGTGCCGGACGACCAGGTGACGACCGAGATCGACATCAAGCCCTATGTCGATGCGAAGCTCGCAGCGATGCGGGCCCATGCGACCCAGGTCTCGGTGGCCGCTCCATTCTTCGCGCTGTCCAATAACATCGGCCTGCTGGTGCTCGAGCAGGAATACTTCAGCCTGCTCGCCGGGCCGCGCGGGAAGGGCCACGGGTTGTCCGACCGCGAGGACGACCTCTTCGCCGGCCTGAAGTAGTGGGTCTTACCGCCCGGTGGGCCATCCAGGGCCTTTCCTGCCGCCCTCCAGGTCCTCGGTGGGCCACGCCTATCTCGCGCGTCCGAACGGCAGCGTGGCTATGGGGTGCCAGGTCCACATCTGTTCGTGCGTCTGGGACACAAGGCTGATCGAACGTATCCTCACCTCTCGGCGTGGTAGTTGCCGCCCGAGAGCTTCGATCACTGGAGCCGCCGGGTGAACTGAGTTGCTGTAGGCGAGGGTGATGTGAGGAACCCACGGCTTGTGGTACAGCTCACCGTCCCAGCCCGTGGCGATGCTCGTCGCGGCTCGGGCCGCATTTAGCACGGGTTCTAGATCGTGCGCCGGTCCCGCATCGAGCATGACCGCACGCGGGTGGTAGAGGACCCGGCCCAGTTTGATCGTTATGGCAGATGTGTGCGCGAGGATCCGCCGCGCCTCACTAATCATTATGTTTATCTGGCCAGGCGCGATGTCGTCAGCGAATCCTGCGATTAGCGTCGTCATATGGAGCCACTCTTCTGGCACCAAGTCCAGGCACGCCAGTCCCGAAAGCCGCGTATGCGCCACGCGTGCCAGCTCGGCCACCTGTGGATGGTCCTCGAACAGGATTAGCCACATGATCCGGGCACGAGCGGGGTCCACTCCGGGCTGTAGCGACCAGTGATCTTCCATCCGCACCGGGAACGGGCTCACTGATCCACCACGTTCTCGGATGTCGCGGGAGACGCCGCCTTCGTGAACACCCGGATACGCTCCTGCATGTCCTGGGCTGTGCCAGCGCCGCCGAACCGCCGCTGCTTTAGCAGCGAGTCCATGTCAGCCAGATAGCCGGTAATAGTCGAAATACGGAACTGTGGTGGAAGCGTGACAACTGCATTCAGCTGCTCATCGGCCGCGTCAAGATCACCCTTCATCACGTGTGCGATTCCTGCCCCGATCCGTGTCAGCGACCACACACCGTAGAGCCAGGGATCGCCGTTCGCCCATGCTGCGTCTGCGATCGCAGCCGCCCGCAATGCTTCATCCGGGTCGCGCAGCCGGAGCGCCACAGACAATCCGTAGAGCGCTTGCCGGGGCCGGGGACATGACCAAACGGACAGCCCAGAATCCGCAGGTATGGCACTAGATGCCGCGTGCTCCGCATCCCGTAGCGCTCGTCGGGCGCGGTCGGCATCGCCGAGTAGAGCCGACGCGCTCGCCTCCTGATTGGCCAGCAGAACACGCACCGGAGCGCGTGGGCTACTCTCGAAACCCTGGCGGGCCAAGTCCGCAGAGCGTGCGAAATACCGCTGACCCGCTCGCCCGGCTTGGCGGACTCCTTGCCATCGAGCGGTCTTCGCCTGAGCGCTTAACGCAAACGCGACGCTGTAGTCGGCTTCCTGGGCGCACAAGACCGCTGCTCTACTATGCGCCTTAGCTGTGGTGTCGTGATGGACGTCATCAAGCAGCAGGCTGGCATGGGCGAGAAGCTCTGAGTCAATTCGGAACAGGTCACGGGTCTGACGCAACCGCTGCCGCCCGCTATGCAGCAGTGCCTGAATCTGGCCATGAACGCGGAGGACGTCCACAAGAACGCGCCCTGGTGGCATCCGCGTATGCACCTCGGCAAGCGCAGCCTTAGCCGCATCGATACCACTGATCGCCTCGTCTGTGGTGTTGCTGGCCGTGAGCCAGGTTGTAAGGCCCACGGCATCGTACTCAGTCGGCAGCGCATGCTCGCGGGCGGTGATGCGTTGTGACGTTCTGAAAAGCCCTTCGCGTGTGAGGCCGAACGCCCGGCAGTAGAGCTCTGTATAAATGTCCGCGGGGTGGTTCTCGCCCGCTTCGTGACCCCGCACGCGGCGCTTGATGTTCTCGATAGTGGGCAGTCGCGCGCGGGTGTGCTCATCGGCGGCGTCGCGTAGCCGCGTGGCCATCTGTTTCTGGCTCCACAACCGCTTGGTCCGCTCCTCACGGATCCGAGTCGCCCACGAGGGCAGTTCGGCAGTCATAAGCCTGCAACGCTCCGGCTATTCATCTTGGCTCCGTGTCCTCAAGTATCCCCTAGCCGCTCCCGTATCACGCGGCTTCGATTGAAGCCAAGGGTAGCCAGGGCCATTCAGTCAGTGACTAATCGCGCCACCTAAAGGCAACCGAGCATCCATCCACGGGACGGTCACTAGATGAGCATCTACGAAGCCACCGAACCACCATGCAGCGCACCCTGTGACATATCGGGGTGCGGTTCGATCTCTGTCGTCCGTCTGCTCGTCGCCCCCTCGCGCTTCACGGCGGATGGCGTCGACCACAGCAAGGACCCGCCGACCTTCGACGCGTGTGAACTGCACTGGCCGGAGGTCAGAGACGCCGCACAGCGCAACGGCTATCCGGTCGCTGACATAACCGGGAACCTAGCCGGTCTTGTGGCCGACTTCCCGCAATGCAACGTCTTCTGCAGCGATAGCGGCCGACTGTATGCGTCCGCGC
>WNGF01003999.1_pt1 | contig 27415 bp, 26 predicted proteins | sample 5400641 | NCBI WGS metagenome assembly WNGF01 (sample SAMN13153371, study PRJNA577476) | soil metagenome | isolation source: 80 cm soil or saprolite under grassland replicate 2 | place: USA:California | collected 2016-06-15 | reverse complement strand
CGCCAACCTGCACCCCGGGCGTCCGGGGCTGTTCGAGCCGGTCCACGGCTCGGCGCCGCCGCTGGCGGGGAAAGGCATCGCCAACCCGATCGCCGCCGTGCTGACGGGAGCGCTGATGCTCGAGCAGCTCGGGCACGCGTCCGCGGCGCGGGATCTGGAGCGCGCGGTGCGGAAGGCGCTGGCCCAAGGGGTGAGGACGCCGGACCTCGGGGGAAATGCCACCACGCGAGAAGTGGCCGCCGCGGTTGCCGCCGCGCTGTAGAGAACCCGCTTCCGTCAACTGCGCTTCTTGACCACCACCTGGTTGCTCGCCGACTCGATGCACACGAGCTGCATCACCCCCGGCTTGGACCGGGTGAGCGGGCAGACGACAAAGTCAGCGATGAGGTAGTTGTCCTTCTCTTCGACGTCCTCCTCCAGCCACTCGGGCACTCCCTCACGGAGGCCGAGCATGCGCTTGGTGCCGATGATCCAGATACGGACCGTGGGAGCGTTCGGGTAGAGGCCCAGCCTACCGTGCACATCGAAGCACTTCCCCACCAGCTTGGGATGGCACTTGCAGGGAGGCTGCTGCTCTTCCGCTTTCTCCTTCTCCGCGGGCTCCTGAGCACGGGCGGTCGCGCTGCTCGCGACGCCGGCGATTAGACATAGCCACAGTACCCGTCGTCGCATGATGAACCGTTCGAGTGCCACGCTGAACCTCCGCAACGAAGAACGCGAGGAAGCCTTCAAGCTGCAATCTCCCTCACGCCGCATCAAGACCCGCGCAACCCTAGGCGGGCGCCAGCCGCAGCCGCTCCACGTGCCGCGGCCGGACGATCGCGAAGTGCCTCCGGTCCGTGGTCAGTACGGAACCCGCGTCCAACCGCTCCGCCACCGCGACCACCGTCGCGTCCACGAAGCCAAGGGGGAGGTCTCGGTAGTCCTGCATCAGCTCCGCGCTCCGATCGAAATCGCCAGGCTCGAGGGGTTCGACCGTGAGCTCGCCGACCGCCACCGCCCGCACGAAGCCTGTCTCGGCCTCGATCCCCTTGCGCCGCTGAACCAGATACGTGATCTCGGGCAGGATGGTGACGGGGAGCAGCACCTCGCCCGTGCCCGACTCCCACCAGCCCCGTACCCGCTCGTGCCAGGCATCGCGGCGGTCCAGGAGGGCGTAGATCGCGCCGGTATCGGCGACGGTGGTCAGTCGTGCGGATCGCGCCAGAGGAGCTCGTCCACGCGCTCGGACGTGTCGGTATGCCCGCTGTCGAATCATATATTACACACGCAAGGGCGCTGCTACCTCCCTTCACCGCCGCACTTCTCGCCCTACCGCCCCACCGCCGTACCCCCGATATTCCCCTCGTCGTCTCAAGCGGAGCTTTCCCCCATGAAAACTCAGGGTTCCAATAAAGACGTCGTGTTTCTGTCGGGGGTCCGGACCGGGTTCGGCACCTTCGGCGGCTCGCTGAAGGACCACTCGGCGACCGCGCTCGGCGCGATCGCGGCCCGGTGCGCCTTGGAGCGCTCGGCGGTGCCCCCCGACGCGATCGGCCACACCGTGTTCGGCAACGCGCTTCAGACCTCGCCGGACGCCATCTACTGCGCCCGCCACGTGGGGCTCAAGGCGGGGCTGCCGATCGAGGTCCCCGCCGTGACCGTGAACCGGTTGTGCGGCTCGGGCTTCGAGGCGATCGCCCAGGGCGCCCAGCTGATCCTCTTGGGAGAGGCGAGCGCCGTGCTCGCCGGCGGCACGGAGTCCATGAGCCAGGCGCCGCACGTGGTGCGCGGGGCCCGCTGGGGGCTGCGCCTCGGCCCCGCGGCCCCGCTCGAGGATCTGCTGTGGGAAGCGCTCAAGGATCCGCAGTGCGGCCTCTCGATGGCCGAGACGGCCGAGAACCTCGCCGACCGGTACAAGCTCACCCGCAAGGAGGTGGATGAGGTCGCCCTGGCGTCGCAACAGCGCGCCAAGCAGGCCTGGGACGCGTGCGTGTTCCAGGAGGAGGTGGTCCCCGTCCCGGTGAAGCAGAAGGGCCAGACCGTCGAGTTCCGCCGGGACGAGCACATGCGGCCGGAGACGACGCTGGACGTGCTGCTCGGACTGAAGCCCTACTTCAAGAAGGACGGGCTCGTCACGGCGGGAAACGCGTCGGGGATCTGCGACGGCGCGGCCGCGACGGTCATTGCGGGTGAGGACTTCGCGCAGGCACACGGGTTGAAGCCGATCGGACGTCTCGTCGCCTGGGCGGTCGCGGGAGTCGAGCCGCAGTACATGGGGATCGGGCCCGCGCCCGCCGCGCGCAAGGCCCTCCAGAAGGCCGCGATGAAACTCGAGCAGATGGATCTCGTCGAGGTGAACGAGGCGTTCGCGCCGCAGTATCTCGCGGTGGAGAAGGAGCTGGGGCTCGACCGGTCGAAGACCAACGTGCACGGCGGGGCGATCGCCATCGGCCACCCGCTCGCGGCGAGCGGGACGCGCATCACGATCCACCTGCTGCACGCCCTGCGGCGGCAGCGGCAGCGCTTCGGGCTGGGCTCCGCGTGCATCGGGGGCGGCCAGGGGGCCGCGGTGATCGTGGAAGCATTCCCGGCCTGAGGAGGAGCTGCGATGGACGTGGTGGTGACGGCCGCCCTCGGCATCCTGGCGCTGTATCTGTTCGGCGGCCTCAAGGTGCTCCGGGAGTACGAGCGGGCGGTGTACTTCTTCCTGGGCCGGTCGTGGGGCGCGAAGGGGCCGGGGCTCATCTACGTCCCGCCCCTGTTCGCGAAGACGCAGACGGTCTCGCTCCGCGTCGTGGCGCTGGACATCCCACCCCAGGACGTCATCACCCGGGACAACATCTCGATCAAGGTGAACGCCGTCCTCTACATGCGGGTGAACGAGCCGGTGAAGGCCGTGATCGGGGTCGAGAACTACCTCTACGCCACGAGCCAGCTCGCGCAAACCACGCTCCGCTCGGTGCTCGGCGAGACGGAGCTCGACGAGCTGCTGATGAACCGCGAGAAGATCAACAACATCCTGAAGACCATCATCGACAAGCGCGCCGAAGACTGGGGCATCGAGGTCTCCGCCGTCGAGGTCAAGGACGTGGACCTGCCACCCGAAATGAAACGGGCGATAGCGCGGCAGGCCGAGGCGGAGCGCGAGCGTCGGGCGAAGGTGATCAACGCGGAGGGCGAGCTGCAGGCATCGGAGAAGCTGGCGCAGGCCGCCCATATCATCGGGTCGGAACCGGCGGCCATTCAGCTCCGCTACCTCCAGACGGTCACCGAGATCTCTTCCGAGAACAACTCGACGACGTTCTTTCCGATTCCCATCGACCTGTTGAAGGGGTTCTTCGAGGCCGTGACGCGGAAGGCGCCGGCCACGCCGGCGCTCCCCGAAAAAGCCTCGGGGGAGACGCTCCCGGACGGGCTCCGGAAGAGCAAGGCCGAAGCCTGACATGGCGGCCGAGCTCATCAGCCGCGAGGCGCTCGAGCGGATCATCCAGCGCGCCGCCGAGCTCCAGGCCGCCGAGCGGGACATCGGGGAGGGGCTCACCACGGACGAGCTGCTCGCCCTCGGGCAGGACGTCGGCATCCCGGGGCGCTACCTCCAGCAGGCGTTGCTCGAGGAGCAGACGCGCGCCGTGGCCCGGGGGGAGCGCGGCGTGTGGGGTTGGCTCGCCGGGCCGGAGCGCCTGTCGGCCCAGCGCGTCGTACCGGGCGAGTGCGGCGCCGTCGAGCGCGCGCTGGGCGCGTGGATGGAGCAGCACGAGCTGCTCCAGGTCAAGCGCCGCTACCCGGACCGCACCACCTGGGAGCCGAAGGTCGGCGCGTTCGCGTCGATTCAGCGCGCGCTCGGCTCCGGGGGGCGCCGCTTCGCCCTCGCCCGCGCGGCGGAAGTGGCCGGGCAGGTGAGGCCCCTCGAGAGCGGCGTCTGCCACGTGCAGCTGCTGGCCGACGTCGGCAACCTCCGCCGGCAACGGCTCGGCATCGCCGCCACGCTGCTCGGCACCGGCGTCGCGGCGACCGGCGCCTTCCTGGCGATGGCGGTGCTCGCGCCGTTCGCGTACGGCCCGCTCGCCATCCTCGGCTCGGCGGCGCTGCTGGCGCTCCGCGCCCAGCGGGGCCACTATGAGCAGATCCAGATCGGGCTCGAGCAGGTGCTCGACCGGCTCGAGCGCGGGGAGATCAAGCCGGAGCACGCACTCCCCGGCCCGCGGGCGGGCGCCTTCGCGCGGCTCGCCGACGAAATCCGCACGTTGTTGGTCAGCGGAACGCGCGGGTAAACCCGCGGCTCGGCAGCTGCCCGTGGACGGGCCGCGCAGGGCCGCTTTCAGCGGCCAGCGGCTGAGTCGCGGCTTCAGCCGCGTAGCGAGCCGGGGGGGGGAATGACCGAGATACGGCGGGTTGGGGTGCTGGGCTGCGGCCTGATGGGCAGCGGCATCGCGCAGGTGGCCGCGACCGCGGGCTGCGACACGCTGGTGCGGGACGTGTCCAAGCAGATTTGGGAGCGCGCGCGCGCCGGGATCGAGAAGTCGCTCGGCAAATTCGTGGAGAAGGGGAAACTCGCCGCCGCGGACCGCGACGCCGCGCTCCGGCGGCTCACTTTCACCACCGCGACGGCGGACCTCAAGGGCTGCGACATCGTCGTCGAGGCGGTGACCGAGGACCTCGAGCTCAAGAATTCCCTCTGGAAGGAGCTCGACGCCCTGTGCGCGGCACACACGATCTTCGCCTCCAACACGTCGAGCCTCACCATCGCCGCCATGGCCGCCGCGACGCAGCGGGGTGACCGCTTCGTCGGGCTGCACTTCTTCAACCCGGTTCCCCTGATGCCGCTCGTCGAGGTGGTGCGGACCGTGACGACGTCGGAGGAGACGTTTCGCCGCGCCTTCGCCTTCGCCAAGGCACTCGGCAAGGAGCCGGTGGCCGCGAAGGACAGCTCCGGCTTCATCGTGAACCTGCTGCTTGTCCCCTACCTGCTCGACGCGATCCGCGCGGTCGAGCGCGGCGTGGGCACGGTGCCGGACATCGACAAGGCGATGCAGCTGGGCTGCGGGTACCCGATGGGGCCGCTCACCCTGCTCGACTTCGTGGGGCTCGACACGACCTACAAGATCGCCGAGATCATGTTCGGCGAGTACCGCGAGCACCGCTACGCGCCGCCGCCGCTCCTCAAGCGGATGGTGATCGCCGGGATGAACGGCCGGAAGAGCGGCAGGGGCTTCTACGACTATTCCGTCGACCCGCCCAGGGTCGTCGGCCTGGGCGTCTGACGCGCGCGACCCACACCGACCGGCTCAGGCCCTCATGTTGGGTTACGATTGGCCCCGCCTGCACGCGGCCCTGAACGACCTCCCCACAGCCCTGTTGCTCGCGACGGTGCTGTTCGACCTCGGCGCCTGGCTCACCCGCCGCCAATCGCTCCGATCGGCGGCGCTCTGGTCCCTGTGGGCCGGCGTGATCGGCGGGTGGGTGGCGGCCCTCGCCGGCCTCCAGGCCGAGGGCACCATCGAGCACGGCGAGGCGATCCACGACCTGATGAAGCGGCACCAGACGCTGGCGCTCGTCACCATGGGGCTGTTCACGGCAGTCCTCGGCTACAAGCTGGTCCGGCGCGCGAGCCTCTCGGCCGCCGAGGAGGCGGGACTGCGGGCGCTGAGCGTCGCCGGGCTGGTCGGGATCGTGTGGACGGGGGTGCTCGGCGGGAAGCTGATGTTCGAGCACGCCGCCGGGATTCCCGCTGCGGCGATGCAGGCGGAGCTCGAGAACCGCGAGGCCGGACACGAGCACGAGCCGGGTGAGGGGGAGGGGGAGGGAGAGGAGTACGAGCACTCGGGCGGCGACTCGACCGGCCGGGCTCCCGGCGACTCCGCGAACACCGCCCGGCACACGCACGCCCCAGGCACGCCGCCGCATAAACACTAGATGCGGCGGACAGGCGGTCGGGCGGTCTGCAAGACGGCGGTCGGGCGGACTGGCGGTCGGGCGGTCTGTGAATGCCGCCGGGTCACGGCCTCCGTCCGCCTGACCGGCCGTCCGCCTGACCGCCGTCTTATGGTCCGCCTGACCGCCGTCTTGCTTCTCTTCGCCTGCACCCCCGTCACCACCCGGCCCGACTTCTTCCCCGACTCCCAGGCTCCTGCCGTCACCCTCATGGCCCGGCCGGAGCGGGTGACCGCAGAGCTGCCGTCACTCGTCGCGGCGGAGAGTCTCCTCGTGGAACGGACCAACGTCCGGGACGGCTATCTGGAAACGGCGTGGTACGACACCCGGACCGGCCGCTCGCGCCGCGGGACCGGTGACGTGTCCGACCTGGCGGCGAGCGTGAAGATCCGATTCTGGGCTGACCCCTACGTGCCGGGGCAGACACGGCTCACCGTCGAAGTCGTCCATCGGCCCCGCTACGACCCCTCACGCACGGAGCGAGACATGGAGGTGATCGTGCCCACGGAGCACGCGGGGCACGGGATCGCGGAGCGGTTGATCGCGAAGCTTGAGAAGGAGTTTGGGACACCCAAAAACTAGAGGCTAAGGGGCTAAGAGGCACGTGTCGCTTCTGTGCCCCTTAGCCTCTTAGCCCCTTAGCCTCTAGCTTATCAACCCCCGCACCCACCGCTCCATCATGTCGAGGTCCAGCATCGCATCCCGGCACGGCCCGTTGGGCAGGCGCATCGTGAGGCCGAGCACCGGCAGCTTACCGGCGACGTCCCGCAGGCCGGTCATCATGTCGCGCTCGCAGGCGACCGCCACCACGGCCCGCGGGCGCCGCTCACGGATCACGCGGCGGGCGAGCTGCCCGCGCGTCGCCACGAAGACGGGCACCTCGTAGCGTCCCGCGATCGCGAGCACGCCGTCGAGCGCCTGCTTGGACAGGCAGCGCGGGATCAGCACCAGCAGCTCACCCTTTCCAACCCTCCGCTTCCGTCGCGCCGCCAGGGCGTTGTAGACGTCGATGGCGGCGTGCTCGACCCAGTCCCGCTTGCGGAACGGGCGGGACACGTAGGAGGTCAGGCTCATCAGATGCAGGTACGGTCCTCGCTCGAGCAAGCGCTCGGGGAGCGGGAGCACGCCGCCATAAAAGGAAAGCAACAGCACCGCGACCCACAGGCACGAGAGTACCGCCGCCGCTGCGAGCGCGAGCCAGAGCACCGCCGGAAGCGCCGGCCACAGGGCCGCGAGCCGCGGCGCGAGCAGGAAGATCAGCGCCGCGGCGGCGCCCAGCGCCGCAGCGAGCGTGAGGGCGGCGAACCCGAAGAACAGGCCGGGAGGCGCGGTGAAATCGCCGTGGCCTGGGAGAGCGTTGCCGTCCCACTCGTCCCATTCGTGACCCAGGCGGCGATCGGTGTCGATGCGGATGAGCTGGGCGCGCGGCGCGTCTGAGGCCATGACGGCTCAAGCATCACCCGGTGCCCATGGCGGTGTCAAGCAGACAGGGGCGCGTGGTGACAGGGCGCGTGGTAGCTTCCACCGTGCCGCTTCGCCGCTCCAGCTTCCCCGGCCTCGTGACCGATCCCCGGGTCCGGGCCGCCTACGCCGAGGGCGCCGGGATCTACCGCATCGTCCCGGCGGGCGTCGCGGTCCCCCACGACATCGAGGAGCTGCAACAGCTGGCCCGTTGGGCCGCGGACACGGGGCTTCCGCTCGTGCCGCGTGGGTCAGGGAGCGGCATGGCGGGTGGAAGCGTCGGGCGGGGCGTTATCGTGGATCTGAGCCAGGGATTCCGCCGGATCGCGCCCGAGTGGCACCGCCGAACCGCATGGGTGGGCGCGTCGGTGACGTGGGCGCAGCTGAGCGACGCCGCGCGCCCGGTTGGGCTGCGGCTTCCGCCGGACCCGTCCTCCGGCGCGTTTGCGACATCGGGGGGCATGGTGGCGACCAACGCCGCCGGGCCGCGCTCGGTGCGCTGCGGCAGCGTCCGGCGCTGGGTGGAAGGCCTGGAGATCGTGGACGCCTCGGGCGAGATCCGTAGGCTCCGCCGTGGCGGGGGAAGCGGGGGTGTGCCCTGGCACTTGACACCCGACACCCGGCACCTCGTGTCACAGCGCTTCCCCAAGACGCCCAAGAACTCGAGTGGCTACGCCCTGGACCGCTACGCCGAGTCCGGCGACGAGCTGGACCTCGTGATCGGCTCCGAGGGAACGCTCGGCTTCGTCACCGCCGTGCAGTGGCGGCTCGAGCCCGTGCCTCGCGAGCGCGCCGGCGCCGCCTTCGGCTTCGGCAGCGTGGACGCGCTGGCCGAGGCGATTCCCTACCTCCTGGCGCTCGATCCGTCCGCCGTGGAGCTGCTGGACCGCACGTTCCTCGCGCTCGTCCGGGAGGCGAGCGCGGATCTGCCGGAAGGGATCGAAGGGCTGCTGCTGGTCGAGTTCGAGCGCGACACGAGTGCGGCCGTCCGCGGCGCGGTCGGCGACGCGGTGCGGGGCCTCGAGGCATCCAGCGCGCACGTGCAGACGGCGGTTGACCGCACCGGCCTCGAAAAGCTGTGGGCCGTGCGGCAGCTCGCGAGCCCGGCGCTCGCGCGGCTCCCCGGGACCCGGCGCTCGCTCCAGGTCGTCGAGGACGGCTGCGTCCCGCTGCCGCGCCTCGGGCCGTACGTCGTCGGGATCCGTGCGGCGGCGGCACGACACGGGGTCCCCGTCGCCATCTTCGGCCACGCCGGCGACGGGCACGTGCACGTGAACGCCCTCCCCGACACCACGGGGCCGGGATGGAGAGAGGGGCTCGCGGCGCTGTTCGCCGAGGCGACCGACCTGCTCGCGCGGCTCGGCGGGACCCCCTCCGGCGAGCACGGCGACGGACGGCTGCGCGCCGGAGTGCTCGAGCGCTGTTACGGGTCCGAGGTGGTGGCGCTGTGGCGGGACCTGAAGCGGGCCTACGACCCGCGCGGCATCCTCAACCCCGGTGTTATAATCCCCTCGGCCGATTGGGCGCCGCTCGCCGACCTGAAGGTGGGCCCGGATGCCGCGGCGATTCCCGACGACATCGCCGCCCGCTTGCGCGAGATCGAACGCACGGCAGGCTGGGCAACGCCGAAGCTGGACCTGGCGCGAGCCTTAGCCCCTTAGCCCCTTAGCCCCTAGCCCTGATGGAAATTTTCCGCGCCCCTCGCGTCACCCTGATCGCTCGTCCCGAGTTCATCGAGCCCGAGCACCTGCGCGTCCAGTGGCAGGGGGAGTCGGCCGCCGGCGAGCGGCTCGCCGAATTCGCCGGCCGCATCTGCTACATGAGCCAGCACAACCCCGCGAGCCGCTCCACGGCCGAGTACCTCGAGAACATCAAGAAGCAGGGGCACGGCTCGGTGCTCGAGCACCCGGTCTACGTCTTGCTCATCGAGGGCATCTCCCGCTCCTGCTCGCACGAGCTGGTCCGCCACCGGGCGGGGTTCGGCTACTCCCAGCTCTCCCAGCGCTACGTGGACGAGTCCCACGCCGCCTTCGTCATGCCGCCCGCGATCATGGGCGACGCCACGCTCGAAGCCGAGTGGGAGCGGGAGGTCGCCGGCGCCCAGGCCGGGTACGTGCGCGCCGTCGAGGCGCTGATGGAGCGCTACGCGTGGATGACCGACAAGGTCCACCGGCGCAAGGTCGCGCGCGAGGCGGCGCGGAGCGTGCTGCCGAACGCGACCGAGGTCAAGATCGTGGTTTCGGGGAACGCACGCGCGTGGCGCACCATGCTCGAGCTGCGCACCTCGGAGGGCGCGGAGCTCGAGATCCGCCGGATGGCGATCGCCTGCCTCCGCGTGCTGCAGTGCGAAGCGCCCGCCCTGTTCTCCGATTTCGAGATCCATCTCGCCGAGGACAACCAGGAGGCCGCGCGCGTCGCGTACCACAAAGTCTGACGCGCCGTCCGTGGAAAAAAAATCGCAGATTCCCTATTGCGCATCGCGGCGGCGTTTCGTATTCTCTACTCGACAACGCCTCTCGATCACAGACCGCACGAGCGGCTTTTTTTTGTAGGAGGTCAGCCGAGAGACCACATGCGCCTGGGTCTCGCGTACAACGAAAAACCCGATCCCGCGTCCGCCGAAGAGCCTCCGAGTACCAACGACGCGTTCGCCGAGTGGGACGATCCCTCCACCATCGCTGCGGTGGAACAGGCTCTCCGTCTCTTCGGCAGCGTCATCCGGCTCGAAGCCGATCCGTTGTTCCCCCAGAAGCTCGCCGTCGAGCGTCCGGACCTCGTGTTCAACATGGCGGAAGGGCTCAACGGCCAGAACCGCGAAGCGCTCGTCCCGGCGATCTGCGAGTACCTGAACGTTCGCTATACCGGCTCGGACCCCCTGACGCTCGCGCTGTCGCTCCACAAGGCACGCACCAAGGAGCTGCTCGCCTATCGCGGCGTGCCGACCGCGCCCTTCATCTGTATCGAGACGCCGGCCGACCTGGAGCGCGTGGCGTTGCCGTTCCCCGTGTTCGTGAAGCCGGTCGCGGAGGGATCGGGTAAGGGAGTATTCACCAACAACTTATGCGAGACGATGGCGCAGCTCGTGGAGCGCGTCCTCTTCCTGCTGCACCGCTATGCGGAGCCCGTGCTGGTCGAGACCTATCTCCCCGGCCCCGAGTTCACCGTGGCGATCCTCGGGAACGGTCCGGCCGCCTACTGCCTCCCGTTGGTCGGCTTCGATTTTTCGACGCTCCCCGCCGGAGCGCCGCCGGTGTACGGCTACGAAGCGAAGTGGGTGTGGGACCGGGTCGAGGCTCCGCTCGCGATCTTCCAGTGCCCCGCGCGGGTCCCGGCCGGGCTCTCCAGAGAGATCGAGCGCACGGCGCTCGACGCCTACCACGCCCTGGGCTGCCGCGACTGGTGCCGCGTGGACATCCGCGTGGACCGGTTCGGGGTGCCGAACGTCCTCGAGCTGAATCCGCTTCCCGGGATCATTCCCGATCCGGCGATGAACTCCTGCTTCCCCAAGGCCGCTCGCGCCGCCGGCTTCGCCTACGACGAGTTGATCCAGGAAGTGGTCGTGATCGCCTGGCGTCGGCTCACGGGGCGGGAGCTCCTCACGAGGGTGCGGACCGCCGCACCCCTCCACGCGGCGGGAATGCGCGGATGAGGATCCTGATCCTCTACGATCCCGGTGCGGACGACTGGACGGCGGAAGACGTGCGCGGCGTGATGCGCGCCGTGGACGAGATCGCAGCCATCTTCGGGCGCATGGGCCACGCGACCCGGAAGCTTCCCGTGCGGCACGACATGCGCTGGTTCCAGGCGGCGCGGCGCGCCGACCTCGTCTTCAACCTGTGCGAGGGCGTCCTCGGGAACAGCGAGTGGGAAGAGCACGTCGTGGGGACGCTCGACTTCGCGGGCATTCCCTTCACGGGATCGAATCTCTGGACCCTCGCCGCCTGCCGGCGCAAGGCGGTGGCAAACACCCTGCTCGCGCACGCCGGGCTCCCGATCCCGCGCTGGACCCTGGCACAGGGAACGATCGACGAGGCGTTCCCGCTCCCCGCGATCGTCAAGCCGGCCGCCGAGGACGCGAGCGCCGGGCTGGACCGCGGCTCGGTCGTGGCCGACCGCAAGGCCCTGCGCGCCCGGGTCGCCGCGATGACCGAGCGGTTCGACGAGGTGATCGTCCAGGAGTTCGTCGCGGGCCGCGAGTTCAACATCGGGTTCGTGGGCGACCGCGCGTTGCCCATCGCCGAGATCGACTTCAGCCGGATGCCCGCCGGCGCCTGGCCGATCCTGACCTATGCGGGGAAGTGGGAGACCGGCTCGCCCGACGACTTGGGGAGCGTCCCGGTGTGCCCGGCGAGCCTTCCCCAGAAGGTCGCCGACCGGCTGGTGAAGGTCGCCGAGGCGGCGTGGCGCTTGATGCGGGGCAAGGGGTACGGCCGCGTGGACCTGCGGCTGGACGATCAGGGCCGGCCCTGGATCCTCGAGGTCAACCCCAACCCCGACCTGCACGACGAGGCGGGCCTGTCGCGCATGGCGAAGGCCGCCGGCTGGGACTACGCGGAGCTGGTGCGCCGCATCGCCGAGGTGGCGCTCCGCGACGCGCAGGGGGCGAAGGCGGCGCGTGAGCTGGTCGCTCCGTCCCGTCGGCAGCGCGCAACGCGCACCGCTTGAGCGGTTGACGCGGGCGACGGGCGTCTTCCGGCCCGAAGAGGTCGCGACCGCGCTGGAGCTGCTTGACGCGAGCCTGGCCGGGGACGACGACTATCGGTTCCTCGGCGCGTACGCGGGCGAGGTGGGCGGCGCGGGCGAGGCGGGCGGCGAGTTGGTCGGTTACGCGTGCTGGGGCGCGACGCCTGGCACGCAAGACACCTACGATCTGTACTGGATCGTCGTGGATCCCGCGTGGCAGGGGAAAGGAGTGGGCACGGAGCTCTTGCGGGCGGTCGAACAGCGGCTGGTGACGGCGCGCGGTCGGCTCGTCGTGGTGGAGACCTCCTCCCGCCCCGACTACGTCCCGACCCGAGCCTTCTACGAGCGGCGCGGCTACGCCAGGACGGCGACCGTGCCGGGCTACTACGCGCCGGATGACGACCTCGTGATCTATCTCAAGGACCTGCGGCATGGCGTCGTGGCAAGAGCTACTCCGTAAGAAGAGCGTCGCTTCGCTCGAAGCGCTCGCGGCCAAGTTCGGCCCCGAGCACTTCCCGGACCTCGAGCGGCTGCGCCGGGCCGCCGAGAACTTCGAGTTCCGCATCTCCCCCGCGATGGTGGATCTGGTCAAGGCGCCGGGCGACCCGATCTGGCGCCAGTACGTGCCGGACCTCCAGGAGCTGGAGGTGCACGACGGGCTCGTGGACTCCCTCGCCGAGGACGCCAACTCCCCGGTGCCGAACATCACGCACCGCTATCCCGACCGCGCCCTGTTCCTGGTGTCGCCCGTGTGCGCATCCTACTGCCGATTCTGTACCCGGCGCCGCAAGGTGGGAGACCCCGAGAAGATCCCGATGTCGCAGCTCGAGTCGGCGTTCCACTACCTCGAGGAGCACCACGAGATCCGCGACGTGATCATGTCGGGGGGCGACCCGTTGCTCCTCTCGGACCGGCGGATCGACGAGATCTGCCGGCGCCTCAGATCGATCAAGCACATCGAGATCATCCGGATCGGGAGCCGGATGCCATGTCATCTCCCCGAGCGGATCACGGTCGAGCTCTGCGCCATCCTCAAGCAATACCACCCGCTCTACATCAATACCCACTTCAACCACCCGGACGAGCTGACGCCCGCGGCCATTGACGCGCTCTCCATGCTCGCCGACGCCGGCATCCCGCTCGGCTGCCAGACGGTGCTGCTCAAGGGCGTGAACGACGACCCCGAGGTGATGAAGCTGCTGATGCAGAAGCTGCTCGCCGCGCGGGTGCGCCCCTACTACATCTACATGTGCGACCAGGTAGCGGGCGCCGAGCACTTCCGCACGACGGTCGAGAAGGGGCTCGAGATCGTCCAGGCGCTGCGCGGCTGGACGTCGGGGCTCGCGGTGCCGCACTTCGTGATCGACGCCCCCGGCGGCGGAGGGAAGATCCCCTTACTTCCCGAGTACGTCGTGAAGCTTACGGATCGCGAGATCGTGCTGCGCAACTACGCGGGCAAGATCTACCGCTACAGGCAGCCGGCCAAGAAGCCGGCCCGGAAAGGGGAGCCCGTTTTGGAGCCGGTGCTGGTGGGGTAGCGGCTTACTGCGTTGCCTGGACGCCCTTCTGGTAGCGCTGCAGCACGACCAGCTTCGCCGCGTCCACGCCGAGGAAGCGGCCGCCCGCCGCTACGGTTCGGATCCCCCGGGCTACGTCCTCCGCCGGAGCCATCTTCTCGACGAAGCCGTTCGCACCCGCCTCGAGCGCCTCGAGCAGCTCGCGTTCCCGCGTGAGTGCCGTGAGGACGATGACCTTGGCACCGAGCCCGAGCGCAGCGATCCGGCGCGTGGCGTCGAGACCGCCCTCGCCGGGCATCGCCAAGTCCATCAGGACCACGTCCGGCCGCGTCACCTTCGCGCAGGCGACCGCTTCATCTCCCCTCCCGGCCTCGCCGACCACGCAGAGATCCGGTTGCTTCTCCAGCAGCGCGCGCAACCCGGCACGGAAGACGAGCTGATCGTCCACCAGGAGAATGCGGATCGGGTTCCGTGACTTCGCGGGACGGCGGAAATCAAGCATCGATGCTTCTCATGCCGGCACCTCCTGTGCAACGCCCATCGACCCTAACCCGTGATCTATAGCAAGATGCGTGCAATACCGAAAGGGCAGGCGCGGCCCGCTCGGCTCGAAAGCGATGACGCCCCGACTCGTCGCTCTGTTGCGTCGACGCGACAAGACAGACATTCCAGTCCTTCCGCCATGCGCGCCATGCTGCTTGACGCCCCGGTGAGGGAGCGGCGGTGCTGCAAACATGAATGCGGAATGCGGAATGGGGAATGCGGAATGTATCGCGCGGGCGTCGAGCCGGCCGGGGAGGTTCTGAGGATCGAACCCTCCCCGTCAATTCCGCATTCCGCGCTCCGCATTCCGCATTTGGCTCACGGCAGCTGCCAGATCTCCACGCGATTCCCGGTGAAGATCGGGATCAACACGCGGTTGCGTTTGCGGTCGTATCCGATGTCCGCGGGGCTGGGCACGCCGGTGATGAGCTTCACTTCCTGCCCGGTCTCGTAGGTGGACACGGTCGAGTCGCTCCAGCTCGAGACGAGGATCCTGCTGCCGGCGATCTCGACGCCGTCGAACCCGCCCGGACCCCGGGCGACCACGCTCGGCCCCTTGTCTCCCGGCCTCCACGCGAGCACCGACTTGCCGCCGAACTCCACCACGATGAATCGTTTCCCCACGGGATCCAACGTGATCCCGTTCGGCCGGCCCAGGGTGTCCCCCCGCACGGCGACCGTCACCTGCCGGTCCGGTCCGATGCGGAAGATCCGGTCCGGCCCGGGATGGAGCACGTTGCCGACGTCGTCGAACCGGATGCCGGTGTCGGTGATGTAGAGCGCCGCGGTGGGAGTGACGGCAACGTCGTTGAGAAAAACCGCACCCTGACTGCTCAAGCTCACGCTGTCCTTGGACGCGCCGGTCTTCGCGTCGAACGCGCGCACGACGTCGATGTCGGTCACCCACAACGTGTCCCCCTGCAGCGCCATCCCCTTCGGGGCGTTGAGCGTGACGCCGTTCTTGCCGCCCTCGATGAACTTGAGGTTCTCGACCGCGCCGTCCGGCCGCACCCGGCTGATGAAGCCGTTGCCGTCCTTCGCCGTGGGGCTGCCGTTGATGTTCGAGACGAAGTAGACGTCCTGGGCCGTGTCGTGCAGCACGGACTCCGGCGTCAGGAACCCTTCCACCGTGGCCGCTTTCGTGGCGGTCGTGGACGGCGGCGTCGCGACAGGCGGGGCCGAGGCCGGCGGGGCCGAGGTGTCCGAGGCGGCCGAGCTGTCCGGAGGGGTCGAGGACGCACGGCGCGCCCGGTCGAGGGGCTGGCAGCCGACCGCCACGATGGCTCCGCACAGCAGGAACCGCGCGAGCTTGACCATGATCAATACCTCCGGCTCCTCGATACCCCGATGGGTCCAGGGTCTCAGAGTCGCTTCAGGATCGTGGGAAAGCGGGGATCGCCGCGCAGCGAGTCCAGGTCGGAATCGCGCTCCAGCCATTCCTTGTGGCCGAACCCGTTCTGGATCGCCTTGTCGAGGCACGCGATCGCATCGTCGGTCTGTCCCAGCAGGGCGTACGAGCACGCCACGTTGTACAGGACCCCGGAGTCCTCCGGGTCGATGGCGTACGCCCGCTTGGTCCATTCCAGACCGCGCTCCCGCTCGCCGAGCTGCACCATTCCCCCGGCGCCCAGGTACAGGGCGCGGGCGTCGTCCGGGTTGAGCTCGAGGTGCTGCTCGACGACCTCCAACCCGCGGCGCAGCGCCGCCTCCCCCTCTGCCCGGCGACCCAGCGCCCTCAACGGTACCTGCATCAACAACAGCGCCTGATAGTCCTCCGGGCGTACCCGCGAAGCGTCCTGATAGTGCCGCACGGCTTCCTCCAGCTTCCCCTCCTGGAAGCACGCGCGCGCGTAGAGGTAATGGGCCTCGTACAGCTTCGGGTTCAGCCGGATCGCGGTCTCGAACTCGTGCCGCGCTTCGTCGTACCGCTTGCTCAGGGAGACGGCGAATCCCCGGGACGCGTGCGCCTCGGCGAGCTCGGGATCGAGCTCCAACGCCTTGCGGCTCGCGGACTCCGCGCTCTCGAGGTTGGCTTTGCTGCCGTCCCAGTACATGTAGAGGAACGAGCAGCAGTCGGCGACGCCGGCGTAGGCGAGGGCGTAGCGCGCATCCATGTCGATCGCCCGCTCGAACATCCGGCGGGCGAACTGGATGCCGGTGCGGCGGAACTGGTGGAAGAACTGGCGTCCCCGCAGGTAGTAGTCGTACGCCTGGACGTTCTCGGTCGGCGCCTTCTCGATGGCGCGCTTCTCTTCCTCGCTCAGCACCACCCGCAGCGCCTTCACGATGCTGCCCGCGATCTCGTCCTGGATGGCGAACACGTCTTCCAGCTCGCGGTCGTACCGCTCCGACCAGAGATGGTACCCATCGACGACGCTCACGAGCTGCGCCGTCACCCGCAGGCGGTTCCCCGCCTTGCGCACGCTCCCCTCCAGCACCGTGCCCACGCTCAGCTGCTCGCCGACCCTCCGGATGTCCTGGTTCTTCCCCTTGAACGCGAAGGCCGAGGTCCGCGACGCCACGCGCAAGGCCCGAATCTTGGTGAGCGCGTTGATGATCTCTTCGGCGATCCCGTCGGTGAAGTACTCGTTCTCCGGGTCGGCGCTCATGTTGACGAACGGCAGGACGGCGATCGATTTCGGGGCCGAGGCCGCCGTCACCGACGTGGGGCCCGGCGGCGTGGTCACGCCCGGCGGCTTGAGCGCCTGCGCGAACTGCGCCGCCGTGGCGAACCGGTCCGCCGGCTCCTTGGCCAGCGCTTTGAGCGCCGCCTGCTCCACCCACTCCGGCACCCCCGGTCGGGCCGACCGCAGCGGCGGCGGCGGAGTGGTGAAGCACTGCGCGATGATGGCCTGGGCCGTCGGCCCGACGAACGGCGTCCGGCCGGCCAGCATTTCGTGCAGCACGCACCCCAGGCTGTAGACGTCGCTGCGCCCGTCGAGCTCGACCGCCCCGGCCGCCTGCTCCGGGCTCATGTACGCGGGCGTGCCGACCGACGCGCCCGTCTGCGTCAGGTTGTCCGACGCCGCGGCGCTGACGGCCTTGGCGATCCCGAAGTCGGTCACCATGGCTTCGCCCTCGTGCAGCATCACGTTCTCGGGCTTGATGTCCCGGTGGACCACGCGGTGGCGATGGGCATAGTCGAGCGCGGCCGCGACGGCGCGGGTCAGCTGGAGGGCGTCGTCGAGCGACAGCTGGCGCTCGCGCTCGAGGCGCTGGCGCAGCGATTCACCCTCCACGTAGGGCATCACGTAGTACAGCAGGTCGCGGGCCTGTCCCGAGTCGTACAGCGGCACGATGTGGGGGTGCTGGAGCTGCGCGGCGATCTGAATCTCGCGCAGGAACCGCTCGGGGCCCAGGTTCAGGGCCAGGTGGGGGTGGAGCACCTTGATCGCCACGGCGCGGTGGTGCTTCTGATCCCGCGCCAGGTACACCGTCGCCATCCCGCCGCGTCCGATCTCCCGCTCGAGCTCGTAGCGGTCGGCCAGCGCCGAGCGCAGGCGGTCGAGCAGCTCGGCCATCCTAGGCCCTCGCCTCCTCGAGCTCTTTCTTCCTGGCTTCGATCACCTTCTGGGCGACTTCCGGCGGCACCTGCTCGTAGGCGTGGAACTGCTGGCGGTGCGTGCCGCGCCCGTGCGTGATCGAGTGCAGCGCGGTGGCGTAGCGGTCCAGATCGGCCTCGGGGACGAGCGCCCTGACCTTCGTGAGGCGGCCGTCCTGCTCGGTGCCGAGGATCTGGCCCCGCCGCGACGACAGATCGCCCATCACCGCGCCCAGGTATTCGTCCGGCGTCCACACTTCGAGCTCGAGGATCGGCTCGAGCAGCACCGGCTTGCAGTTGGGACTCACGTTCCGGAACGCCAGGATGCCGGCCATCTTGAACGACATCTCGTTCGAGTCGACGTCGTGGTAGGAGCCGTCGTACAGCTCCACCTTGAAATCCACGACCGGATACCCGGCCACGGGGCCCCGCTGAGCGGCCTCCTGCACCCCGCGCTCGACCGCGGGAATGTACTGCCGCGGGATGACCCCTCCCACGATCTTGTCCTCGAACACGAATCCCGAGCCCCGCGGCAGCGGCGCGATCCGGATCCAGCAGTCGCCGTACTGGCCGCGGCCGCCGGTCTGCTTTTTGTGCTTCCCCTGCCCCTCGGCCCGGCCGCGGAACGTCTCGCGATAGGCGACCTTGGGCTTCGTGGTGGCCGCGTGCACGCCGAACTTGCGCGCCAGGCGGCCCACGATGATCTCGAGGTGGCGCTCCCCCAGCCCGCGGATCAGCGTCTGCTGCAGCTCGCCGTTGTACTCGTGCTGGAACGTGGGATCCTCCTCGTGCAGCTTGTGCAGCGCGTTCGAGAGCTTCTCCTCCTCGCCCCGCTGCTTCACCTCGATCGCCACCGCGATGACCGGCTCGGGGAAGGGGATCTTGCGGAGCACGATCGGCACGTCCCTGAGGGACAGTGTGTCGTTGGTGTGGGTGTCGCGCAGCTTCGCCACCACGCCGATGTCGCCCGCGTGCAGCTCGGCGATCTCCGAGCGGTCCTTGCCGATGCTCACGCACAGGTGGTTCAGCTTCTCGACCGCCTCGCGCGGCGCGTTGTACACGTCCTGCCCGTTGCGCACCGTCCCGGAGTATACGCGGAAGTACGTCACGTCCCCCACGTGCGGCTCGGAGATGGTCTTGAACACCTGCGCCACGAACGGGCCGCCGTCGTCCGCCTTCAGCGGCAGCCGCTCGGCGCCGCCCCACTGCTGCGCGTCGACGGGGGGCCGCTCATGCGGCGCGGGGAAGAGCTCGACCATCTTGGAGAGCAGCGCGCGCGTCCCGAACGTGGCCTCGGCGGCGCCGCAGAACAGCGGGTACAGCTCCCCCCTGAGCATCCCCGCCTTCATCGCCCGGATCGCTTCGTCGCGCCCGATGTCCGCGCCGCCCAGGTAGCGCTCCAGCAGCGTGTCGTCCGTCTCGGCGATGCGCTCGATCAGCTCCCTGGAATAGCGGTCGAACCGCTCCCGGTACTCCGCGGGCACGTCCACCTCCTCGTACTCGCCCGCCTTGGTCCCCTTCTTGTACATGTGGCACTTCTTCGAGAACAGGTTGATGATCCCCTGGAAGCTGGGGCCTTCGCCCACGGGGATCTCCACCGGGATCACCTTCGGCGAGAGCCGGTCCTTGATCTGGTGGTAGACCCTTTCGAAGTCGGCGTGCTCCTTGTCCATCAGGGACACGAAGACCGTAGTCCCACACCTTCTCCGTCCCGACCTCGACGCCGCCGGTCGCGGAGACCACGACCACCGCGCCGTCCGCGGCGTACACGCCGGCGAGCGCTTCACCCGTGAAGTCGAGATAGCCGGGGGTATCGATCAGGTTGAGCTTCGTGTCCATCCACTCGGCCACCGCGAGGGCGAGGTTGATGGAGTACTTGCGCTCGATTTCGTCGGGGGTGTAATCGGTGAGGGCGGTGCCGTCCTTCACGGACCCGTGGCGTCTGCTCGTGCCGGCCACGAACGCGAGGGCGTCGACCAGGGAGGTCTTCCCGCTCGCGCCGTGGCCCACGACGGCCACGTTGCGGATCTCCGCTGTCCTGTACACGCGCATGGGCGCCGCGGACTCCTGTTGAGGGTGAGGCAAATATGAGGCACAATAAGCTAGAGGCACAGAGGCTAAGGGGCTAAGAGGCTAAGGGCATCTGCGCCACTGTGCCCCTTAGCCTCTTAGCCTCTTAGCCTCTAGTCGCAAGGACGCCGCTCCCCCCAGCGCCATGACGAGCCCCGCGGCGAGGAACGCGATGGTGGGAGTGAGCGCGTCGTACACCTGGCCGAGCGCGGGCGGGCCCGCCATGCGGCCGAGCGCCGCGATCGCCTGGGCCGCGCCCAGCACCGTGCCCTGCTCGGTGGGCCCGACGTACACCGACACGAGGCCCGTCGCGGACGGAGCGAACACGCTGTTCGACAGCGCGAGGACGACGGTCCAGCCGTAGAGGGCCGCACTGCTCCCGGCGAGCGGCACGACGACGATCCCGAGCGCCATGCCGAACATCCCGACGATGAGCAGGGCCCGTTCTCCGAACCGCCGCACGATCTTCCCGTACAGGTACCCCTGCACCACCGCCGCCGTCAGCCCCACCACCGCGAAGAACAGCCCGAGCTCCCGCTCCCGCCAGCCGAACCGCGCGCCGGCGTAGAGCGGCAGCGCCACGGTGTAGCCCGCGAACGCGAACGGCGCCAGCGCCCACACCAGCATCAGCGGCCGGAGGCGCCGGTCGGCGACCGCGGCGCCGATGTGCCCGAAGTCGAAGAGCGCGCGCGTGACGCGGTGTTCCGCCCGCAGCGACTCGGGCAGGATGAAGTAGGCCGACACGAGATTCGCGAGCGACAGCCCGGCGGCGACCAGCCCCGGGGCCGCCGGGCCGCCCCAATGCGCGGCGAACCCGCCGACCGCGGGGCCGAGCGTGAAGCCCAACCCGAAGGCCGCGCCGACCAGGCCCATGCCGCGCGACCGTTCCGCCGCGGGCGTGATGTCGGCGACGTACGCCTGAGCCGCCGAGATGTTGCCGCCCGCGAACCCGGAGATCAGCCGGGCGACCAGCAAGACGGCGTACGACCCGGCGTAGGCGAACAGTGTGTAGCCCACCGCATTGAGCACCATGGTCGTCAGCAGGATGGGCCGGCGGCCCACCCGGTCGGACAGCCGTCCCAGGAGCGCGGTGGCGAGGAACTGCATCAGCGAGTACGAGCCGACGAGCGCCCCGAAGCCCAGGCCCTGCGCTCCGAAGCGCTGCGCGTAGTACGGAAGGATCGGCAGGATGATCCCGAAGCCGACCAGGTCGATGAACACCGTGAGGAAGATGATTCCGAGGCGCGAGCCGCCCGGCGCGGCCGACGGCGCACGCTCCCCGCGCTTACGCGCGGGGCTATCGCGGCCCGTCGGCATCATGGCCCCGCCCGTCAGGGCGGGGCTTGAGGTTTCCGGACATTGCCCGCGCGAGCTGGTCCAGCGCCTGCCGCGCGGCGGCATTGCCGGGGTCGAACTCGAGCCCGCGGCGCAGCGCATCCCCGGCGAGGCGCCAATCGGCGAGCAGCAGGTAGGCGCGCGCCAGCGCGAAGTGCGCCGGGGCGAGGCTCCGGTCGAGCGCCGCCGCCTGCCGCAGGAAGGCGACCGCGTCCACCGGACGGCCGCGCGCCAGCGCCACCGCGCCGAGGTTGAAATGCGCCAGCGGCTCTGAGGGGTCTACGTCGAGCGCCCGTCGGAATTCGGCGACCGCGCCCGCCGTGTCCCCCTGGGCCTCGAGGGCGATGCCCCAGTTCACGTGGCCGAGCGGCTGGTGCGGATCCGCCTCGAGGCTCGAGCGATAGGCCGCGGCCGCGCTCCCGAAGTCCCCCGCGTCGGCGTAAGCGAGCCCGAGATTCAGGAGCACCCGCGCGTCAGCGGGGCGGATCTCGAGCGCTTTGCGGTATGCCACGATCGCCCGCGACGGCTCACCGTGCGACCGATAGCCGTCGGCGACGAAGCCCAGCGCGACGACCCACCGCTTGCGCACCGCGTCGTCGGCCGCGCCCAACGAGCCCAGCTGGCGCCCGAGAACCCCGCGCACGGCCCGATCGTTCCCGCGCGCGAGATGCAGGCTCGCGAGGGCGAGCGAGCGGACGTCGCCGTCGCCGCCCGCCGCGAGCCGCTCGAGGCGGTCCACCACGTCCCGCTCCAGCGCCGGCATGTCGGGCGTGAGGTAGCGCTCGAGGAACTCGCCGAGCGCGGCGAGCTGCGCGGCCGGATGCCGGGAGTCCGGATCGAGCAGCAGCCGCGCCGCCGCGCTCCGGTCCCCAATCTCGCCGGCCGAGACCAGCTCCGCGACGGCAGGGGCCCGCGGCTTGAGCTCGCCCCACCACTCGCGCACGCGCCCGTCGAGCGCGGCCGCCGGCTGATCCGCGTGGCACTGCCGGCAGGCGCTTTCGATCCCCAAGGCGGCGTCGAACGCCGGCCGCGGGATCGGGATCGTGTGGTCGGAGCGGGCGTAGCGCAGCACATGGCCGATCTCGGCCTCCTGCAGGTAGGGCATGTGACAGGAGACGCAGCGGCTGCCCGGGGAGCCGGCGCGATGGTGCGTGTGCGCGCCGGGGCGCTCCGCCTTGCTCGCGTGACAGCCCGTGCACTGGCCGTCGCTCAGGCGACCCACGAGCGGCGCGCCGGAGACGTCGCGGTAGCCTTGCGTATGCGGATCATGGCAGTCCACACACGTCATCGAGCCGTTCACGTAGCAGTCGCTGTAGCGCTGGCCCTCCTGGTAGGCGAACGTGCGGACGCGGCCGTCGGCCTGGAGCGGGCGGTCGCCGAGCTGCGGGAAGCCCAGCGCGTAGTACTCGGCGAACGGCTTTCCCGGGAGATAGCCCGGCTCGAGGACGTCCTTCAGCGCGTGGCACTGGAAGCAGATGCCCGCGGATTCGTCCTTCCCGAGCGTCCCGAGCGCCCGCATCCCGATGTCCGCCAGGTCGCGCAGCCGGCCCGACCGCGCCAGCTCGACGTGGCGGCGGCCCGGACCGTGGCACGACTCACAGTTCACCGCCAGCGCGGTGAAGCGGGTGTCGTAGCGCCGCCCCTCGGGGTCGAACGCCGTCGCGATTTGGCTGCCGTGGCACGCCTGGCAGTTCGCGAACCGGGTCACGTCCCCGATCACCCGCGCGGGCGGCCAATCGCCGCACTCGGCGAGCCGCACGTCCGGCGTGATCGGGACCCAGCCCCGGTTGGTGCGCGAGTTGGTGTTGCAGAACCAGACGCCCTCGCGCCGGATGAACTCGAACGGCAGGACCCGCAGCGTGCCGTCCGGATAGCGGGACACGAACGCCTGCGTGCCGCCGCCCACCATGTGCCCGCCGCCGATCACGCCGTCGACGCGAAAGCGTTCCGGCGGGCGCCCGTCCTGCGCCACGGTGAAGACGTACTCCCCGCGGGCGGTCACCGCGGGCGCCACCACGGCGTCCGCGAAGCGGAGCGGGCGTCCCCCGAACGGCGCGATCACGGCGGCGGCGCCCGGCGGGCCGCCCGCCCTGCCGTGCGTCGAGCGTCGCCACGCGGCGTACTGCGGGGCGTGACACGATGCGCACGCCTCGGCGCCGACGAAGTCCGCCGCGCGCGGCTCGCCCGCGCGCGACACGGGGCGCGGCGCGGGGAAGGACGCGGGCGCCCGTGCTCCACCGCGCCGGGACACGAGGACGAGCGCCGCTGCCAGGGCCGCGCCGAGTGCGGCGACGACCACCGCCCCGCGCCGCCACCTCATCGCGCGGTCGCGTCATCGCGCGACCACGCCGGGCCCTGACACCGGCACAGCTCGCGAATGTAGCCGACCAGCGCGCGAATCTCGTGCACAGTAAGCGTCTGCCCGAACCCCGGCATGCGGTTGCTGCGGCTCAGGACGTAGCCCCCCGCGGCGATCGCGTCGAACAGCTGGTCGTCGGACCGCTCGGACATCGCGCGTGGATCCGCGTGCACCGCCGGCCGCACCGGCAGGAACGCGGCGTTGTACCCGTCCCCGTTGCCGGCGGCGCCGTGGCACGCCGCGCAGTACGACCCGTACAGCTCCTTGGCGCTTCGTCGCGAGGGCGCCGCGGGTGCTCGCGTCGCGGCGCCCGGCGCGCGAGCGCCCGCTGGTTTGCCCGCGGGCACCCGCTGCGCCAGATAGCTCGCGACCAGCTCCAGCGTCTCGGGCGCGAGCGGCGTCCGCGGCATTCGGCCCCCGGGGACCGAGCGCTGCGGGTCGCGGACCATCGCGTAGATGAATGCCGCCGTCGTGCCGGGGGCGGGCGCCGAGAGATCCGGGCCGATGCGCCCGCCTTCAGCGTCGAGCCGATGACAGCCGAGGCATGGCAGCCGCTCGCGGATCAACGTTCTCGCCTTGGCCGCGGCGAACGCGGACAGGGCGCGCGCGTGGAATTCCGGCGGAGCGGCCTGGGCTGCCAGCCCGCCCCCGCGCACCCATCCCAGCGCCGGTCCGGCGGCGGCGAGCAGCGCGCACAGGCGCGAGCGCGACATACGGGCTACAATGTACGCTGCCCATCACAGGAGTGCTGTCATGGCCACCTGGCATCGCCTCGGCGACAAGGCCGAGCTCGAGGCCCGCGTCCCGTTCGCCGTCAAAGTCGACCGCTACTCCGTCGCCGTCTTTCTCTACGACGGGCAGTTTCGCGCGATCGGCAACACCTGCAACCACAAGGGGGGCCCGCTGTGCGAGGGCCTGCTGCACGGCGAGTTCGTGATGTGCCCCTGGCACGCGTGGGAGTACAGCGTGATCACGGGCAAGGGCCCGGAAGGCTACGACGAGGAGCAGGTGCCGGTGTTCGCAGTCCAAGAGCGTGACGACGGCGTCTACGTGCAGACGCCGCCCGTGATGCCGCGGAAGCTGCTCAAGCACAAGCCCGGCCATCTGCTCGAGCCGCACGCGAAGCCGCCCGGCGCGGCGCCGCGGGTGCTCTGCATCTCCACCACCGCGATGGACGACGTCAACCCGCGCTTCTCCACTTCCGACGCGCTGCTCGAGCACGCGCTCGAGCAGGCGCGGAGCCGCCAGGCCGACACGCAGTACATCAAGCTGCGCGACTTGAAGTTCCGGCATTGCGAGGGGAACTACTCCAAGGCGGCCCATGCCTGCACCTGGCCGTGCGCCATCACCGAGCGCGATCCCGATGACCAGCTCAGCGCCGTGTACGAGGGGCTCGTCCACTGGGCGGACGTGGTGCTCATCTCCACGCCGATCCGCTGGGGCAACGCGTCGTCGCTCTATTACAAGATGATCGAGCGGCTGAACTGCGTGCAGAACCAGGTCACGATCCACAACCAGGTGCTCATCAAGAACAAGGTCGCGGCGTTCATCATCACGGGCGGGCAGGACAACATCCAGGCCGTGGCCGGCAGCCTGTTCACGTTCTGGGCGGAGCTGGGGTTCGTGTTCCCGCCGTTCCCGTTCATCGCGCACTCCCGCGGCTGGGACGCCGAGGACATGCAGAACAACGTGCGGCAGGTGCGGGCGAGCGACCAGCTGCGCGAGGCGGCCCACGAGCTGCTCGATCGCGCGCTCGACTTCTGGACGATCATCGACCGGCACAAGGCCGAGATGGACAAGCCCATGGAGCGGGCCGGCCGCAAGGCCAACACGCTGCCCGAGGCCGAAGCGATCGAGGAGATCGCCGTATGAGCGAGCGCCTGCAGGTCGCCCGGGCGTACGAGAAGGCGCTGTTCGCGGGCAAGCTGGACGAGGTGGCGCGCCACCTCACCGAGGACATCGTCTACTGGGTCGCCGGCGCCCCGCCGATCGGCGGCGAGTGGAAGGGGCGGGCCGCGGTGGTCCGCTGCTTCGCCAACCGCGAGGCGGGCCTCGGCGCGGCCGAGTGGGGCTACGAGGACGTGTGGCGCACCTGGTACGAGGCCGACGAGCGCGTGATCGTCGAGATCCGCGAGCGCTCCTGGCTCAAGAGCGACCCGCAGGACGTGATGGACCAGCGCACCTGCGCGGTGCTCCGGTTCAGGGGGGAGAGGATTTGCGAGATGCGGGATTATACGGACACGCACGTGTACGAGGAGTTCGTGAAGCGACACAAGCAGCAGCTGGCGAAGTTCAGGAAACCATAGGCGACTCCCACCCTCTTGCTGCGCCACCGCAACGGAAATCCGTCGTTCGCAGGATAAATTGAGGCGTGCGGGCCACACGGCGGCGCGGACGACGCGCCCGCAAGCTATTGCGGCGTCGCGCCTCGCGTGGCGACGACTGCGGTTCGCGATTCGGCCCGAGTGTTGCAGTTATCAACGCGGACCTCGCACGGGCAGTGGACTCAAGTGGTGGGGCGGGAGCGTAGCAGCCTCGTCGGGAAATCCACGGCCACGGTCGCGGTCCTCCACGGGCACATCCCACGCCCGTGCTTCTTTTTCCCCCAACCCTCCCTGGAGGCCCCCATGCGTCGCGCCGCGCTCGCGGGTTTGGTCCTGTGCAGTGCCGTGGTTTCGCTCTCCTCGTGCGGGTCCGATACGTCTCCGCCCACGGCGCAGTCGAAGTCGTTCCCCCCGACGACGCCGGGCGTGGCGCTGGCGGTCGCCAGTTCCAGCTGCGGGCCACCCACGCACCCGGAAGCCCTCGTGATCGACAGCGTCGTCACCCCGCCCGCCTTCGGCATCGCGGTGCGCGACGACGGCCTCACATATTTCACAGAGCTCTACAATGGCGGCGTCGGCATCACGAGCACCCAGACCCGCATCGTGGAGGGGTTCATTCCGACCGGCTCCGTGCCCACCGGCGCCGCCTTCTCGCCCGATGGCGGCACCGCTTATGTCACCAACCAGGGCAGCCAGAACGTCGGCGTGATAAGCGTCGCCTCCGCACAGCAGGTGGCCACCATTTTCACGCCCGCCGGATCACCGCTCGTCGTGCGGGTCTCTCCCGACGGTACGCGATTGTTCGTCTCGACCGGTAGCACCACCGTCTACATCGTGGATACCCAGACCCAGCAGATCATCGGGAGCGTGGAGGTCGGATTCACGCCAAACGCGTTCGCGGTGCACCCCGACGGGCGAATCATCTACGTGAGCGCCGCCTCTGGCGGCACCGTGTCGGAGGTCGACATGTTCACGGGCACGGTGCTCCGGATCTTCACTGTCGGGGGGGTCCCGCAGGACATGGCCGTCACCCGCGACGGGAAGCGCCTCTACGTGGCTAACGAGGCGGGCTACTTGAACGAGATCGACCTGCTGGCGGGGCAGCCGGCGGCGACCATCGACCTCGCGGGGGGCGCGTTCGGCATCGGCGTGACCCCGGACGACAACCAGGCCTACGTCTCGATCCCTAGTGCGGGAGTGGTGCAGATCTTCAACCTGCAGTCGCGCAGGCTCGCCCAGACGCTCGACGTCGGCGGGACGCCGCGGCGGATCGGGTTCAGCCAACAGGGCCACATCGGCGCAGTCGCCAACGAAGCGGGCTTCGTGACGTTCGTGCGCTGAGGAGGCTCGAGCACTGAAGGCACTCTGAGGTTGCGCGGACGCAACATGATCGCGGCTCCCTGGGCCTTGCCGCCGTGGCCAAGCACGGGTCAATTTGGAACGATGCTCCGCCGTTCGGCGCTGCGACTCCTCTCAGTCGGTCTCTCGACCATTCTCGTCGTGGCCTGCGACTCACCGACAGCGAGCGACGGGCTGCTCACCATCGCGACCGAAACCATGAGCTGCGAGGCGCCGCCCGCCGGCGACGTGCCCGCGGGTGGCGGCCATCCTGCGCGCTCCGGCCGCACGACCGTGCCGGTCTCGGGCACGCCCTTCGCCGTCGCGGTCT
>WNGF01013508.1_pt1 | contig 27431 bp, 21 predicted proteins | sample 5400641 | NCBI WGS metagenome assembly WNGF01 (sample SAMN13153371, study PRJNA577476) | soil metagenome | isolation source: 80 cm soil or saprolite under grassland replicate 2 | place: USA:California | collected 2016-06-15 | reverse complement strand
GAGTGTTGACGAGGGTTTTCAGGAAATTCAATGACGGTTGACGCATGGGGCGTATTAGGCAACAGGCGACAGGCGGCAGGCAAGAGACAAGTGTGTGATGCGTAATGCATAATGCGTTAAAGGTTACGAATTACGAATTCTGGGTATGCACTTGATTCCCCTAACTACCATCGGTTGTGATCTGCCGCCCGCCGACCAGGTCTGCTCCTCTGACGGGGGGCAAGACGACCGCTTGCTCCAGCAGACGGTAGAACAACAGCCCGCGCGAACCCGAGTTTCGGCGGTTGAAGCGGAAGGTGAACTCGTCCAGATAGTAGTCCAAATGCGCGGGGCTCACGGCTCCTTGGTGTGTCCCCAGCAGCCACCGCTTGAGCAAGGAAGCCACGAGGTTGACTCGCGGCAACAAATTGTCGCCCAACTCGGCGGCGGGCTGGATCACTTCATGGGCGTAGCCCAACTTTTTCAGTCCGCCATAGCCCGACCAGTCATCGGTCTGAATCCGCGTCCCTGGTTCTATGGCCCCTTGCACGGCAGGCTCCAAACTGGCGGCGGCCGCGTTGGCAATGCGCGCCAATCGAATCCGGCCAATCTTGCGGCCGTCGGCTTGAGCCGCAATCAGAACCAGCGTTTTGCCCGCCGCTCCCCGTCCGCGCTTGCCGGGCCGTGGCCCACCGATGAAGGTTTCATCGACTTCCACCAATCCGTTCAGCCGATCCCGGCCAGGGCGCACCATCGCGCGCCGCAGCTTGTGCAGCCAACTCCATGCGGTCCGATAACTGCCCAAGCCCAGCACCCGCTGCAGCCCCAAAGCACTGGCACCGGACTTCTGATGGGTCACCTCCCAGATCGCTTCAAACCAAAGCCGCAGTGGTTTGTGCGTGTCGGCAAAGAGCGTGCCAGCAGTGATCGTGAAGTCATACCCGCAGTGGGCACAGCGATAGAACGGCGGCGTCATGGTCCACACCTCCGTGGCTCCACAGTCCGGACAACCAATGCGCTCCGGCCACCGCAATCGCACCAGATAATCCCGACACGCCTGCTCGGTTGGAAACATGTCGCGCAGTTCGACCGCCGTTCGCGGATAGTCACCCATGCACTCAAAGCGCTACCAGTTGGGGTTAGGGGAATCAAGTGCATACCCAGATTACGAATTACGCCTCAAACATCACACCTCACACCTCTCGACACTGGACCACTTCTTTGTTACGAACTCCCCGTGCATCGTGACGCACTGAAAAATGCCAGCCGCATCGTGGTGAAGCTGGGAACCGGCGTCGCAAGCAGCTCGATTTCGCCCAGGCCGAGCAACTGGTCGCGCAGATCGCCGCGCAGCGCAAGGCCGGCAAGGAAATCGTGCTCGTCACCTCCGGCGCCGTCGGGGCCGGCATGGGCGCGTTGGGCTATGAGAAACGGCCCGCGGAACTCGCGGAGTTGCAGGCATGCGCCGCCGTGGGTCAGTCGCGTCTGATGACGACCTACGAAAAATTGTTTTCGCAGTTCGAACTCCACGTCGCTCAAGTGTTGCTGACCCACGACGACCTGCAGCACCACGAACGCCACCTCAACGCGCGCAACACGCTCGTCACGCTGCTGGGCCGCGGCGTGGTTCCCATCATCAACGAAAACGACGCGGTGTCTTTCACGGAACTGAAATTTGGCGACAACGACAGGCTCTCCGCGCTGGTGGCCTGCCTGTTGCCTGCTGACCTGCTGGTGGTGCTGACGACCGTGGATGGCCTGATCGAAAATTTCGGCCGGGCGAACCCGAAAACCATTCCCCTGGTCGAGCAGGTGGATGAGCGGATCGAGAAACTCGCCGGCGGAACGGCCAGTGCCACGGCGGTGGGCGGAATGGCTTCGAAAATTCAGGCGGCGAAAATCGTCGCGCGTTCCGGCATCCCTTTGGTCATCGCCTCCGGAAGAAAGAAAAACGTGCTCGCCGCAATCCTGTCCGCCGGCGAAGAGGGTACGTTGATCGTTCCGCAGCCAACCAAACTCAAAGGGCGCAAGCGATGGATTGCCTTCTTTCATCATCCCCAAGGGGCGCTCTTCGTGGATGAAGGCGCCAAGAAGGCGCTGCGGGAAAAGGGCCGGAGCCTGTTGCCGCCCGGCATCGCCCGGTGCGAAGGCGAATTCGCCGCCGGCGACGTCGTGCGGATTTGCGACCTGGACGGAACCGAATTCGCCCGCGGCATCGCCGATTTTGGTTCGAGTGAAGTCAAAGCCCGCCGGCTCGAGCGGGTCGAAGTGGTGCATCGCGACAACCTGGTCATTCTTTAGGCGTTGTATGTTCGATGTTGCGCCGTTGCAGAACGAACCATGCTGACCAAACAGGCCTCCCGCTCGTTGGCGAAGACGCCCCTGCCGCAAGTCAGCAAGAGCCTGGCCGCGGTGGCCGAGGAGGAGCTGCGCGGGTGGGTCGAACGCCTCGCGGTGCCGCGCCACTTCGAACGGGAACCGGAAGAAAACAAGAACACCGCCGTGTGGATCGCGGCGCAGTTTCAAAGCTGGGGTTACCCGGTCGAATTGCAGGGATCGTGGTGGAACGTGGTCGCTTTGCCGAAAAACGCTTCCGGCCCGCTGGTGCTGGTGTGCGCCCATTACGACAGCGTAGGCGGGTGCGCCGGCGCCGATGACAACGCCAGCGCGGTCGCCGCCATGCTGGGGTGCGCGAAGGCGTGCGCTGCCGTTTCACCGCGGCCGGACGTGGGCTTCGTTTCTTTCAACCGGGAAGAGGACGGCATGCTGGGAAGCCAGGATTTCGTCCAGTGGCTGGCCTCCTCCAGCATCCAGGTCAAATACGTTCATGTGCTGGAAATGGTCGGTTATGCCTCCGACGAAGCCGGCTCGCAACGTATCCCGCCCGGTCTGCCGGTGCGCGTGTCGGACCAGGGCAATTTTCTCGCGCTCCTCGCCAATCGGAAATCCTACCGTGTCCTCGACGCCCTGTTGGTCCGGGCCAGCACGTACCTGCCCGGTTTCCCGGCCATCGGACTGCGGGTGAGCGCGGGGTTGGAAAAATTCTTTCCCGTCCTGCTGCGCAGCGACCACGCTCCGTTCTGGCAGCGACGGATGCCGGCGACCCTGTGGACCGACACCTCCGAATTTCGCAACCCGTTCTATCACCAGCCCGGCGACAAGCCGCACACGCTCAACTATCGATTTCTCCTCTCGGTCACGCAATTACTCGTCGCCTCGGTGCTCGAGGGCCAACCTTGAATTTACGCGACTGCCGCCAGGCCGCGACGATTCAGTTATGAAAAAGAATTCCGCCATTCACGACCTGCTCAAAATCATGGCCCGTTTGCGGTCGCCGACCGGCTGCCCGTGGGACCGCGAACAGGACCACCGGACGCTGCGTTTCCATGCCGTGGAGGAGGTCTATGAACTCATGGACGCCATCGAAGCGGGCGACGATCACGAGATGGTCGAAGAACTGGGCGACCTGCTGCTGCAAGTGGTCTTTCATTGCCAACTGGCGAAGGAACGCGGCGCCTTCGGCTTCGAGCAGGTCGCCCGACACATCACCGATAAACTGATCCGCCGACACCCGCACGTGTTCGCCGATGCCCGGGTGAAGAACGTGGAACAGGTCTGGGCGAACTGGGAGCGGATCAAACGGGCGGAGAAGCACGGCACCCGGCACGCGCGGGCTTCGGCCCTGGACGGCATTCCGAAACATCTCCCGGCCTTGCTCCGCGCCGAGAAACTCGTAAAGAAAGCGCGCAAGGCGAACTTGCTTGCCGAACGCCGGGATTCAAGTCGCCGCACGACAAAAGCCGCAGTAGCCCGCGAGCTGTTTGTTTTGGCCGAACATGCTCAACGACACGGCTGGTCCGCCGAGGAATTGTTGCGCAATGAAATTATCCGGCGCGAGCGGGCACTGCGTTCGAAAGAAAGAAGGGTGGCACCCGCGCCCCGCTCGAACCCCTGAGCAACCCCCGGGCGAGCCGTATCGGCAACAACCCACGGCCAGGCTGATGGCGATCGATCCCAGGCTGTCCGAAGCTCGCGCCGCTTTGTCCCGGGTCCATGGCGGCGACCGGGACTCGCAGGGGGTTGGGGCGCATCTGATTGGGGTGCTGTAATTTTAGATTGTCAATGCGGCGGCTAATGTTACATTGCGGTGAACCAAATGACTGCGGCCATCAGATTTATGAGCGACAGATCAGACGCCTCGGCAAATGACTTGGTGAAAAACTCGAGCCTTTACCGCGAGTTCCAAGCCGAACGCGAAGAGATTTTGAAGCACAAATGGATCGAGTCGGAGAAGGCCGGCTACGATATCGGGTTTGAGCGGGCATTGACGGATTGGATTGTCAAATACCGTTCCAAGTGGCGCAAATCCCGGCAGGCGCAACCGTCCCCGAGCAGCCAAAGCAATTAGCGGCCGGCCGTCGCACACGATCCTTTAATGCGATCCGGTGAGATCGCGAAGGAAAGCATGAAAGCAGGCTTCCTGGTTCAGCGAACCGGTTCATCGGCAGATGGGCCCGTTCGGTTTTTCTATGTCGGAACCCACCGTCATTCTAAACGCCACCTCCCTGCAACGCGCCCTCGCCCGGATCGCCCACGAAATCGCCGAACGCAATGACGCGAGCGCCGCGGTCGTCCTGGTGGGCGTCCAGCGCGGCGGGGTGTACCTGGCGCAACGACTGGCCGGTTTCCTGAACGGCATCTGGGGGCACGCCGTGCCCGTCGGCAATCTGGATGTCGGGATGCACCGCGACGACCTCGGACAACAGGTCGCGCCGAAGATTCATCCCACCGTGATTCCCTTTGACATCACCGGCAAAACGGTGGTGCTGGTGGACGACGTGCTGTTCAGCGGGCGCACCACGCGCGCCGCGCTGGATGCGCTCAATGATTTTGGCCGCCCCAAACGGGTTCAACTGGCCGTGCTGGTGGACCGCGGCCATCGCGAGCTGCCCGTCAAGGCCGATTTCGTCGGCAAAAACGTTCCCACTTCCCTCAGCGAACGCATCAACGTCCATTTGCAGGAGACCGACGGCGAAGACATGGTCTATTTGGAAAAGCAATGAATTGGAACCGCAAACATCTGCTCGACATCGAATCGCTCTCCGCCGAGGAAATCACCACGGTGCTGGACACGGCACGGGCGTTCAAGGACGTGGGCCAGCGCCCCATCAAAAAAGTCCCGGCCTTGCGCGGCAAGACCGTCGTGAACCTGTTCATCGAACCGTCCACCCGCACGCGCATCAGTTTCGAGCTGGCGGCGCTTCGTTTGACCGCCGACGTCATCAATTTCACCGCCGAGGCTTCGTCGCTCAAGAAGGGTGAGACGCTGAAGGATACCGCGCGCAACCTCGAGGCGCTCAACGCCGACATCATCATCATCCGTCACAGTGCGACGGGCGCGCCGCATTTTCTTTCCCGCTTCCTCAGCGCCAGCGTCGTCAACGCCGGCGACGGCGCGCACGAGCATCCCACGCAAGCGTTGCTCGACACGTTCACCATTCGCGAAAGGAAAGGGAAGATCAAAGGGCTCAGTGTCACCATCCTGGGCGATATTCTCTACAGCCGCGTCGCGCGGTCGAACATCTGGGCGTTGACCAAACTCGGGGCGCAGGTGACGCTCTGCGGCCCCAGCACCCTGGTGCCCCGCGTGTTCGAGCAGATGGGTTGTCGGGTGACCTACAATGTCGAGGAAGCCATCGCCAACGCCGATATCATCAACCTCCTCCGCATCCAGCACGAGCGCCAACGCAAGACGATGTTTCCCAGCATCGGCGAATACACCAGCCTGTTTGGCTTGAACCGGGACCGCCTGAGCCGAACCAAACCCGACGTGCTCATCATGCATCCGGGCCCGATCAACCGCGGCGTGGAAATTGACAGCGAAATTGCGGACAGCGCCCGCTCGGTCATTCTGGAACAGGTCACCAACGGCCTGGCCGTGCGCATGGCCGTGCTCTTTCTCGTGAACGGCGGCAAAGGTCCGCAGGAAATCGCGGCCTGACAGGCTCGCGGGAACGATTATTTTGTCGCGGTCACGATCTGCGAACCCGCCTTGCGCACACGCAACAGCACCGGCAACGAAGTTTGTCGGCCGGCCTGGTTCTCCACGGCGTAGCAAAGCTGGTCGGTCTCCGGCACCCACTTCGCCGCGGTCAAAAAAATCTGCCGCTCGTTTTCACCCTTCGGGATCAGCACGCCGTTCAGTCCGATGTTGTCCACGATCACGCCGTGCGGGAGGTTTTCGACGGTGAAGGTAACGAGGTCATCGTGGCCGTTGCGTTTGATCTTCAACCAGGCGGGGACGGTCTGGCCGGGGCCAATCGTGATCTCGAGCGCTCGGTTTGCGTCCTGGGAAACCGGCGTGCTCGGCTGCGCCTTCGGGTCCGGTTCGAAAGCCAGGAAGAGCTTCGGCTTCTCGCCAAGCGCAATTTTGCCGAAATTGTTCGCCTCTTTCGTCACCGCTTTGCCGTCAATCGTCGCGGTCGCCGTCACCGTGGTCATGGACGCGTTGGTGTCATCCGGCCTGGCGGCCTCCAGCGCGGCGTTGATCGTGCCTTTGGCTTCGGTGTGACCGGCCGGAATCACCAGCGGGGTCGAGACCGAAAAGCCGGGCGGCAGACCGGCCAGCTCCACTTTGATGTCGCCATCGAAGCCGTCGAGGCGTTCGGCGGTCACGGTAAATTCGCGGCCGCTGCCCGCATTGACCGTCAGATTGGCGCCGTTCAACGTCACTTTGAAATCGGGCTGTGGCGCGCGAACCATCAGGCGATAGACGAAGCGCTCGCCGGAGAGCGCGCGCGTGTCGGTGACGCGAACGAGGTACGCGCCATCCGCCGGCGCGGTGAACTGCAGTTTGGAATCGGTGCCCAGTTTGCGTTCGCCGTCGTCGTCATTCGCGTAATGGAGCGTGAACATCGGCAGGCCGTTGGGCGCCGGCTTCGCGCCGCGCGGATAGGGCATAACGACGTAGCCCGGCTCATCCAGCGCATGCGCGATCACGGAGGTGTCGAAGTAGCCGCGCCGCTTGCCGGCGGCGCTGTAAAAGAGCATGTCCGAGTCGGGACCTTGCGGCATGCGGAAAATCTTCATCACCTCACCCTGCAGATAGACAAACTCGTTCAGCTCCATTTCCTCCCAGTTGTCCAGCCGCATGCCGTTGGCGATCGAATCGATGGAGCGAAAGTTAATGGCCGTGTTTCGCACCGCCTGCAGCACGAGGCGTTCGACCGGTTTTCCGTCGGCGTGAAGCGTTTCGATTTTTGTGTCCACCGGCGACCCGAGCTGGGCGGCTTGTGTTTCGATCATCCAGCTTTGGCCTGCTTTCGCGTCGAAGCGGAACAAATCCACATCCGCCGCGCCGTTGGTTGACCAGATGCGGCCGTTGACCGCCGCCGGCGCGCTGAATCGGGTGGCCCGGTCCGGTGTGTCGTTTGGCTCCGACTCGACCAGCTCCGGCCCCTGGCCGACCAGCAGTTTGAATTCGCGCCGGCTTCGGAGCCTCTCGTCGATGGGCAGCGCGATTTCACGGGTGCTCTCCCCTTTGACCTTCACTTTGCGGTCGGTGGGCAGGTTGTAGCCGATCAATTCGACTTCCGTTTCCAGATTGGTCGGCACGCCCAGCGGAAAACAGCCGGTGACGTAAGGCAATTCACCGACGGAGAGGCGATAGAAATGGTCGCGCGATGCGCCGAGCAACAGCTCGTTCACGCGAACGCGGTAACGTCCGTCGGCGGCGAATGTGTAGGCGAGGAAGGGATCGGGGCTGCCCGCGAAGCCGTTGTTGCTCGCCAGCGCTTTGCCGGTCGAGTCGAACAACGTCAGCACCAGGTCGGATTTGGACCCGAGGCTTTTCGCCGCCGCATCGAATACGATCGTTGCGCCGGCCCTGGCGTCGAAATCGCACTGCTCCGCGTCGCCGCTCTTTTCGTGCGTGGCCCAAACGTCCGCCGGCAGCGACTCCAGTGTGAGAGCCTTGTTCGTTTCCGGGACATAGACCTGCGGCAAATCGTCCACGTGCAGTTTGATCTTTCCGCTCTCGCCGCCCGGGCCCACCAGCGACAGCTCGTAGCCGCCGCGCGGCAAATTGTCCGGTGCGCTGACCTGGAGCCAGACCTCGTCGGGTTTTTGTTCGGCGTCCCGGTCGAGCTCGGCTTTCAACCTGGGATGATGCGATTTCACTTCGGTCAGGCCGGTCAGGTTCTTGCCGACGAGTTTGACTTTGACATCCTTGCCCCGCTGAATCCCGCGCGGTTCGGCGCGCGACAACTCCGGTTTGGGCGCCGGCAACACTTTGCCGTTGGCTGGGTCGTAGAATTCGATCGAGCCGTCCAGCCGTCCGACCACGAGCGCCTGGTTGTCCAGCGCGAAGGTCAACGCCGGCGCCCAGTCGGGCTGCTTTCCGAGCGACAGTTTCTCTTTCAACTCGGCCCCGCCGGCGTCCCAAAGCTTGACCGTGCGATCGTCCGCCGAGGTGACCAGCGTCTTGCCGTCGGACGAGAAGGCGAGGTTCAGAATCGCGCCTTCGTGGGCGAAGCGGGACTCGAGAAGCGGGTTGGTCGTTTCGGCGGCGCTCGCGCTGATTTGCCAGACGCGAATGCGATTGTCCACACCGCCCGCCGCAAGCCGGTTGCCGGCGGGGCTGAAGGCCACGCCGTACTGTTCCTTGAGCGGCTGCGAGAGCGTGTCGCGCCGTTCGCCGCTGGCCACGTCCCAGAGCTTGATGGTGCGGTCGGCGCTCGCGCTGGCGAGGATTTTGCCGTCCGGACGGAACGCCAGACCGAAAACGGCGCCGTTGTGGCCGGAAAGGGTTTTGATCTCTTCGCCGGTCGCGATGTTCCACAGTTTGATCTTCTGGTCGTAGCTGCCGGTTGCCAGTGTTTTGCCGTCCGGCGACACGGCCACGGAATAGATCGCGTCTCTGTGTCCTGCGAAGAGGTGAACCAAACGGTCGTCGGCCAGGTCCCATTGCCTCACTTCGCCGAGCCAGCCGGCTTCGCCGCCGGCGGCGAAGAGGAGTTTGCCATCGGGTGAAAACGCCAGCGCGTTCACGTTGCCGCGATTGCCTTTGAGCGCGCGAAGCACTGCATGGGACTCCGCGGATCGCAACTCGACTTCGCCGTAACGGGCCGCGGCGACGAGTTTCGGCCCGGGCGCGTAGGCCAGCGCGTTGACCGCTTTGCGGGGCGGCACTTTGGGTTCGATTTTGGGCACGACCAGTTCCCGGGGTTTGAACTCGGCAGGCGGCCGGGCGCCGGCCTCGATCCAGGCCCGGATGAGCGCGATCTGCTCCGGCTTGAGTTTCTCGCGCTTTTTTCCCGGCGGCATGATCAGTTTTTTGCCGTCCTTTTCGGCCCGGCCTTCGATCATTTTCACCAGGAGGCTGTCATCGCTCTTGCCGGGAACAATCACCGCGCCGCTTTCGCCGCCCTTCATCAGCAGATCGAAGCTTTCCAAAACGAGCCTGGCCTCCGGCTCCTGCGCGCCGTGGCAATCGAGGCAATACTCGGTGAAGATCGCGTCCACAGCCGCGTAGTCGTTCGTTGCCGCAGGAGCGGCTGGTGCCCATTGCGCGCCGCAGACCAGCAGGAGGGACAAGACGGGGATGAGACAACGGTTGGACCTGAATGGAGTGGCCCCCTCACCCCATCCCTCTCCCCCTCGGAGGGGGAGAGGGTGCCCGACTTGTCCGCCGTAGCCTTGGCGAAGGCGGAAAGGCGGGTGAGCGGGAGGATCATGGAAAGCCGCCATTTGTTTTTCCGCATGCTTTGGGGCCATAAACCCGCCCCTAACCCCTCCCAGGAGGGGAACTATCAAGGCGCGGATCAACGCCTGCTCCCCTCCTGGGTGGGGCCGGGGGTAACAAAAACTCCTTGCTGCTCAACAGCGCCCAATACAGGTCTTCGACCAGCGGGCGAAGTTCTCCATCCTTCGCGTCGCTCAGCGCCCGGAGCATCTTCTCGCGCTCCGTGCCGGTCGGATAACGCGACAGCGCGCTCAGGTAAGCGTCCTCGACGATTTTGTCGGGCGGCGTTTTGTCGGCGAGCAGCCTGGAGATCGCGTTTTCCTTCGCCGACAGCTTCTGGTTGATGGTGTCGCCGTTGGCAATGTGGAGGACCTGCGCGACGTTCGGCTCGGCGGTGCGTTCGCATTCGCAGGTTTTCTCGCGGTCCGGCCGGCCGAAGGTTTTCAGGAAATAGGAGGCGATCCGGGTGTCGGGGAGCTGGATGGCGCGAAAGCCCAGCGGATACTTTTCTCCCAGCCCCCGGTTCTCGTTGCGCAGGTCGGTCTGAAATTCCGTCGGGACGCCGGTTACCTGCGAGTAGGCATCGAGCAATACTTCGGCCATCAAACGGCGCGGGTAATAGCGCGAATAAAAACGGGTATCGGCCGCGTTCTGCGGCAGGGGCGCGCTGGTGCGCTGGTAGGTCTCGGATTGAAGAATCGTTCGCACCAGCGCCTTGAGATCGAATTGCCGGTCGGCGAAATAATTCGCGGCGGCAGAGAGCAGTTTTTCGTTGCTCGCGGGATTGGTCATGCGCAGATCGTCCACCGGGTCAATCAGCCCGACGCCCAAAAAGTTTTTCCAGACGCGATTCACGATCGAGCGGGCGAAGTAAGGATTATCGCGCGAGGTGAGCCAGGCGGCCAGGGCAGCGCGCCGGTCGTTCGGGTCATCCATCGCGAGCCGTGTTCCGTCCAGGGGCGTCGGCGGCAGCGCCTTCCCGGTCAACGGCTGGACGATGTCGCCGCTGTCCGCAGCGAAGACAGTGGTCTCGCCCTCGGCCGAGCCGGTCTTGGCGCGCACGCGCGCGAAGAGATTGGCGAAGCGGTAATACTGGTCGTTGGTCCATTTCTCCATCGGGTGATTGTGGCATTTGGCGCAGTTGATGGACATGCCCAGGAACGCCTGCGACACCGTCTCGGCCATTACGCGCGGGTCCTCGTGGAGAATGTAGAAATTCGCGGCGCCATTTTCGAGCGTGCTCCCCTGGGCGGTGACGATTTGGCGGACGAACGCATCCCAGGGAGTATTCGCGGCGACGTTATTGTGAATCCAGTTGTAGTACGACCACATCGCCGCGGGCTTCAGCTTCTTGCTCTGGACGAGCAACAAGTCGGACCACTTGCAGGTCCAGTAATCCACGAACTCGGGCCGTTGCAGCAGCGCCTCGATGAGCCGGTCGCGGGCGTTGGCGGGAGTGGCGGGAGTCTCGGAGCGTTGGAGTGAGGGAGTCTCGGAGTGAGGGAGTGAGGGAGTGTCGGCGGGATTTGTTTCATCACTCGAGGACTCCGCCGCTCCATTGTTCCGTTCGTTCGCGCAGGCGGCCAGAAACTCGCGGGTCTCCTGCGCGGTCGGCAGCGCGCCGATAGTATCGAGGAATGCCCGGCGAATGAATTCCTCGTCGTTGCAACGCGGCGACGGCGGCAGGTTAAGGTCCCGTAATTTTTCCAGCGCGAGGTCGTCGATGAAGTTGCGTCGTTTGGCCCGGGTGAAAAGGGAAGGCGAAACGGTGTTGGTGTAGGGGACCGTAATCGAGGCAATGGCAATCCGGCTCAAGTACCACGTGGTGATGGCACCCTCGCCGTTGCCGACCACCTGCACCAGGCCGTTGTCGTCAACCTGCGCGACCGATGCGTTGGCGGCGGTGTATTTGGCCCAGCGCGTGACGTCCTCGCTGTGGCCGTCGGTGAACCAGGCGCGAACGATCAGTTGGTGATTTTCCGCGGGTGCGAGCACCCGATGTTCCGGCAGGGTTTCGATTCGCTCGATGCGGGGATCGTCTTGCTTCGGTCCGGGAGCCCCGGCCGCAATCCAATCGGCCAGGACGCGGTATTCCAGTGAGCCGACCTCGAATCGCTTGCCGCCTTTGTGGGGGACCGCAGTGGTCGGCTTAAGCAGGAGCAGGCTGCGGCCGGGATCGGCGGGGATGATCCGGCGTCCGAGGGCGTTGCGCGTCAGCGCGAGGTAATCGCCCTCGTCGTCGTAGCCGCGGAGGGAAAGTTTGAATCCGTTCTGGCCGGCGGCGGCGCCGTGGCAGGCGCCCGAGCTGCAACCGAACCTGGCGAGCACCGGCTGGACGTGATTGCGGAAGGTCGAATGAACGGGCTCGATAGTGCCGGCGCCGGCGGAGGCGGCGCAACCGAAGAGGGCGACAGAGCAGACGGTGGCGACCCGTATCGCCTGCGAAATGCGCGACTTCACGCTGAGCATAGCAAACAATCTCCGGGACAGGCGACGTGGTGCGGCGATCCAATGATCTGTTCCCCCTCAGCCTGACCCTTCGTGCCACACAAATCTGATTTTGGATTCATTTCGCGTCCTTTGGCGTGTTTGGCCGGCCTCAGAACAACTCCCGGATCGGCTGGGTGCCGTAGTTTACCAGCGGGAACGGGCGTCCGCTCGGGCCGGGCAGTTCGGTGGCCAGATCGAGTCCCAGGCTGTGATAAATTGTGGCCACGACTTCGGCGGGATTGACCGGTCGCTCGACCGGGTAGGCCCCGATTTCATCGCTCTTACCCACGACGCGACCGCCTTTGACACCGCCGCCGGCGAAATAGACCGTCCAGCATTGGGGCCAATGATCGCGTCCGCCGGCCGGATTGATCTTGGGAGTGCGGCCGAACTCGGCGAGGTTGCAGACCAGCGTGTTGTCGAGCATGCCGCGCTGGAACAAATCCTCAAGCAACGCGCTGTAACCCTGGTCATACATCGGCGCGACGATGTCGCGCATGCCCTGAATGGACGTGAACGGTTTCGAACCGTGGATGTCCCAGGTGATTTCATCGAAAACGGTGATGAACGTGTTGAGGGTGACGAACCGCACGCCCGCTTCGATCAATCGCCGCGCCAACAGACAGCACTGACCGAAGCGCGTCATGCCGTAGCGTTCGCGGACGCTTGGCGGTTCTTTGGTCAGGTCGAACGCCTCGCGGGCTTTCGCGCTGGTCATGAGCCGATAGGCAGAGGCGAAACTCGAATCCATCAATTGCGCGCTCGGGCTGGCTTCAAAATTTTTGACCGTTTCGTCCACGATTTCGCGCAGATCGCGACGTCGTTGCAGTCGCGCGTCTCCAATTTCCTGCGGCGGCAGCAGGTCGGGCACTTTGAAGTCCTTTTTCGACGGGTCCGCGTTGAGCACGAAGGGGTCGAAGGCCTTGCCGAGAAAGCCGGCGTCCTGGCCGTGGGGCATGTTGCCGCCGGTCGGCCCCATCATTTCGGGCAGGATGACGTTTGCCGGCAGTTCGTTGCGCCGGCCTTTGAGGTATTCCAGCGCGCACCCGGCATGCGGCGTGTTGACGCCGCCGGTAAAGAGCCGGCCGGTCTGCATCATTTGATGGCCGGTGTCGTGGACGGCGGCGGCGGTGTGATAGCAGGTCCGGACCAGCGAGAATTTGTCGGCCAGCTTCGCGTGCAGCGGTAAAATTTCCGAGACCTGGATGTCCGGATTGACGGTCTTGATCGGTTTGAACGGCCCGCGTATCTCGCGGGGCGCGTCAGGTTTCATGTCCCAGGTGTCGAGCTGGCTGGGCGCGCCGAGATTGAAGATCAGGATCACCGATTTCTCGTCGTTGCCCGGGGTGACGGCGCCCAGCGCTTTGAGTGCGGCCCAGTTCGAAAGAGTAAAGCCGAGGGCGCCGAGGATGCCGACCTGGAGAAAATCGCGTCGCCGGATGCCGTCACATGTGGTGATGGAGCCGTTGCCGGAGACTTTCAGCATAGCATCAGACTTTCCGTGAATTTGTGCTGGCGCCAAATTAGTTCTCCTTGACCCGGGAGACAATAGACAATCTTACCAAAAAACATGTAAAATCCTGCACCGACCGCCGGCGGCAGGGGCGAGCGCCGGGTGGGTCCATCATTCGGAGCAACGATGATTCGAGCTCAAACGTCCGAGGGTGAGTTCAAGAAGGGTAGCCGCCGACGTAAGGAGGCGGATTTTGGCACGAAAAACACTTCCGCCTCGTAACCTCGGCGGCTACGGCTCTTGCGACGATTCTTGAACTCGCCCTGTCAAACGCCTGGTGCGAACGATTAAAGTGTTGATGAAACCGGTGCCTTCCGTATGCTCCTCTCGAGCGAAGCCACTCCATGAATATCTCTGGGCGCTCAAAAGCTGGCGATCAAGCATGAAAAACGCATCCCTGAACCCGGTGGAATGCCTGGATGGAACCGGGCGATCGGACCGGCCAAAGCGGTTGGCGAAACTCTCGGCCCTCGTCTGTGTCATTGTCGTTTCGCTGTCCGGTTGCGCGACCGAAACGCCACTTCTTGAGTCAGACCTGGTTCCTTACGTTTCGGCCAAGCTCACCGAGGGCAATGTCATTGCGATTTCATTTCCCGGATCACCAAACCTGAACACCGCCCAGACAATCCGCAGTGACGGCAAAATTGATCTATCCTTGATCGGCGAGGTGACGGCGGCGGGAAAAACGCCCGCGGAACTGCAGAAAGACCTGCTCACGCGTTATGAAAAAGAACTCGTGTTGAAGCAGATTTCCGTAACCGTTCAATCGTGGGCCTATCCGGTTTATGTGACCGGGTCGGTGATGCACCCCGGCAAGCTGATGGTGGATCGGTCCATTTCGGTCCTGGACGCGATTGCGGAGGCGGGAGGATTCGATAATGCCAAGGCCAACATGCAAAAGGTTGCCGTCCTCCGGCACGAAGGAGGACAACTGAAGCACTATACCGTCAATCTCAAACGCGCGCTCGATGGAAAGAGCAAGCGGCTCCTTTATTTGAGGCCTTCCGACATCGTGTACGTCCCCGAAAGGATCTTTTGATGTTCCGCCGCGAGGTCTTTGTGCGGCGCAATTCCCGTTCGAACGGCTGGCCGGCGCGCTGATGCCGCGAGATGGATCCGCATCCCGAAAAGGCGGTGATGTTCCGCCGCGAGGTCTTTGTGCGGCGCAATTCCCGTTCGAACGGCTGGCCGGCGCGCTGATGCCGCGAGATGGATCCGCATCCCGAAAAGGCGGCTGGCACGGACCGGCCGGAGGACAATCCTCCCGTTCGCCGGAACCACACCACAGTCGTGCCGGTAACGGCCAATGATTAAGGGGAAAAGCACAACCCAATGAACTTTGAAGTGCAAGTGCATTGCATAATCAATTCAAAATACAATGGCGCGCCCAATTCATCCGAGCGATGCGTGCCTTTGTGTTTGGGGATCAATCGGTTAACAATTATTCAACTGATTGGTACGAAAGGAGCTAAAGGCCACCTGCCGGTTCACCAGAACCGCAACATAAAACTTGTGAAAGACGTATTTGATATGGTTTGGGAGGAGTTGAGAATCCCGGTGCAGTCGAGCGGGGTGCCGGCCTGGAAGCGGGCCTTGGATGTGGCCTGCGTTTTGTTCGCGCTGCCCGCATTGGCTCCGCTGGTCCTCTTCATATCGCTTTGGATCAAGATTCTTTCTCCCGGTCCGATTCTTTTCCGCCAGGAGCGGGTGGGCTATCGCGGGAACCACTTTACTTGCTTTAAGTTCCGATCGATGAAAGTCGGCGCGGACAACGGGGCGCACAAGAACTATCTCAAAGAGCTGATTCATTCCGAGACGCCGATGACAAAGATGGATGCGCGGGGGGATTCCCGGTTGATTCCACTGGGCGCGCTCCTTCGGGCGACGGGGCTGGACGAACTGCCGCAGCTCCTTAACGTTTTGCGGGGAGAAATGAGCATCGTGGGTCCGAGGCCCTGCATTCCTTATGAATGTGAAGACTATCTTCCCTGGCAGCGAGAGAGATTTGACACGTTGCCGGGTTTGACCGGTCTTTGGCAGGTCAACGGGAAGAACAAGACGACGTTTAACGAGATGATCAATCTGGACATTAGCTACGCGAGGAACAAGTCGCTGTGGTTGGACATTAAGATAATATTTAAAACAATTCCCGCTCTGATTTCACAAGTACGTGAAACCCGGACGCGACGAAGAACACAAATGCTAAGCAGGCCCGTACTTTCGAGGTAATATGAGAAAACAAATCAGTGTCGGAGTGGTAGGCTGTGGATACTGGGGTCCCAATCTGATCCGGAACTTTCGTCAACTGCCGGATTGCAACCTGAAGTTGATGTGCGATGCCAGCGAGCAGCGGCTGTCGCACCTGAGGTCACTCTATCCGGAGGTGGAGGGGCACAAGGATTACGGCCATCTGCTCAACGGAGCCGGACTTGATGCCGTCATTATCGCCACGCCGGTCCGCTTCCATTATGCGATGGCGAAAGCCAGTTTGCTGGCGGGCAAGCACACGTTCATCGAGAAGCCCATGGCCTCGTCCGCCGAGGAGTGCGAAGAACTGGTTCAAATCGCCGAAGAGAAGGGCCTGGTTTTGATGGTGGGACATACGTTTCTGTATTCACCGGCGGTCAAAAAGATCAAGGAGATCGTGGATCGGGGCGACATCGGAGACGTTCGCTACATCAGCTCCCGCCGACTGAACCTGGGACTCTTTCAGAAGGACATCAATGTGGCCTGGGACCTGGCGCCGCACGATATCTCCATCATTCTGCACATCCTGGAGGAGCTGCCGCTCAGCGTGAATTGCCGGGGCGAAGCCCACATCACGCCGGGGATCGAAGATTTGACAAACATCCATTTGACCTTCCGCAAGCATCGGTCGGCGCTGATCCAAAGCAGTTGGCTGGACCCGCGAAAAGTGCGGGAGATGACGATCGTGGGTTCAAAGCGAATGATCGTTTACGATGATGTGGCGCCGTTGGAAAAGATCAAAATATTCGACTCGCGCGTTGACGTGCCGCCCCATTACGACAGCTTTGCCGAGTTTCAGTATTCGTATCATTATGGCGACATGTACGTGCCCTATCTCAAGCAGGAAGAACCGCTCAAGGTGGAGTGCCAGCATTTTCTGGATTGTATCCAAAACAACCGGACGCCGCTGACCAACGGGCGGCGGGGTCTGGAGCTGGTCAAGATACTGGAGGCAGCGTCGGCGTCCCTGAAACGAAACGGTGCTGCCATCGAAATCTCCGAAGACCGCAGAATGACTTCCTCAACCAACGCGCCCAAGGCGCGGACGGCGCGTGAGCCCGGAATGGTTTGCGCATGAGGCGGCGAAAGAATTCAAAAGGGTCAAAAGGGCAGCTTTACCAGCAGATCACGCCGGATGTAAAATTGGGGAAGGGAGTGCGGATCTACGGTTTCACCAATCTGTATGGCTGTGAGATTGGCGACGACGTGCGGATCGGCACGTTCGTGGAAATTCAAAAAGGGGCGAAGATCGGGAATCGCTGCAAAATTTCCAGTCACAGCTTTATCTGTGAAGGAGTGACGCTGGAGGATGAAGTCTTCATTGGGCACAATGTGACTTTCATCAACGACCTTTATCCGCGCTCGACCACGGCCGACGGTCAATTGCAGACGGAGGCGGACTGGAAATGCGTTCCGACCCTGGTAAAGAAGGGGGCTTCGATTGGTTCAAGTGCGACCTTGCTTTGCGGGATAACGGTGGGAGAATACGCGATTGTCGGGGCCGGAAGCGTGGTCACCAGGGATGTGCCGCCGCACAGCGTGGTGGCGGGCAACCCTGCGAAGGTATTAAAGATGCTTCCGGGCAAAAAGTAATATGCAAATACCCAATTTAGACCTGAAAGCTCACCACGGTCCGATGCGCGAGGAATTGATCGCGGTCATTCAAGAAGTCATTGACAACTCGGCGTTCGCCGGGGGTCCCTATGTCGCGCGGTTCGAGCAGGATTTCGCTCCGTTTTGTGGAACCTCCCACGCCATCGGAGTCGGCAACGGCACGGATGCGCTTTGGTTGACACTGCTCGCGCTCGGGGTCGGGGCAGGAGACGAAGTGATCACCGTACCCATGACCTTCATTGCCACGGCCGAGGCCATCAGCTTCTGCGGCGCCAAACCGGTATTTGTGGACATCGATGAACGGACCTACACGATGAATCCAGAACTGCTGGAACGCGCCATTACTCCCCGGACGAAGGCGATCATCCCGGTCCATTTGTTTGGCCAGCCGGCGGACATGGATCCGATCCTGGAGATAGCGCGGCGTCACGGGTTGCACGTGGTCGAGGATGCCTGCCAGGCGCATGGCGCCGAATACAACGGTCGGAGGGCGGGCTCGATGGGAATCGCCGGTTGCTTCAGCTTTTACCCGGGCAAAAACCTGGGGGCCCTCGGTGAGGCCGGAGCGGTGGTGACGAACGGCGACGAACTGAAGAACAAAATTCAGATGCTGCGCGATCACGGGCAGGCGAAGAAGTATTATCACGCGGTAATCGGGTGGAACGGGCGGATGGACGGAATCCAGGGCGCCGCGCTGCGCGTCAAATTGAAATACCTGGAGCGGGCCAACGACGCGCGGCGAACCAACGCCCGGCTTTACGACCAGCAACTGGCCGGAATCCAGGAACTGGTCCTGCCGGTCGAAGCCGCGTATGCCCGTCACGTTTATCACCTTTATGTGGTGCGCCTGCCGCGCCGGGACCAGATTCTTCAGGCGATGGCGAACCGGGGAATCGCGTGCGCGATCCACTATCCGATGCCGCTGCATCTTCAGCAGGCGTATCAGGGTCTGGGATACTCCAAAGGATCTTTTCCGGTCGCGGAACGCTGTGCGGAGGAAGTCCTGTCTTTGCCGATGTACCCGGAGTTGAGCGCGGAGCAGATTCGGACGGTGGTGCGAGAGTTGAAGAACCTGCTCGGCTCTTCCCAGAGGACTTATGACGCCGTTACCTGAGGTCATTGCCAAATCCCCGGGCGTCGAACATCGGTCCGTTGTGTCCGCGCGAAAAGGAGGAGTGCAGCGGTTAAATCCGCTGGAAATGCCCGGATGGGACAAGTGGGTGATGTCTCACGCGGCTGCCTCGTCTTTTCACAGTGCCGGATGGGCCCGCGTGCTGCGCGACACCTACCGACATTCTCCCTGCTACTTTGGCGTCCTGGACGGAGAACGGCTGTCGGCGTTGCTGCCACTAATGGAAGTGAAAAGCCCTTTGACGGGAAAACGAGGTGTCTGCCTGCCGTTCACGGATGAATGCCCGATGTTGTGCGATGGTTCCGTATCCGCCGAGGACCTTCTCCAGGAAGCGATGGACTTCGGACGCAGGCGGAAGTGGAGGTATCTGGAATGGAGAGGGTCGCATTCCCGATCGGGACCCCCTTCGCTCAGCTTCTTTGGACACATCCTGGCGTTGTCGGACCGTCCGGATCGAGTTTTCATGCGGTTTGACAGCGCCGTTCGCCGGGCGATCCGGAAGGCGGAAAACGCCGGGGTTCAAGTCGCCATTTCCCGGTCCTGGGAATCGCTCCAGACGTTTTATTCCCTGCACTGCAAGACGCGGAAGAAGCACGGGTTGCCGCCGCAAGGGATTGCTTTTTTCCGGAGTATTTTTGATCACGTACTGTCCGAAGGAAACGGTTTTGTGGCGGTGGCTTCCTGTCAGAATCGGCCCATCGCTGCAGGTGTATTCTTTCATTTTGATGACAAAGCCATCTACAAATTCGGGGCATCGGACCTGGAATTTCAACACTTGCGCGGCAACAATCTGATCCAGTGGGAGGCGATCAAATGGTATGCCAGCCGGGACTACGCTTCCTTGCATTTTGGAAGAACGTCGCTTGCCAACGAAGGACTGCGCCGGTTCAAGCTCGGCTACGGGGCCGACGAGCACAAGATCGATTACTTCAAGTACGACTTTCAAAAGGGGGCCTTCGTGGCCGAACGGGACCGGGCGTTCGGATGGTTCAACGGGATTTTTCGTTTGCTGCCAATCCCATTGTCCCGTAAGCTCGGCAGATTGTTATATCGGCATCTGTCCTGATGCAACGGATCTGAATTCGCCACGACCACACTGTATCGTATTCCCATTATAGCCAATGACACCCGCAGACGAAACCAATATCGACGATTCGGCGGAGCCCAGGCAGGAGGGGCTTGGGCCGACGGATATTTACTATGGGCTCTTCCGGCACAAAGGGAAGATTCTGGCCTGCGCTTTGGCAGGGACAGCGGCGGCAGCATTCCTGTTTTTCACCCGGCAGCCGGTTTACAAATCAGAGGCGACCCTGCTCATTCCTTATGTGCGGGAACGGGAGAACCGGCCGATGGACCCCGCGGCTACGGAAGCGAGGACGCGACCAACAGACCCCGGCGGACTCGGCATTATCAACTCGGAACTGGCGATTCTGAAAAGTTTCGATCTCGCCACCGCCGTGGCCCAGACGATCGGCCCGGAGAAAATCCTTCTCGGACAATCGACCAAGGCCGGCAACCTCGTTGAGGCGGCCGCAGTCATCAAAAAGAACCTGGTCGCTGATGCCGCGCACGGCAGTGGCGACATTTATGTCACCTTCCAGCACCCGGATCCCAACGTCGTTCAGCGGGTCCTGAAGGAATTGATCATCGAGTACAAGAAAAAACATCTCAAGATCCACCTGGAGGCGGGCGTTTCCGACGAGTTCTTTACGGAGAAGGCCGACGAACTGCGTGGGAACCTTGCGAGGACCGATGAGGAGTTGCGCACGTTGTATGAGCAGCTTGGAGTGGCCTCTCTGGATGAAGCCAAAAAGGCCAATGCCAGCCAAATGGCGAGGATCCGGGGCGATCTGCTCACGGCACAGATGAAGCTGGCGGCGCGCAAAGCCGAACTGGATGAAATCAAAGGAACGGCGCCAACAAATTCAACGAAGGTGGCCGAGGTAAAGACAACATCAGCGCCTCCATTGCCCCGAGTAAAGCAGGAGGAGTACGGCAATATCGTGCAGCAACTGACGTCGGCTCGCAATAAGCAGGCCGAGTTGTTGAGGGACTACACCGGCGAAAGCATCCTGGTCAAAGGCATCCGGGAGCAAATCACCGGTCTGGAAGAGAAAAAGAAGAAGCTTGAGGAGGAGAATCCGGGGTTGGTCAAAATGAACGTTTCTCCGACCGGGAACGCGGCGGGTCCGGCGGCGAACAAGAATCCACTGCTGGATTCCGCGGCGGCGGCCACCGAGATTTCAGGGCTGAATGCGACGATCCAAATTCTGACGAGCCAGTTGGCGGAGTTACAAACGGAAGCGGGCAACCTGGAAACATGACGAGCCAGTTGGCGGAGTTACAAACGGAAGCGGGCAACCTGGAAACAACCGGGGCCAAAATAATCGATTTACTACGGCAACGGGAAGTGTGGGAGAGGGGTTACAGGAATTACAAAGCCAGCCTCGAACAGTCGCACATTGACGAGAAGTTGCCCAATATCAAGGTGACGGAAGATCCGACGCCGCCTTTCATGGCCGCATCAAAGACGAAAAAGAACATGCTGATGGCGCTGGCCGGGGGGATTTTCGGAGGCATCGGGTGGGCGTTCCTTATTGAGTTGGTATTGGACCGCTCGGTTCGAACGGCCATTCCCGTTTGCCGGTTGACGCGCCGCCAACCGGCGGCGCTGGACAAAACCAATTGGCTGCGAAGTCGGACGATCCTCCCGAAGAAGCGAGTCGGGCAGATTCTTCTCCGGGTGAAACTGGAGCAGCGGTTGCGCCCTGGGAGACGCGCCACGGGTTGCGCGCTTACTACGAAGCATTGCGAAATCGTCTCATTACGCATTTTGAGATCAGCAACATGACTCATAAACCCAAGATGATTGCGATTACCAGTTGTTCGAAAGGCGCCGGGGTCACCTCGACGGCTACCGGACTGGCGGCGACGCTTTCGGAAACCGGCGAGGGGAATGTCCTTTTGGTCGATATGAACCTCAAGCAGGGCGCGGCCCATCCGTTCTACAAAGGCCGGCCGGCCTGCGGACTCTCCGACGTGCTGGAAGGCGAGAAACGGAATCCTGCCCTGGTGAGCGAGAATCTCTATCTGGCAGTCGCAAACCAAACGAGCGACAAACTTTCCCGGATGCTGCCAAAACGATTTACGGAGCTGGTGCCGAAACTGAAGATGAGCGACTACGACTATATCATCTTTGATATGCCCGCCGTCAGCCAGACCAGCGTAACACCCGTGGTGGCGGCGTATATGGACATGGTTTTGTTGGTCATTGAGTCGGAAAAAACGAATCGGGATGTTGTTGAGCAGGCGAGGTCTCTGCTGGCGGAGTCCGGAGCCGATGCAAAGGCCGTCTTGAACAAGTATCGGCGCTATGTGCCCGACTCGCTGTGCGCGGAACTGTGAGCACCTCCATTGGGCGGATCCGACGGATGATCCGGATGGGTGTGAACACCAAAAAGCGGATGGCGGAACGCCTGCTGCATCCGCAGCGGATTCAGTTTTCTCAAAGAGAATCCTGCCTTTCGCGTTGAAAACCGAAGTCAGACACGGCTGAACGGAAAGAACGCAGTCCTGCACGGGTGCCTTGAGGCTGCCGTGCGTCCGTCGGTTCGTCTGGCAAACAACACGCCGGACGCGTTTGATGCAGTCAATTGCCACAGGTGCGAATTGACGAGGACGAAGTGTGCTTTCCATCGGAGCAGCGACGACGAATTGTTCCGACCAACGATGGAAGGTTTAAAGTGGCCCTCAATTCGCTCTCTCAAATCAACGACCGTGCTGCAGGAACAGTTATGCCTATGCGGACTATTTCCCATCTCGTTAACCCCCAGTTTACGGCATTGGTGCTTTGCGTACTCTGGTTCGCCCTGGTGCGCGTCTATTACCAATTCAAGCCGATCATCCCCCGCCGCGCGCAATTGGCCTTCCGTCGCCGGCTGGCCAATCGACAGCGCCGGGTGTACAGCCAGCTCTGGCCGATATTCGAGCCCGCCGCCAGGGCGCCGGCCGGATGGACGGGTTGGCTACACGGTCTGACGTTTGCGCTGGTGCTCACGCACGATGTCGAATCACCAAAAGGGGTCGAGCAGGTGAGACAACTTGCCGAACTCGAAATGTCGCTGGGGTTCCGCTCTTCGTTCAATTTCATACCCGAAGGCGCCTATCGCGTCCCTGAGGATCTTCGCCGCTGGCTCACCGAAAACGGTTTCGAAGTCGGCGTGCACGATCACCGTCACGACGGCAAACTCTACCGATCCTGGCGGCGCTTCAGAGCCAGCGCGGATCGCATCAATCATTTCCTGCGGGAGTGGAATGCGGTCGGTTTCCGCTCCGGTTTCATGATGCGCAACCTGACCTGGATGCACGAACTCGACATCGCCTACGACTCGTCAACTTTCGACACCGATCCATTCGAGCCGCAGCCGGAGGGTGCGGGAACAATATTTCCCTTTTGGGTGTCGCGAAAGCAGTCCGGTAAGGGATTTGTGGAGATGCCCTACACGCTGGCTCAGGATTCCACGCTGTTCCTGGTTCTCCAGGAAGAGTCCAATGGAATTTGGAAGAAAAAGCTCAAATGGATAGCCGCTCACGGGGGGATGGCCATGGTGAACGTTCACCCGGATTACATTGCTTTCGGCGACAAGTCGTGCCGCTGGGACGAATACTCTGCCTCCCGCTATGGCGAATTCCTGCAGTGGGTGAAACAGGAATTCGCGGGCCGATATTGGCATGCATTGCCCCGGGACATCGCGGCGTACTACCGACAGGCAATCCAGGCGAATTCGACGGCGGGTCCAGGTGAAACGTCTCCGGGCCGCGGGACAGGGAGGGGCACCGGGTCCAAGGAGAGCCAGGCGTGAATCGGTCGCGCGCTGCCGGCGGTGCTTTTCCAGGAGCGGGAATAGTTATGTCGGAAGTGAAATCTGCGCGGTGGTTTCAGTCGGCTCGCGCAGAAAAACAGAAGCCAGGGCGCGGTGGTTGGAATGACACTACGAACTTCGCTTCCCAACCGCGGCGAAGGAAAACCATCAGCCAGGAGATCGGCGAGTGTCTATGAACGTCACTGTATTCGGAATGGGTTATGTGGGATGCGTAACGGCCGCTTGCCTGGCCCATCACGGCCACCGGGTGACCGGCGTTGACCTGGATGCGCACAAGGTTTCCATGATCAACGATGGTCGCAGTCCGATCATCGAACCGGGCCTGGAAGAATTGATTCAACAAGGTATCAAGGCCGGACGCCTCCGTGCGGTCACCGAGGCGCCGGTTCTGGGGGATGTCTCTCTGATCTGCGTCGGAACGCCGAGCAATGAAAACGGCAGCCTGGGTCTGGATCAAATACTGCGCGTGATTGGCGGGATCGGCGCCCTGCTCCGCGGGTGCGACGCCTACCATGTAGTGAACGTTCGCAGCACAGTCCTGCCCGGAACCGTAGAGCAGGTGGTGCGGCCGTTGCTGGAGGAGAAATCGGGAAAGTCGTGCGGCCGCGACTTCGGCCTTTGCATGAATCCTGAATTCCTGCGGGAAACGACCGCCGTGCACGACTTTGATAATCCTCCCTTCACGGTGATCGGCTCTCAGGACGAATCCAGCGCGAAGCGGGTGGCCGAACTGTACTCCGGCCTGCAGGCGCCGGTGGAAATTACCGGTATCCGGGTGGCTGAAATGGTGAAGTATGCCTGCAACGCCTTTCACGCCGCCAAGGTGTGCTTCGCCAACGAGATCGGCAACATCAGCAAAAGAATGGGAATCGACAGCCATCGCGTCATGGAAATTGTGTGCAAGGACACCAAGCTCAACTTGTCCCCTTACTATATGAAGCCGGGATTTGCATTCGGCGGATCCTGCCTGCCCAAAGATCTTCGCGCGATTCTGCACAAGGCCAGGCAGCAGGACCTGGATCTGCCGATGCTGGGTTCCCTGTTGGAAAGCAATCAGAAGCAAGTGGACCTGGCGTTCAATCTGGTCCGCAGGACCGGGAAAAAACGCATCGGTGTGTTGGGGCTGAGCTTCAAAGCGGGGACCGACGATCTCCGCGAAAGCCCGATTGTGCTTTTGATCGAGTCCCTGATCGGCAAGGGCTACCAGGTGGCGGTTTATGATGAGGAAGTATCGCTGGCAAAAGTGTTCGGGGCGAACAAGCGATATATCGAGCAAACCATCCCCCACATTTCTTCTCTGATGGTTCAGTCGGTGAAGGAAGCGATTGAAAGCAGCGAAGTCGTGATCATCAGCAAGAAATGTCCTGAATTCAAAAAGGAGCTTGCCGCACTGGCGAACGACCGGATGGTCATCGATCTGGTGCGGCTCCTCCCTGATTTGCGTGAGAAACCGGCCAATTATGAAGGCATCTGCTGGTAGAATTTTGATGTTCGTTGAGAATTCGTTTCCCAACGACACGCGGGTAAAAAACGAGTGCGACGCTCTCACCGAGGCGGGCTACTCGATTGCGGTGGTGTCGTTGAGGAAAAAGGGACAGGCGCGATCGGAGGTGGTTGACGGGGTCCAGGTTTATCGGATTCCCCGATTGGAGCTGTTCCAGAAGACGCTTTGTGAGAACCCGACCCTGGCGCAGCGGGTCTGGATCAAGTTGAAATCATTGTTCGGTTACCTGAGTGAATATGCCTATTTCACCAGCGCTTGCTTTGCGATGAGCCTGTATGTCGCGGTCCGACACGGGTTCGACGTGATCCACGCGCACAATCCTCCCGACACCCTGTTTCTCGTGGCGCTGCCTTACAAGCTGTTTGGCAAGAAGTACATTTTCGATCATCATGATCTCTGTCCGGAGCTGTACCGTTCCCGTTATGGCGCCCGGAACGACTTTCTGGCGCGGGCACTGCAATTGGTGGAATGGGGAAACCTGAAGCTCGCGAATGCCACGATCGCCACCAACGAGTCCTACAAGCAAATCCAGATACAGCGGGGCGGGAGGAAAGCCGAGACGGTCTTTGTCGTGAGAAACGGACCGAACCGGACCCGCATGGCGGTGTCGCCACCCAGCCAGCGCCTGCGCCAGATGAATCGGACGATTCTTTGCTATATCGGGAGCCTGAATCCGCAGGACGGCGTCGATTACCTGTTGCGCTCGCTGAATCACCTGCTCACTGATTTGAAACGTCAGGACTTCTACTGCGTCATCATCGGCAGCGGCGATTCGCTGCAAGATCTGCGGGAACTGGCGCAGGAATTGAAGTTGGATGGTCACGTTGAGTTGACGGGATACATCTCAGACAAGGAACTGCAGGAGTACCTGGCGGCTGCGGATATCTGTGTGGACCCGGATCCTTCCAGCCCTCTGAATGACGTTTCGACCTGGATCAAAGTCATGGAATACATGGCCTGCGGCAAGCCGATTGTCTCCTACGATCTCAAAGAAACGCGATATTCGGCCCAGGACGCGGGCCTTTTCGTCCCTTGCAATGACGAACTGGCCTTTGCCAAGGGCGTCGCCAAGCTGATGGATGAACCCGGCTTGAGGGAGAAAATGGGGAAGTTCGGTCGAGAGCGAGTGGAAAAGGAATTGCAATGGTCCGTCGTCAGCAAAAACCTGTTGGCGGCGTACCAATCGTTGCGATAGGCGAATATGAAACCGGCGAGTCAAGATAACGAAATTCACCAGGCTTTGATGAAGCTCGACAGGTGGGTTCAACAGTCAAACTGGAAGGCCTTTGATACGTTTGACGGTCTGTCCTCTCCCTTCGCCCCTCTGTTCACCTGGAACATTCCACTCTTGAAACAGGTGTGGCAGCAGGCGGTCAGGCGATTCCCCATCAATCTCCGGCCCCTGCTGCGGATCAAGCCGGGGATGAGCACAAAGGGGATGGGCTTTTTCGCTCAAGGCTATTTGAGACTCTACCAGACTTGCGGTGATCCCGCCTTCCTGGACCGGATGAAGTTCTGTTTTGAATGGCTGACGGACAATCGGAGCCGGGCATTCCGGGGATTCTGCTGGGGCAATCATTTCGATTATCAATCGCGCGGCGGCAACATCGCAAAGGGCGCTCCGACGATCGTCTGGACGGGCTTGATTTCGCACGCCTTTCTCGACGCCTACGAAGCTTTCGGTGACGAGCGGTATCTGGCCATCGCCAAAAGTGCGTGCGATGTTATTTTGGACGAGTTGGGTTGGATGGAACTCGACGAAGGCGTCTGTCTGCGCTATTACCCGGATGCCGACATTCTGATTCACAATTCCAACATGATCGGAGCGAGTCTTCTCGCGAGGGTGAATTCACTCTCCCCCGCCGCGCGATATCGGGAGATGGCCGAACGGGCCGTTCAGTTTACCGTGCACCATCAGACGGAAAAAGGCGGCTGGTACTACGGAGTGGGAGAGAAGTGGGCCTGGATCGACTCCTTTCATTCGGCTTATGTCTTGGAGGCATTGCACACGTTCTGTCGTTGCACCGGATCGACCCGATTTCAGGAGTCTCTCAGGAAAGGCTATTCGTCTTTCGTCGAAACTTTTTTCAAATCCGACGGCACTCCCCGGTACTACGACCGGAAGACTCTGCCGATTGACATCCAGTGTGCCTCGCAAGCAATCCAGACCTTGATCAACTTGCGCGATCTCCATCCCGACAGCGTGCCGACGGCGCTCCGAGTGGCGAAGTGGACCATCGCCAACATGCAGGATAAGACCGGCTATTTCTATTACCGAAAATATCCGTTGATCACCAACAAAACCCCCACGCTGCACTGGGGGCAGG
>WNGF01007422.1_pt1 | contig 27438 bp, 31 predicted proteins | sample 5400641 | NCBI WGS metagenome assembly WNGF01 (sample SAMN13153371, study PRJNA577476) | soil metagenome | isolation source: 80 cm soil or saprolite under grassland replicate 2 | place: USA:California | collected 2016-06-15 | reverse complement strand
CTCGGCAACGAAGAGGCGATCGCTCGGCACGTCGAGCGCGTGATCCGCGGAACGACCTTCCCGGCCGGCCGCGTGCTCGGCCCCGGGCGCGTGCAGTGGGACGTCGAGGGCGACACGACGATCGGACCGTTCGAGCCGAGCCCTGCGCCGGCGGAGGAGATCGAGCGGCTCGCCGAAGCCTGCACACGGGCCGGTCTCGAGACGCGTGCAGTCGCCGACGCGCGCGGCCCGCAGTGGCGAAAGGTGATCTTCAACGCCGCCACCAACCCCGTCGGAGCGCTCACCGGCCTCACGCACGGGCGCGTCTGCGAGGACCCCGCGCTGCGCCTGCTGGTCTCGGGCCTGGTCGATGAAGGCAGGGCCGTCTCGGCGGCGCTTGGGATCGAGCTCGACGCCGACCCGGAGGAGCTGATCGACCACGCGGCGCGACCGGACGTCGCCTACGACCACAAGGCGAGCATGCTCCAGGACGTGGAGGCGAGGCGGGAGACGGAGATCGACTACCTGAACGGCGGCATCGCCCGCTTCGCGCGCGAGCAGGGCATACCCACGCCCTTGAACGAGGCGATTACGGCGCTGGTGAAGGGGCTGGAACGCTCGTGGTGAGCGCAGGCGAGCACGAACGCCGCCTCGCGAACGTCCGCGCCGCGCTGGAGCGGGACGGCCTAGACGCGGCGCTCGTCTGCGGCAGCGAGTACACGGGCTTCGAAGGTGCGGTCACCTACCTCTCGGGATTCCAGATCGTCCATCGCTACGCCTACGTGCTGCTGCCGCTCGAGGGCGAGCCGGCCAGCGTCTTCCCGAGCGAGGCCCGTTACGTGGGCGAGCACGGTACGAGCCGGATCGAGGAGCAGGTCTTCGCCGACCGTCCGGGCGACTGGCTGGGGGAGCGGCTGCGCGGTCTGCGTGTCGGCGTCTACGGGCTCGACTACGTCATGCCGGCCCGCGACTACCGCGCCCTCGAGGGCAGCGACCTCGTCGGCTGGGACGCCGGCTTCGACCTCGTCCGGGCGGTCAAGAGCGACGAGGAGCTCGAGTCGGTGCGGGAGAGCGTGGCCATCAACGTCGACGGCTTCCATGCCTTCCGCGAGGCCTACGCGCCCGGCCGCACGGCAGCCGAGGCGCTGGCGCCGGCCGAGGAGCTCTTCGTCGAGCGCGGCTGCGGGAGGCTGACGATGAACATGGTCCTGGTCGGCGCCGAGTTCGCGATCGCCCGCGCCGACACGACCCTTGACGAGTTCTGCATCCCGTCGCTCGAGGTCGCAGGCCCGGGTGGTCACTGGGTCGAGGTCTCGCGCGCGCTCGGGACGGCCAACGCGGAAGTCGAGCGCATGAACGAGGCCTACGACGAGTACTTCGAGGCTGCCAAGGCCGCGCTCCGGCCGGGAGCGACCGCACACGACGCCCACCGCGCCGTCTCGAAGGGCTTCGTCGACCGCGGCTTCCACCTCGGCCACGTGACCGGACACTCGATCGGGATGACGATGATCGAGCACCCGCGGATCGGCGAAGGCGAGGACACGGAACTGCGCGAGAACATGGTGCTCTCGATGCACCCTCACGCGATCGCGGACAACGGCCGCGACTGCCTCTATATGCAGGAGACCTGGCTCGTCAGCAGCGACGGCGGCGTCCCGCTCTCGGGGCTACCTTCGCAGATCTACCGCTGAACGAAAGGAGAGAGAGATGCCGAAGATCACGCCCTGGCTCTGGTTCGACACCGAAGCTGAGGAAGCCGCGAACTTCTACACCTCGGTATTTCCGAACTCGCAGATCGTCGAGACCACGCACTATGGCTCGGCGGGTCCAAGGCCTGAGGGGATGGTCCTGACGGTTCTCTTCGACCTAGACGGGCAGCGGTTCGGCGCTCTGAACGGCGGGCCGGAGTTCAGTTTCAGCGAGGCCGCCTCCTTCGAGGTGAGCTGCAAAGACCAGGAGGAGGTCGACTACTACTGGAACAAGCTCTCCGAGGGCGGCGAGCAAGGCCCGTGCGGCTGGCTGAAGGGCTTCGGGCTCTCGTGGCAGATCGTGCCGATTCGTCTGGGAGAGCTGCTGGGCGACCCCGACCGTGAAAAGTCGCAACGCGTGATGGCCGCGATGATGCAGATGGGGAAGATCGAGATCGACGAGCTCGAGCGCGCCGCCGCGGCCTGACGGCGGTTACGTTCGTCCAAGCGGCGCGCCGGGCACGCGGCTAGGTTGCGCCCGATGGCCGGCGAGCCCAGGAACCCACCGGCGGGGATGCCCCAGATCGTCCCGATGATCTCCTACGAGGACGTCGGCGGCGCCGCGGACTGGCTCTGCCGGGCCTTCGGCTTCCGTGAGCGCCTGCGCTACACCGCCGAGGACGGAACGCTGAGCCACGTGCAGCTCGAGCTCGCCGACGGCCTGGTCATGCTCGGCAACCCCGGCGGCGTCTACGTCAGCCCGAAGCGGCTGGCCGAGACGTACGCGGAGGTGCGCCGGGTCTTCGAGACGGGGTACGTGAGCGACGGCCTGCACGCCTACGTCGACGACGTCGCGGCCCACTACGAGCAGGCGAAGCACGAGGGCGCGACGATCCTCTCGGAGCTGGAGGAGACGCCGTTCGGCGACCGGCACTACCGCGCCGAGGATCCGGAGGGTCACCGCTGGATGTTCGCGCAGCACGTCCGCGACGTCGCGCCGGAGGATTGGGGCGCGGAGACCGCCTAGCGGAATGCGGGCCTGCACGGCCGCGTTCGAACTCCCATGACCCGCACGAAAGTGGTTCGCGTCGTCGTCCGCTGGCGCGCAGGCCCGACGTGGACGAGCGGCCCGCCCGAGGAGCAGCCCCGCTGGGACGAGCACGCGGCGTTCATCGACGAACTGATCGAGCGCGGAACCTTCGTCATGGGCGGCCCTTTCGCCGACTACTCCGGCTCGCTGACGCTGCTGGAAGGCGTCGGCGAGGCCGAGGCGCGCGAGCTCGTCCTGCAGGACCCGTTCGTCGCGAACGGCGTCTTCGAGCTCGAAGACGTCCGCGCCTGGAACGTCTACGTCGACGAGCTCACGCCGCCGCCCGCGGCCATCGGCTGATCGCTCATCCGTCTAGCTGACTACCACTTCGACCGGCGTCCACGGCGGCTCGTGTAGAGGAGCTTCGCGGGCGCCGAGCGCATCCCCGCCTCCTCGAATTGCGCCCGGTGGCCGAGGCGGCGCGCGGCGCGGCCGGTCTCGGCCTGCTGGTCAGGCAGGACGAAGGTGATCGCGGTCCCGCTGCGACCCGCGCGGCCGGTTCGGCCGGTGCGGTGGACGTAGCCCTTGTCCTCCTCGGGCGGGTCGAAGTTGATCACGTGCGTGACACCGTCGAGGTCGAGCCCGCGCGCGGCCACGTCGGTGGCGACGAGGGTCTCTACCTTGCCGCCCTCGAACCGGGCGAGCGCCCGCTCGCGCGCCCTCTGCGACATGTCGCCGTGCATGGCGACCGCCGGCACGCCGTGCCCGGTGAGCTTCTGGACGAGCCGGTCGGCGCCGCGTTTGGTGCGGACGAACACGAGCGTCGAACCCGAGGAGCGGATGTGCTCCACCAGCGTCTCGATCTTCGTGTCGGCGGTGACGGCCACGAAGCGGTGCTCGATCTCGGCGGGCTGCCGCGTGGCCGAGCCCTCGGCCTCGATCCGCGTGGCGCTGTTCGTGTAAGCGCGGGCGAGCTCGCCGACCGTCCCGTCAAGCGTTGCCGAGAAGAACATCGTCTGCCGGTTCCGCGGCAGCCTGCGCACGAGCTTGTCGACCTGCGGCTGGAAGCCCATGTCCAGCATGCGGTCCGCTTCGTCCAGTACGAAGGTGCGCACGTGCGAGAGGTCGACGAGTCGGCGCTGCGCGAGGTCCTCGAGCCGTCCGGGGGTGGCGACGAGAACGTGTGCGCTCTTGATCCGGCTCGCCTGCGAGCGGAGCGGTACGCCGCCGTAGGCGGCTGCGACCGAGAGGCCGCGGGCCTTGGCCAGCGGCGCGAGGTCTTCCACGACCTGCGCCGCGAGCTCGCGGGTGGGCACGAGAACGAGCGCCGACGGCCGCGGGTCGCGCGGCTCGGTGCGCTCGACGATCGGCAGCGCGAACGCCAGGGTCTTGCCCGAGCCCGTGGGCGAGCGGACGAGGACGTCCAGCCCCGAGAGCGCGTCCGGCAGCGCGCGCTGCTGGATGCTGAAGGGGTGCTCGATCGAGCGAGCGGCGAGCGCGGCCACGACGGGCGTGGACACGCCAAGCCCGCGGAAAGACTGCTTCGACATGTAGTTCGACTCCTTTTCGGGTTCGAGACTTGCCTACCTCGAACAGCCCGAAGGAGGAACGAGAAGCTCATCTCACCGAGCGGCAGGATTGCCACTCTTGCTCACACCGTAGCAGGCGACGGCTACGCTCCCGCGATGCCCGAGGCGAGACCGGAGCCGCTGACGCAGGCCCAGAAGGAGCAGCTCGAGGCCGAGCTGGCCGAGCTCGAGGGGCCGGGGCGCGCCGGCGTGGTCGAGGCGATCAAGGCGGCACGCGGCTTCGGCGACCTGTCCGAGAACTTCGAGTACCACGCCGCCAAGAACGATCAGGGCCTGCTCGAGCGGCGGATCGCGATGCTGCGCGACCGGCTCGGGCGGGCGGTCCTGGTGGACGAGGACGCGGCCACGACCGGAACCGTGGGGGTCGGCTCGAAGGTTGAGCTCGAGGACGAACAGGGCGGGCGACTGGAAGTCGAGATCTCGAGCGTCGGCGGCGTCTCGCCGGACTCGCCGGTCGGCCGAGCGCTCCTGGGCGCAAAGGCCGGCGACGAGGTCGAGATCGACGCTCCCAGCGGCGCCTGGCGCGCCCGCGTGATCTCGGTCGTCCGCTAGTCGCCGGGGCCGCACCGACCGCGTTTGACACCCGTCGGCCGGGACGCTAGCGTCGGGCCCCAGCGACGAGAGGTGGCCCGTGGTTCGGGGGAGACGCACATCGTTGCTGCGGCATAGCTCGCTTGGAGTTGGGCGCATCCTCGGACGTGCCGAGTGAGCACGGACGTGGGCGTCGATCTCTCCGGCGAAGTCGGTGTCGGGCTCACGTTCGACAACCGTCTCGGCGTCGACATTCCGACGTCGTACAGCTTCGACATCACGCACATCCCCAAGATCTCGATCGGGCTCGACCCGATCACGGTCAACCCGCTCGACGTCTCCGTGCGCATCAAGGAGGTGCCGTCGCTCCGCACGCACGTCCCCGCCAACTTCACGCTCGGGCTCTCGCTCCTCGGCTACGACATCGCCTGTCTCCGGTTGTGCGGCGAAGCCCAGGTGATCAACGAGCCGTACGTGCCGAACCCGTGCGAGCACTGCGGCCGCGTCCACGAGCCGCCCCCGCCCCCGCCCCCGCCCAAGGCGGTGGAGCCCCCGAAGTGAGCCCGCGCGCCCGCCCGGCCACCCCGCGCGCCGCTCCGGTGGCGTTCCGCGGCCCTCCGCACCGGCTCTCGTCCCTCGTCGAGCTGCCCGACGACCCGGAGGCGCTCGGCGAGCCCACGGCGTTGCTCGAAGGAGCGGAGATCCGGGGCGTCAGCGTTCGCCCTCTCGCAAGAGAGCAGAAGCGGGGCGTAGGCAGGCTCACGTTGCGGCTGCCGAGGTCGACGCCGCCCGGCTCGTACGCCGGCTCGGTCGAGCTCGCCGGCCGGCAGGTGCCGGTCGTGGTCGAGGTCGAGCCGCGGCCGAGGATCGAGGTGAGCCCGCAGCGCCTGAGCTTCGAGGTGCAGCCCGGTGCGGAGGTGAGCGCCGGCGTGACGCTCCTCAACGTGGGCAACGTGCCGTTCGAGGTCCCGGCCGCCTCGACCTTCTGTGTGTTCGACGGTAGCGGCATCGACCACGCCTTCTGGGCCGCCCTCGAGTCGCAGCCGCCCGAGGGAAAGGGGCGAATCGACGTCCTCCTCGACGACCTCGCCGAGTCTCACGGCGGGCTGGTGGAGGTGCGGGCGCGCACGCGGTCGAGGACGGTCGCCCCGGGCGCCTCGCGGGAGCTGGAGCTGACGCTGCGGTTCCCCGACCGGCTTCAGCCGGAACGCACCTACGGCGGCTCGTGGAACCCCGAGGGGCTCCACCTGCGGGTTCGCGCGACGGTGCCGGCCGCGAAGGGACGCCGGCGATGAGCTCGGGCGCACCGTCCGTCTCCCTGGCCGACGCCGCGAAGGCCGTCGGGAGCATGCTGGAGCAGGGAACGAAGGCCGGGATGGAGCTGCTGGACGCGATCAAGCTGCCACTCCCCAGCAGGAGCGGCTGCTCGTGCGAGATCCCGCCGCCCTGCTGGGAGCCGCAGCCGATCGGCGACGTCACGACCAGGGCCTGCCCTGGGAACAAGGCGGTGCTCAGCCTGCACGTCGTCAACTGCGGCTCGGCCGGGAGGACGGTGACGGTCGACGCGACCAACAAGGCGATCGACGTCACGCCCGCTTCGGTGACGCTCGGCCCGTACGAGGACGCCACCGTCGTGCTCTCGCTCGACATCCCGGCGACGGCGAAGGAAGGCGAGCGCGAAAGGGCGGTCGTCTGGGTCCGCGGCTGCTACGTCCACTACCTGCGCTGGACGGTCGAAGTGACCTGCAAGAACGCGAGCTGCTGCAGCGACGCCAGCGTCGAGGACTGTCCCGACCTCGTGCACCACTGGTACGACCACTTCTACTGCCAGCGGCCGTGTCCACACCAGCGCTGAGCGAGTCCGCGGCCGAGCTGGCCGCCGGCTGGCGGGACGCGGCCGAGGCGGCACTGCGCTACTGGGGAAGGCTGGGTAGGCTCGCGTACGAATCGGTCACCGTCCTCGTCCCCGTCGTCGAGGAGGTGCGTCCCGCCGCTCCGACTGTCGCTCCGCCGGCCGCGCCGGCGGCACCGCGGACGATCCTGGTCGAGGCCGACGCGGGCGAAGCCGGGCTCGGCGTCTTTCTCCTCGAGAACACGACTGAGCGGCAGCTGTCGACTCCCGTGACTGTCTCGTCGTTCCGCGACGAAGATGGACGGGAGGTGCATCCGCGCGTGGCCTTCCGGCCCGAGCCGGTCATGCTCGATCCGGGCGACCAGCTGGCCGTCCAGGTGGCCGTGGCCGTCGACGAGACGCTGACGCCCGGCGTCCGCTACCACGCCGAGATCGGCGTCCCGGGGCTCTCGGATGCGCGCATCCCAATCGTCGTGAGACGCCGCAAGAGGCAGCCGAAGGCGAAGACGCGAGCTGCATGAGCGTCGCGCAGGGGTCTGCCGAGCGCTCCGCCTGGGAGCTGCCCGAGCTCCTCGGCCTGACTGCGGACCTCGAGCGGCTGCAGGACGTGATCGAGGGCTGGATCGACCAGTGCGACCCGGAGGTCCAGCCGATGGTGCGCAGGCAGCTGTCGGGGCGCGCGAAGCACTTCAGGCCCGTCACGGTCTTCGCCTGCTACCACGCGATGACGACGAAGCCGCTCACCGGGCGGGTCCTGCGCGCGGCCGCCGCAGTCGAGCTGATCCACAACGTCGCGCTGATCGTCGACGACATCCTCGACCGGTCGCGCTTCCGGCGCGGCCAGCTCTCGCTCCACTGTAGGTACGGCTTCCTGCCCGCGCTGATGACGGCCGGTTACATCGGTTTCGCCGGGCCGCACCTGGTCGCTGCCGACGCGTACAGCGTTCGCCTGGTCGCCGAGCTGATGCAGCGCCTCGGCGCCGCCGAATGCTTCCAGTGGCGGGTCCGGAGGCAGCCGCTCGGCGTCGAGGACTGGCGCCTGGTGGCCGGAGAGGACACCGGGACGATGTTCGAGATCTGCGCCCGGATCGGGACGCGAGACGACCGGCTGCTCCTCTACGGGTTGCTGCTCGGGACGCTCTACCACGGGTGCGACGACGTCGCCGACGTTCGCGGCACAACCGCGCTCGGCGGCGGCAGCGAGAAGGACATCGTCGACGGGATCCTCACGCTGCCCGCGGCGATCGCCATGCGCGACCCCGCCACGGCTCTGCTCTTGCGCGAGGTTCGTCCGGCGACGTTCGGAGAGACCGCGGAGCGGCTGCGGGAGGCCTTGCCGGAGGCGGAGGCGTATCTCGATCGCCTCGCCGGGGAGGCCGAGCACGAGGCCGTAGCCCATGCGCCCTACCCGGCGCGGCTCGTGGAGCTCGTGCGGCACACACGCGCGCTCTCGGCGGCTTGACGTGTCGGGGAGCGCGCGTACCGCCGACGTGATCGTGGTCGGCGGCGGGCCTGCCGGCAGCACGCTCGGCTGGGAGCTTGCTCGTCGCGGTGTCAGCGTGCTGGTCCTGGAGCGGACGAGGTTTCCGCGCGAGAAGGTCTGCGGCGACTACGTCGAGCCGCGCGGCCTGCGGATCCTGCAGGAGATGGGCTGCCTCGAGCGGCTCGAGCAGCGTAAGCCGCTGCCGATCACTCATTCGGCGACCTTCGTCGGCTGGGAAAAGTCCTACGCGGGACCGATCCCGTTCTACGGCCTCGACGACGTTTTTCCGCCACATGGCTACATCGTCCCGCGCGACGAGCTGGACGAGGCGATGCTGGAGGCCGCCGAGCGCGCGGGCGCGACCGTGCACCAGGAGACCCTGGTCACTGAGGTCGCTACCGGTTCGAGGGGGGTCACGGTTCAGGCTCGCCGGGGCGGCAAGGACGTCCGCTATCGCGCTCGGCTCGTCGCCGGCGCGGACGGCGCAAACTCGGTGGTCGGGGCCGGCGCCGGCGTGCTCGTCGACGACCCACGGCACACGGCCGTTGCTCAGCGGGCGTACGCGACCGGGATCGACGGCGAGCTCGGCGAGGCCGTCTTCTTCTTCGACGAGGAGATCTTTCCGGGATACGGCTGGATGTTCCCGCTCGCAGGCGGGCGCGTGAACCTGGGCGTGGGCATCCTCTCGGAGACAAGGCGACGCCTGGGCCTGAACGTGCCGGAGCTGTTCGTCGACTTCGTCGAGCGCCTGCGCCGCTTCCATCCGCGGTGCGTGCAGCTCGAGCTTTGCGCGCCGCCGATCGGCGGAGTCGTCAAGACCTACGGCGGGGCCGGCCCGAACCACTTCGACGGCGGCGTCCTCGTCGGAGACGCGGGCAGCTTCGTCGACCCGATGACGGGCGAGGGGATCACCCCGGCGGCCGAGTCGGCTCTCCTCGCTGCACCCGTGCTCGAAGCCGCGCTCGAGGCGGGGCGATTCGACGCCGGGCAGCTGCGCGAGTACGAGCGCGCGTTCCGGGACTACTTCGATCCCGCCATGGGCTTTCTCGACCTCTGTGCCGCGATCCTGCGCAACCGGCACCTCGCCCGTCTGTGGCTGAAGGCGCTCGCCCGCGGCTGCGAGCTCGCGGCCGGCGACCAGGATTTCGCCCGCACGGGGGGCAGCTACTTTGGCGGGCTCGACGTCCGGCCGTTCGGCATCCTCGCCCACCTCTGGGAGCGGATCGCCTCGGACGTCGCGCTGGCCTGGTCCAGGCCCGCGTTCGGCTCGAGAGCGACGAGCATCGTCGATCTGGCCGGCTGGCAGCTCGGGTGGTCGCGCTCACTCTTGTCCGACCCGCTCTGGCATGCCCGCTGGAGCCTGGACGTGCAGCGCAAGTCAGTGCGGGTGCTGTCGACGCTGCGCCCGGGCACGAGCGACCCGCGCGCGGCGGGACTGCTCGACGGTTAGGTCTTGACGCGCGCGGCGCGCGTCCGCTTCGGCTTGGTCTTGCCGATCGTCTCGAGCCGGGTGTTGAACTCCTTCACCGCCGTCGAGGGAAGCTGCGTCATGTTGCGCAGGTACTCACGGGTCAGGTCGGAGATCCGTCCGACCATGTCGCCGGACTCGCCTGTCTGCTCGAGCTTCACGAGCTCGTCGTCGAGCGCCCTCGTGTACTTGTCGACGGACTCCACCCACGCCGCCCAGAACTTGATCCCGGCGGACACCGCGGCGAGCTCCGTGCGCGCGGCCTCGACCAGCACGTCCCGAAGCTGATCGCCCTGCGTCGCCCCCTTCGGCGCCGCGGCTGGACGCGCCCTGGTCGAGGAACGGCTCTCGGCCACGGCGGCATCGTAGCGCGCCTAATCGGCTCGCCGGTAGATCTGGACCTGGATGCCGTCCGAGCCGACGGTTCTGGTCTCCGCGAGCTTCAGCTTCAGACGGTCGATCCCGTCGGGGAAGAGGCGCTTGCCGCGCCCGAGGATGGTCGGGAAAACCATCAGCCGGAGCTCGTCGACCAGGTCCGCCTCCAGCAGCGTCCGCACCAGCGTGCCGCTGCCGGCGACGAGGATCACACCCTCCGTGTCGTGCTTGAGCTTCGAGATCGCGTTCACGACGTCGTCGCCGATCACGGTCGTGTTCTGCCACTCCGGATCCGAGAGCGTGGTCGAGACCACGTACTTCGGGTCGCTGTTGAGCTTCTCCGCGAACGGTCCCTCGCGGGACGGCCATGCTGCCGCGAACCCCTCGTACGTCACGCGCCCGAGCAGCTGCACCTCGGCTTCCATCACCTCGTCGAGCTTGAACTGGTTGCCGTCTTCGCCGCGGTCGTACTCGAAGGTCCAGCCGCCGTGCTCGTAGCCTTCGACGCCGCCGGGATCCTCGAACACCCCGTCGACCGAGACGAACTCCGTCACCACCAGCTTGCCCATCTCTGACCTCCTTGGCCGGTTCGAGAGCTGAGACTCCGGCCGAGCGCATAAGTCATCGCGGCCGCTGAGAGGCTGCTCGCAATGGTCAGGCCGACGCGAGAGATCTACAAGCCACGCTCATCGATGAGCGTGGCAACGTCGTCTCCGAAGAAGCTCAGCCGTACTACCTCGAGGACGGAACCGGTCTGTTGCAGAGCGGTCAGACAGCGGAGTTCGAGATCGGCGTGACGGAGGCGGCTAGCGACTAGAACCGCCTCGACCGTGTCGACCGTCTCCTCCGGCGGACTCTGAAACACGCCCAGGCCAAGCGCCGGCAACTCGACGCCGTTGTTCAGGTTGATCACTTCAGCTGTTTGTGTCGCCATCGGTCTCACTCAAAAGACGATCTGGAACTTGAGGACTTCGCGCTCGTTCATCAGCCGGTACCCGTCAGGCGCCTCGTCGAGCGGCCCGGTGCGGTCAAAGACGCGCCCGGGCTCAATCCGGCCGTCGAGCACGTCCGGGAGCAGCTCCTCGATGTACGCGCGCGCTGGAGCGGGCCCCCCGCCGATGCTGACGTTCTTCCAGAAGGCAATGCCTGCAGGGACGTTCTCGTCCTCGGGCACGCCAACCCAACCAACAGCACCGCCGACGCGCGCAATTTCGAGCGCGGTCACGACAGCCTGCCGAAGGCCGACGCACTCGAGCACAGAGTCGACACCGAGACCATCGGTCAATTCGCGCACGCGCTCAACCGCCTCGTCACCGCGTTCACTCACGACCTCCGTAGCGCCAAATTCCTTACCGAGCGCAACCCGTTCCGGATGACGACCGAGCAAGATGATCCGTTCCGCACCCAGGCGGCGAGACGCGATAACGCCGCAAAGGCCGACCGCGCCGTCGCCGATGATCGCAACAGACCTGCCGGGGCCGGCCTTTGCGGCGAGAGCGGCGTGATGGCCAGTCGACATCACATCGGAAAGCGTCAGCAGCGACGGGAGGAGCGTGTCCTCCTCTTTCACCGGCAGGACCACGAGCGTTCCGTCCGCTTGCGGAACGCGGACTGCTTCACCCTGTCCACCGTCGACTCCGTCGAAGCCATAGCGGCCTCCGTGCAGACATGAGATATGAAGGCCTTGCCTGCAGAAGAAGCACGTTCCGTCCGACCACACAAACGGTGTGACAACGAGATCACCCTTCTTCATCGTGCGCACGTCGTTGCCGACTTCCTCAACTACGCCAATGAACTCGTGTCCCATCCGACGGCCGGTCTCCGTCGGCTCCATCGACTTGTACGGCCATAGATCGCTGCCGCAGATGGCGGAGCGAGTCACACGAACCAGCGCGTCTGTCGGCTCAACCAGACGCGCATCCGGAACGGTCTCGACACGCACATCGCCAGCGCTGTACATGAGAGTTGCGCGCATTGTTCAGCCGCCCACTTCCGGCGCGGCGGCGTATTCCTCGTCCGTCACATGATCGCCCCAAGTAGCGGCGCTTCCTTCATCGTCCACCTGTTGCATCGCGATGTGCGCCATGAATCGGTTCGGCATCGCGCCATGCCAGTGCTCCTCGCCCGGCTCGAAAAAGATACGGTCGCCCGGCCTGATCGTCTCTATCCGGTCACCTCGCCGCTGACAAAGGCCGACGCCTTCGAAGACCCAGATCGTCTGCCCGTGCGGATGCTTGTGCCACGCCGTCCGCGCGCCGGGGGTGAAATGCACCGCGGCAGCACTTAGCTTCGAGGAGTCCGCCGGTACGGCAATCGTGTCGATGTAGACGGCCCCGGTGAACCAATCGGAGGAGGCCTGCGCTGTCTCTATACCGGTTCTCGTGATCTGCATATGTCCTCCTAACGCCCATCAGCGCGCACTGCCGGAGATCCAAACGCGGCTGTACCGGGGAACGCGCTTCAACACTCAGCGTCTCACGTGTTGCCTGCCTGAGAAGTCAAAAACCTCACAGCCCGGTGCGGTGGGCGACCGGACACCGCGATGCGCTTCTTTGCAGGGCATTCGTTGTCACTTCGACAACAAGCGAATGAAGCTCGCCGGACTCGAACCGGCGACCTCCTAGGTGCGATCCGTGCGGTCCAGTCTGCGCAGCTCGAGCCGCTGGACTGACGTTGGGGCCTAACAGCTAGGGCCAAACGCCGAGCTACTACATTGTGCGAAGCCGAGCTTGTCGCTCAGCCGGTCGACGCGGTGCGCGGCACGGTTCGTCGCGGAACGTGGTGGCGACACTGGCCCTGTTCTTCGCGCTCACCGGTACGGCGGCAGCCACGGCCAAGTACCTGACAGCAAGCGATCCGATCACGTCGGGCGACCTCGCCGGCAGCACGTACGGGACCCCGGTCATGGCGCCGGGAAGCGTGATATCAGGAAAGATCTCGGATGGTGCGGTGACACACTCCGTGCGCCCGCTTGAAGGCGAACTCGAGCTCTTCTCGCGGGGGTCGTCTGCGTCACCTCACGCGGAGGTCTCGCGGATGCTGCGAAGGATGGTTGGGCCGCGTCCGCGGGAGGCCATCGGGGAGAGAGCTACGGCCTCTCACCACAGACACGGGCGCGGCCATCATTGATTCGCCGGCGGTGCCGAGGCGGTTCGGTGTCTCAGTCTCCGCACTCGGGCCGGGCGCAGTCCGGGCAGTAGAAGGCGAGCTCCGGCGGCTCGTCGTCTGTGAGGTACGCGCTCCAATGCGCGGTCTCGAGCGGCCACCAGAAGCGGCCGCACTCGTCGCATTGGGGAATGAGCTCTACAAGCCGCCCCGCGGTCATCACGCTTGCTGTGGCTCTAGCCGCCTGCTCGATTCCTAAACGCGAGGGCTTCTCGGGGAGCTGCCCGGGCCCGAGGAAGAAGGAACGTCGACCTCGCAGGGGGCCACGCCGCACTGTCTTCCGCCGCGCCCTTGAGCGCGGCAAACTGCTTGTCGCCGAGGCGACGGCGAAGGAGATCGGCCCGCGTCGGTCTCGGCGAGGCGCTCGCGCCTCGTGCGTCGAAACACGTCGGCGGCCTTCGGGCTCTCGGCCGGGGTTCTGGCCACAGGGCCAGTCCAACCACTCTACTCCTCTCTGACGCCCCCGGCCGAAGCGGCGTAGAGTTGCTCTCATGGCTAGCCTCATGGCGAAGATCCGCAAGTGGCTCGGGCTCGGCAAGAAGTCCTAGCCACACCGGCAGCGCGACAAATCGACTGCGTTCGGGATCGATACGAGCCAGGGCATCGTCGAGATCCCCCGGGAGAGCTCGCAGCAGTTGCGCGGGCGCCTGCTTGCGGCCGATCTCGATTCGCTCGAAGACGACTTGGCGGCCAAAGGGACAAGCGCACCGATCGTTATCGAACTGGCCGACAAGGAGCCCCTGCTCGAGCTCGTGCTCGAGTGAATCGAGGACGTGGGCGAGGAGCAAGCTGTCGCCCCGCCGGACCCGCCGGTGGGCGGCGAGCGCGCCTGGTCGTAGACTCCTGCCGGTGGCGCCAGAGCTCCCGAAGCCCGACATTCGGCCGCAACTGCGCGAGCTGCTCGCATGGTACGACGACGTGCTTCAAAGGATCGCGTCCGGAGCACTGGTTGAGCCCGGCGTGGCCGAGCGCCTGAGCGATGAGCGGGAGTTCACGGCTCGTCACCTTGAGCTTCTGGATGCCGACGAAGAGAGCTTGCAGGCCAGGGAGTGAGCGTGATCGCACGACGTTTTCGCGATCATGAAGGAGCCGCTTGAGCGTCTGAGGACGAGGTCACTCGCCAGGACGAGCACTCGCACGTCGACGCCACGGTGCGCGAGCGGATCGCGGAGGTTGTGCTGGAGGTCGAGAACGAGCCGCTCGAGGAGACGGCGCGGCGAAATCGTCGAGCGACTATCGGCGGAAGAGCTCGAGCAGCTCGTCGCCGACTGGCTCGACGCGCAGACGGCGATCTAGGGCTTCGGCTCGCCGCCTGGCCCTAGCAGGTGTCGCAGCAGGCGTCGCCTCGCCAGGACTCGCGTCCCTCGCGCAGGGGATTAAAAGTGGACGTCAGGCTCTTTCTGCGGCTCGGGACTCTTGAGGCAAAAGCCACGGTTGAGCCAAATCAATTCGGGCGTGCTCGGGTCCAGTGTCACGGCATTGTTGACCCTTCGTTGACCCCTATTGTTGCCTTGTCCAGCAACATCGGGCGATCGAAACCCCTCCGTGACGATTCTTGTTGAGACGTGAAACGAGCTGGCACGGCAGGATCTAGCAGCCACCAAAGTGGCCCCAAGCCAGGCGCACCGACGTCGACTCGTGGCTCATGAGTGGCTCCGGTGATGTCGTCGCGAGGACGACAGCTGCGCTCCGCGAACTGCGTCGGCCCCGCAAGATTCAGACGCTCGCAAGCGCGCGGGTTAGCGCGCGTACGATCCGTTCCTGGTCGCTTTCGGACAGGCCGGTGTGGAACGGCAGAGCGAGGCCGCGCGCGCCGGCAGCCTCCGCGACGGGAAACATGCCTTCGGAGAACCCGAAGCGCTGGCGGTAGGCGGGCTGGAGGTGGATTGCGGGGAGGTACGGCTTCGACGCGACTCCCTCGGCCGCGAGACGGGCCATCACACTGGCTCGCTCGGCGGGCGGTTCGATGAAGACGACGTAGACGAACCATGACCGCGTGTGGATCTCGTCGTCTGGGCACAGGAGTCGAATGCCCTCCACGTCGGCGAGCAGCTCCTGGTAGCGGGCGGCGACGCGATCGCGGAGCGACAGGATGCGGTCGAGCTTCGAGAGCTGTGCGACGCCCAGCGCGGCCGACAGCTCGTCGAGCCGGTAGTTGAAGCCGATGTGCTCGTGTACGAACGTCTCGCCGCGGTCCGTCCGACCCTGGTTCGCGAGCGCCTTCACGAGCTCCCAGTCCTCCTCGTTGCCGAGCGCGACCGCACCGCCCTCGCCGGTCGTGACCTGCTTGTTCGGGTAGAACGCGAAGACTGCCGGATGGCCGAAGGAGCCGACCGGCTGTCCGCGGTACGTTGCTCCGAGGGCTTCGCAGGCGTCCTCGACGATCGCAAGACCGTGCCGTCGTGCCAGCTCGCGGAACCCGTCGAACTCGACCGGGTAGCCGAACAGGTCGACGAGCATCATTGCCTTCGTGCCTGGTGTGATCGCCGCCTCGACGGCCGCCGGATCGAGGTTCAGCGTTCGCTCGTCGACATCGACGAACACCGGAACGCCTCCCTCGTAGACGATCGCGTTCGCCGACGCAATGAACGAGAGCGGGGTCGTGACGACCTCATCGCCGAGCTCGATCTTCGCGAGTTTCACGCCGAGGTGGAGGCCAGCGGTCCCGCTCGAAACCGCCGCGACGTGCGGCGCCCCGACACGCTCCGCAAGCGAGCGCTCGAACCGCTCAGTCATCGGGCCAAACGCAAGACGGCCCGAGTGGATCACCTCGAGAACGGCCTTATCGTCGGTCTCGTCGACATAGGGCGCCGAGAGCCCGATCGGCGGCGGGCCGCGCATCCGCGCACTCTGACAGCACATCGGCTGCTTCGCCGGTCGCGTCGTCCGCAGAGGCAGGTCTAGACTAGGTCATGGCGACCGACGTCACGCTTCGGGTGATCGGTTCCACCGGGGGGAACGGTCAAGCGTCGTCGGGGTCCGAAGTTCCTTCCGCCGTCCTCCTCGGCCGGACGGTATCGGCCGTGGACGAAACCAAGTTCGCGGACTATCTCGCCGGCGCGACGGTTGCTGTCACAGGCGCAGCAGGCTCCGTCGGCAGCGAACTGTGCATGCGGCTGGCGCGGCTCGGCGCCGCAAAGCTCGTCCTCGTCGACCAGGCCGAGGCTCCATTGATCGACCTCCTGAGCATGCTCGACCATGACGGCTTCGCACATGCGGTCCCGGTCCTCGCGGACGTCAAAAGCCGACCCCGGGCGGTCGCCGTTTTCGAGCAGCACCGTCCCGAGATCGTCTTCCACGCAGCTGCGTACAAGCAGGTGCCGTTGCTCGAAGCAAATCCGGTCGAGGCTCTTGCGACGAACGTGTTCGGGACGCATTCGGTGGTCGAAGCCGCCCGCCATGCGGGCGTCAACTGCTTCGTCCTCTTCTCGACCGACAAGGCAGTCGAACCCACGAGCATCCTCGGCAAGACGAAGGCGATCGCCGAGTGGATCGTCGCGGCCGCGGGACGCGATGTGTCGCAGGCGCGGTATGGGGCGGTTCGGCTGGGCAACGTCGCCGATTCCGCCGGGAGCATGCTGCCGCTCTTCCGACGGCGGGTGGCCACGGGCGAACCGGTGCCCGTGACCCACCCGAGTGCGACGCGGTACATGATGACGGTGGGCGAAGCCGCAGGGCTCGCCGTCGTGGCTGGAGCTCTTGTTGACTCGGAGAGCATTTTCTGGCTCGACGTGGGGCCGTCCGTGCGCGTGCTCGACGTCGTGCGGAGGCTCGCCGAGGCTGCCGCGTGCGACGTCGAGATCGAGCTCGTTGGCCTGCGGCCCGGCGAGCGGTTGCACGAGCGGCTCGTCGGCGAGGACGGCGAGATCGAGGCGACACCATGTGACGCCGTCTTCCGCTCGCCCCTGCGCGCCGTCGATCACGGTTGGCTCGACGGCTGGATCGTTGCGCTCGCCGAACGCGTCGACCACGCGTCCGCGCACGACGTGCGCTCGATGCTCGGTGAGATGCACGCGGAACGAGAACGCGGGACCGCGGCCGTGGGCACGGCGGTGTTCGGATGAAGGTCGCCGCCCGACCTGCCCAGCCGCCTGATGCGCCCGCGCGCGAAACCGCATGCGGACCGTTCGTCCTCAGTTTCGACTTCGAGGACTGGCACCAACTCGCGTTCCGCCGCCGCGGACGTGAGGACTGGCGCGTTGGAAGCGACGCGTTCACGAAGCACGTCCGCACCGTGCTCCACGACCTGGACGAAGTCGATGTCCGCGCCACGTTCTTTGTCATGGGCGCGACGGCAGAACGGCACCCATGGGTACTTCAGGACGTCGTCGCGCGAGGCCATGAGGTCGCTTGCCACGGCTACGAGCACCGGCGCGTCGACGAACAGACGGCTGCCCAGTTCCGCGATGACCTTACGCGATGTGTCGACGTCGTCACGGAGATCTGCGGCGTCACGCCGGTCGGCTTTCGTGCGCCCTGGTTCTCGATCACTTCAGAGACTCCCTGGGTGCACGACATCCTCGAAGAGCTCGGCTTCGTCTACGACTCGAGCTCGTTCGACTCGCTGCTTCTTCGACAGCAGCCCCGGCCCATTCCACGACACCCCTTCCGGATCGGCGGTGTCTGGGAGTTCCCGGTCGCCGTGTGGAAGCGGGGCGGAGCCGTGCTCCCGCTGGGGGGCGGCTCTTACTGGCGCGCGTTGCCGGCGATTGCGCTCTGGCGTGGCCTCGCGAGCGTGGCCCGCGACTCGCGTTACCCCGTCCTGTACTTCCACCCGTACGAGTTCGCACCGGAGCGCCTCGGGGTGATCGTTCCCGAGCGGGCGCCGCTCCGCGTGCGTGGGCGCGAGGCGTACCGGCGCGCCTACAGGAACGCGCGGCGCCGGCTCATCCCTATCCGCTTCCGCGAGGCCGCGCGGCGCTTCACGTTCGTGAGCTTCCGGGACGCGCTGGACACCGACCTTCGATGAGACGTTCGGGGTCAGGTCTTGCATTCATGCAGCGCGCGGCGAGTGTGGCAAACCAGGCACGAAGCTGATCGCAGTCGTCGAGAGAAGCTTCGACGGAGAGGGACTGCAACGATCAGGATTCGGGTCACATCCCTCCCGGCTCGCCTCTGGCTGCGTGCCTTCGTCCTCGGGGTGCTGGGGGCATTCGCGGCGATCGCATGCTCTGCTTCTGGCTCGAGGCGCGCAACCGGCCCTCTGCCTCCGCGGCTTCCCTCGCCCCCGAGGGCGACGGCCACCGCGATCGCCGCCGGTTACGGCCACAGCTGCGCGCTCACGAGCGCCGGTGGGGTCAAATGCTGGGGCAGGAACGACTTCGGCCAGCTCGGGGACGGGACGACAAGCGACCGTCGCGCCCCAGTCGACGTCCGTGGCCTCGCCGGCGGCGTGACCGCGATCGCGGCCGGCACCGACCACACGTGCGCGCTAACGAGCGCAGGCGGGGTCAGGTGCTGGGGCTATAACGGCTACGGCCAGCTCGGGGACGGGACGACGACCCGCCGCCTGACCCCGGCAGCCGTTTCCGGCCTTGCCACCGGCGTCCGGGCGATCGTCGCGGGGACCGACCACACCTGCACGCTCACGAGCGCCGGTGGGGTCAAATGCTGGGGCAGCAACGATTTCGGCCAGCTCGGAGACGGGACGACAACCGACCAACGCGCCCCAGTCGACGTCCGTGGCCTCGCCGGCGGCGTGACCGCGTTCGCGGCCGGCTACTTTCACACTTGCGCGCTCACGAGCGCAGGCGCGGTCAAGTGCTGGGGCTACAACCGCTACGGCCAGCTCGGGGACGGGACGAGAACCGACCGCCACACACCGGTCGGCGTCGCCGGCCTTGCAGGCGGTGTGACCGCGATCACCGCCGGTGGGGGCCACAGCTGCGCGCTCACGAGGAAACGCGGGGTCAAGTGCTGGGGCAGCAACTACTTCGGTGAGCTCGGGGACGGGACGACGACCCGCCGCCTGAACCCGACGGCCGTCTCCGGCCTTGCCGGCGGTGTGACCGCGATCGCAGCCGGTGGTGAGGCCCACGGCTGCGCACTTGCGAGCGCAGGCGTAATCAAGTGCTGGGGCTATAACGGCCACGGCCAGCTCGGGGACGGGACGACAACCGACCGCCACGCCCCGGTCGACGTCTCCGGCCTTTTTGGCGGCGTCAAGATGCTCGCCGCCGGCGGCTACGGCTACACCTGCGCGCTTACGAGCGCAGGCGCAATCCGATGCTGGGGCCGGAACAGCTCCGGCCAGCTCGGCGACGGGACGACGGCCGAGCGTCACACGCCCGTCGGGGTGATCAGCTTCGGGGGTTCGCCGGTAGCTGGCGGCCGCCGGTAGCTTCGCGCCGCCGCGCTGCGTAGATCGATTCGGGGTAGGACTGGTCTTCGTGGCGTCTCGGATGCACTGGATCGCTTGAAGCTCTAGATCTCGTGTCCTCTCGGATTCGATGGGCCGGGCTGGATTCGAACCAGCGACCTTGGGATTAAAAGTCCCCTGCTCTACCAGCTGAGCTACCGGCCCACGGTGGCTGCTCCTAAAAGTCCCTGCTCTACCAGCTGAGCTACCCCCCGTGGACTCGGCACAGGGTACGCTCGGGGAGTCGTGCGGGTCGAGCTGACGATCGAGATCGCGCGCCCGCCGGCCGAGCTCTTCGATGACCTGACAAACCTCTCGCAGCTGCCCGACTGGCAGGCGAGCGCGATCGAGTCGCGGGCCGACGGACCGCTTGCGCAAGGCACTCGGATCGTCGAGCGGCGTTCGTTCATGGGTCGGGGGATCGAGACTGAGGTCGAGGTCGCCGCCTACGACCCGCCCCGCCGTCTCGCGCTGCGCACCGTCCGAGGGCCCGTCGCGCTCTCGATCGACCACGTGCTCGAGGGCTCCGAGACCGGGACGAAGCTGCGTGTGACCGCCGACGGCCGGCCGACCGGTGCGCTCCGCCTCGCCGGGCCGGCGATAGAGTCTCACGCTCGCCGGGAGCTCCGGCGGGACTTCAAGCGGTTCAAGGAGCTGCTCGAGGAATAGCGCACGGCCCTCAAGCGTTTGAACGTGTGCGCGGGAATGCGTGCATTGGCATCCCCGGCGACGTATCTACAGGAAGGAAGTGAGCGAAACTGAGCACGATCGAATTCGACGCACCTGTCCATACCCTGCTCGAGGAGGCGGAGGAGCGCGGCACGATCGAGGAGACCCTCCTCGAGGCGCTTGCGCTCGAGCACGAGCTCGAGGAGGACGAGCTGGCCGCCGTGCGCGCTGAGCTCGAGGCCCGCGAGGTGGAGATCCTCGTGCCCGTCGAGCCTGCCCGCCCGGAGCACCAGCCGGTCACAGGGACGACCGACGCGCTGACGCTGCTGATGAACAGCGCCGGCCGTTACCCCCTGCTCACGGCCGCCGAGGAGGTCACGCTCGCGAAGCGCATCGAGCGCGGCGACAGCGCGGCCAAGGAGCGGATGATCAACTCGAACCTGCGCCTGGTGATCTCGATCGCCAAGCGCTACCAGAACCGGAACCTGCCGCTGCTCGACCTCTTCCAGGAGGGCGTGATCGGGCTAAACCGCGCGGTCGAGAAGTTCGACTGGCGGCGCGGGTACAAGTTCTCGACCTACGCCACCTGGTGGATCCGCCAGGCCTGCCAGCGTGCCGTCAGCGGCCAGTCGGCGACGATCCGTGTGCCGACGCACGTGCACGAGCGGCGGGTCAAGCTCGGCGGCGCTGCGAGCCGGCTCGAGGCGACGCTCGGCCGCGAGCCGACGCGCGAAGAGCTGGCCGAGGCGACTGGCCTCTCGCTGCGGCACGTCGACGAGGCGCTCGATGTCGCCGAGGCGCCGGTCTCGCTGAATCGGGCGATCGGTTCTGAGGAGGACGGCGAGCTCGGCGATCTGTACGCCGACCCGGCGGCGCTCGACCCGGCCGACGAGGCGGCGGAGTCGCTCCGGCGGCGGTCGGTTCGCCGCGCCGTGGCGACCCTGCCCGATCGCGAGCGCCGGATCATGGAGTTGCGCTTCGGCTTCGACGGCCCGCCCGCGTCGCTGGAGCAGATCGGGCGCGAGCTCGGGATCACCCGAGAGCGCGTGCGGCAGCTCGAGGCGGAGGCGTTCGGTCGCCTGGCCGGCGAGCTCGGCGACCTCGTCGAGGACGAAGCGGAAGCGGCGTAGCTCTATGCTGTTCGGCGGCCCCCGTCGACTAGCGGCCTAGGTCACGGCCCTTTCAAGGCCGTAGCACGGGTTCGAATCCCGTCGGGGGCACTGACCCGGACGGTGGTCGAACTGTGGGGACAAAAAAGAACGGGTAGATCTCCTCGCGGCTAACCACCCTGATCTCCTGCACGTAGGCCTGCAGGAGCACTTTCTGCTGGCGCCGGTCGCCCTCCGTCACCACCTCGCGCACCTGCGCCACGAGCGCGGCCAAGTCGGCCTCGCTGAGTGGCTCGGGCGCGTCCTCGTCGTCGAGCTGGAGTTCCTCGCGCCGCGCCTCGAGTCCGCGCAGCTTCCCGCTCAGCTCTTGGATCCGGCTGCCGCAGGCCGCGGCCGACAGCGTCTCCTCCTCGAAGGCGCGGAAGTAGCGCTCGAGCGCCTCGTTCGTCTTCCGCAGCTCCGCCTCCAGCCGGGCCAGGTCGGCCTGCCGCCGCGGCTTGGCCGCCTCCAGCTCGGCAAAGGCCTCGGTGATCGCGCGCCGGACGAGCGGCTCTTGCTCGAGCAGCGAGAGCAGCTGCGCGACGATCGCCTCTTCCAGCTGCTCGGCCGGGAGGCGATCGCCCTCGCATTCGCCCCGGCCGTAGCGCTGTCGGGTGAAGCAGACGTAGTAGGGGTAGCGCCCGCCCTTGCCGTTGGCGGCGGCGCCAACGTAGCGCTTGCCGCAGGCCGCACAGCGGACGAGCCCGGTCAGCAGGTAGTCGGAGCGGTTCGAGCGCCGCAGCGAGCAGTCCTCGCCCCGCTGCTTCAGGATCTCGCCCGCGCGCGTCAACAAGTTCTCTGCGACCAACGGCGGATGCGGCGCCTGGTGCTGCTGGCCGCGATACTTGATCTCACCCAGGTAGACGGGGTTGCGCAGGATCGTCAGCACCGCCTTTGCGTTGAAGGGCTTGCCCTGCTTGGTCCGGTAGCCGCGCTCGCTCAGCCAGCGGGCGAGCGTCTGCGTTCCCTCCAGGCGCTTGGCGTAGCGCTCGAAGATCTCCTCCACCACCACCGCCTCTGCTGGCTCCGGCTCGAGGAAGCGCCGCTCGCCGTCGAGCCGGTAGCCGTAGCCGAACGGGATCCCGCCCCCGGTCCACTCGCCGCGGGCTGCCTTGCGCTCCATCCCGGCGATCACCCGCTCGACAATCGTCGCCCGCTCGAACTCGGCGAAGACGCCCAACATCTGCACCATCATCCGCCCGGCCGAGCTGGTCGTGTCGAAGGGCTCGGAGGCCGAGCGAAAGGCGACCTCGGCCTGCTCCAGCTGCTCGAGCAGCTGCGCCAGCCCGCGCACCGAGCGCGAGAGGCGGTCGACCCGGTAGACGAGCAAGAGCTCGAAGCGCTGCGCCTCGGCTTCCTGCAGCGCGCGCTCGAGGCCGGGTCGCTCGAGGCTGGCACCCGAGGCCTGGTCGGAGAAGCGGCGCACGATCTTCCAGCCCTCCTGCGACTTCGCGTACGCCTCGAGCCGCTCGCGCTGGGCCTCGAGCGAGTGCGGCTGCAGCTCCTCGTCGGTTGAGATCCGGGTGTAGGTGGCGATTCGCATTCAGCAGTCCTCCTTGGGCGGGTCGGGGTCAGCGATATCGACGCTCTCTTCGCGCTGCGAGTCAAGCGCGTTCGCGAGGTAATCGCGATAGAGCGCGCGCAGGGCACTCAACACGCCCTCGGCTTGCTCCGGCGCCCGCACGACGAACGAAGGCAGGCGGACGCCTAGCGGTCGGCTCGCAGTCACAGCTACTCCCCACCCGCCGCGGCCGCCGGCGCCTCCTTGCCCCAGGCGACCCAGCCCGGCCGGGCCTGCCGGGCGAAGAGCTCGAGCTTGGAGACGCGCGGGCACATCCGCTCGAGGCGCTCGTAGACGCAGTCGGGCTTCTGCGAGTGACGCCGGCGCTTGGCCGCGATCACCGAGTCGGGCCGCAGTTGCGGCTCAGGCGGCGAGAAGCGCCCACGAGTGCCGATCAGCAAGTGCTCGTGCCGGTGCCGCACCCAGGCGCCGAGGCCGATCCTGTCCTTGACCCAGACGAGGTTCGTCCGGTACTCGAACCCCCAGGCCGCCATCACCTCGAGGGCTTGAGGGAACAGGCAGGCGACCGCCCAGAGAAAGAGGATCGCGTCTTGGGCGGCCGGAGGCTCGAGCGCCGCAATCTCCTCCAGCCGCAGGGTCGGGTAGTGGTTCTCGGGTGCCCGGTTTGAGTCGGCCCCGCCGAGCTGCCAGGGCGGGTCGGCGTAGATCAGCTCGAACGGCCCCTCCGGCAGTGGCGGCGCTTCGGGTAGCTCGCGGTCGCGCTGGGCACGGCGCACGCGGCCGGCCGCCTTGTGGACAGGGAGCAAGCCCGCCTTCACCTGCGCGAACAGCTCCCGATCGGCGGCCTTGACGGTGGCCGCGTCCTGGATCATGCGCGGCGAAGTGCCGACCCGCTGCGCGGCCCAGTCGCGGCTTCGCCCCCGAGCGGGCAACGTTGCCCGCTCGGCGAAGCCGGCCAGGTTGGCCCGGCTGCGCCGGCGCGCCTCGGCGCGGGCCTGCCAGTAATCCTCCAGCTCGACCGCCAGCGCCGCCCGCTGCGAAGGCGAGAGCTGACGACGTCGGATCGCCGCCTCGATCACGTACCCGACTGGGTCCTCGGGGTCGACTACCCGCACCGGCACCTGCTCTAGCCCCAGCTCCAGGGCCGCCCGCAACCTGTGGTGCCCGTCTAGCACGGTCCCGCTCGGATCGATCTCGAGCGGTGAGCGGAGCCCGCGCTCCCTGATGCTGGCCCTGAGCGCGGCGTACTCCTCGCTCGTCATGGGCGGAACCAGGCTCGCTTCGGCGTGGGGTTTCAGGGCACGCGCGTTGCGTACCGGCTCCCGGGCGGGTATTTCCGCACGCTGACGCATCGGCGGCTGTGCCGGTCTTTGGTTGTCGCTAAAGAGAAGGAGGCCCTAGAACGACCAAAGCCCGCCGAAGCGGGCTGAGGGCATACGTCGCCACAAGTGCTTATCGGCCGTTTTCGCCGGCGGCTTTAGTCCCGTGTTCGCGGGATTCGGCGCGCCGGAGGGGACGTACGAGATGCGGTAGTGCGATGTGGCGGCGCGCCCTATGCGACAGGGGTCGATGTGCAGCTCCATGTCGGGCTGCCAGGCGTTCTCTGTCTCCCACCCGCGTCCGAAGGCGTTTTCGTAGCGGCACCAGTAGAAGCGTTTCTCAAGCGCACCAGCGCCCGGAGCTGCGGCGTCGCGGACGACCAGGCGGTAAGGGTCCGCGCCATCCGGCGGCAGGGTTCGACCGGGCCCGAGTGCTCTCGGTACGTCGCCTGCACGATGCGCGCCCGCCGGCTGCGCTCGATAGGCGCTCTCCACGCCGTCTAACGTGATGCCGAAGCGGATGTTGAAGGCCGGGCCAACGCCCGCGTTCGCTAGGGAGACGGCGAAGATGAGATCGTCTCCTTCGCGGGTCGGGTCGGCGCGTTCATAGGCGACGACGATCGGCTGCGTGCGCTTGCGCTCGCTGCTCTTCATGAGCACGCCCTGCCACGCGGCTATACATGTTGAGATCGCGGCGGCAACCGCAGCGAGAACCGCCGTCACGAGCGCCAGCCCTTCGCCGCTCGTGGCGAGTAGAAGCGCAGCCTGCGCTGTGTAAGACACGAACATGTATTACCACTGCGCGACGAACAAGCCCAGCGTGTCGCGCGCGGCGCTCGTTCTGAGTGTCGTCGGACTAGCGACTGGGAAGCACAATCAGCACGCAGGCGGCCGTGTGCCTTAGGTCACGCTCACCGTTGCGCCCGCGGGTGCTGCAGGACAGATCTGGCCGCTTCTTGCCAGCCACCCAGGTGCGGATCAGGAGGGAGCGAACGTTGGCGTCGTTCGGCACGGGCACCTGGAAGCTGAGGTCGATCTTGCCTGTCTCGTCCGGGCCGACGCTAGCCCGGTAGACCGTCGCCAGCGGCGTGCCGTTGCCCAACAGATTGGCGAAGGTCTCGACGTCCGCCTCCATCTGGTCGTCGGCGCCGAGTCCATCGCGCTGGATTGTCGCCTCGATATGGGTCGCCGGACTCGCAATAAGGGAGGCGGTAACGAGCGGCCGCCCGGAATGATGATCGAGAGCGGCGAAGCCTGCGCAGCCCAGGCCCGCTACGAACAGAAACATGCCAAAACCGGCGGTCTTCGGGCTATCTGCGAGTCCCGCGATTGCCCCGAACAGGAACCCGAGAAGAACGAGCACGAGAGCCGCTAGCAATAGTCCCTGGTGGTTACGGCGGGCAACATCGGCGCCGCCGAATGCGCCAAGTAGCGCGCCCAGTGTCGTCAATGCCGCTAGCAGTGCGGCCAGTACGGGACCGCTCAGCCGCTCTTTGAGTGTTGCGCTAGTCACTCCACTTGTGACCTCTGGCTGGCCTCGCCATGGCGCCTACGAAACCACCTCGGCGAGGCCAGAGCAAGGCCACAAGAGTCAGCCGTCGTACGCCCTGGTGCGTTTGGGGCCCAATACCCTACGAGGTGCGTTCTGCGCCCTCTCGGGCCGTGACGGGGCGACGCCGGCAGCTCGAACTCGGCCTGCGCGCAGGCTGGGCAGAAGACGATCGCGATCGGAACCTCATCCTCGTCCGGGTCCTCGCCCAGCAGCGCGACCCAGCCGGGGCCTCGGCCTCGGCCTCGCGGCCGCATTCTTGACAGCGCAGCTGCACGCTGAAAACGTACTCCGACGGCGACGCAAGCGCGGGCTGCGCGGGCGGCCGCACGGGCCGCGGCTCGAGCGGAAGCCAGGAGGGCAGCCGTCCGTGCAGCCCACACACGTAGCTGCTGAAGGACTCGGCGACAATGCTTCGACGCCAGTCGGCATCGTGGTTCTCGTCGGCCTCTGCGGCCCGGTAATGCTCCTGCAGCTCGAGCAGGCGCTTCCAGATCAGGCGTCGCCGGCGATCGCTGAACGGCGCTTTCACCGGCAGCTGCTCGCTTGCAAGCAGAAAGCCGTAGCGGCCGGGCCGGAAGCTGTTACTCACCCCGAGCAGCGTCTTTCGCGGTCGTCCCAATTTCGTCCAATCGCGGCAAAACGAAGAAGCCCTGCACGATCTAGCTCTCTCTCGACGGTTTTGCCAGTCCTGGACGAAATTCGAGCGGCACCGGGCGCGGGGTACCCGGCGAAACATCTACTTCGAAGGCCCCCGCCCCCTAGGACGGTCGCCGCGCCTTAGAAGGGGTCGAAGAGAACGAGACACCTAACCTCTCCGGTGCCCCTTCGTGCTAGTGAGCGTGGCGCTCGAAGCGCGCCTGCTCCTCCGCTGTACGCTCGGCGGCGGGAACCGCTTGGAGCCGCCCATCGGGAATCTCCTCGCCACTTTCGATGGAGCGTCCGTAGGTGCCTTCTATAAGTCGCTCCTCGGCGCGCTCAACAGCGGCGAGCTCAGCGCGCAGGTCATCGGCCTGCCCCTCATCGAATTCCTCTTCGTAGAGCTGCGATGCGGCATCCGCCATCTCGTCCTGCCCAGCCAGCTCTTCCCTGCCGGGAAGGCTGAGTCGAGCCAGCGCCTGCTCGATCCGGCCGCGCTCGCGGCGAAGAAGGTCTCGGGCTCTTTCGAGCTCCATCTGGTCAGCGCAGTGTTGCAGACAGCTTGCCGCCAGTCGGCGATCTCGAGTCCAGGAGGTAGGCCGAGATCTCTGTCGCAGTTCCCCAAAGGGCGACAACCCACGCATTTCAACACGAGCAGAGCGAACCACTGCTTGCCGCGGCCGGCGCTCCTGGGAGCCAAGAACGTTCTGGGAACGGATCTGCGAGCCCAGTCTCTTGTTCGGAAGGGGCAGATTTTGAACCTGCGACGCGAGCCGGTTTAGAGGGCATCCTTCAAGCGCTGCGCCTCCGGCAGCATGGCGAGAGCGAGCTCCTGGACGAGATCGTTGCGGCGAAGCCGGAGCGCGACCACACGCGCTACCACTCGGTCGAGGAGCTCAAGCAGCACGGGTTGCAGCAGCTGCGCGAGGCGGTCGAGCTACTCGAGCGCAAGGCGACACCAGAGGAGGTCGAGGACTACAGACGCTTCGTGCTCACAGTCGCAGACAAGGTCGCGAAGGCACATAGGGAGGGCGGCGAGATGGTCAGCGACGCTGAGCGGGCGGCGATCGAGGA
>WNGF01002233.1_pt1 | contig 27440 bp, 26 predicted proteins | sample 5400641 | NCBI WGS metagenome assembly WNGF01 (sample SAMN13153371, study PRJNA577476) | soil metagenome | isolation source: 80 cm soil or saprolite under grassland replicate 2 | place: USA:California | collected 2016-06-15 | reverse complement strand
AAGGTCTGGTCGACATCTCCGAGCAGTTCTGGCAGCTCTGCGCCGTCCACGTCCAGATCGCCGAGCGCACCATCGGCCAGCGCCCTGGCACCGGCGGCACCTCCGGCGCCGCCTACCTCGCCGAAGTGCTCGACACGTCTAAAGCCTTTCCCGACCTGTGGGCGGTGCGCACTCGCTTGTAACGCCCGCACCCGCCCGTGACGCTTCGCGTGCCGTGCAGCCAACGGCCCCATTACCAGTTGTCAACTATCTCCGGCGGGAGATAGACCGACAGCCCGCTACCGGCCTCCACGACCTCAGGCTGCACCCGGCGAATGGCCTTCGTCCGAGCAAACTCAACCAGCTCGCCAACCTGCGCGAAGCCAGCGATCCGCCGCAGGTGCTGTGCTGTGGCGTAGACCACGTTGTACTCGCCATCGAGCAGTTGTCTAGGTGAAATCCAGATGCCCTCGGTGGTTTCAATGGTGCAGTGCAGGGCCGCCTGCCGAGGCGGCATCTCGCCGATAAAGAACCTGGTATCGAACCGCGCCGCGAGCACAGCGGGGGTGACCCAGTGCGAGAACGGCACCAGCGCATCGAACGCCGGCCGCCAATCCTGGTCGGCCAGCAGCGAGGACAAAGCAAGGTCACCAGCCTGGAGCGCCAGCCGAGCGCCAGCGAGGCGCTCCTGCAGCGCAACGTAAGCCTCGTCGACTTCGAGAAGCCGTCCGCCAGCGTCGCAGGCAAGTAGCACGCCGGCCTCCTCGAACAGCTCACGCACCGCGCTGACGTAATACGCAGCCGCATCGTCGGCGACAAGCTGCGTATCAGCGCGCGAACACAGCGCGCCAGCGAGCGTCTCACCATGCTCCGTGAACGCAGCGCGGTCGTCACCGCGCACGGTGCCACCGGGAAACACGTAGGCGCTCGGCGCCACCCGCGACCGAGCATGGCGCCGGACCATGAACGTCTCCAGCCCAGCGTCTCCGTCGCGCACCAGAATCACCGACGCGCTGGGCCGCGGGACGACCGGCTCGGCCATCGTTCAGCGCTCGCCCGGCGCGACGATCATCGACGGCGCGTGCTCCGCGCGCGGACGCGGCCAGCGCCAGTGCACGAGTGCCAGCACCGCGCCGACGACAGCACAGCACAGCGTGAACACGCCAAGTGCGCCGAAACCAGCCACGGCAACAAGCCCAACTGCTGCCGCATGGCCCTGTCGCGCATCAGGTAATCGTAACGAGCCCGCCGCCAGCGCAAACCGTCGTGAAAATCAAGGCGGCCCCATGGCGCGCCCGCGCACGCGCGTTGTAGCCTCGGCGGCGCTGTGCCTTTTTCCCTCCAGGACGCTGCACTTACTCGCCGTATCGGCCTGATCGACTCCCACAACGACTTCGCGACGGCCATCGCCGCCCGCCGTGCCAGCGGCGTTTGCGACTCCCTGGCGACGTACTGGCTGCCGCGCTTCCGCGACGGCGGCGTGTCGCTTGTCGTCGCGCCGATCTGGATCTCGTCGCTGTTCGTGCCCGAAGGCGCATTGCGCCGCGCCGTCCAGGTCGTCGATGGACTGCTGACTGAGATCGAGGCCTGCTCGGACGAGGTCGCCCTGGTCAGGTCATTCGCCGAGATCGAGCAGGCGCGCTCGAGCAGCAAGGTGGCGGTGCTGCTGGCGTTCGAGGGCGCCGAGCCACTTGGGCATGACCTGTCGGCGCTGCGGCTGTTCTATAGCGTCGGCCTGCGCATGATGTCGCTGGTCTGGAGCCGGCGCAACGCGTTTGGCGACGGCGCCTGGGAAAACGAGTCGCAGGGCGGCCTGACGCGGCTGGGCCGCAAGACCATCGCCGAGATGGATCGCCTGGGCATCGTGGTCGACGTCTCGCACGCGTCGGACCGCACGGCGCGCGACATACTCGACGTGGCGCGCGGACCACTCATCGCCAGTCACTCGAACGCACGCGCGCTGCGCGAGCATCCGCGCAATTTGACTGACGAGCTGCTCAAAGGGATCGCCGACACCGACGGGGTCATCGGCGTGACTGCCGTGCCGGGCTTCATTTCCGACCAGCCGGCGACGATCGAGAAGTGGGTCGATCACCTGCAGTACGTGATCGACCTCGTGGGCGTGGAGCACGTCGGGATCGGCGCCGACTTCATCCAGCACGTCGAGGAGTTGGGCGGCGTGCTCGAGATCAGCGGCTGGGGACCCGACTGGGGCAAGCACCTGCCGCGCTTCGAGGGCATGCTGTCGCCTGAAGACCTGCCCGCGCTCACCGCCGAGCTGTGTCGGCGAGGCTTCTCCGAAGCCGACATGCGGCGCATCTATCACGAAAACTATCTGCGCGTTTTCGAGCGCGTGCTGTCCTAGGCGCCGTCAGCCGACGTTCACTTTGCCGAGCCGAAGCTGGCGCGCCCGCAGGTAGCGCGCATAGCGGCTGACTTTTGGATCGTGATCGCCACAGTGCTCGGCGACTATCGCCAGGACACGATCGGCGAGGCTGTCAGGCGAGCCGTCGGTGAGCGCATGGAGCACGTCGATGCGCACGCCCGGCTCTGGATCGGCCGCCATCTCGATGAGGCGCTGCCAGACGTCGTCGCGCTGCCGGCGCACGTGGCACGGGCACAGGTTCTTGACGGCCACTCGCCGCACCCGTGGGTCACGGCTGCCCGACAGTGCCAGCAGCTCGCCGACTGCATCGGACGGCGTCTGCGAGCCAGTGGTCGGCACACCCCAGCCATAGGTGCTCACGATCCGATCGTATTGGCCCATGCCCGTACTGTACGAGGTGTCCTAGCGCCAGGCGAAGCGGGGCTGTTCGACCTCGGCGACCCGAATGCGGCGACCGTGCAGGGCGAGCTCGCGGAACTGGTAGAGGATCGCGGCGGTCGGCGCGTAGACGCTGCTGTTGGCGAGCGCAAAATGGAGCAGCGGCTCCAGGCGCGGGTTGCCGGAGCGCTCCAGGTCAGCGATCGGCAAACGGTAGGCCGCCTCGACTTCCTCCGGATTGACGACGAGCTCCGATTGCGACGTCCAGCAGACAATGGGCGTGATCAGGTGACCGGAGCGCGACGCAAAATCGTCTAACCGGCCGAGGACCGCCGACGGCGGCAAGGCAAGACCGATTTCTTCAGAGATCTCACGCAGGGCGGCGGCCTCGGGCGTTTCATCGGCTTCGAGCCGGCCGCCCGGCAGCGCGAACTGGCCAGCATGGCGGCGCAGGGTCGACGGACGGAGCGTGAGGACGAAGCACGTCTCGCCAGCACTATCAGGCAACAGCACCACGCCGACGGCCGCGCGGTGGTGGTCCGCAGGCATAAGTGACATCGCGGGCGCGCTGGCCACGTTGGCGACGATGCGCGCGCGCAGGTCGGGCGTGAAAGGGTAAGGCATCAGGCGCAGGGTGCTACCGTGGACCTCGACGAGTATGCGAGGAGTGGTGGTAGCGCCGCAGCCGTTGGCCGCGGAAGCAGGCGCGGCAATCCTGGCCGAAGGCGGCAACGCCTTCGACGCGGCCATCGGGGCCGCCTTGGTACAGATGGTGACCGATCCACAAATGTGCGGCCTGGGCGGCTTCGGCTGCGCCACATACCTGTCGAAGGCAGGCTGCGAACACGTCGCGTTCCACGCCCGCGCTGGCACGCGCACGAAACCCGACATGTGGGCCAGTGACTTCAGAGGCCGCACCGAGCTCGGCAACTACACGCTGTTTGACGATCATCGCAGCAACCTCGGCCATACCTCGGTCGGCACGCCCGGCGTGCTGGCAGGCTTGGCGCTCACCGAAGCACGGATTAGCCAGGCGACCCACGAGGCGCTGAGCGAGGCCGGATTCGATCTGCGCCCGATACCGCAGAACTACGCCGCCGGTTTCGGACGCAACCAGCTCATTTCGATCGGCGTCGGTGGGTCCTTCAGCGGCGCATCCGACCCGCGCCGCGACGGCGGCGTGGCGGCATACAGCAACCGATGAAGATCGCCGACGTGCGCCTGCGCCAGGTCGCGGGCACGATGGACTTCCCCGGCGAGTTCTGGGAGGAGCGATTGATTCGGCCAGTCGACCTGTACCCGCGCTTTCGGGCCCAGGGTCCTGGCTATTTACCCAAAGTCAGCGACGGTCGTTATCGCATCGAGACCGTATTCATCGAGATCGTCACCGACGATGGTGCGCTTGGCATCGGCGGTCCGATACCGCGCGAGCAGGCGTTCCTCGTCGACACGGAGCTGCGGCCACTGCTGCTCGGCGAGGATCCACTGGCGCATGAGGTGCTGTGGGACGTCATGTATCGCGCCTCGGTTCACGGCCGCAAAGGCGTCACGATGATGGCCATCAGCGCGCTCGACTGTGCGTTGTGGGACCTCAAGGGGCGGGTGCTCGGCCAGCCCGTGTACCGGCTCCTGGGCGGACCGAGTCGGACCGAGATTCCGGCGTACGCGAGCATGCTCGGCTATTCGATCGAGACCTCACGCGCCGCCGAGCGCGCGCGCGAGGTCGTACAGCAGGGGTTTCGAGCGATGAAGTGGTTCTTCCGCCATGGGCCGGCTGATGGCCGGGACGGCATGGTGCGCAACGCTCAGTTGGTGTCGGCGGTACGGGGTGCCGCCGGCGATGACGTGGACATCATGCTCGACTGCTGGATGAGCTGGGACGTGCCGTACACCGTGGTCATGGCGGAGCGGCTCGAGGATTACGAGCCGCGCTGGCTCGAGGAGCCGGTTCTGCCTGACAAGATCGCGCAGTACGCCGAAATTCGGCGCCAGGTGCGCATCCCGATCTCTGGCGGCGAGCACGAGTACACCCGCTTCGGCTTGAAGCAGCTGATGGATGCTGAAGCCGTCGACGTGCTGCAGCCCGACATCTATTGGGCGGGCGGCATCACCGAGATGCTCAAGATCCTGGCGCTGGCCTCGTGCTATGACTTACCGGTGATTCCGCACGGGCACTCCACGCCGGCGTCGGCGCATCTCATCGCGTCGCAGCCCGAGAACCTGTGCCCGCTACTCGAGTACCTGATCAAATGGAACGAAATTCACCAGTTCTTTCTTAAGTATCCTGTGAAGCCGGTAGGCGGCGTAGTGACGGTGCCCGAGACGCCTGGCCTCGGTATGGATCTGGATCCAGCGCGGATCGAGGAAGAGCAGGTGCTGACGTTCCGCTAATGGCCGCTGGAGGTCCCAACGCTCGGCGAAAGGCGCGGGACTTGCAAGGCGCATGGTTGAGTGCCAGTCGCATTGCAAGCCGTTCATTGACCGCCTCATGGCTGGCGAAGCACAATCCCGGCTCATAGCGGGTCAACCTTGGACGGGGAGATACAAGAACGATGGGTGACCGAAACGACCAGTCGAACGGCAGTTGGACGCAGCGCCGTCTCACGCGCCGCGTAATCCTGCGCTACAGCATTCTGTCGGCGGCCGCGCTAACGGTCTCGGCAGCTTGTCAGCAAGCGGCGACCCCAGCGCCGGCGACTGCCCCAGCTGCGGCACCGAAGCCGACCACAGCGCCCGCGGCGGCGCCAACCACCGCCCCAGCGGCGGCAGCCAAGCCGACAACTGCGCCGGCGGCGGCAACCACTGCCCCAGCCGCGGCTGCCCAGCCGACCACTGCGCCCCAGGCCGCGCCGGCTGTCAGCAAAGTCAACATCAACGGCAAGTTTGTGGTCGTGCAATCGCGCGACTTCCATCCCGATCACAACGCCATGATCGAGGCCAAGATCAAAGAGTTCGGTACCCAGATGGGCTACCCGCTCGAACACTCGTACATCGAGGCCTATGCCGGTTCGGGCGACGTGGTCCAGAAACTGACGGCCGCCGTGCAGGCCGGCGATGCGCCAGACCTGCTGATCCACACCCTGCCAACCAGCACCCTGCACTTCCTGGACATCATCGAGGACGTCGACGCGCTCGAACAGGACATCGAGAAGGAGCACGGTAAGACGTTCAAGGGCACCCAGTTAGCAGCGCGCCTGGAAAACAAGTGGTGGTCCATCCCGCACTTCAGCCGTGCCGGTGGCTATTTCGTTCGCCAGAGCGCATTCAAAGATCTCGGTATCGATCCCCTGACGACCTCGTTCGACTACACGCAGTTGCGCGACGCCGCCCTGGCCATGTCCAAGCCCGATAAGGAGTTCTGGGGTTGGGGCATGACCGTCAACCGCTCGGGGGACGGGGACACCAACGTCCGCAACGCCATCTTCCAATGGGGCGGCCAGATCACGGAGGAGACGGGTCAGCTGGTCGTGCTCAACAAGGAGCCGTTCCGGACGAACGCCATCGCTGGCCTGAACTGGCTCAAGGAAACCTTTAGCGACCCGAAGTATGCGACGATGCTGCCGCCTGGCGTCGGCGGGTGGACCGACCCGTCGAACAACGAAGCGTGGCTCGGTGGCAAGATCGGCATCACCACCAACGCCGGCACCGTTTATGCGAAGGCCGTTGTGGATAAGAATCCGGTTGCCGATGACACCTTCATGATCCTGCAGCCCAAAGGCCTCGGCCCAGGCGGCCGGGCGCTGATGGGTGACCCAGCCACGATGAACTTCTACATCATGAAAGGCGCCAAGAACCGCGCGGCTTCAGAGCAGTTGATCAAGTTCCTGCACACCCAGGCCACCTACAAGGAAATGTTCAAGATCAGCACCGGCTACGTGTACCCGGCGCGCGAGTGGGGTTGGGATCAACCCGAGATCACCGAGAGCACCTACGGCAAGCATGTCACCGGCACCTGGCAAAAGATCCTCCAGGACCCAAGCGGGTACCTGGGCAGCCCCTATCCTGGTTCGCCCAATCCACAAATCGGCGCACTCGATACGTCCAACTTCTTGACCGACATGTTCGGCGAGATCCTGGGCGGCAAGCCGGTCGAGGATGCGCTCAAATCGGCCCACGACCGCGCCGTGCGCACCTTCAAGGAGTTTGGCGCAAAGGGCGAGTAAGCTCGCGCCAGCGGAGAGCCCATGGCCACGCCTACCGTTCATCGTTCCGCCATCGGCGTACGGACCGCGCAACCCGCGGTCCGTACCTCGTGGTACAAGCGGTCGCAGCGGGTGCTGGGTCGCGATTGGCCCGTCGCCTATGTGTTCTTCCTGCCCACCGCGCTGCTGTTGTTCGGGCTAATTGGCTACCCGATCGTACGAGCGCTGTTCTTGAGTTTCTTCAACGTGGTCGGCGTGCGCGAGGGTCCGTTCGTCGGCTTGCAGAACTACCAGAACCTGTGGGCGGACGACTTCTTCCGTCGTTCGATCATGACCACGATCACGTTCACGTTCTGGTCGGAGATCTTCAAGTTCTCGCTTGGTCTGCTTGCGGCACTGTTGCTACACAACCTGCCGCGCTGGGGCGCGGTGCTGGGCGGCATCATCTTGCTGCCGTACATCATTCCAGAGGTTGTGCGCGCCCTGGCCTGGCGCATCCTGCTCGATCCACTGTTCGGCGCGCTGAACTACGTCCTGGTCAACGTGCTGCACGTGCTCGACAAGGGGCCGTCCTGGCTTGGAGATGGGCAAACGGCCTTGCCGTCCGTGACGGGCGTCAACGTATGGGCCGGTATTCCGTTCTTCATCATCCTGTTCCTGGCTGGGCTCAAGTCCATCGACCGCGAGCTGTATGACGCGGCGGCAGTGGACGGCGCCACCGCATGGCGACGTTTCCTGCACGTGACGCTGCCAGGCTTGCGCTACGTGATCATCGTGACGGTGTTGCTGAGTACGATCTTCACGTTCAACAGCTTTACGCTCACCTACCTGCTCACCAGTGGCGGGCCGGGTGGCGCGACCCGGCTGTACGCCATTCTGGCGTACGAGTATGTGGGCGCGCTGCGCTACAGCGCGGGTGTTGCCGTGGCGATGACCGTCGCGCCATTCCTGTTCTTGCTCATCCTGTTCCTCGGTCGCTACATGATGCGCCGCGAGGACGTCGCCCAGGGAGCTGAAGACGACAGCCTTGCCTGGCGCGTGGCGATGCTCGTGCTCTGGCCAGTGCGCATGCTCATGCGCGGTGTCATGGCCATCTTCTGGTTCATCAACGGCATTGGCGAGACGGTGGCCGGGGCAATCAATCGTGCCGTGCACAGCACGGGCGCCCACAAGCTCATCCGGAGTCGCGGGACGCGCCGGACGAATCTGGTCATCATGTACGCGCTGATCAGCGTGGTCCTGTTCGTCGAGATCGTGCCGTTCTATTTCATCTTCGTCACCGCCTTCAAAAGCACGCTGCAGATCCAGCAGATTCAGAACATGTTCTGGCCAAGCCCGTGGACGTTCGATCACTTCACCTTCCTGTTTACGCAGACTCAGTTTTCGACCTGGTACATGAATACGGTGGTCGTCGCCGCGGTGAGCACGTTGATCTCGCTCTTCGCGGCCGGTCTGGGCGCGTATGCATTGGTGCGGCTGCGCTGGCGTGGGGCTAGCCCGCTCAGCACGACCGTCCTGATCGCGTATCTCATGCCGGCAACGCTCCTGTTCATCCCGCTGTACGCCATCCTGGTCCAGCTACGCCTGATCAACACCCAGTTCGCGCTGATGCTGACCTACCCGTCTGTGGTGCTGCCGTTCGCGACGTGGCTGTTGATGGGCTACTACCGCTCTATCCCCGAAGAGCTCGAGGACGCGGCGCAGATCGATGGCTGTAATCGGTTCCAGGCGTACTACCTCGTCGTCCTACCCCTGGTGCGGCCGGCCCTGCTCGCCGTCACCATGTTCTCCGTCACGCAGGCCTGGAATGAATACCTGTTCGCCAAGACCTTCCTGCGCAGCGGCGAGGTCTTCACGCTGCCGGTCGGTCTGGGGCAGATGATCGTGGCCGACGTCCAGCCGTGGGGTGAGCTGATGGCGGCCTCACTGCTCACCGCGCTGCCGGTCATCATCATCTACATGCTCGGCCAGCGCTTCATGGTCGCTGGGCTGACGGCGGGATCCGTCAAAGGCTAGCCATCCGGTACGCTCGACGGCGTGCCCGAACGTATCAACAAAGCCGTCGAGCTACTGGCCCAGAAGCAGCCGATCTACTACACCGGTGCCGAAACTCGCGGCTACGAGGCTGGCCGCGAGGGGGCACGCACGTGGGCCGACTACATCGCGTATGAGATGGAGCACGGCCCCTTCGATATCACGGCTCTGCACGAGTTCATGCGCGGTCTGGCCGATGGCGGACCGACTGCGAGTGGGCATCGCACGCCGGCGGTAATCCCGACGCTGCCGGTGCTCGGCGCCGACGAGGCGTCCTTCAAGGCCGGGGCATGGATGGTGTCGCAGGCGCTCGCAGCCGGCGTGCACGGGATCCTGTTATGCCATGCGGAGTCGCCCGCGGCTGTGGCCGCATTTGTGGAGTCGACGCGCTACCCGTTTGCTTCTCCGGACGGTCGACGCGGGAGTGGCGGGCAGGCGACGGCAGCCGCCATTTGGGGCGTCACGACGCAGGAGTACCTGGCCAAAGCCGACCCCTGGCCACTGAATCCTGACGGCGAACTCTTACTGGGCCTGAAGATCGAGAACAAGCGTGCGCTGGCCAATGTAGAGCGGACGCTGGCCGTGCCAGGAATTGCGTTTGCCGAATGGGGTCCAGGCGACATGGGCATGTCACTCGGCTTTCCCGATGCCCACGATCCTCCTTATCCGCCAGAGATGCAGGCCGCCCGCGCGCGCGTGCTGGCGGCGTGTCAGGCCAACGGCGTGGCGTTCCTCGAGATGGTCTCGCCCGATAACGTGGTCGAGCAGATCGCTGCCGGCGTGATGGTCGGCGCCGGGCGCCAAGCGCAGGCCGCGGCCGAGATCGGCCGCAAGCACACCGGCCGCAGCATGCCCTGGTAGGACTATTTCCTTGAAGAGGAGCAGATATCTTGACGGGGCCGACGGCTTGGCGCTTACGCGCCGCTGACTTCGGCGAGCAGCATGCGCGCGTACTCGAGACTGCGCCTGTCTTGACTGACCTGATCGCCGAACTGGACGCCCTCAATCGCGAGGTAGCCCGGGTAGCCGGCGTCGACCATCGCCGAGATGGCAAACCGATAGTCGATCTCGCCATCGGGCAGTGGTACGCGCTGGAACAGCGAATGGTGCAACTCGGGAATGTGCACCCGGCGCAAGTTCTTGCAGTGCCAGTACACCGAGCGCGGCGCCAGCGCGACAATCGCGGCTTCGGGCGTCTCCTCGGGGTACTCGTACTGCCAGTAGATGTTGCCGAGATCAGGGTTGGCGCCGACGCTGTCCAGACCGACGAGATCGAGCAGGTGCAACGTGGCCCACGAGTTATCGGCAATCGAACCCTGGTGCACCTCGATCGAGATCTTCACACCCGCGTCGGCTGCCATCTTGCCGTAGTGGCGAAGCTGCTCGGCGGTACTGACGAAGTCCTGCTCGGACGCGAGGCGACTCGCGCCCTGCGAGACGGGCTCGCCCTGGCGCTGGGCACCAGGTCCGCCCGGATGCGTCGCCGGCGTCACCATCGCCGTGTTGACCACGCTCGCGCCGGTCCAGCTCGCGTACTGAATCGCGCATTCGAGCCGCCGCCGCGCCCCTGGGCCTGACTGCGGATGGGCCAAGGCACCGCCGGCCCGCACGCATACCACCGACAGGCCGGCGTCGCCCAACTCGCGCGACAGGTCGCGCGCGGCTGACGCATCGGCCTGTTCGTCGACACCGACTTCGACGCCGTCGAAGCCCATCTTGCGCACCAGGCCGAGATACTGCCGCCGATGCTCGCGCACCGGCATGGTGCCGAACTCATCACGTTGACTCGGATAAAAGACACCCCGTCGGAGCGCATAGCAGAGCTTCACAGCATCCAACAATACGCCCCCGGAGGCAGACGGGGGTTGGACTCATACAGGTCGGTGCCCGCCGCGACAGGCCTGGTCTTGCTGCTCACGGCCGCCGTGCTGCGTCGCCCGCCGCCGGCTACGTGCGCTCGCCGAGGGTCAGATCGGCCAGCGCGAGCGCAAATTTTGTTCGCAGCAGCAGGCTGTCCACTTCCAGGAACTCGTTATTGCCGTGGACGCCAGTGCGCAGCGGCTCGGCGTTCGGGTGGTGCGGCGAGAAGCCGTAGACCTGCGTCCCGAGCGGGCGGATGAAGCGTGAGTCGGTGAAACCAACGGTCAGGGCCGGTACGAGCCGGAAGCGTTCGGCGCCGAGCGCAGCCCCCAGCGCTTGATGCATCACGCCCACGAACGGCGCATCGGCGGGTGAAGCGTTGGACACCGCGGTGTAGGCGACGTCGATGTCGACGTCCAGGCTGGACAGCACGTGCTCGAGCTCGTGCTGCACGAACACATCATCCTGTCCGGGCAGCCCGCGCACGTCGCACACCAGGCTGGCGCGATCGGGAATGCTGTTCGACTTGACGCCGGCGGCAAGCATCGTCGGCGTGATCGTCATGCGCGACGCGGCCTTGAGCGTAGTGCTCAGCCCTGGCTGGTCCGTCAGACTGTCGGCGATGCGATCGATATTCTCGGCCGTTGGCGCCTGAGTTATGCCCAATGCGGACAGGACCTCGCGGAAGAACGGATGCGAGACGTCGATCTCCGGCTCATAGGCCTGGATGCGCTGAATCGCTTCGGCGAGCACGGGCACGGGATTATCGGCAGCCCAGGGCCGTGAGGCGTGGCCCGAGCGACCCTGGCGCGTGACACGCGCCTCGAGCCGGCTCTTCTCGCCGGTACATATGGGATAGAGCAGCCCATCCGCGGTGTGAATGGGCGAGCCGCCACCTTCGTTGATCGCAACGTCCGCGCGCAGTTTGTTCGGATAGTGCGTGGCAACGGCACCGGCGCCCCAGCGGCCGCCTGATTCCTCGTCGGCCGCCGCCAGGTACAGCAGCTCGCCGTGGAGCCGCACGCCAGCCCGCCGCAGCAGCACCATGGCCATCAAATGCGCCACGACGTCGCCCTTGTCATCGTCGGCACCGCGGCCATAAACGCGTCCGCGGTCGAGCTTGCCCGAAAACGGCGGATGCTCCCACAACGACTCATCCTCGACAGGCACGACATCGGTGTGCGACATGAGCAGCAGTCGCTTACCGCCAGGTGCACCCATGCTGGCCAGGACGTTGTCGCGCGTGGGCGCAACCTTCAGCGTCTCGTGGGTGATGCCTGCCTCGTGCAGCACCCTGCGCACGATCTCGGCCGCCTGCGCTTCGTCACCGGTATCGGGTCGCGCTCCCATATTGACGGTTGGCACACGCACCAGTTCCTGGAGGAGTGACACGATTTCGTCGCGCGCGGAATCGACGCTCGCCAGGAGCTCGTTCAGGTCGGGCATACGTCTTCATGGTGACGGGTATGCCCGTTCATTGACGACCCGCGCCTCGCGCCGTATCGTCCGAGCCAAGTCAGGGGAGGAGGAATCCCGTCGTGGCTGACACGTATTGGCTCTCCCGTCGCCGGTTCCTGCGTTCGGCTGCCATTGTCGTCGGCGGGTCCCTGCTCGCCGCCTGTCAGCAAGCCGGACCCGCTCCGGCTCCAGCGGCTGCCACCAACCCCCCGGCTCAAGGCGCGCCCGCGCCGACCACGGCGCCCGCCCAGCAGGCGCCGGCGCAGGCAGGCGCCGCGCCCAGCCCGAAGATCGGCGCCGTGATGGGCTTGACCGGTCGCTACGCGGCCCTGACCGAGCAGGTCAAGAACGGCTACGAGCTTGCTTTTGCCGACCTGAATAAGAGCAGCAAGCTGCAACTCGAGCTCAAGATGCTCGACGACGAGTCGGACGCGAACAAGACCGTGCAGCGTGTCGAGTCGCTGTATTCGGGCGACAACGTGCTGGCGTTCCTGGGCGGCGCGGGCAGTGACTTGCACGCGGCCGCGGCCGCGGTCGCCGACAAGAACAAGACGCCCTACCTGGGCATCGCCTTCGCGCTGCTGACCGTGCACCAGAAGGGACTCAGGTACCTGTTCTCGCCCTTCCCCAAGTCGCCGGCGCTGTCCAAGAGCGTGTTCGAGCTCCTGGACACTGTGAGTCCCAAGCCGACCAAGATCGCGATCTTCACCGAGAAGACCGATTGGGGCGCCGAGCTCAACGGTCTGTGGAAGCAGGATGGGCCGGCCAAGGGCTACGAGGTCGTCGCCAACGAGGAGTACGCGCCCGGCTCTCAGGACTATTCGTCGCTGATCTTGAAGGGCAAGAGCGCCAACGCCGACGTGCTGCTGGCCATGCCAACGCCACCCGACGGTATGGCCATGCTCAAACAGATGAAGGAGCTCGACTTCGGACCCAAGGTGCTGCAGTTCATTCGGGCCAGCGACAGCCTGGTCTGGTCGACGAACCTGGGCAAGGACGGCGACCTCGCGTTGAACGCGCCCGGCTGGAGTCCTGACTTGAAGTATCCGGGCGTGGCCGAGCTGCGCAGTGCGCACCAGGCCAAATACAACAAGTCGGCCGAGGCTTTGACCGGGTCTGCGTATGCGGCAGTGCAGATCCTGTTCGACGCCGTCAACAAGGTCGGCAAGGCGGATCGCGAGGCGCTGCGCGACGCCATCGCGGCTACGGACATGATGACCTTGTCGGGGCCGGTGAAGTTCAACGCTGATGGCACCGCGCAGATCGTGACCGTGTTCAACCAGTGGGTCGGTGCCAAGCAGGTGCTGATCTGGCCCAAGGATCAGGCGGCGCAGGCGATTCAGGTCGCGAAGCCCTGGCGCGAACGGTCTTGAGGCGTATTGTCATCCTGAGGCGAGGCACGAGCCGAAGGATCCGCTTGTCAACCGGTGCCGTGCCAGCAAGCCGATCCTTCGCAAGCTCAGGATGACAACGGCCGCCCCGCCCCTGCTGAGGCTCGAGCGTGTATCTCGAACCTTCGGCGGTCTCATGGCGGTGCGGACGGTGGATCTGGCCGTCCAGGAGGGTGAGATCCTCGGACTCATTGGGCCCAATGGCGCAGGCAAGACCACGCTGTTCAATCTGATCACGGGCATGTACCTGCCCACGGCGGGCACGCTGAAACTACAAGGCAGAGACATCACGAACCTGGCGCCGCCGAAACGGTGTCAGCTCGGCATCGCGCGCACCTTCCAGCTGGTCAGGCCATTCCCCAACCTGACGGTGCTCCAAAACGTTGCCGTCGGCCGCATCTATGGCCGCGAGCCAGCCCGCTCGCGCACTCAGGCGGACGCCGAAGCGCTGGAGCTACTGGAGTCGGTCGGCCTGCACGAGCGCCACAAGGTGTTGGCCAAGCAGTTGACCCTGGTCGATCGCAAACGGCTCGAGCTGGCGCGAGCCCTGGCCAGCCGGCCGCGACTCCTGCTGCTCGATGAACTGCTGGCCGGTCTGAACCCCTCGGAGGTGCTCTCAGCACTCGACCTCATCGGGCGCATCAAGACGGCGGGTACAACGATCATCATCGTCGAGCACCTGGTCAAGGCCGTCTTCGGCATCTCGGACCGGGTGGTGGTCTTGAATGCTGGAGAGAAGATCGCCGAAGGATCACCAGCCGAGGTGTCGAGCGATGGCAAGGTGATCGACGCGTACCTCGGGACCGACGCGGATGCTTGAAGTGCGCGGTGTCGCCGCGGATTACGGCGACGTGCGCGCGCTGTGGGACGTCTCGCTCGAGGTGAAGAGCGGCGAAATCGTCACGCTCATTGGCCCCAACGGCGCCGGCAAGACCACGCTCATGTACACGATCTCTGGCTTCATTCAGCCCAGCGCCGGGGAGATCGTCTTCGAAGGCACAATGCTGGCCAGCCTGGCTGCACACCAGATCGTGGAGCGCGGCGTCGTGCTCGTGCCGGAGGGCCGGCACATCTTCAGCACGATGCGCGTCGAAGAGAACCTGGAGGTCGGTGCCTATTCCGCGAAGGCGCGCCGCGAGCGCGACGCCAGTTTTCGGCGCGTGTATGAGATCTTCCCGGTTCTGCGCGAACGGCGGAATCAGATCGCCGGCACCATGAGCGGCGGCCAGCAGCAGATGCTGGCGATCGGTCGGGCGCTCATGGGTCTCCCGCGCCTGCTCCTGCTCGACGAGCCGAGCCTGGGCCTGGCGCCGCTGGTGGTGCGCGACATCTTCGCGGTCCTGCGCGCGATCAATCAGCAGGGCGTCACGGTATTACTGGTCGAGCAAAACGCACGGCTGGCGCTGCAGCTCGCGGACCGCGGGTATGTGCTGGAGCGGGGCCGCGTGGTCGGCACAGGCAGCGGGGCTGAGCTGTTGGGTGACGTGGGCGTCCAGCGCGCGTACCTGGGCCATGTAGGCGCGGCATGAACGTAGACGCCATGCTGCAGAACCTGGTATTCGGCCTGTTCATTGGCAGCAATTACGGCGTCGCCGCGGCCGGTCTGTCGCTCGTTTTCGGCGTGTTGCGCGTGCTCAACGTAGCCCATGGCGAGCTGTTGATGCTGGGTGGCTACACGAGCTTCTGGCTCTTCAACCTGTTCGCGGTCGACCCGTTCATCTCGGTGCTGATCAGCGCACCGCTGCTGCTCGTGTTCGGCCTCGGACTGCACCGCGGCCTCTTCGTGTTCGTCGAACGGCTCGAGGAGGAAGACCGCATCAAGAACTCGCTGCTGGTCAGCTTCGGGCTTGGACTCATCTTGCAGAATCTGGCGCAGTGGCTATTCACGGCCGACGAACGATCGGTCAACACGGCCTACGCCGGCGGCAGCGCGATCGTCCTTGGGCTCGTCTTTCCATACACGCGCCTGGCAAGCCTCGCGATTGGCACTCTGTCGATCGTGGCGCTCGACCAGATCCTGCGTCGCACGTTCATCGGCAAGGCCATTCGCGCGACGGCTGAGGATTGGCGCGCCGCGGCACTGGCCGGCATCGACATCCGCCGCACGTACCTGATCACGTTCGGGTTCGCGGCCGCGCTGGCTGGGCTCGCGGGCTCACTGGTGAGCATTGGCTCGAGCATCGCGCCAACGCTCGGCGCGGCCTGGACGCTCAAGGCTTTGGTGGTGATCGTGCTGGCCGGCATGGGCAGCATTTTCGGTGCGTTCGCGGCCGGGCTGCTGCTCGGTGCCGCTGAAGCGGTCAGCACGTACGCGTTCGGCTCCGTGTGGCGAGAAGTCGTCGGTCTGGTGCTGTTCCTGCTGGTCTTGCTCGTGCGGCCGCAGGGCCTGTTCGGCCGCGGACCACGGTGACGCCCGCGGCCACGGCGACGCGCGAGCGGTACAGGGCGGTGGCGCGCTCCTACTGGCCGCCGCTGCTGGTGGCGCTGGTCAGCTTCCTGATCCTCGCCGCGCTGCCGACCGTGATCACGCGCAGCGACGTGATCAACCTGCTCTTTCTCGTGTTTCTCTACATCACGCTGAGCCAAGCCTGGAACATCCTCGGTGGGTTCGCCGGACAGGTGAACCTGGGCCACGCGGCCTTCTTCGGCATTGGCGCGCTGGTCGCGCGCGACCTGTGGCTGGGCGGCGCGCCCCTTCCGCTCGCGTTCGCCGCCAGCGGCCTGACCGCGCTACTGTTCGCGATGATCATCGGCGTGCCCACGTTTCGCCTGCGCGGGACCTACTTCGCCATCGGGACGCTTGGCCTGGCCGAGGTGCTGCGCATCACCACGGCGACCAATCGCACGCAGGTCTCATCGCTGCCGACCGACTACGTGGTTGCGTACGACCTGACCGCCCGCTACGAGCTGGCGCTCGTTCTGGCGACCGCCTGCGTGCTCGCGGCGTGGTGGCTGCTCCGCTCGCGCGTCGGGCTGGGCATCCGCGCGATCCGCGAAGACGAGCAAGCAGCCGAGGCAAGCGGCGTCGGCAGCTTGCGCCACAAGCTCGTCGCGCTCGCACTGAGCAGCCTGTTCGCCGGCCTGGCGGGCGGGGCCTTCGCCTTCTACCACATCAGCTACTACCCCGAGATGACCTTCGCGCCGACATGGACCTTTGATGCGGTCCTGCCCGTGTACGTCGGCGGTATCGGCACGCTGTGGGGGCCGGTGATCGGTACCGCGCTGTACGTCGTGGTGCGCGAGCAGCTCGCGCAAACCGGCGTGCAGGCGCACCAGGTTATCTTCGGCGTGCTGTTCATCCTGGTGGTGCTGGCCTTCCCGGGCGGCCTGGTCGATGCCTGGAGCCGCCTCCGCCGCGCGCGACGGTCGGGCTGAGCGGGGCCTCTTGCAGTACGTGGCCGTGGCGGCTGGGGCGGTGCTGGGCGCAAACCTGCGCTACGTGGTCGGCCTGTGGGCCGCCGATCGCTGGGGCATCGACTTTCCTTACGGCACCTTCGCCGTCAACGTCTCGGGCGCGTTCATCATCGGCCTGTTCCTGACGATCGTTGGCTCACGAGCCGACGTCAATCCGTTGTGGCGATTGTTCTTTGCCACCGGGTTGCTGGGTGGCTACACCACCTTCAGCGCGTTCACGTGGGAGGCGCTAGCGCTGGCCGAGAGCGGCGCCTGGCTGCGCGCTGGGCTGTACGTGCTCGGCAGTAACGTCATCGGACTGGTCGGCGTGTGGTTGGGGTGGCTACTCGGGCGCATGATCTAGCGCTGCCAGCAGGCACAGCGCCTTTCGCCGCAGGCTCGTGCGCGGTAGCCCAGGTTGTCGATGCGGGTCGGCGCCATTTAATACACGCCTGAGCAACAGGGCCGGGTCGGGCAAGCTGGCCGCGCCAAGCACGACGTACCACTGTCGCGTGGTCCCCGAACCGAGGCCCGACAGGGTGTCGGCTACCTGCGCCAGGTGGCGAGCCGAGCGGCGGCGGCTCAGCGCACGGGCAGCCGCCCACGCCGACCCAAGAGCAGCGATGTCGGCCGTGCGCATGGCATGTGCCTGGTCTGCATCAACTGGTTGTGCACACTGGATGGCATGGCAGGGCAGTTGCGGACCTAGCACGATGGCGAATGCATTCACGACGTCGGCACGGGTGACGCACACGACGGCGTCCAGCCGGTCGGCCCAGTGCAGCATGACCAGCGCGGTGCGCAGCGCCCAGGCTCTTTGTGCTGAGGCATCGGCGTCGGCACGGGGGCGGCGCCAACCTGGTCGCGGGTCCCAGCTGCCGGGCAGGTGATCCGGCGCCAGGACGGCACTGCCGTCGCGCAGGAGTGGGCTCGTGCGCACCAGCAGGGCCGCTTCGTCGGCCAGCCGACGGGCGTGCTCGGGATTGACTGTCGGATCGTGCCACGCGGCGTACAGCAGGTCACCGGTGTCGTAGAGCGGATCGAGGACGAACGTCCGTCGGAACAGGATCGCCGCGGCGGTGATGGCCGGCTCGTCGTCGAGCAGGGTGACCGCGCGCCAGCGGCCGGCGGTGCGATCGAGCTGGTCGACTTCGTTGTCGGTCGGCACACGCCGGCTGAGCGTCGAGCGGCGTGGCCAGCCGGCTAGCTCGGCGACCAGGCTGACATATTCCGTGCGTTCGGCCGGTAGTTCGAGCAGCACGTGCTCGACCTCGGGCGGCGAGAGCTGGTCGAGACCGCGCACGGCAAGCGCCTGCACATCCTCACGGTAGCTGTCGCTCGACGTGGGGCGGCTTCGGACGGGACCGTTTCAGGTTCCTCGGCTGCGCGCGCTCCCGGCGCAACACCGTTCTGTTGTCCAGGACCCCGCCGACAGGCCGAACGCTCCGGGGCTGGGAGGCTACCGCCAGGCAGAAAGGTCCCGTTTGGCCCGCTGCCAGGCGCACGGTCGCGGCCGGGGTAGGGAAGACCGTCTGACGTCACCGAGTAATCGGCTAGACTACTCGTCTATGGCGACCCAGCCGGTGTACGACGTCACTGCGCGCAAGACGCATCAGTGGACCATGGTCCTGCTCATCGTGGCCGGCTTCGTGCTCGGCGATCGCCTCGGCTGGCTTCTGGTCGCGCTCGCCGGTGCAATCATGCTCGTCGGCCGCTTCTGGTGGCCAGCGGACGTCGTGCGCCAGTTCGTGTGGCGCGTGGCCGAACCAGCCGGCTGGTTACCGCGCGTCGGGCGCACCGAAGATCACACCACCAGGCGCGTCGCGCGCACAATCGGCGGCACGGTCTGGCTCGCCTCCGCGGCACTCCTGTTGCTCGGCATCAGCGCACCGGCGTGGATCCTGGCCGGCCTGATCGCGATGATGGTCGTGCTCGACGCCACGCTCGACTTCTGCGCGTTGTGCTTCGTGGCGGCGGTCCTCGATCGTCGTGGCGTGCTGCCTGCGTAAATGCTGGAGCGCATCGTCGCCGTCGCCGGCTTGGCGGCGCTCATCACCCTCGGTGTGGTCGTGATGCGGCTGTATGCCCGGCGCACGGCCAGCCGCCTGCGGCACGTGCCCGGCGAGACCATGCTGGGCCACCTGGGTGCGCAAGTCGACGCCCGGCCAACGATCGTGGCGTTTTCGACGCCGTCGTGCGCGGCGTGCCACACGGCACAAGCGCCGGCGGTCGCGGCGGTGGCGGCCCAGGTGCCAGTGCGCGTGGTCCATATCGATGCCGCGCATCAGCCCGAAGTTGCCAGCGCCTTTGGCATCCTGACCGTCCCCAGTACGGTCGTCCTCGATGCGTCAGGCAACGTGGCCGTCGTGAACCACGGTTTCGCGCCAACGCAACAGCTCGTTCGGCAGCTACAGACCGCGTAGCAGCCGGCCGATCATAGACGTGGCCCATGCCACGCCGCTCGCGTTCCCTTACTGCCGCACGCCTGGACGAGCTCCAGGAGCGTTTCGACGCGCTGTTCGACGAGAACCCGGACGCGGTGTTCTTCATGGACCTGGCGGGCCGATTTACGGCGACCAATCGCGCCGTGATCGAGATGAGTGGCTACACCGAGGCCGAGCTGAAGGACATGGCCATCATCGACCTGGTGGCACCTGCGGGGCGCATGCGTGCGCGCAAGCACTTTCTACGTGCCTCGCGCGGGATCTCGCAGGACTTCGAGGTGACGTGCCACGGAAAGCACGGTCGACGGCTCGAGCTGCACGTGACCAACGTCCCCGTCACGAGCGACGGCAAGGTGGTCGGCGTCTACGCAGTGGCCAAGGACACCACACTGCGGCGGCGCCTGCTCGACCTGATCAGACCGATTAGCGAGACCGACTCCGTCGGCGAGCAGGTACGGGTCATTCTGGGCGCGCTGCGCGATGTCCTACCGTACGACTCGGGCGGTCTGTACTGGGTCGATCACGAGACGGGCATGCTGCGGCCGACCGAGCTCGTCGCCGCCAACTGGGTCTCGTCCGAGCTCGATCGCTTCCAGATCCCGCTGGGGCAGGGCGTGATGGGCTCGGTCGCCCAAGCGAGTCGGGGCGAGCTCGTCAACAACGCGCACCTCGACCCACGCACGATTTACCCTGCCGGCGCCGTCGTCAAGTGCGAGCACCTGGTCGTTGTGCCCGTCGCAGTCGAAGGACGCACCGTAGGTGTCTTCTACACCGCGCGGCGATCCGATCCACCGTTCTCGGCGCGCGAATACGACATTGTTCAGTTGTTCGTCGGCCACGCCGCGGCGGCGATCGAGAAGATGCACCTGCTCGAGCAGACGCGCGCCTCCGAGGAGCGCTTCCACCACCAGGCGCTGCACGATCCGCTGACCGATTTGCCAAACCGAGTGCTCTTGCGCGATCGACTCGGCCAAGCGGTCGCGGCCAGCACGCGCTCGAGCGAACCCGTGTCATTGCTCCTGCTCGACCTGGACCGCTTCAAGGAAGTCAATGACACGCTGGGCCATCACGCGGGCGATCGATTGCTGCAGGAGATCAGCGCCCGTTTCCGCAACAGTGTGCGGGCCTCCGATACGGTTGCGCGGCTCGGCGGCGACGAGTTCGCCGTGCTCCTACCGGGCGCGAGCGCGGAGTCGGCTGCCGTTGCGGCTGGCAAGCTGCTGGCGGCACTCGACCGGCCCGTGATGCTCGATGGCCACGAGCTGGCCGTCGGCGCGAGTGTTGGCATCGCGGCCTGTCCCGATCACGGCCTTGACGCCGACACCCTGCTGCGTCGCGCTGACATCGCGATGTACGCCGCCAAGCGGGCGCGCGGTGGCTGCGCCACGTACAGTCCGGATCTGGATCGACACAGCTCGGAGCGACTCGGCCTGGTCAGCGAGCTGCGCCGCGCGATTGCCACCGACGAGCTCAGCTTGCACTTTCAGCCCCAGGTCGACTGCATGACCGGCGATCTGAGCGGCATCGAAGCTCTGGTGCGCTGGTGGCATCCCGAGCGCGGACTGATCGGTCCAGATCAGTTCGTGACTCTGGCCGAGCAGTCGGGCCTGATTCGCTCACTCACGCGCTGGGTACTGAGCAGTGCGCTGGCCCAGGGCAGCAAATGGCATCACTGGAAGCCCTCGCTGAACATCTCCGTCAACTTGTCTGCGCAGGACCTGCTCGATCGCGGCCTGCCCGAATTCGTCGGCCGCGAGCTCGAGCGCTGGCGCTGGGCGGCCGATCGACTGACGCTCGAGATCACCGAAAGTGCGCTGCTCGCCGATCGCAGTGGAGCGCTGGACGTCCTGCATCGCCTGCGGGCGATGAACGTGCGCGTCGCGCTGGATGACTTCGGCACCGGCTACTCATCGCTGTCGTTCTTGAAGGACTGGCCGATGGACGAGCTAAAGGTCGATCGCACGTTCGTGCGCAGCATGGTCGACAACGTGCGCGATCGGTCGATTGTGCGCTCGATCGTCGAGCTCGCGCACACGCTCGGCCTCGAAGTGGTTGCCGAGGGCGTCGAGGACGAGCGAACGGCGCGCCTGCTGGCCGCGTTCGCGTGCGATCGGGCGCAGGGCTACCACATGGCCCGGCCGATGGCGGCCATGCAGTTCGAGGCGTGGTTGAAGCACCGCGGCCTGATCTCGCTCGGCCAGCTACTCGCCGCATGACACACTGCGGCCGGTGGCCGCCCGCGCTGATCAGCAACTACCGCCGATAGGGTTCCTTGGCGCCGGTCAGATGGCCGAGGCCTTCGTACGCGGTCTGCTGCGCGCGGAGCTCGTCGCGCCAGATCGCGTCTGGCTGAGCGACATCCGGCCTGGCCGCGCCACGCAGCTGTCCGAAGAACTGGGCTTGAATGCCGCCGCTTCGAATCTGCAGGCCGTGGCCGCGAGTGAGCTGATCCTGGTCACCGTGAAGCCGCAGGATGTGCCCGCATTGCTGGACGAAATCGGCGCCGACGTGCGGGCCGATCAACTGGTGGTGTCGATCGCCGCGGGCGTCCAACTACGTACTCTGGAGCGACGACTGCCACACCATCCGCCAGTCATCCGGGTTATGCCCAATACGCCGGCGCTGGTGCAGGCTGGTATGGCCGTGCTGGCGCCAGGCACCCACGCCACGCCGGAGCACCTCGAGATTGCGCTGCGGCTCTTTGGCGCACTCGGCCGCGCGATTACCCTGGCGGAACGGTACCTGGACGCGGTCACTGCACTCAGCGGCTCGGGGCCGGCGTTTCTGGCTGTCGTGGCGGAAGCGTTGTCGGATGCGGGGGTACGGGTGGGGCTGCCGCGCGACGTGGCGCACCTGCTGGCGGCCCAGACGATGCTTGGCGTCGGCCGGATGCTGGCTGACACGGGCATGCACCCGGCGCTGCTGAAAGAGGCGGTGACCTCGCCGGGCGGCACGTCGATCGCCGGCGTGCACGCGATGGAGCGCGGCGGGATCCGTGCGCTCATCATGGATGCGGTCCAGGCCGCGACCGAACGCTCCACCGAGCTCGGCCGCGCCGCCGGCGACGACTAGCTCGCGCTACGTCAGTCAAACTCCCACCGGAGTCCGCCGCCAGGCGGAATGCAACAGCACATGTACCTCCGGCCACGTCCCTGCCGTACGGCTTTCGCTATGCGGCAGCTGCCAGGTAGGTAATGGGAGCCGTCGGCTGGCCGACTGTGTTCTCAGTGGAACGTCAGCGCGGGCTGAGCCCGTCCGTCAGTGCCGGCTCAGAGCGGCGTCAGGGTCGGGTGTCAGCATGCGCTGCGTCTGGCACGCCAGGCGAGGCACCCCCGCGTGTCACCTCGAGCCCTCGGTGAGCACCTGGCGGACCACCGCAATCTGACGGTGATGTTGCGTCTTGTGGTCGATCCAACGGGCCACCTGATGCACGGCGAGCTGATCGATCTGGATGGCTCCAGCCGCGGTCGCTTTTTGAACTGGGAGCGGCTGATCGAGCTCCTGACGGTACGTCTCGAAGACGGCTCGACCTGAGCCCGTGCCGGGGGCGTGGTTGACCCGCGCCCGGCGTCGATGCGACCATGGTCGCCGCTACCGCGTCAGGCACCCTAAGTCGAGGACGCCCCCATGCAGGTTCACGTCCAGAGCGTGGTCCAGACCGCTGAGTGGCAGGTTGGGCACCCCGTGCTGATCTGTCTCCTGGGCAGCTTTCAGGTCATCGGCGCGGGGCATCCCGTCGCGCTGCGCATTGGCGGCAAGGCGGAGGCGCTGTTGTGTGGTCTCGCGATGCGGGCGCAGCAGGGGCTGAATCGAGATCGACTGCTCGACAGCCTGTGGCCAGACAGCGAGCCCGCCCTCGCGAGCCAATCGCTGAATACGCTTGTATACAGCCTGCATCGCCTGCTCGGCGACGTGCTTGGCGGTGCCCCGCCTGTCGTGTACAGCGGCGGCTGGTATCGCTTGAATCTCGATGCCGGTGTAGCCGTTGACCTGAGTCAGTTCGACGAGCTCGCCGATGGCGCCGACCGCCTGGAGCTGAGCGGCGCACACGATGCCGCGGCCGAGGCGTTCCAGGCCGCGATCGATCTGTACCGTGGCGACTTATGCGCGGGCACCGATGTGCATAGCCTGGTCGAGCGCGAGCGGGTGCGGGCGCGCTACTTGAACGTCCTGGCCCAGCTAGCTGATTACCACTTCAGCGCTGGCGATTACTCGGCGTGCCTCGAGCTCGTACTGCGCCTCCTGTCGGTCGATGGCTGCCGCGAAGACGCACATCGGCTGGCGATGCGCTGCTATGTACGGCGCGGCGAGCGTGCCCAGGCGCTGCGCCAATACCGTTTGTGCGAATCGATCCTGGCCGGCGAGTTCGACGCGCCACCCGAGCCGGCCACACATGCGCTGTTCGAGCGCGTTCGGCTCGATCCCGACAGCGTCTGAGTTGTTCGCATTGGCGTGCCCGACGTGCCGCGGCGCACTGGTCGACCTGCACTGCGCGACTTGCGGCACCACGTACGAAAATGTGGATGGCATCTGGCGCTTCCTCCCGCCAGACCGTGCTGCGCTGTATGCCCAGTTCGAACACGAGTACCGCGTGGTGCGCAGCGCCGAGGGCTGGGGCAGCGATGAACCCGCCTACTACCGCGCGCTGCCCTGGCAGGATTTGACAGGGCGGTTCGCTGATTTGTGGCGCATACGCGCGACCAGCTATCGGGCGTTTCTCGATGAGGTCGTGTCGCCGTTCGGCGGGCCGCTCGACATCGTCGACCTGGGCGCCGGCAATGGCTGGCTGAGCTACCGTCTGGCACAGCACGGCCACAACGTGGCAGCCGTCGACGTCCAGACCGACACACGGGACGGGCTCGGCGCGTGGCGCCACTACGATGCCTCGTTTATGCCGATGCAGGCTGAGTTCGACCGGCTGCCGTTGGCTGACGGACAAGCCGATGTGGTCGTGTTCAACGGCTCGCTGCACTACTCCACCGACTACACAGCGACGCTGCAAGAAGCGCTCAGGGTGCTGAAGCCAGCGGGCGTGATCGCGGTACTCGACTCGCCGATGTATCCTGCCAGCGCCAGCGGTGCTGCCATGGTTGACGAACGCCGCGCCAGCTTCCAGCGCACCTACGGCTTTTCGTCCGATGGGTTGGCGAGCGAGCACTACTTGACTCCACAGCGCCTGGCGCAGCTCGGGCTGCGTTGGCGAGTCATCACGCCCTTCCGCGGCTGGCGCTGGGTGGTCAGGCCGTGGTGGGCGCGTCTACGCGGGCGTCGCGCGCCGGCCGACTTCCCGGTCCTGGTGGGCAGTCGCGCATGAGCACCGCCACCGTCAGCGCCGCCGAGGCCCTGCGCCGCCAGGCGACCTTCACCACCCACCACATCGTCTCGCTGCCCATCGTCGTCTTGATGGCCCACAGCCGCTGCAATTGCCGCTGTGTGATGTGCGACATCTGGCAAGCCAATGCCATGCGCCGCGAACTCACGCGTGACGACCTGCAGCCGCACCTGGCCGACCTGCGGCGGCTGCACGTGCAGCGCGTGGTGCTCTCGGGCGGCGAAGCGCTGATGCACTCCAACCTGTGGCTGCTATGCGAGCTGCTGCGCGAATTCGCGTCGTCGATCACGCTGCTGTCGACCGGACTGCTGCTCGAGACGCACGCCGAGCATGTGGTCAAGTGGTGTGACGAGGTGATCGTCTCGGTCGACGGCAGCCGCGAGGTGCACGACTCGATTCGGCGGATTCCGAATGCGTTCGATCGGTTGGCGCGCGGCGTCGCTGCGTTGCGCGCGCGCGTGCCGGGCTTTCCCGTGAGTGGGCGATGCGTCCTGCAGCGCCAGAACTTCCGCGACCTGCCGCGGATCATCGACGCTGCCCATGAGGTCGGCCTGGACCGCATCTCATTCATGTCGGTCGACGTGGCCTCTACGGCGTTCAACCGGCCGGTGCCCTGGGAGGAGCCGCGGGTCCAGGAAGTCGCCCTGTCCGCAGACGAGTGCGCCGAGTTCAGTGCCCTTGTCGAGGACACGATTACCCGATTCGGGGCCGACTTTCAGAGTGGGTTCGTGTCGGAAAATCCGGCTAAGCTGCGCCGCCTGCCGCAGTACTTCGCTGCGCTGAACGGCCTGGCGGAGTACCCCGAGACAGTGTGCAACGCGCCGTGGGTCTCGGCCGTGGTGGAAGCCGATGGTGACGTCCGCCCATGCTTTTTCCATCCCGCGCTGGGCAACATTCATCAAGCGCCGCTCGAATCCATCTTGAACGCGCCCGCCTCGGTGGCCTTCCGTCGCCAGCTGAATGTCAAAACGGATCCGATCTGCCGCGCCTGCGTGTGCACCCTCCAACTGGGCCGCCGCTCGCCGGCCTAAGCGCCATCGGCGCTTACGACTCGATTGCCGCCACCTATGACGCGCAGCAGTCCGGCGACGAGTGGATGCGGCGCACGCTGCACGCGCATTACCTGCGGGTATTTCGGCCTGCCCAGCGGGTGCTCGATGTCGGCTGCGGCACCGGGACCGATGCGCTGCTGCTGGCCCAGCACGGCATCAACGTCGTGGCCATCGATGGCGCAGCGGGCATGATTGGCCAACTGCGAGCAAAGGCCAGTGGTCTGGAGGGACTGATTGCGGGGCAGGTGCTGCCGATCGACGAACTGCACCGTTTGGACGGGCCGTTCGATGGGGCGTACTCCTCATTCGCGGGCCTGAGCACGGTGGACCTGGCGCAGTTTGCGCAGCAGGCGCACCGATTGATCCGGCCACGCGGGCGCATGGTGCTGCACATGCTGAATCGACTGAGCCTGTGGGAGTGGCTCGGCAGCCGTCGCATTCATCCACCCAACGCAACGCAGCGCAGCTTCACCATTGGCGGCCACCCGGTAGCCCACCGCCTCTATTTTCCAGGTGAGGCATACGGTTACTTTGCCGAGGGGTTTGCGCTGAAGCAGATGTACAGCCTGGGCGCGCTGCGGCCGCCGCACACGGTTCGCAGACTGCCCCACCGCCTGGTCCAGCGATTGGAGTGGTTCGATCTGAGAGCGGGCGGGCTACCCGGCGTGCGGAGCGCCGGCCGCTTCTTCGTGCTTGATCTCGAACGCCGCCCCTGAGCGGCCGAGCAGCGTCACCACCAATCCAGCGCCGGCGACCCGTGCCGCGAGCCGCGCGATTATCGCGCCGACCGGCCCAAACACCGGCGCCAAGCCCAGCCCGACGACCGCGAGCGTCACGGCGCGCACCGCGTCGGCGGCGGCCATCTGGCGTGGCCGGTGATACGCCAGCGGCAGCAGCACGATCGGGGTGGCCAGCACGTCGAAGATGACCACGCCCAGCAGCAGTTGCAGCAACGGGATCGCCGGGGCGAAGGCTGCGCCGTAGACGATCTGCACAAACGGCTCAGCCAACGGGATGCACGCCGCCAACGCCAGAGCCATCACTCCACTGCGCATTAGCGAGCGCCGCACGTACACACGCACGCTGGCAGCGTCGCCAAGCTGGGCCACCCCTGGCAGCAGCACGGTATACAGACTGTGATTGACCACGTTCGCTTTGGCGGCCACATTCACCGCCAGTGCATAGGCACCGACCATCGCGGGCGCCACGAACTGATTGACGATCAACACGTCGAGATTGGCCGCCAGCATTGCCAGTACGCTGGCCAGCCACAGCCAGCGGCCGACGGGTGCCAGCGCGCGTGCCTCAGCGCGGAGGTCCGCCAACGACGAATAGCGCAGCGGCATGCGCAGCAGCACGATGCCGAGCCCAAACGTCGCCAGTGAGGTGGCGATGCCCAGCACGAGCAGAGCCGTTAGCAACGTCAGTTGGCCAAGCAGTGCCAACACCACCGCCAGCAGCGCCGTGAGGCCGGTGTTGAACAACGTCAAGGTCGACATCTGGCCGAAGCGGCCGCTGGCTTGGAGCAGAACGCTGACGGCCCCGCTGCATGCGGTCGCCACGATACCCAGCAGCGCCCAGCGGGTCAGCG
>WNGF01007112.1_pt1 | contig 27465 bp, 20 predicted proteins | sample 5400641 | NCBI WGS metagenome assembly WNGF01 (sample SAMN13153371, study PRJNA577476) | soil metagenome | isolation source: 80 cm soil or saprolite under grassland replicate 2 | place: USA:California | collected 2016-06-15 | reverse complement strand
CAAATGTCGAATGTCGAGATGCGACCCCAATTGCCCACGGCGACACGGCTACGAACATGCGCAGGAGAAGATGGGATTTATGTTGCGGGAGGCGACAGTCAAACCTTGATCGTTTCAACGAACTGTGTGGACTGGGAACAGCGGCCGCTCCCTAGGGATCTCCGGAGTCTGGCTCGCGGCAGCACTAATTGGGTCGCCATTGCGGGAGGTTCAATCATCGCCTCGGCAGACCTTGCGAATTGGACGATCACTGAAACTCCTTATTCCTTTGGGCCAGTTTTCGATAGCGTCACATACGGGAGTGGTCGCTTCGTTGTTACTGGCGCCTGGGGTTTCGATGAACCGTACGCGTCTCGCGCTTCAGTAATTCTTTATTCTGATGACTCAACGCATTGGCATTTTGCACTAATCGGTGACCTCGATGCGTTTGGAGAAATTAGAACGAGTACGTTCGCCGCCGGTCAATTTGTCGCAGTTCTGGGCCGGAATGTGCTTAGATCCAGCGATGGCGTCGCTTGGACGAAGATCTCGGCGCCCCCGGCGCAATATGGTCTCACAGGAGTTGCTGGGTCCCCGACGGGACGATTTGTGGCGGTGGGCGGCCGCGGCGAAATCCTCGTCTCAGACGGCGGACAAATCTGGAACGCGATCAGCGACGAGCAGAGTGATTGGATTCAATCAATCGCATTTGCAAACGGCCGGTTCGTTGCGGTGGGAGGCTCACCGTCTTATATCGGTGGTCCCGTCGGTTCCGCCGCCGTCCTTGCCTCCACGAATGGGTATCAGTGGCAAACTTCTCTGACCGATCTTCCCAACCAACTCTCGAGCGTTGCCTACGGTCGACGCCGCTGGGTGGTCACTGGTGATGACGGACAGATCTTCGTTTCGCTGAATGCCGTTGACTGGTCGGATCACAGCATTCCCGGCACGTCGCACGACCTTGGTCGCGTTGTCTATGCTCAAGGTAGTTTTTTGACCTTCGCCTCGGGTCGTGATGTTGCCTATCGGAGTCGTGATGGGGTGCATTGGAGAAGCGCGAGAATCTATGGGCCCAGCGAAGTATACAACGTCAGGTATCTCCATGGCCGATTCGTTGCTCCTGGTCCGAACGGAACAGTGCTGTTTTCCGCGGGCGGCTTGCGTTGGAAAGCGCATTCAACGACAACCATGGAGAATCTGGAGTGCGTTGCGTACGGCAATCGAATCTACGTGGCAGGCGGTGGTTCAGTCATCGTTTCCTCGCGGAACGGAATTCGATGGCAGGTGACAAGTGTCCCGATGTTGGTTCGAACCATCGAGTTCGTCGACGGATGGTTCGTGGCAATGGGTTGGCCTTCAGGAGTTCTCGTCTCCCGCGATGCGCTTGTATGGCAACCGCTCGATGTCCGCGGTGCCGTGACCGGCGTAACCTCTCTGGCCGTTGGGAATGGAATTCTCGTTGGAGGGGCGGGTGTGAGCCTTTATCGCGGGACACTGCATTTGCCGCCGGTATCCGCGTACTGAACAACCTACCCAGTCAGGCCGCAACGTCCGCGCCAGGCCAGGGGAAGGGTCACATCTCAACTTTTGACAACACAGCCATCCCACAGGAATTGAAAAAAGAGGCCGGAACTTTTTGTTTGCACCTGCCACAATGCAGAGATGGATCAACTCGAAATCGTTCCAGCCCCGAAGCAAGTTCAACATTCTGCGCCAGATTTGCGGACCTGGCCGGGTCCGAGCGACTGACGTCCGACCACGTGTCCGAAGCCATCCAATACCGCTCGCTGGACCGGCAGATTTGGAGTTAGTGGAGGTTTGAGGAGCGACGGCTGCCGGTGAGGAGTTTGGGACGCTTGACGGAACAGGGCGGAGAAAGCCTTAAAATCGAAGAAAATGTCGAATGTCGAGATGCGACGCCAGTTGTCCTTGCTTCGGGAGCAAGAGAAAGCGGGGCGTTACCCGCCGCTCCGACCATGAGTCGATCAAAGTCGAGAGGGCAGCAGACAAACCGCTCCTGACCCGCTGAAAAACGTGCCTAGATTCAAGAAGCTAAACCTGGCTTCTGACCGTATGGGCCAATAGGGGTCAGCCTGTTTCATTCCTCCAGTCCAAACCAGCGGGCGCGGCGGCTCGAACCGAAATGCTGCTTGTCGGCGCGCAACGCGACAGACGGTTCGTAATAGGTGCCGATCGGGTGATCGGGATTGGAGAAAAAGTCCACATCGACGCGACCGATCCGTCCGGCGCCGAATTCGATATAGCACGAGCCCGTTCCCCCGTGAGTGACTGGAACCTCCTCGTTCCGCAGGCGCGCAATCAGCGCCCTGGCGACCGCGCGCGCGGCGCCCTCCGCGAAGACGCCGGCTTTCGGCGTGCCCTGTCGCGCGCAGTCGCCGACGGCGTAAACGTCGGGGAAGCACGTCTCGAGCGTCTTGGGCTTGACCGGCACATAGCCGTCCTCGGTCATGCCGCTATCCTCAAGCAACTTCGGGGCACGGATGGCCGGCACGCCAAGGAAAAGGTCGTAGGGAAACACGCGGCCATCGTCGAGGGTCACCACCCGGCGCTGCGTGTCCACCAATCTCAATTTCGCAGGCGCTGCGGACTCCGCGAGTCGAGAGGTAATCGTGCATCATCAGCGCCGCTTCGCTGGGTGCCGGCGGGCATTTGAAAGGCGCCCCGCCGACGGCGATGAGAACGCGGCCCTTGGTGAACGAAGGAAGGAGTTCGCCCAACCGCGTCGCGCCCGCCAGGGTATAGAACTCGGTGGCGTCGGCCATGCCCGGCGTGGCGGCAAAATCGTAGTCGGCTCCGAGCGCGACGACCAGGAAATCCGCCTGATGGGCTCCGCGATCGGTCGTGACGCGCTTCGCGATGGGATCGATCAACGAGATCGTTTCCTGAAGAAGCCGCACGCCGGGTTTCGCGAATTTCTTATACGGCAGACGCATCGCGTTGGGCCTGGCATGGCCGAACATCACGTCGAGTTTCGAGAAACCGAAATAGAAGGAGTCGCTCTTGTCAATCAGCGTCACTTCGATGCCGTCGCCAAACGTCTCCGAGAGCATGGTGCTGAGTTCGAGCCCACCGAAGCCGGCACCGAGAACGAGGATGCGCTTTTTCATAGATTGCTCAATTGATGGTCACTGGCTCTTCCGGGTCCAGACCGTGGGCCCGCAACCACTCAGGGTTGAAAAGCCTGGACATGTAGCGCATGCCCGAATCACACAAGAGCGTGACGATCACTTGACCGGGACCGCCTTCCTTGGCGAGGCGCAGCGCGCCGGCCACGTTGATTCCCGAAGAGAGGCCGACAAAAATCCCCTCCTCGCGCAGCAGTCGGCAGACAATGCTTAACGCGCTCTGGTCGGTCACACGGTAGGCGTCGTCTATGACGATCCCCTTCAGGTTTTCGGTGACTCGCATTTGACCGATGCCCTCCGCGAAAGAATCGCCGTCCCTGGTCTCCAAATTTCCATATTTAAACCAGGAATACATCGCTGCCCCGTAGGGATCGGCGCAAACGGTCTTGATTTTCGGGTTTTGTGCCTTGAGGAACAGGGCGGTGCCAGCCAGCGTGCCGCCGGTGCCGACGGCAGCGACGAAGCCGGTTACTTCTCCCGAGGTCTGCTCCCAGATTTCCGGACCAGTCGTGTTGTAATGGGCCAGCCGATTGGCCACGTTGTCGAACTGGTTGGCCCAATACCAGCCGTTCTCTTCCGCCAGCCGCTGCGCCTGCCGGTTGTAATTGCCCGGATCGCTGTACGGCTTTTCCGGCACAGTGATGACTTCCGCTCCCAGCGTGCGCAGCAGGGAGATCTTTTCGACGGATTGCGTGTCCGGGATAACGATCACCGTGCGATAACCTTTGGCCTGCCCCACCATGGTCAGGCCTATCCCGGTGTTTCCCGCTGTCCCCTCCACAATTGTCGCGCCCGGTCGGAGGAGCTGGCGCGCCTCGGCGTCCTCGATGATCCCCAGGGCCGCCCGGTCCTTCACTGAGCCGCCCGGGTTCATGAATTCCGCCTTACCCAGGATTGCGCAACCGGTCAGTTCGGACACACGCCGCAGGCGCAGGAGAGGCGTGCGGCCGATGTGGCCTTCCACTCCGAGATAGGACCCCGGGCGGAGGCGGCTCCCGCCACAACTTTCCATGAACCGACTTGTCACTTGTCACTTGTCACTGGCGATTTGGAGAAGCTCATCCCGAGCGTGACCCTGTTTTCAATTTCCAGTTGCCAGTTACCAGTTACCAGTTACAAGTCTAAGCGGTTCCTGGTCCCAAAGCGCGGTCAATAAACCGTGGAGGCTCTCCACGGACGGTCGCACGTCAGTGGTCAAGTGCGTGCTGATGGCGCCGGAGCCTCAGGGCGATTGGGCTGCGGGGTGTAGCGGAGGTAGGGCTTGATTCTCCGCACTCCTTTCGGGAACAGCTTGGCCGCATCCTCGTCCGAGACGGCGGTCACCACGATGCAATCCTGGCCATCTTTCCAGTCGGCGGGCGTCGCCAGCTTGTAATTGGCCGTGAGTTGGAGCGAGTCAATGACCCGCAGGATCTCGGCAAAGTTGCGGCCCGTGCTGGCGGGATAAGTCAGGGTCAGCTTGATTTTTTTATCCGGCCCGATGACGAATACTGAACGGACGGTCGCCGTGCTGTCCGCGTTGGGATGGATCATGTCGTAAGCCGCGGACACTTTCCTTTCCGGATCGGCAATGATCGGAAAGTTCACGGTGCAGGCCTGTGTTTCGTTGATGTCCTTGATCCACCCTTGGTGCTGATCAAGCGGGTCAACGCTGATGGCCAGAAATTTCACATTGCGCTTTGTGAACTCGGCTTTGATTTTCGCCACCGTCCCCAGTTCAGTGGTGCACACCGGAGTGTAGTCGGCCGAGTGCGAGAAGAGCAGGCCCCAACTCTCTCCCACCCGATGGATGCAGTGTTCAAAGCATTGGCTGACGAAAGTCGTCGGAAATTGCTCGATCAGTTGCACAAGAACAACGGGCAGACGCTCGGCGAATTGTGTGAACACCTCGACGTGACCCGGCAAGCGGTGACGAAGCATCTCCTGTTGCTGGAAGCGGCGAATCTCGTCGTCGTCGTCTGGCGCGGGCGCGAGAAGCTGCATTATCTCAATCCAGTGCCGATTCACGAGATCGCCGAGCGCTGGATTGGCAAATACGAACGCCATCGCCTTCAAGCGTTGAGCGATTTGAAAAAGGGTCTCGAAGAAAACAAAAGCAAGAAAGGCTAACCGTATGCAAAAACCAAAGCTGGTTTACACGACATTCATTCGCACCACGCCGAAAAAACTGTGGGCGGCCATGACCAAACCCGAATTCACGCGCCAGTATTGGGCTGGCGTCGAAAACGTCTCCGATTGGAAAAGGGTTCACCATGGCAGCACATCGGCGGGGACGAGAAGCGCGAGGTCTGGATAACCGGAAAGGTTTTGGAAAGCAATCCGCCCAAACGTCTCGTGCTGAGTTGGGCTGATCCAGACGATCTCGCGGACAAATCGCGCGTCACTTTTGAAATCGAGGCAATTGACGACATGGTTTGCCTGACGGTAACGCACGGGAACTTCAAGGCTGGTTCGACCATGGCGGGCAAGGTTTCGTGGGGTTGGCCACGTGTGCTTTCCAGCATGAAATCTTTCCTCGAAACCGGCAAGGGACTCAACATACGCAAATAATGTATGACCACAATAACCACACCCTTCTCCGGCGGATGCGCGTGCGGCGCGATTCGCTACGAATCCACAGCAGAACCGGTGATGATGCTTCACTGTCACTGTCGAGACTGCCAGCAATCCAGCGGAGGTCCGTTTTCGTCGTTCGTCATCGTGCCGACGGAAGCTTTCAAACTCCTGCAAGGCTCACCACGTTTCCATGCCTCGCCCAGTGAGGCAGGCGGCCAGACCCGTCGGGGCTTTTGTCCTGACTGCGGCTCGCCGATCGTGGTCAAGCCCGACTCGGTCCCTCAATTTGCCGCGATCAGAACGGCGAGCCTGGATGATCCCAGCTGGTTCAACCCGCAAGTGGATGTTTGGACATCAGACGCGCACCCGTGGGATCAAATGAATCCCGCGTTGCCAAAGTTTGAAAAGTATCCTCCGTCTTGAGATTCAGCACACCCGGCTGCACCTTAAACAAAGGAATGGAAGAACGATCCCGCGAGTTGACCGAGAAGGGCAGCGAGCTTTACGCGAACGTGAACACGACCGCGAGGAAAGCCGGGCTTTCTTTCGCATGTGAACCGAACACTTTTCAGAATCGCGGAGCTTTTCTGCAGCCCACAAGAAGAGGAACTCAAAAGCCGAGCTCGCGCCGCGGCGGGGTACTCCGAGAGATGTGTCGACGGACGCCCTCTGAGGCCGGCTGCAGAAAGATGAGAGTCTTCCTGTCTTCGCGGCAGGGGAGGTGCCAACTGGCTTGGAAGCCAGGCTCATTTCGAAGTAGTGCAGGGGCGACCGCTCCTGCACAAAAACAGAGAAAAGGGGTCAACCGGGGGCGGGATGACAACGGAACCCTGAGTTTCGTTGCGAAAGCATCCGGGTTCTCCGAGGGCGGACACCTGCGGCCGTTATCACAAAAAGGCAACGACCAGGGGTTCAAAAAGGCAAGGTCGCGCACGCCAGACGGAAAATTAGCGTTGGATTTCGACTAGAGCTGGGATTTTATCCACCAAAAGCGGCTGAACCAGTGATCCAGCGCTTTTCAAGTGAACAAGCGAAATATACCATTAGTCATCTCTGACCCCCTTTCAACGCGTACGGAACGAGGATTGCGGCGATCACACCTTTTTAGATATCCAATGACAACGTACAAAACCTGTGCCGTCTCCGCGCTCGCTACAGCGAGCGCGGTCGCTGGTCCTGTGCGGTTGCCGGCGGAAGCGGCTCCGGACAATCTCCCGCCCGCTGTTTCCGTGACATGGCCAGCCCCGGAGGACCGCTTTAGTGCAACGGTCGTCATGAAAATTGAGGTTAGTGCCGCCGACGCCGATGGCTCGATCGCCGAGGTCAGGTTCTTCGCCGATACAAACCTGGTCGGCGTGGTCACGAATGCGCCGTTCAACCTGCTGTGGGAGGAGTGGGTCCCTTGCGGCTATGACAACTGCCCCTTCACCCTAACGGCGGTGGCGATCGATGACTCAGGAGCGGAAGCCGTCTCGGCGCCTATCAAGCTATATCAGTATGTTGGAGGCCCTCCCCGGCCCGTCCTCAAAATCCGCTGGCCCCCCGACGGTGCGATCTTCACTGCTCCGGCCACGTTCGCCTTTCGCGCGGAGCTTCTGGCGGGCGTCGGATCCGGACAGGCAGAGTTCTTCATAGGCACGAATTGCGTTGGCGTGGCATACGCTGAATTAAGCGCGACTGCGCCGCCGAGTTCCATCACGGTGACGAACCTCCCCGAGGGGGAGTACGGGCTGTCGGTGCGATTCCGAGGACTTAACGCGGGCTATTGCACCTGCAACCAGATTACGAACGTAATCCGGGTAGCCAAGCTGGTCGTGCAATCACCCGTCGTGGGACCCGACCGACAGTTTCGATTCGACGTTGTCACATCGTTTCCAGGCCGAGAGACGATCATTCAGGCGTCACAGAATCTACTGGACTGGTTCCCTGTCAGCACTAATTGGCCACCGAGCAACACGTTCACCTTTACGGAGTCCTCCCTAGCAACGAATCCCCGGGGCTTTTACCGGGTGTTGGCGCCCCCTGAATAGCCGTGGACGTCGAGCTCATCCCCTGGAGTGAGGTCAAGCGTCCCATCATCGCGTGATGAATCAGGTTTGTAGGGAAGGATTACCGATGGTCGCCCCACTTCGCCTCGACGCCCAGGCACTGGACCTCCTGAAGCTGGCCATGAGGGACATGAACTTCAGCGCCCGCGCCTACGGCCGCATTCTCAAAGTGTGCCCAAATGCACGGACTGACCCCGTCGCTTCACGGCACGGCCGCACCTTGGTCCACCCACTCGCGCAATTTTCTTCCGGCCTCCTGCTGTGTCAGGGATGGCTTTGTGCGGCCCTCGCCCGGATTCCAGGCGGTGGCCACCAACGAATCTTCCGCAACGTGGCGGACAATTTCGTCCAGCGTCCGGCCCCCGTTTTGTTGCGGGTCCTTGAGTTGGCGCGCCAATTCCGACGGCGTTTTTCCTTCGAACACCATCCGATTGTTCGCCGGCGGCAAATGCCATTCGGGATGTCCCGGCGGCATGTTCTCGCCGGGTCCGCAGTCGATCGCGGCCACAAGGCGATGCACTCGCACTTGGCTGTTCGTCCATTGGGGATCGGCACGAGGTCCGCTGCTCGGCCTGCGCCAGCACCGCGCCCCGTTACAGCTTGAATCGCTCCTGAATGACACACGCGCTGAGGACCGACATCAACACGGGATCCCAGCCCACCCGCTCCGCGTCCGACATCGCCGGCAGTTGGTCGAGCAGGGCCGCGACTTTCTTCGGATCATAGAATGGCAGCGCCGCGAGCAAGGGGCCGCGTAAAGTGTCCTGCAACATCTGGTGAAATCGTTCCGTCGGAACCGTCGTCACCGGCGGCGAGAGAAACGGATGCTTTTGGCGCCGGTAAACCGTGTCGGTGATCAGGGGCTTGGCCGCTTCGCGGAGCAGGTATTTCTCGGTCATGCCGCGGATTTTCAGGGAAACCGGCGCGCGACAGACGCACTCGACGACCTGGTGGTCGAGAAATGGCACGCGGCCTTCCACCGAGTGCGCCATTTCCATCCGATCGCCGAGCAGATTGAGAATGTAATTCGGCAGAAACGATTTGGCCCAGACGAAGAGGGACTTGTTCAGCGGATCGCGATTCGTCAGCACGGAAGCGACGTCGAGGCGGTCCAGAAACAGGCGGGCGCTGTCCTGTCCGGCAAACGTGGTTTGAAAGTCGGTGGCGAACAGCGTATGCCGTTGCTGGCCCTGCGCCGCGAACACCTTCAGGCATGCGGGGACAAAGCCGAGCAACCGCTCGACGCTCTCGAGCGACCCGGTTTCGCCGGCCGGCATGAGCAGCCCGCGCGAGACGCTGTTGGCCGTTTCGAGTTGTTGCAACAGCCGCTGGACTTCCGCCGGATCCTGGCCTTGCGTGTTGTGCTCCAGCATGTCGGTGCGAAAGTGGACGTAGCCGCCGAAGATTTCGTCCGATCCTTCGCCGGTATAAACGACCTTGTAGCCGGCATCGCGCACCGCCCGGCTGAGCAGGAACTTCGAGACCCCATGGCCATTGTTGAATAGTGTCTCCGAATGCCAGATCGCGTCCCGGAAGTTTTCGGCAATGTCGGATTGCTTGATCGGGATCGGCTGGAACTTGGCGCCGGCCCGCGCGGCCATCTCGCGGGCAATGTCGCCTTCGTCGTAGGCCGCTTGATCGAACGTCAGGGTAAACGCCTGAATCGGGGAACTGGAGTTGCGCGCGGCGAAACCCAGCGTGGCGCACGAGTCCAGCCCGCCGCTCAGATAACAGCCCACCGGGACATCGGCCCGCATTCTCAGTCGGACCGCCTCTTCGAACACCGCGGCGAACTCTTCGACGTGGGAGCGTTCGTCGCGCCCGTCTGACGCCAGCTCGGCCGCCGCCGGATAATTGAATTCCCAATAACGGAAAAGGCGCAACCCGCCGGCGGTCGCGATGAGATAATGGCCCGGCGGTACCTGGTGCACGCCCTCGAACAGTGTCCGATCCGCCATGGCTGGGCCGGTGGCGAATTGATAGAAGTATTCGTGGTCCCAGCTGGCCGGCACGCCGGCGGCGAACAACGCCTTCACCTCGGAGGCCAAATACAGCGTCTCTTTGTGCACGGCATAATACAATGGTTTGATCCCGAACCGGTCGCGCGCCGCGTAGAGCAGCTGGTTGCCCTCATCCCACAGGACGAAGGCGAACTCGCCGCGCAACTGCTGCACGCAATGCGCCCCGAACTCCTCGTAGAGATGCAGGGCGATTTCACTGTCGGACCGGGTGCGGAACCGGTGGCCGCGCTGCTCCAATTCGCGCCGTTGCCGTTCAAAGTCATAGAACTCCCCGTTGACAATGATGTGAATCCGCTCGTCCTCGTTCGGAATGGGTTGGTCACCGGTGGTGAGGTCAATGATGCTCAGCCGGGCGTGGCCAAGTCCGGCGCGGCGGTTGGGTGAAAACCAAATGCCCTGGCTGTCTGGACCGCGATGATGGAGCGCCATGGTCGCCCGCTTCAGAGCTTTGGCTGAAACCGGTTTGCTGTTTGAGAAGAATGCCGCGATGCCGCACATACCTGAGTCCTTTCCAGTTCCTGTGTTGTGGCGCGGCTCCTGCTCGGAAAGCAAGTCAGTTGACCCAAAGGCGCCCCGCCGATTCTTCGAAAGAATTAAGGCAGATAACAGAAAACCAAACGAAAGCGAGTGAATTCAATTTCATCAGGGCAATTGCCTACGGACATTACGGGATTCACCCACTTGCCCCACGTGCCGGTCGCAACCGAAATTGGGCGGAGCGGAAAACTTAATTCGGGTGTGCAACTCCGGTTCAAGCCGGAGTCATCAGAGATACGGAAACACTGAATCGGTCAGCGTACTTGAAATTAATTACCGAGAGGGGGGCCCAGAGATGAAAACCAGACGTCAATTCATCAAGACCGTCGGCCTCGCGGGCGCGGCCACGATGCTGCCATGGGCCGGAGGCGTCCGGCGCGCGTTCGCCGGCCCGCTGCCGGGCGGCACCCTCGACCCAACCCAGATCGCCAAATACGTCTCGCCGTTGTTCATCCCGCGGACGATGCCGCGAACGAACAAGCTTGGTCAGCGGAAGGGCAAGAACATTGACTACTACGAAATCGCTGTGCGGCAATTCAAGCAGCAGATCTTGCCAGCCGGCCTGCCCATGACCAGTGTTTGGAGTTACGGTTCCATCCATCACCCCGGCACCTTCACCTATCCCGCCTTCACCATCGAGGCCAGATGGCGAGCGCCCGTCCGCGTCAAGTGGATCAATGGGTTGATGGACGACTCAGGCAACTACTTGCCGCACTTGCTGACGGTGGACCCGACGTTGCATTGGGCCAACCCGCCAGGACCCATCGATACGCGGCCCACCTTCTCGAGCACGCCCGGACCTTACCGGGGCCCGGTTCCGTTCATCACGCATCTGCACGGCGGCCACTCGATGGAAGAGGCCGACGGCTACCCTGAGGCGTGGTATTTGCCTGCGGCCAACAACGTCCCCGCGGGTTATGCCAAAACCGGCACGTGGTACGACACTTTCAAGGCAAAATTTGAGGCCACCTGGCAGCAACCCTGGAAGCCGGGCAGTGCCGTGTTCCAATACGCTAATCAACAGCGCGCCACCACGCTCTGGTATCACGACCACACCCTGGGGATCACACGGCTCAACGTCTACGCCGGGCCAGTCGGCTTTTATCTCCTGCGCGGCGGTCCGTCCGACTTGCCCGACGGACGGTTGCCAGCACCGGGTCCGCAGATGGCCAATCCGTCGCAAACGAGTCCTCACGAGATACCGATCGTCATCCAGGACCGGGCCTTTAACGCGGATGGCTCGCTCTTCTATCCGAGCAACCGCGAGTTCTTCGACGGGTTCGCCGGGCCGTACCTCCCGACCAGCGACATCTCGCCGATCTGGAACCCGGAATTTTTTGGGAACACCATGGTCGTTAATGGCAGAACCTGGCCTGACCTGAAGGTGGAACCGCGGCGTTACCGCTTCCGTTTCCTCAACGCGTGTAACGCCCGGTTCCTAATCCTCAAGTTGGTCATCAACCCGCTGGCGCAGAGGCCGGCCCGGCCCGATTGGCCGTTCCACCAGATCGGCACCGAAGGCGGTTTCCTGCCGGCGCCAGTCCAGCTCGGCCAGCTCCTCGTCGCGCCAGCCGAGCGGGCCGACGTCATCGTTGACTTCACCGGTCTGCGGGCGGGCACTGAACTGTTCTTGATCAACGAAGGGCCCGATGAACCCTTCGGCGGTGGCACGCCAGGCAATGAATTTGAAGCAGCCGAGCCCGGCTCGACCGGTCAGATCATGAAATTCACCCTGGGGCCATTGACTGGCCCGGACACCAGCCTGCCGGTCGATCAACTGGCGTTGCCCGCCTTGCCCGTTCTGGGCAACGCCGTGCGCACCAGGCGGGTTTCGCTCAATGAGGCGGAGTCTGCCGTCCTGATGGACGTCGGTCCCAGCGAGGCGCTGCTCGGTAGCATGGATGCCTCCGGCAATCCCATGCCGATGATGTGGGAAGACGCCACCACCGAAAACCCGGTCGTCAACGAAACCGAGCTCTGGGAAATCTACAACTTCACCGCCGACGCTCATCCGATTCACCTCCACCAGGTCCAGTTCCAGGTGTTCAATCGGCAGGCCCTCGTCACCGACGCCGAGGGAATCTCGATGCCACCCGCTCGATTGGCGGGCGAGCCCTTTGCCCCCGAGCCTTGGGAGACCGGCTTCAAGGACACGGTCATCAACTACCCGGGCCAGGTCACTCGACTCAGGGCCAAATTTGACATCCCCGGCCAATACGTCTGGCACTGCCACATCTTTGAACACGAGGACAACCAAATGATGCGGGTCCTGCGCGTTGGCCGCTGAGAAGACCGATTCGAGGTACTTGATTAGTGCTCTCTACACATTGCTCATTGCACATTGCACATTGCACATTGCTCGTGGCTGTCCCATTTCATCCCACACAAATGCCCAGTGAGCAATGAGCAATGAGCAATGTGCAATCATTCAACCCTTCTCCGCCTCGACCGCCGCCAGCAGGCCCTTGATGTAACCGATGCTGTAGGCCCAGGCCGTCCGGGAACCGCCGACCATGACCGGAACGTGGTCCGCGATCACCGCACCGCGGAAATCCACTTCATAAAGCGTTTTCATCAGTTTGCACATGTCCGTGTACCCGCTATCCACGAAGGTTTCCACGAAATGAGGGATGGGTCCGCTCACATTGCGGAAGTGAATCTTCCAGAGTTTGTCCATTCGGGCAAAAGCCCGGGCGGCTTCAAACACATCCTTCCCCATCTGCTGGCCCCCTTCCATCCAGGTCCCCGCGCATAAACAGACGCCGATGTTCGGACTGTCGGCGATCTCCAGGGCCCGGGTGTAGCCAGCGAAGTTCCCGAAAATACAACGCGGCACTCCCCCCAGTTCGGGCACCGGCGGATCGTCCGGATGGATGCCGATGCGCATGCCGAGTTCCTCGGCCACCGGCACGACTTGCCGGATGAAATAAGTGTAGTTTTCCCAGAGCTCTTCCTGGCGGTAGTGGCGTCCGTGGGTGAGCGGTCCCTTGAAGACCTTGCCGACCCAATGTCCGGTCGGATTCTTTTCCAGGTCGAAGGCGCGGGCCAGCGCTCCGCCGCGGGTGGTTTCGCGGGCGCTGCTCCAAATCCCGTTTCCCATGTGAGCGTAGGTCGTATAAAAGATGCCGGCCCTGGCCAGGTTCCGGAGATAGTTCTTGTACTCCTCGATCTTCTGGGCGCGGCCCGGCAGGTTCAGCGTCACTTCGGGCATGTTATGGACGTTGCTATTGCCGATGTTCCAGACTTTCAGTCTGGCGGCTTCCACCCTTTGCCTGAGGCGAACAAAGTTCTCCAAGGTCGCTTTGCGGCCGCCGGTGGGAATGTTGACATAACCCACCCCGAGCTGTTGGGCGAACTGCAAATCCTCGTCACTGGCGTTGGTTGGAATTTGCAGCGACACCTTGAGGCCGCGTGGCAACGGCTCCAGCTTGCCGGCCGCCCGCGCTTGGGTCGGCCGCCAAACCGCACCCGCCGCCGCCGCGCCGACGGCCAGCTTGATGAAGCCTCGCCGGGCAAGCGTTTTCTCGAGTTCATCGCGGCTCCTGAGCCCTCTCGCGGCTTTCGATGAACCGGGCGTTGCGCGGGCGCCAATGGCCAGTGAGCAATGAGCAATGTGCAATGTGCAATGTCCGGAGTGTTCATTGCTCATTGCTCATTGCTCATTGCTCATTGCTCATTGCTCATTGTGGGGCAAGAAGCCTCTCAGCGGTTCATGGTCCCAATGCGCGGTCAATAAACCGCGGAGGCTATCCATGACAAAACCATTTGCCGCCCTCATCGGCCCGCGACGTCCCTGGCCCCGGTCAGAGTTTCGCGCACGAGGCGTTGCACCTCGTAGGGGGTCCAGACGTTGCTCTTCCACAAGTGCACCAGCCGGCCGTCGGCGCTGATCAGGGCGGTTCGCAGATCGTGCGAGATGAAGCCGTTCTCCCGTTCGTAATAGACCCCCATGAGTCCGGCCACGAACTGGATCTGCTCCGCCGTGCCGGTGGCGAAACGCCAATCCTTCCCTTTCGCCCCGTAGCGCCCCGCGTATTGCTGCAAGACTCCCGGGCGATCAAATTCCGGGTCCAGGCTGATGCTGAGCAGTTGATATTTGTTCGCGAACTCTTTGCCCAGGCGTTGTTGGAGATCGGCGAAATTCTTCGACATGAGCGGGCAGTAATTGGGGATTGGACAGCGGGTGTAAATGAACGTGAGCACGACGGCTTTGCCGCGAAAATCACGGAGTTGGAACGCTCGCCCCTCCTGATCGATTAAACCGAAATCGGGCACGACCTCGCCGGCCTGGATGCGTTCCTGTTCCCGCTCCTGCCATGGCAACGCGCCCGTCAAAGGTGCTGTTTCCTTCGCCGCGTCCCGCGTGGTTGTTTGAATTCGGGAGATCCAGGAATCCTCTTTAGTAACGATCAGTTGGAAGGCCACACGGTCGCCGACGGAGAGTCCTTGGAAGAGCCTGGCATCCTTGACGGTGAATGGCATGGTCATGGCCGGCATGTAATCCCGAATCTCCTCATGGGCGATGCGGACCGTCTGGTGCGATGCATCGAGGCCGCGAATTTGGCCGAGGACCTCGAAGCGTTGCGCGTCCGGCGCGCGGCTCGAACCCGGTTGCTGCCGGCGCCCCAGCCGGATCATCGCGAATACGACGACCAGCGTCACGGCGCACAGGGCGAGAACGATTCTTTTGGGTTTCATAAATCGGCCCGGCGCAATTTCCATAGGCTCAAGCCAAGGGTGCTCCCGAGCCACAGCGTCGCGGTCAAGAGCCTGGTGAGAATCGGGACCGGCAACTCCAATCGTTGGGCAAGATTCACCGCCCGAAAAAGGTCCACCGGGTTGACCGCCAGCCAGCCGAGGGCAGCAGGATCCCCGGCGGCAGCAGAGCGGCGCTGTCCATCAGCGACAGGGTCAAAATCAGCGTGTAGATCCGCCGCCGCGTTGAGATGCGTGGCATCGCAGATGATTTCGATTTCCTGCGCCGCCACCGGCGCCCTGGTCGAGACGACCACGCTGAGGGCAACCAAATCGAAGACAAAAACCGCCAGGCACCAGGTGAGCAACGTGACCACCAGGGCTTGCAGGCGCGTCCGGGAAAAAGTCGAGATCACCAACCCAATACCGACGAAGATGAGCCCAAGAACCAGGCCGGATGCCGCCAAGCGGAGGAATGGCGCAATACTGCTTTCTTTGGCGGCCACGCCAATCGCCGTACCCGCCAGGATGAAGCCCAGCGCCAACGGGAGTGCGAGCGTGATGCACCCGCCGAGAAATTTCCCCAACACGAGCCGCGCCCGGCTGGTTCCTCCGGCCAGGAGCAATCGTAGCGTCTGTCCCTCTTGTTCGCTGACAATCAGGTCGTGCCCCAGGAGCAGCCCCAACAACGGCACCAGATACTGCACAACGTTGAGCAGGCCGATCACGGTGCGCTCAAATCCTTGCATTCCAATCCGGCCGATTTGCAGCAACCCGAGGAAACTGGTCAGACCGATGGCCCCGAGCCAGACCAGCACGCACGCGATGACCCAGCCGCTGCGGAAGCGGTCGCCAAATTCCTTGGCCGCGATCAGCCTGACCTGACGAACCAATCCGCCCCGGGACCGCTGGGCCGCCTTCACCTCGAGCTGGGCCGGCAACAGGGCATTCACCGACGGGAGGACCTGCGGCGGCACCAGGCCAGAATCCGCGTTCATGCGAAGACCTCGGTAGCGGCGCGTTCCCGGCGCGCGACTTGGTGATAAATATTCTCCAACGATTCAACATGGCCATGCTCCGCGCGAAGCTCGCTCACGGAGTTGAAAGCAGCGAGCCTGCCTCGCAGCAAAATGGCCACGTGGGAGGCAAGCGGTGCGATGGCCGACATGGTGTGCGTCGCGATCCACAAGGTGGCTCCACGCGCACGTTCCTCGCAAAGGATGGATTGCAGCGCGTCGAGCAAGGCCGGGTCAAGCCCGTTGAACGGTTCGTCCAGGACGAGGAGTTGGGGTTGCCCGCAAAGAGCGATGGCCAGGCCCAGCCTTTGCAGCATCCCCTTGGAAAGCTGGCGCACCTTTCGCTCGCGCACGGGGCGCAGCCCAACCCGATCGATCTGGGACTCCACTTCAGCCATCGATTGCCCCTTGAGTCCGGCAAAGAACATGGCGTTCTCCAGCGTGGTCCGATGGGGATAAAGCGCCACCTGTTCGGCGACATAACCAAACCCGGCGCGATCCACCCCCGTGATCGGCCGGCCTTGCCACCGGATCGCTCCGGCCGTCGGAACGGTCAACCCCAGCACACAGCCGAACAGGGTGGATTTGCCGGCGCCGTTCGGACCGAGCAGGGCCGTGACACTGCCGCGCTCGATGGAAAGATGGATCCCCTCCAACGCGCCAATCCGGCCATAGCGTTTGGTCAGATCTGAAATCTGGAGAAGGGGGCTCATCGTGGATCCTCCCGCTGCGCCAGGACAGGGTTGGCTTGAGGGGTTGGGCCGTCCGGACCGCGCGGCGCGGCTCCGGCCATCTCCCCGTTCATCAACGGCGCCAGATCGGTCACCCCGGCTGTGTCCAGCAGCGGCATCAGTTCCTCCCCTTTGCGCAGGAGCGTGACCGCCGGACTCAAAGCAAAGATGCGCGCTTCGGGATGTCGATCGACAATGTAGCCATAGACATCCGTTTCGTGGTAGGGCGTGTCGCCGATGCCGTCGTGATTGCGGTCGTCCCCGGTGTAGTCGCTCCAATAATTTCCCCGGTTGTTTTCCGAGAAGGCATTGGGGCCCTTCCGGCCTTGCTCGGTTTCAAACGGGGGTTGCCACACCTGGTCGGTGTTGCGGACGAACGCGTTTCCAACAAACACATTTTGTTCCGAGCAATTGCTTAAATAGACGCCAATGTCATTGGTGGCGATCGTATTTCCCTCAAAACGATTTTGCGCCGCCTGTTGCACGAAAAAACCCCGGTTCTGGCCGGCCACGGTGTTGTGCAGGATGCGCGAATGATCGAGCTGTTTGAAGACCATCCCGTGCCGGCGGTTGGCCAGGACCACGTTGCCTTCCACCAAGGATTGGCGGCTGAACATCAACGTCGCGCCGACCGTGTTGTGCGTCAGCCAGTTCGTCAACAGCCGGTTTTGATGAGAATACATGTAGTGGATGCCAAATCGCGTGTCCTGGATTCGATTGCCTCCAATCAAATTGTCATCGGCGTAAGAGAAGTACATCCCGTCCCTCTTATGGTGGACGACATTATTCACAATCCGGTTGCGCTGCGTATTCCAAAGATGGATGCCGTTGCCACGGGAAGCGGCTGGCAGGTTCTTGCTCCCGAGGATTTCGTTTCCCTCAATCACGCAGTCGCCGACCCCGCGAACATAGACACCGAAGCCATCGTTTTCCACCCGGCAATCCTCCACCCTCGCGCCCCGGCCGGTGATCATGATCCCCGAGTCGAACGCGGTCAGGTCATGACCCGAATTGCGCAGCACCAGCCCGCGCACTTCACTGTCTGGCGCAACCAGGGTCAGGGGCGTGCCGAAGCCGCCGGCATCAATCACGGGGGCGTTCGTTCCCAGCAACCGGATCGATTTGTTGACCACCACCCGTTCCTGGAAGACGCGCGGGCCCTGGACCAGCACGGTGTCCCCGTCCTTGGCCTCTGAGATGGCCCGGCCAATGGAATCGGCCACCGGCAGAGCCGCGGCCAAAGCCGCGCCGGAAGAAAACCAAAGCGTTGCCAGGGTGAGTTTCACAGTTGCGCCAGGGAGGGCTCGGGATTGCCTCCCAATGCGGAAAGCAGGGTGAAGACGACGGAATTGATGACGCGCGTGCGGTCGAAGGCGATCAGGACGGCGACCAGAATCATCACGGTCGCGCTCGTCCATTGCAGCGCCCGCGTCAGGCGGGGACGGTGCACGAATTGCCATGTCCAATTCCCCGCGGCCAGCGCGATCGCGGCCATGGGGAACGCCAAGGCCAGCGAGTAGGTGCCAAGGATGAGCGCTCCCCAATACCAGGTCGACGTGCCGACGAAGATCAGCAGCGGATAGAGAATGGCCCCGCCCATGCAGGTCAGGCAACTGACGGACAAGCCCAGCCCGGCGCAGAAGGAATTCATCGGCGTGATGTTGCCCGGCTGCCGAAGGCTCAATCCCGGCGCGCGAATCACCGCGGCGCGCTTCGGTGAAACCAATCCGATCACCGCGGCGATGCCCAGGCGCAATTTGCGTCCCAGTTGCGCCAGCCAGACAAAGCATTGGCCTCCGCGGTTGAGCACTCCGACCGATTTCAGCGCGAAATAGACCAGGAACGCGGCGCCCAGCCAGTTCGCATACCGCGCCCACGATCCAAAACCCGCGCCGTGGTTCATGTGCCCCGCCCTGGCCGGGGGGGCGTCGGCGATCGCGGCGTTCATTCGGCCCGGCGGGCTCCCGCAAAAGATTTCCTTGAGGGTCGCGCCGGATTGGAGTTTCGCCTGCATGCCGAGCAATTGCTGGCCCAGCAACGCGACCGTGGCACCGCTGGCCATGTAAAGAAGGGTGAACCCGGCGACAAACGCGGCGAGGTTTCGGAGGATGCGTCCGCGCACTTCGTGCGGCAGGCGCGCGCCGCGCTCCGCCAGGGCCGCGGAACTGACGACCCCGGCGATGATGCCGGTGTAATAGGTGGTCAACTCGATTGCGCACGGACTGAGAATGACCATCAACGCGCCGATGACCCCGAGAACCAGCATCAATGTGCTCGCCACCGTGCGCGCGGGCGCCGGTTCGACCACCGGCAATTCCCATTCAAAGAGACGCTCCGCGGTTTTGCCGACGCCGCTGACTACCAGCCGGAAGTGGCCGCGTTTCGCCGCGAAAATCGGCTCGCCGGAGTTGTCCACCAGCGGAAACACCAGCAGGTACATGTTGTGATGCTCGCTCAAAACCACCGGGGTGCCGAGGGAGGGAAAACGATCGCCGTGGCTGTCCTCGAGCAGGACTTTGCCGCGCAAATCCAAACTGGCGATCGTGCCCACGTGCGTGTTGATCCCGATGAGAAACGGTTGGGCACGGTTCTGCCACTGCTGGAGATAAGGCTCGAGCTTGACCCGTTTGACAAACTCCGGCGAGGCATAGGTGGCGTCCAGGAACACATCAGACAAGGAAACCCGCGAGGCATCGCTCTGGCGCGCCGTGGCGGGACTGCCGGACTGGAGCTTCGGCACGATATAAATCCCGGTGACAAAGACAGCCAACAGCAGCAGAACACCGGAAAGGAAAAGAATGCGGGTGGCTTTCATGAGGGTGAAGCGGCCCGAGCCAGGCGGGCGACGTCCGGCGACGCCGGCACGCGCAACGGTCCGATGCTTGCCCGCCGCCGGCGGCTCGACCAGGCAGCGCCAAGCTGCAAAGCCAGCGCCCCGCCAATCACCCAGGCGCCGAGGCCAAACCGGGAGCTGACGGTGAATTGGGCGATCTTACTCGTCCCAAGAAACGGCGGCGTGAAGTCCTTCACTCCCGCCAGCACCGTCTTTTGATCGCGCCGATGGCCGATGTCGTGGATTTGAAACATCGCCTGGATGGCCGCCAGGGCCAGACCTGCGGCGAGGGCGCCACACACGAAGGTCAAGCCACGGCCCCGAGCCGGGACCCGCAGCAGGCTGGCGGCAAAGCCCAACAGAGCGCCTGCGATCAACAATCCCGGCAGCCATCGGAATTGAGGAAGTGTCGCCGGCACATGAACCCCGATGTACTGGTCCAGCACGGACAGTTCCCTCAAATCGCCCCGGAGCGAATTCGGATAAACCGCCACGCGCAACGCCTCCTGGTCCCGGTACTGCGGCGCTTCGAGCCGCATTTGCCAGAGCGGCAGTTTGAGACTGATCAGCAGCAGGAGGCAAGCGCCGGACGCGGCCAGCACTGACCAGGCTCTACTCATACGAATTGCCCTTGGGTTGGACGGCGCCGCGCTGCTTCTCTTCCTTGGCGAGCGGGCCAAGGTATTCGTGGAGCGCGCTTCCTTTGGGTTTCACCAGCAGACGACCGCGCATTTCCAGGTGCAGCGCCGAGCAGAACCAGGTGCAGTAATACCAATACGTACCTGGCTTGCCCGCGGCGAACGTGGTTTCCGCCGTCTGGCCCGGGTCGACCGCGAGATTGATCCCCAGGCGGGAGACGGCCAGTCCGTGAGTCATGTCCCGAACGGTCTCGACATTGGTCAAATGCACTTTGATCTCGTCGCCTTCATGCACCTCGAATTGTTCGGGCACAAACTTTGACCGGATGCAGGTCATGTAGACGTCCACTCTGTTCCCATGGCGCACGACCTTTTCCTCCCCGAGCTTCACGGCGGCCGGCTGCAGTTCGTAGGTTTGCACCACGTAATTCTCCAGGACTTTCCGATGAATCATCACCGCGTCGTGCGGCTCGGGCAGGGACGGGAACGCCGCCACCACCCGCATTTTCTCCCCGGAAATATCCACCAGTTCCTGCGACTCCGGCATGCCCGGGCCAACCGGCAGAAACATTCCCTTGCTCAGTTTGTTCAAGGAAATCAACCAGTCCCCGCTCGGATAACTCGTGTCCGCGCCGGCGGCCTTGGTGTGGCCGACGTTGTAATGAACGTCCACCCGATCCACGATGTAATCGGTTTGACCCTGGATGGCCTTGGCGATGTTCCACTTCACGATCTGCGAATCAACGAACAGGGACGTATAGGCATTGCCGCGCCCGTCAAACGTCGTGTGCAGCGGACCCAGACCCACTTCCGGCTCGGCGATTATTTTGAGGGACTTGGCATCGATGATGGTGACCGTCGGCGAGAGTTTCCCGCTGGCCAGCACATAGTTGCCGTCCGGAGTGACGTTGCACCCATGCGGATTTTTGGGCACGGGGATCAACGTCAGGACCCCGGGAACCTTTTCGGATTCGATCACCGGCACCCCGTTGATTTTTGTGAATCTCCCCTGCGCCAGCGCCTTCTCGGCCAGGGGAACGTCGATCGCGCCCACCGCATCGCGATCGCGCTCGATCATGCCTTCGGAGGAAACCGCGTTTTCCGTATTGTACATGGTCACAAAAACGTAATGGCCGTCCTTGCCCGAACTGGCGATGTCCGCGTTGCCGACGAAGCTGACCTGAAATTTTGTCTCCAGGGTCTGCGCGTCGAGAAAGGCGACCAGCGAACGATATCGATCCGGGTCGGTGGAATTGCCGGCTGGGTCGGTCTCCAGTTCGCCATTGACGAACACGTATTGGCAGCTCGGCAAATAGGCCGCCAGGCCGTGCGAGCCCTGGATATTGGGCACCAGCTTGATCGCGGCGACTTCGAACGTGCGCAAATCGACTCTGGCGACGCGGTCGTTGGCTTTGTCATTGATCCAGAGCCAATGGCCGTCGTAGCGGCCGCCCGTCTGGCTCAGGACGGGATGATGGGTATCGCCCCAAAGCGGGCCGGAAGCGACCAGCCGTTTGTAGGATTCCGAGTCCGGGTTGTTCGCATAACCAAGCCCGGCCCGCGGTTCGAAAATCGGGATCTCCTTGATCAATCGACAGGAGGGAATGCCATAGACAAACACGCCGCCGCTTTGACCGCCGCTGAGCAGCGCATAGTAGTCATCCAGCTTGCCTGGCGGGACGTAGACCTGCTGGGCGGCGGAAGCGGATTGGGCCGCTGCCCTTTGCTGCCGGGCGGTCGTATCGGAATTGCAACCGGTCAGGACGATCAGCGCGACCGCCACGAAAGCACGACTGAGAATGAATTTGATTTTCATTTGGTAAAATGGACGGTGGTTTAGTCACGGGAGGCAGCCTGGGTCGTCGCTGGATCTTCCACGATGAGTGTTCCATTCATCAACGGGTGCAGCTTTTCGGTCGAGCACTGGGTCGCGCAGTAGTAAGTAAACCTTCCCACGCGATCCGCGCGGAACTTCACCGTCTTGGGTGCGCCGACCATCACGCCGTTGATGAAAGCGACCTCGTCGTAACTGCTGATGGCAAAACCGTGGCCGACGCCCAGGCCGTTGTCGGTCGGTTCAAAGGTAATCTCAATGATCTGGCCTTTTTTCACGCGAATGACCGCCGGATCGTATTTCCAGGCCCGTTCGGTCAGTTTGAGGCGCACATCCGGTTCACCCAGTTCCTCGCGCACCAGGAAGTTTTGCGAAGCCCGCGCGACTGGAGAGGGCGCGGCGGGCCGGGCGAATGTCTCGACGTAATAGGCAAGCTTCCACGCGTCCGCTTCCGTGACCGTGCCGCTGAAACCCACCATCGGCGTGCCGTTGAAACCGGTCAGGATGCTCCGCACGATTTCCTTGGTCGCGTAACCGGACTTGAATACGCCCGGCTTCCCGAAGTCGCGCGGAATGATTTTGCACTGGCTGTCATCGAGGAGGGTGGCGGCCGAAGGACCGTCGCCACGGCCTGACTCGCCGTGGCAACTGATGCAGGCGAGCTTGGTAAAGAGCGCCTTGCCTTCGGCGAGGTTGGGTTCCCCGCGCGGCGGCGGCGAGGCGAAATCAACCACCGTCCGGCGATCCTCATTGGTATCGGCAAAGCGCGGTGAAAACGACTTGATATATTCAACCACCGCCCAGCGGTCATCGTCGTTGAGCATCACTCTCCACGGCGGCATGGGCGTGCCCGGCATGCCCAACGAGACGGCCCGGAACAAATCGACATCGGTCGGAAGGTTGTTGGGCGCCGTCGAGCGCAACCGGTAATTGGCCTGGACGAAATTGCGGGGTCGCGGCAGCAGGAACGCGGCGGCGTCGCCCCGGCCATCCCCATTCTGGCCGTGGCAGGCGAGGCAGTTTTGCGCGTAAACCGCCTTGCCTTGCGCGATGAACTCTGGCGACACCTTCGGCTTGGGCGGAACCGGCAGATCGGAGAAGGTTAGGTGGCTGAGCGAGTGGTTGGGAACCGGCGTGGCCTGCGACGCCGGTCGGATCTGGCGTGGCTCGCTCGTGGACGGCTTGCACCCCGCGGCCAGGAGCGACAACCCGGCGATAAGCCAAATGCATCGAGTATTTATTGTCTTCACAACAGGAAAAAATAGGCCGCGCCGCGCCGAAGTTCTTTGAGGCAAGTCAAGCACCTGCCCATTCGATGCGGCGTCCCGGAGCAGGCACACGCGGCTGTTGGTCAGGCTCGCGGCGTCGATCGTTTGGTTTAAGATGTAAGCCATAAACGCGAAGAAGATCGGCTCGTCGAGCCAAACTGGATACACGGATCTTGCCAATCGTTTCGCAAAAATTGCCGGCGTCGTCGGACCAGGACGCGCCCGGCGTCGTCGGACCAAGACAAGTGGTTGGCGGGAGTAGGCTTGGAAAATATTCTCCCTTTGCCAGGTGCCTATGGCCCGGTTTTTGGCCACGGAAGTTGGCTTGCAGTTGAGGGCCACTCGTGGATTACTTCCGGACGCTTATGAAGGTCCCCGGGCATCGGCGGGAACGGCCGGACGGACACGGCGTGGCGCTCGGCGCGCTGTTCGTTCTGTTGGGCCTCGCGGTGGATGACTTCGGAGCAGATTGGCCGCAATATCGGGGCCCGACGCACGACGGGATCTCGACGGACCGCATTAATCGGCAATGGAGTGGGTCCGTCACCAACCCGGTGTGGCTGAGGCCCGTCACCAATTGCCTCGGCAGTTTCGCGGTGAGCGGCGGCCGGGCCTTCACGCAAACCCGCCGGGCCATCGGCGGAATCTCCAAGGAAATCTGCGTGGCGCTGGACGTCAGCAGCGGCGCCGAGTTGTGGATGGCCCCGGTGGACGATGCCTCGTATCCGGACGGGGGTGTCGGGTTCGACGACGGCCCGCGCTCGACCCCGAGCGTGGACGGCGGGTCGGTCTTCGTGTTGTCCTCCTACCTGAAGCTCTCCCGGCTCAACGCAACGAACGGCGCGTTGATCTGGCAACGGGACTTGCGAACCCTTTACGGGGGCCAGGTCATTGGCTGGCAGAACGCCGCCTCGCCCCTGCTCGAGGGCGGGCGGATCTTCGTCAATGCCAACTGTGGCTCCGCCACGCTGATGGCGTTGCGCACCGAGGACGGAACTCCCGCCTGGCGATCGCAGAACGAGGCGATGACGCACTCGACGCCCGTCCTGGCGACGATCCACGGGGTTAGCCAGGTCATCTTTGCCACCCAAAGCGGCCTGGTGTCGCTGGAGCCATCCTCGGGCAATCTGCTTTGGAGATTCAGCTACCCGTTCATCTATGGCACGTCGATCGGTGTCTCCCCGGTGGTTTACGACGACATGATCTTTATTTGTGGCGCTCATGCCTACGGCATGGGGTCGGTGGTGGTGCAAGCCAACTACGCCGAGAACGCCTGGACGACGACGCGACTGTGGTGGACCAACAATCCCAGCGCGCACTGGATGACGCCGGTCGCCTACCAGGGCTACCTTTATGGACAGTTCGGCATTCAGCAATTCGACAGCGTCACCGCGCAACTCAAGTGCATCGACATGCGGACGGGCGCGGTCAAGTGGTCGAGCAACGGCTTTGGTCGAGGCGGAACCCTCCTGGTGGACGGGCATCTCCTGGTGCTGAGTGAAACCGGCCAGCTCGTGTTGGCAGAACCGAATGCCGTGGCCTACACCGAAGTGGGACGTTTCCCGGCCATTCCAAACTACAACCAGATCACCAACAAATGCTGGAATAGCCCCGCGGTCTGCGATGGCCGGGTATATGTCCGCAGCACCGCCTGCGCGGCTTGTTTTGATTTATCGATGCCGCCGATCAAACTGGATCCGCCACAATTCCTCACGGCTGACCAGCTCCAGCTCACGATCCGCACCGTCAACGGCGCGCCGCTGGACTCCAACCGGCTGGCCGGATTGGAGGTCCGCGTTGCCACCAACCTGGGGCCAAGTCTGGGCCAATGGACCCCATTGACCAACAACCTGGTGCTGACCGGCGGGGTCGCGCGCGTCGACGACGTGCCGTCGCCGACGCAACCACAACGGTTTTACCTCGTGACCGAACCACAGTAGGAGGCGGACATGAAGAGGGACTCGATCAGCACGAAGCGGGACGAGCGAGCGCGGCGAGCATTCACTTTGATCGAACTCCTGGTGGTCATCGCGATCATCGCGATCCTGGCGGCGCTGGTCATCCCGGCCCTGGCCGGGGCCAAGGAGCGGGCTCGTCGCGCCAGTTGCAAGAGCAGCATGCGTCAGTTCGCCCTGGCGGTACACATGTACGGCGATGAAAACGACCAGCAATTGCCCCCCGGCGCTTCCAACAAGGGAGCCAATGATGACCACCTGCCCGTGCTCAGCACCGTGACCAGCAATGCCATCGTCCAATACGGCGGCAGCGAGCGCATGGCCAACTGTCCCAGCTTTGCCGATTACTTCATCAACAAGCAAGCTGTGCGCCCGTTCGAAGAGCAGGAGTACGGATTTGTCGTCGGCTATAATTACCACGGAGGCCACGCCAACACCCCATGGCCGCCCGTCTCCGGGGGCGATACCTGGATTTCGCCCCAACGGTTGACCGATGATCCCAGCCTGGTCCTGGTCTCCGACATGAACGACTGGTCGCCCGGCTATGGCCAGACTTTCGCTCCCCACGGCATGAATGGGGCCATCCTGATGGGAGGAGATTATTCGAACGCCGGCGCCGGTGGCGCCAGTTCAGCCGCCATCGGGGCGGTGGGCGGCAATGTTGGCCTCCTCGACGGCTCGATCTCGTGGCGAAGGGTCAACCAAATGCGGATCTACCGCGGTTCCCAGATGTGGGGAGAGAACGGTTGTTGGGCCATGTGGTAAGTCGCGGTAGCTTTCTCAGTCCCCAGAAGGCAGAAACATGCCTGCTAGCCAAATCACTCATGTCTTTGAAGTCCATCGTAACGCCGCGTGCGGGCCATTAGTCCCGAAGCAATTTTCGGATCGCGCCCATCAGGACGCCTTCGACTTCCGGGGCCACGTTGGAGGATCGGGGCTCGGTTTCGTAGCCACCCTGTTCGTAGGCGACGGCGGTGCCGATATACCACGGCGCGTAGTCGCCGTAAGCCGCCATGGCGACAAACCGGTCGGGTCGTTGCGCCTTGGCGGCCAGTTGATACTCCACAAACAATTCGCCCGGCAGGTGCAAGAGGCGGGCGCGGCCCAACTGCAAACAGGCAACGTCGAGCCGGTGACCCGCCTGGCAACGGCGAAGCCAGGCTAACCGCGAAGCGTCGCCCTGCGTGGCGAGTCTCGGATCGCGGTCTTTGAGTTCTGCTTCCAGCGTTTCGACGGAAAGATGTTTCGACGGGGGCAGCGCGACGGACTCGACGGTCCAATGCACGTCGCCGGGCGTGAGCGGTTCGCGCTGTGTCTTCTCCCAGGCGCGGCGCATGCCGTCGGCCAATCGCTCGGCGAGGGCCAGCCGGTTGGTCGGCGAGCCGTCGTTGTATTTGCCGGCGCCGATGTTTCCCCCGGCCCCGTTGAAATGCACATGCAGGGCCGACGGCACCGCCAGTTGACGCAGGAACCGCGCGATGCCGGGAAAATCGGGATTCGGGATACCGGTCCGGTAGTAGCTTTGCGGATGCGTCGCGTAATAACTCAGCACGGCCACCGGATTGTCGCCATTCCAGAAGCTGACGAGCGAGACCATTGGATCGATCGTGCCCTCGGGCGCGGCGCGCAGGTCCGCATCGGTGCAGGCGGTGTAGCGAACGCCGCGGACTTTGCCGTCCGGACCGGGCACTCGGCGATTGGACGCGACCTTCTCGACGCGCGCTTCGCCCAGGCCAAGATGGGTGACGGCTTGAGCGCGCGGCAGCGCTTCGCGCACGGCCTCCGCCAGGCTGGCGATCGCCTGTCGCTGAAAGCTGCCTTCATACTGGCGCGCGTCCATGCCGGCCTCCTTCAGGATGCGCTCGGCCAAAAAATCGCAATCGGGCGCGTCGTGCTGATGCAGCGTGTGCACCGAGACCCGATCCGGCGATGTGCCGGCCGCTCGAGCGAGGGCGCTGCGGAATGCGTCGTGTCCTTCGTTGGCAATGCCGATCCAATCCACCGCGCACAACACGATCGGGCCGCCTGCGCCCAGCAACACCACACCCCGAGCGCGCAGATTCAGATCTCCCTTGTTCGTCACCGGATCGTAAGCCAGGTGGCTGCCGATCGGCGGCGTGACGTCGCGATCAAACGTGGCTACGCGCAGACCCGACGTTTTCAGGACGGCGGCGGATTCCGCGGCGAGAGATGGTTCGACCGCCAGCC
>WNGF01007226.1_pt1 | contig 27471 bp, 22 predicted proteins | sample 5400641 | NCBI WGS metagenome assembly WNGF01 (sample SAMN13153371, study PRJNA577476) | soil metagenome | isolation source: 80 cm soil or saprolite under grassland replicate 2 | place: USA:California | collected 2016-06-15 | reverse complement strand
GAAAAGCGGCTGCGCGACACCCTTTCGGGCATCCTCGATCACCGCACGCCGCCACGCGGGACCATCGCGTCCGCCGCGACTTTGGACAAGACGCCTCCTCCCGCGGCACCCGCAGCGGCGGCGCCCCCGCATTCTCCGCAACAGCCGCGCTATTCGACCGATGAAGACATTGACCGGATGATCCACGACACGCTATCGGGCCTGCGGGTGCCGCAGAAACGCCGTCCCGCCTCCGCAGACGCTCCGGCGGGCAAGCCCGCCTTCGCAGACATTGCTTCGGGCAAGCCCGCCGAACCCGCCGACGCGGCCAGGCGGCCGGAACCGCTGGCGGGGCCGGCGGCCCTGGTCACGGCGCCGTCGCCCGTGAGCGGGCCCGATCCGGACCGCTTCGGTCAATACCAGATCATCGAGAAGATCGCTTCGGGCGGCATGGCGGACGTCTACAAAGCCCGCCGCAGCGGTGTCGAGGGTTTCCAGAAGATCCTCGCCATCAAGAAGATCCTGCCCCACCTGGCCGACAACGAAGAGTTCATCACGATGTTCGCCGACGAAGCGAAGCTTGCCGCGCACCTTTCGCACCCCAACATCGTGCACATTCACGACCTGGGCAAGATCGATGCGGGCGGCTACTTCATCGCGATGGAGCTGGTCGACGGCCGCGACTTGCGGGCTATCCTCCAGACCGCGCGCGAAGTCTCGACACCGATGCCTGTTCCGCTCGCGATCTATGTGGCCTCGAAAGTGGCCTCGGCGCTCGACTACGCCCACCGCCGCCGTGACGCCAATAGCCAGGAGCTCTCGATCGTGCACCGGGATGTTTCGCCGCAGAACATCCTCATCTCCTACGAGGGCGACATCAAGCTCTGCGACTTTGGGATCGCCAAGGCCGTCTCGAAGGCATCCACAACGCAGTCGGGAGCGCTCAAGGGCAAGGTGCAGTACATGTCGCCCGAGCAGGCGTGGGGCCGGCCGATCGATCGCAGGAGCGATATCTTCTCGCTCGGCAGCGTGCTCTTCGAGATTCTGACCGGGGAGAAGCTGTTCCGCGGCGATTCGGACCTGAACCTTCTCGAGAAGGTGAGAGCCGCCGACGTGCCGGCCGCGTCATCTCTCAACCCCGAGGTGCCGAAGAGCCTCGACACGATTCTCGCCAAGACGCTCGCGCGCGAGCCCGACGACCGGTATGCGAATGCCTCCGAGCTGCTGCGCGATCTCGAATCCGTCCTCTACTCGTACACCCCCGCACCCGGCAGCGCCGACCTTGCGATCTTCCTGCATCGGTTGCAGGCGGAGGAAGCCGCCGCAGCGGAGGCGAGGGCGCGCGACGCCACGCCCGTGGCGACCGCGGAGCCGCCGAAGAAGCGTCGCTCCAAGGGCACGCCCATCGCTCGCCGACCGACGGGCTCCGCTCCGAAGTTCGTGGAGGACCTCGCGGCGTCCTCGGCCGAAGCTTCGGAGACGCCGCCGGGCCGCCTGGCAGCATCCCCGACTGAAACGATCAAGCCTTTTCCGCCGCCCAGCGGCGTGTACGGCGTGCCGCCCGCCGCGCGGATGCAGGCGGAGAAGAAGAGCCGGACGGCGCTTTTTGCGGCGATCGGTGTGGCCGTGGCCGCGCTCGCCGTCGGCGCCTGGTGGATCACCTCACGGCCGGCGGCGCCCTCGAAGGCAGCGATTTCTGCCGCCGCCACGCCGCTTCCAGTTCTGACGCCCGGCGCGGGCGCCCCGATGGTCGTCCCGGCGGGCCTGGCCGTGCCGACGCCGGCCGTGACGTCCGTTCCCGCCGGATACGATCCGAAAGCCGTCGAGGCTGAGGTGCAAAGACAGCTCGCCGCGAAGAAGAAGGAGCTGCAAAAGACCCTCGAGCCGTCGGCTCCGGGGGGCAAGGCGGCACGCGAATCAGTGGCGGCACCCGCCGTTCACGGCAAAGAGGAGCCGACGCCCGCCGCCGAGGCACCGGCGACCAAGAGTGATCCGGAGCCGGCTGCCGAGCCGACTGCCGTGGCGACGCGCGCCCCGCTGCCGACGGAAGCGCCTGCGCGCCCCGCCCCGGTGAAAGACAGCGAGGTTTCGCGCGGCGACCTCGTCGGCCCGGGGCCCGGCGTGGTCGAACCGGCGCTGATCGCGCCCCCGCGCGTGAGCTACCCGCCGCTCGCACGGCGGCAGCGTGTTTCGGGTAGAGTCATCGTCCTGGTTCTCGTGGACGAGAACGGGAACGTCTCGGACGCGCGCCTGCAGCAAGGAGTGTTGTCGAAGCTGGGCGTGAACGAGGCGGTGCTGGAAGCCGTGCGAAAATCCAGGTTCCGGTCCGCCACGAAGAGCGGCGTCCCGGTGAAAATGTGGCGCACCGTCGTCGTCGATGTGCAGCCTTAGGAGGCGAGGAGCAGGAGGTCAGGAGCCGATGAGTCTCACGCCGGAGCAAAAGCAGTTCTACCAGAACACGCTCGCCGTCACGAAGAAGGAGATCAGCGACCTCGAAGACCTCATCCAGCAGGAGCTGGCCAAGGTCAAGGACCGGCTCAACGAGCTCCAGAACGCCCAGAAGGCCGCGCGCCAGATGTACGACGCGGCGTGCCTGCGCCTCGGGATCCCCAACGATCTGGAAGAAGCCGACTCGCAGCGGGGCTGAGCGCGCCGGTCTCGTCTGTCTCGCCGCTTCGGCCCTGTTGGCTGCCGGTTGTCGAAGGCCACTTCCGCCCGCCGAGAACCGGGCCGATGCGCCCCGGCGCGTCGTGGCGCTCGCGCCGAACCTGACGGAGATCGTCTTCGCCGTGGGCGCCGGCTCGAGTCTCGTCGGCGTCTCGGAGTACTCCGACTATCCCGAGGCGGCGCGGTCGATTCCGCGGGTCGGCGGACTGGACGTGAGCGCCGAGCGCGTCGCCTCGATGCAACCCGATCTCGTTCTCGCGAGCCAGGACGGCAACGCGCGCGGCCCCGTCCTGGCACTCGAGGCGGCGGGCATCCCCGTGCTTGCCGTCTCCGGCGGCTCGCTCGACGCCGTTCTCGACAGCATTCGCCGCATCGCCGCCCGCCTCGGCCGCGCCGGCGAGGGCGAGCGCCTGGCCGCCTCGCTGGCCAGCCGCCGCCAGGCCGTCCGGGCGCGCGCCGCAGGCCGCCCCCATCCCAGAGCGCTCCTGCTCGTGTGGCCGGATCCGCCCCAGGCCGCCGGGAGGGGCACGTTTCTCGACGATGTGCTGGCCGAGTCGGGCGCCGAAAACGTGCTTAAGGGCAGCGCCGGCTGGCCCCTCGTTTCGGCCGAGTTCCTCGCCACCGCTTCTGTGGATGTGCTCGTCATCCCCGATTCACCGCAGACCCGCGACGCCTACGCTCGCGCCTTTGCGTCCGGGCCCCTCTCGCGTGGCGCGATCACGAAGGCCCATGTCGTGCGGCTGTCCGAGTCTTCCCTGACGCGTCCCGGCCCCCGCGTCTTCGAGGTGCTCGAGCAGCTCGAGGCCTCGCTTGCCAAAGATCAGAGACGGAAAGAAGAACGAGGGCCACGGGACCGCTGATGCAAGGTCTGGCCCCGGTCCGCCTTCCGCCGTTCGCCTCCCGCCTTTCGGTTCTGATCGCGTGCGGGGGCCTGCTTCTCCTCGCGTGTGTGCTCGGCCTTTCGGTGGGCGGCGTGAAGCTCGACTGGTCGGCGCTCTCCCATCCCGGCCCCGCCGGGGACGTCGCCCGCGTGATCGCCCAACTCCGGGCGCCCCGAGTGGCCCTCGCGGCCCTCGTGGGCGCTTGCCTCGCTTTGGCGGGCGCGGCCCTCCAGGCTCTGCTGAAGAACCCGCTCGCCGATCCCTTCCTGCTGGGGACCTCCGGCGGCGCCGCCACGGGCGCCGCGCTTGCATCGCTCTTCGGCGTCTCGCCGTTTCTCTCGCCCGGTGCAGCCTTCGCCGGCGCCGCCGCCTCGGCGGTGGGCGTGGCCGCGCTCGCGCGCCGCGGCGGGAGACTCGACTTGAATCGCTTGCTGCTCGCCGGGCTGATCGCCAACGCTTTTTTCTCAGCGATGCTGTTGCTGATCTTCTCGGCCGCTTCGAGTGAGACGGCGCGATCGATGCTCTTCTGGATGATGGGAAGCCTCGCCGACGCCACTCCCGCGCGCATTGCAGTTCTGGCTCCGTACGCGGCCGCGGGGGCCGCCGTGCTCCTTGCCTTCGCGTCGCGCCTGAACCTCTTTGCGGTCGGTGAGGAGAACGCCGCCGCGCTCGGCGTCGACACCGAGGCGGCTAAGCGCGTCGTCTTCCTGGCTGCAGCGCTCTTGACCGGGGCTGCCGTGGCATTCGCCGGCGTGATCGGTTTCGTGGGTCTGCTGGTGCCTCACGGCGTTCGCGCGGTGGCGGGCAACGAGCAGCGCACTCTGCTGCCGGCCTCGGCTCTCTCGGGCGCGGCTCTGCTCGTCGTGGCCGACGCCGCCTCGAGAGCCGTCCTCGCGCCGGGCGAGCTGCCGATCGGGGCCGTCACGGCGGCTGTGGGGGCTCCGGTCTTCGTCTGGCTGCTTCTGCGCCAACCATGACCTCCCCAGCCATCCAGGCGCGCGGCCTCTCGGCCGCCTACGGTTCGACGCGGGCCTTGAACGGTCTCGACTCGACCGTCGCAGCCGGGGAGATCCTCGTGCTGCTCGGCGAGAATGGATCGGGCAAGTCCACCTTCTTGAAGCTCGTCGCGCGGATCCTCGAGCCCTCAGGCGGAGAGCTGCTGTTGGATGGCCGTTCCCTCTCCGGTCTGCCACGGCGCGAGACGGCGCGTCGCATCGCCTATGTGCCGCAGAGCGTGGATCTGGTGTTCCCGATCCGTTGCCTGGATCTCGTCCTGCAGGGTCGCGCCCCGTACGGCCGCAGCTTCGCCGCCGACTCCGCCGCCGACCGCGAGCGCGCTCAGGCGGCCATGCGCGCGTGCGACGTGGAGATCCTCGCCCAGCGGGACGCCTCGGCGCTCTCGGGGGGAGAGAAGCGTCGGGTCTTCCTCGCGCGCGCTCTCGCGCAGGAGGCCGCCATCTGGCTCCTCGACGAGCCGACGGCAGGACTCGACCCCCGTCACCGGTTGCAGTTCCTGGAGACCCTGCTCAAGATCCACGGCGAGCGAGGCACGACGGTCCTCTTCGTCACGCACGACATCGACCTCGCGGCGGAGCTGGGAGATCGTGTCTTGCTGCTGGCTCGCGGGCGCGCGCTGGCCGAAGGGACGCCCGAGGAGGTGCTGACCCCGGCCCATCTCGCAGACGCCTTTGGCGTGCGATTTGAGGTTCGAGGTTCGAGGTTCAAAGTTCAAAGTGGCCTGCCGACCGGAGCTCCTTTGAACCTTAAACCTTGAACTTTGAACTGTTTACCGCCCGACCCGTTCGCCTGTTAGGATTCCTGCCCTTCGATGTGGTTCCGAAAAGACAAGGCTCCCAAGGAGCCGCGCGAGGCGCGCCAGAGCAAGGTCCCGGAGGGGCTCTGGGTCAAGTGCGACAACTGCCGACAGATCCTCTACAACAAGGAGCTGCTGCGGAACTTCAAGATCTGCCCCAAGTGCGGCTACCACTTCCGCCTCTCCGCGCCCGAGCGGCTCCGCATGCTCTTCGACGACGGGCGGTACACGGAGGTCGATACCGAGTTGCGCTCGACGGATCCACTGAAGTTTCGCGACTCGAAGCGCTACCGTGACCGCCTCAAACAGTACGACGAGACGGTCGGACCGGGGGACGCACTGATCGTGGGCACCGGCATGATGGGGGGAATCCCCGTCGTCATCGGGGCGATGGAGTTCTTCTTTCTGGGCGGCTCGATGGGGTCCGTCGTGGGCGAAAAGGTGACACGCGCGGCCGAGAGGGCGCTCTCGGAGAGAAGGCCACTCCTGGTCGTCTCGGCCTCGGGCGGCGCGCGCATGCAGGAGGGGATCCTCTCGCTCATGCAGATGGGCAAGATCTCGGCGGCGCTGGCACGGCTGGCCGAGCAGCGGATTCCGTACATCTCCGTGATGACCGACCCGACGACCGGGGGTGTCACGGCCTCATACGCCATGCTCGGAGACTTGAACGTGGCCGAGCCGAACGCCTTGATCGGTTTCGCCGGACCGCGGGTCATCGAACAAACGATCCGGCAGACTCTCCCGGAGGGTTTCCAGCGTTCGGAGTTCCTTCTCGAGCACGGCATGCTCGATTTCATTGTGGACCGCTCCGAGATGAAGGCCACTCTGGTGCGTTGTCTCGAGCTGCTCTGGCATTAGGACAGGGGCCCTAGACCGGCTGGCGGGCCTTGCCCCGCGCGGCATGAAGCTCGGCCTCGAGGCCATGGACGCCGTGTGCTCGCGCCTGGCCCGGCCCGAGCGCCGGTTTGCGAGCGTTCTCGTGGCCGGCACCAACGGCAAAGGCTCGACGGCGGCCACGCTCGCGGCGATCGCGACGTGCGCCGGGCTGAAGACCGGCCTCTATACGTCGCCTCACCTGATCGACGTCACCGAGCGGATCCGCATCGGCTGGCGGGACGTCGAGCGCGACCAGCTCGAGGGAGCCGTGGCCGCGGTCTTTGCCGCTGCGGACGAAAAGCCCGCGATGCCGCTGACGTATTTCGAGGCCCTCACGGCGGCGGCGTTCGTCATCTTCGCGGACTGGAAGATCGATCTCGCGGTGTTGGAAGTGGGCCTTGGCGGGCGGCTGGACGCCACCAACGTCGCCAACCCGGTGCTCTCCATCGTGACGTCCGTCGGTTTCGACCACATGGCCGATCTCGGCCCAACGCTCGCGTCGATCGCGCGGGAGAAGGCCGGTGTGTTTCGCTGGAGGAAGCCGGCCCTCGTGCGAGCCCGGGCGCCGGAGGCTGTGACCGCTCTGGGAGAGGCCTCCGACGCGACGGGCGCGTTCTGGCACGACGCCGAGCGGGAGGTCACGATCTCGCGCGTCGTGACCGGGGTCGAGGGGACTCGGTTCGGCCTCGTCACACCCAAGCGCATGTACGGGCTCCAGACGCCGCTGCCGGGGGCGCACCAGGCGTACAACGCGGCGCTCGCCGTGAGGGCCGCCGAGCTGCTGGAGCGCGAGTTCCCCCGCCTGACGGCCGTCGCCTGCACGACCGGCGTGCGCTCGGTCTTCTGGCCCGGCCGTCTCGAGCGCTTTGCCGTGGGCGGGCGTGCGCTCCTGCTGGATGGCTGCCACAACACCGAGGGCGCAGCGGCGTTGGCCGGGTTCCTCGAGGACGCAGGGCTTTCGGGTCGCGTGGAGCTCGTTTTCGGCGCGATGGCGGACAAGGACGTCGAGGGAATCGCGGCGGAGCTCTTCGCGCGCGTGCGGAGCGTGCGGCTCGTTCCGGCGGGTACGGAGCGCGCGGCCTCGCCGGAAGACCTCATGCGCCGTGTCGGCTCGATTTCGCCCGGCGCGGCGGCCTGCGGCAGTTTCGCCGAAGCGATCGAGGAGCTTCTCGCCGCGGGAGGCTCCGAACCTATAATCGTCGCCGGTTCGCTCTATCTCGTCGGCGAGGCGCGGCGGCTGCTCGTTTCCGGAAAGTTCGAGGAATGACCACGACCACCACCCGGCCCACGCGGGAGCATGTCGAGCGGCTCGAGGAAGAACGCCTCGCGGTTTGCGCCGCGCGCAGCAGCCGCGCAAAACGGCCTCTGGGACCGATCGAGACCGCACCGGGCGACACGCGGACCAACTTCGTTCACGACCGCGACCGGATCATCCATTCGCGCGCCTTCCGCCGGTTGAAGCACAAGACCCAGGTTTTCATCCCCTACGAGGGCGATCATTTCCGCACCCGCCTCACGCACTCGATCGAGGTCTCGCAGCTCGCGCGCAGCGCTTCCCGTGCCCTCGGCTTGAACGAAGACCTCTCGGAGGCAATCGCGCTCGGGCACGATCTCGGGCACACACCCTTCGGGCACTCTGGCGAGAAGGTCCTCGACCAGCTCCTGCGCGAGAGCCATCCTGAAGCGGGAGGGTTCAAGCACAACTATCAGTCCGTCCGCGTCGTGGACCGCCTCGAGAGACGCTACGACGAGCCCGGTTTGAACCTCACGCACGACGTGCGAGAGGGAATCCTGAAGCACACAGCCTGGAAGGAGTCTTTCCCGTTCCCCCTCGAGGACAGAGACGGCTTGCGCTTCGGGTCGGGCGGCTCGCTCGAAGCGCAGCTCGTCAACTGGTGCGACGAGATCGCGCAGCAGACACACGACCTGGAGGACGGGCTCCCGCTGGCCTCCGAGGCGGCCGTCGAGGAGCTCGCCATCGCGAAGACGGCCCGCGCCACGCGCGGGTTCGGGCGCGACCGGGACAGGCGGCGCGCCTCGCTCATCCGCGGGATGATCGGCATTCTCACGACGGACCTCATCGAGACGTCGCGGACGCGGATCGATCGGTTCCTCGAACAGAACGGGATCACGACCGCCGAGGCCTTCGACGCGCGGCGCGACCGGCTGCCGGAGGGCCTCGTGGGCTTTTCCGAGGAGGGCGCGCGGCTCTATCGTGAGCTGAAGAGCTTCGTCTATCGCCACATCATCCACTCCTTCACCGTCTCGCGGCACGACGGCCACGCGCGGCGCGTCATCGCGGAGCTCTACACCGCCTATGCCGAGAATCCGCGGCTTCTGCCCGATTCGGTCTTGTCGGTGCTCGAAAAAGAACTGTCCGTGCGCAACCTCCGAGAGGTGGCGCTCTCGGCCGTCGAGCGCGAGGTCGCCGAGCGCTACCGGCCGCGCCCGGAGTTCCATCGCGCCCTTGCCGACCACGTCGCGGGGATGACCGACAGCTACGCCGACGCCGAATACCGCGAGCTGGTAGGAGGATGAGTTCAAGATTCAAATTTCGAGGTTCAAAGTTAAAGGTTCAAAGTTAAAGGTAGCGCCTGATTCCCGTGCTACTTTTGAACCTGGAACTTTGAACCTTGAACTCGACAGTGAGGCTTCGATGAGCAAAGCGACAGCGGTTCCTTCCTACCTGGCGTTCCTCGACAGAGATCTCGCCGCCGTGGATCCCGACGTGGCTCAGTGGATCGAGGGCGAGGTGCGACGGCAAAACGAGGGGCTCGAGCTGATCGCCTCGGAGAACTGGGTCTCGCGCGCCGTGCGCGAGGCGCAGGGCTCGGTTCTGACGAACAAGTACGCCGAGGGTTACCCCGGAAGGCGCTATTACGGCGGCTGCGAGTTCATCGACAAGATCGAGTCGGTTGCGATCGAGCGCGCGAAGACGCTCTTTTCGGCCGAGCACGCCAACGTCCAGCCCCATTGCGGGTCACAGGCCAACATGGCCGTGTACCTGACCTGCTTGAAGCCGGGCGACACGATCCTCGGCATGAACCTCTCGCACGGCGGCCACTTGACGCATGGCCACCCGCTCTCCTTCTCGGGCAGGGAGTACAAAGTCGTGGCCTACGGCGTTCGCGCCGAGGACGAGCGCATCGACTATGAGGCTCTGGCCGCGCTCGCCCGCGAGCACAAGCCGAAGATGATCGTCGCGGGCGCGTCGGCCTACGCTCGGGAGATCGACTTTTCGAAGTTCGGCGAGGTGGCGACCGAGGTCGGCGCGGACCTGATGTGCGACATCGCGCACGTCGCCGGTCTCGTCATCGCGGGCCTGCACATGTCGCCGATACCCCACTCACCCTTCGTCACGACGACCACGCACAAGACCCTGCGCGGGCCGCGCGGAGGTCTCATCCTCTGCCGTGCCGACCGGGCCAAGGATCTGGACCGCAACGTCTTCCCCGGCGTGCAGGGTGGCCCGCTCGAACACGTCATCGCGGCCAAAGCCGTTGCCCTCGCCGAGGCGGGCACGCCCGAGTTCCTTTCCTACCAGAAGCGCATCGTCGAGAACGCGCGAGCGCTCGCGTCCGCACTGATGCGGCGCGGCTTCCGCCTCGTTTCGGGTGGTACGGACACCCACGTCATGATGGTGGACGTGGGCGCCAGGGGCATCACGGGCAAAGAAGCGGAAAAGGCGCTCGAGAACGTGGCCATCACGGTGAACAAGAACGCCATCCCGTTCGACACACGCCCACCGATGGTCGCCTCGGGTATTCGGATCGGGACACCGGCCGTGACGACACGCGGCATGGGCACCGCGGAGATGGAAGTCATTGGCGACGCCATCGCCCGCACACTCGAAGCCCGCGAGGACACGGCCGTTCAGGAGTCAGTGCGCCGCACGGTCTCGGAGCTGTGCGCGGGCTTCCCGCTCGTTTGAAGTCTCGCCGCGCGGCCGCCCTCGCCGCCGCCGCCACGGTTGCGATCCTGCTGCTCGCGCAGGTCTCGCCGCGCGAGCTCTCCCGGCGCCTGGTTTCTCTCGATCATTTCGCACGACAGGAGCCGGCCGTGCGCCGCCTGGGCGGCAGCGCGGCGGCCTTCAACCGGAGCTTCTTCATCTTCCTCGAATCCGCCCGCCGGCGCTTGCCGCCCGACGCCGCCGGCGTGGCCATCCTCGGCGTGCCGCCGACTGACCCGACACTCTACCTGGCGAGCTATCACCTGGCCCCGCTGCCGGTCCTCGTCGCTCCCGAGGCCATCCCGCCCCGCTGGGTCCTGGCCGTGTACGGCCCCGTGCGGCCGCCGGGATGGCGCCTTCTTGCGGAGATTCAGGGCGGCGCTCTGCTCGTGCCCGGGCCGTGACGGGCTTTCTTCTCTCGCTCGCCGCCGTGGCTGGCGTGCTCGCGCTGGCAACCGCGGCCGGCTTCGCAGCCAGTCCAGCGCTCTTCTCTCGCTCGCAAGGCCGCCTCGCCGAGCGGATCGGGTGGAGCTTCGGCATCGGCTGCGCGCTCATCGCGGGCGCCGTGCCGATCGCCTTCATCACCGGTTTGCCGCCGGGTTGGATTCCGCTCGTGATCCTCGCCGCGCTTGCCGTCGTCGGCGGCCGATTCCTCCCTCTCCCTCCTCCTTCGCGCTTCGCGCTTCGGAGGACGAGTCCGGGAGAGGGAGGGGGCTTGCCCGCTGAAGCCTTGGCGAAGGCGGGTGAGGGGGAGGCTCGAGCCACGGCGCCCGTGTCCTGGCCAACCTGGGTCCTCGTCGCTCTTCTTCTCTCGGGCGTCGCGCTTTACGCCCTTCGCGCCCTGACCGAACCCATGTGGTCGAATGACTTCCTGGCCATCTGGGGATTCAAGGGCAAGACCATCTTCTTCTCGCGCGGCCTCCCGTCGCGCCTCTACGACTGGAAACCCCTCGCTTTTTCGCACCCCGAGTACCCGCTGGGCCTGCCATTTCTCTACGCCGGAGTCTCCTTCCTAACGGGCCGGTGGGACGACCATGCGATGGCACTCCTGTTTCCGTTCTTTCAGGTCGCGACGCTTTGTGTGCTGTTTGGCTGGCTGCGCCGGCGCGGCGCTTCTCGGGAAACCGCGCTCTGTGCGGCAGCACTCGTCGCTCTCTTCGAGCCCCTCTACTCGGCCTTCCTGACGGGCATGGCCGAGGTGCCGCTCGCGTTCGGCCTGCTGCTCTTTGGCACGGCCCTCGTGGATGCGACCGACCCGCCTTCGCCCGATGGGCTTCGACGGGCAAGCTCTGGTGCCCTCCGCTGCCTCGCCTTTGCGGCGGCCTTTCTCGCTGCGACGAAAAACGAGGGGCTCTACCTGGCCGCCGCGGGCTTTGCGATCGTGTTTCTGTCGGGTGGGTCCCGGCGCCTCCGGACGGCGCTCGCCGCCCTGGTTCCGGCCCTCGCCGTGTACGGCCTGCACATCGCGTGGCGCGGCCGCGCTGCGCTCTCCGACTTCGATTTCGCGCTCTTCTCGGCGGCCCGCCTGGCCGAAGCGCTCGGTTCTGCCGCGCGCGTCCCGAGCCTGGCCGGATGGCTCGGTTTTGCGGCCCTCGGCGCGCTCATCGCCTTCGGCTCACACTCGCCATCCGGGAATCGCCTGCTGTTGCTCGCGGCCTGCGGCCTGGCCGCCTACCTCATCCTGCCCGCCTTCGCCGTGCGCGGCCCCACCTGGCTCGTCCAGGCGACACTCCTCAGGACCGCATCGGCTCTGGCGCCCTTGGTGGCTGCCGCGGTCGCGGTGCGACTGGGCGATCGAAGCGCGACCGCAACGTGATCGCGGCGTGAACGCCTGATATCAAAATTCGAACGAACGAACGTGTGAGACGGTTCCGAGAGCTTCCTTCATCTGTTCGCGGCGATAACTTCACCCGATCCCGTTGCGATCCCGCTGCGATCCCGCTGCGTTCTTCCTGTGCATCCACCTGATCCGCAGGACGTCCCAGAGAGTCCTCGGCGTGTCGCGCCAGACGGAGACCTTGGACTCGGGAGAGTTGAACCAGAGGACGGGCACTTCGGCGATCGCGTAACCGCGCCGGCGCGCGAGGAAAAGAACTTCGACGTCGTAGGCGAATCGGTCGATGCGCGCTTCCCCGAACAGCTCCCGGGCGACATCGCCGCGGAAGAGCTTGAAGCCGCACTGCGTGTCCCGGATGCCGGGGATAGCGAAGAGCTGAATGATCTTGTTGCCGGCTTTGCCGAGCAGGACACGGTAGAAGGGTTGGCGCCGCCGCACCAGGCCCTCGTCGATGGCTCTCGAGCCGATCGCGACCGGGTGCGTGGGAAGCCTCTCGGCGAGCTTCGTCCACTCCGACAGGGGTGTCGAGAGGTCGGCGTCGGAGATCAGGATCGCATCGCCGGCCGCGGCGAGCACTCCCGTGCGGATCGCGGCTCCCTTGCCGCGGTTTTTCGAATGGACCAGAACAGTGAGCGGGAGATTGGCTTCCTCGGCAACCTGCCGGGCGGCGTTTCGCGTGCGGTCGGTCGAGCCGTCGTCCACGAGGATGACGTCCCAGTGCCAGCCTCCGGGCCGCCCGGCGCACCAGGACGCGACTTCTCGAAGAGACGCATCGATCCGATTCCGCTCGTTGTAGGCGGGAATGATCAGCGAAGCCTTCATTCTTTATACTCGGAACTTCTGGGCGATGGGATAGCGGCGGCCCTCGCCGAAGGCGCGTGCGGTGATCTTGGGGCCCGGCGCGGCCTGCCGGCGCTTGTACTCGTTGCGGTCGATGCGCCGGGCGATGTCGCGGGCGAGAGCGAGGGGGACTTTGGCGTAGCGCGCCGCGCGCGCGGTGGGCAAAAACAGGTCCACCAGGCCTTCGACGATCGGGTCGAGCACCGCGTACTCGGGCAGCGAGTCCGTGTCCTTCTGGTTCGGTTTGAGCTCCGCTGAAGGCGGCTTGGTGATCGAAGTTTCGGGGATCACGGCGCGATGGCTGTTGATCTCTCTCGCGAGCCGGTAGACGAGAGTCTTGGGAATGTCCGAGATGAGCGCGTAGCCGCCCGCCATGTCGCCGTAGAGCGTGCAGTAGCCGACGGCGAGCTCCGACTTGTTTCCCGTCGAGAGCACGAGGTGTCCAAAGGCATTCGAGAACGCCATCAGGATGGCGCCGCGGATGCGGGCCTGGATGTTTTCTTCGGCGACCTCGGAGCGGGCGCCGAGCGGGCCCGCGAGCGTCGCCCGGTAGGCCTCGAAGATCGCATCGATCGGGATGACCCGGTAGGCGACACCCAGCCGCCGGGCGAGCTCCTCCGCGTCTTCCAGGCTGCCCGCGGCGCCCAGAGCCTCGACGGCGAGAGCCGCCGTGACCGCCGAGTCGATTCCGCCCGAGAGGCCGAGAACCACGCTCGTAAACCCGCATTTGGAGGCGTAGTCCGTCAGCGCGAGGAGCAGGGCGCGGTGCACCTCGGCCACTGCCGGAAGCTCCGGCGGCTTCGGGCCGGTGCCGCCCGGCAGGTCAATCGTCCACAGGTCCTCTTCGAACCCCTTGCCGCGTCCCACGAGCCGGCCACCACCGTCGAACGCCGCGGAGTGGCCGTCGAAAACCAGGCCATCGTTGCCGCCGACGAGGTTGCAGTCCACGAGAGGGACGCCTGTGCGCCGGGCGATGCGGCTCATCATGCGGCGGCGGAGCCGGACTTTGCCCATCGTGTACGGCGAGGCGGAAATGTTGACGTGCAGGTCGAGGCGGAGCGGTCGGATGTCCCCGACGGGGTCGGCCGCGTAGAGGGGGCGCTTCCAGAACGTCTTGTCGTTCCAGATGTCCTCGCAGATCGTGATGCCGACACGCCGGCCGGCGACGGAGAGGACGAGCGGGCGGCGGCCCGGCTCGAAGTAGCGTCCTTCGTCGAAGACGTCGTAGGTGGGCAGCAGGCGCTTGTGGTAAACGCCGATTGTGCGCCCCCGGCGCGCCGCCACAGCGGCGTTGAAGACCGAGCGGCCGCTTGTCGCGCGGTTGCGCAGCGCGGCGCCGTACACCCACACGGCGGAGCCCGCTGCGCGCGCGACCCGGCGAACCGTCCGCTCCGTTTCGTCGAGGAACGATCGGCGCTCGAGCAAGTCGCGCGGCGGGTAGCCGCACACGGCGAGCTCGGGGAAAAGCACGAGGTCAGCGCCGGCGGTTTCGGCGCGTCGGCCGAAGGCGATGATCTTCCCGGCGTTGCTCTCGAAATCGCCGATCGTCGTGTCGATCTGAGCTATCGCGACGGAAAGCGGTTGAGCCCGGCGTGGCATCAGGCCCAAGTTTGGAGTTGTGAGTTTGGAGTTAGCCCCGAACTCATTCTTCCTCCACCAGCGGCCGTCCCGACAGGCGGTCTGCCGGGGTCGGCGCCTCGGAGTCGCTCATCGTCAGCAGCAGCGGCGCGCCGAGCGTCGCGGCGGCGAGCGTTGTTCCGAGCCAGCGGCGCGCCGCCTGCCCGGGAGTCGGGCGGCGGCCTCCCCCGTCCGGACGGATGGAGAGGCCCGCGAGCGCCATGCCGAGGGTCCTGCCGAACAAGAAGAGGGCGGCCACGGTGGCAGCGAAGGAGAGCGTCACCGCGAAAGCGGCCGCCCAGACGAGCCCGGAGGCCGTCGGCCACCGCTCGCGCAGAGCCGCGGCGGCCACAATCGGCAACGAGACGCCGAGCACCGTGGAAGCGAGGTCGGCGGTGGCCGCCATCGCGCGCGAACCGAGCGAGGCCGCCGGGTGAGTTGCCGTGGCTGGTCGCGCCGCTTCGGTCAGGGGCCCCGCCGATTCGAGCCCCGGATCGAGAGGAAAATCGGCGAGCGGCGGCTGCCGGCCTTCCGGCGGGCCGGGCGCGCTCGTGGGTCTCACGGGCGGTGGGGGATGTGCCGGACGTATATGCGGCCCATCAGGTCGAGGTCCGCCTTCTGGTAGCGCTGAGCGAACTTCTTGTGACGCTGTGCCTCCGTGTCCTTCGGATCGAGCGTGAGCACCTCGTCGAACGACTGCAATGCTTTCGGGAAAAGGCCGTTCTGGAGCTGGGAGACACCCTGATTGTAGTAACAGCGCAGAAGGTAGGAGCGCGCGTCCTGATTGTCACGGTCCTCGTGGATAAGACGCCAGAGTACCGGGATGGCCGTGTCGTACTCGCCTTCGTTGAAGAGCTTGACGGCCGGTGTGAGCTCGGTGACCTTCTCGATGGCCGTGCCCATGCTCTGCGAGAACGTGGGGTCCTCTCTGTACGTCGGCGATGCGAGGTTGAAGTTCTTGAGAGCGTCGATGTAACGCTTTTCCGCAAGCGCCTTCTCGGCGGCCGCTCGCAGCATCGCCGGTTCCGGCGGCGCGCTGCGACCGCCCGCCAAGCCGCCGGCGGCGATCGCGACCGGTGTGCCGACGGCTGGCGCGCCCGCCAGCGGCGCGGCCTGTCCGGCCGAAGGGCCAGCGGCGACCTGCTTGGTGAGTTGATCGATCAGCTTCTTGGCTCTCGGATACTCGGGGTCGGCGGCCGGGATCTTCTTCAAGACCGCGATCGCCTCCTGGACCTTGCCGTCGCGGACGAGCGTGTTCGCGTCGTCGACCTGCGACTTGGAGGTCCCGACCGTCGGCGGCACCGCCTTCGGCCCGGGCTGGCGCATGACGTAAAAGACGCCCCCGCCGGCAAGCAGCAAGAAGAGGAAAGCGGGGAGAAGGATCTTCGGCGGGAACGGGAGGCGGACTGTGCCGGCGCCTTTGGCCGGGGTCGCCGCGGCTGCCGCCGCGACTGCCTGCTCGGCGGCAACGGCGGACGGGTCGACTTTCCCCGCGGCCGGCGCACGCGGCGTTGTCAGCTCTTCCTCGATGCGGTCGAGATAGAACTTCGCCGTCGGCTCGTTCTCGTCCACGGCGAGAACCTGCAGGAACATCTCGCGCGCCACGCTGAGATCCCCCGCCTCGAAGGCTTCGCGGCCCGATTTCAGGCAGTCCGCGATCTTGCGGTTGCCTTCGGCCATGTCCTGGCGGGCGTTCTCGATCCGGATGACGGCATCCGAGTTGTTGATGTCGATCAGGAAAATGCGGGACCAAATCTCGATGGCCTGCTGGCGGTCTCCGCGCTTGGCGGCCTCGTCGCCCTGCTTCAGGAGACTCGCGATCTCGCGCTCGGAGGGGCTCTCCTCGGTCTCGGAGATCGGCTTCAGCTCGGGCCCGGGGCCCGGTGCGGGCTCGGCGGCGTCCTCGAACGAGCCTCCCAGGTCGAACGACGGCGCACCCGCCCTGGGATGCGGCTCCTCGATCTGCGCCGGGCTGGCGAGCTGATCGAGGTCGATGCCTCCCGACGCCTCGCCCCACATGTCCGCCGGGGAGCCTGGCGGCGGGGCCGTGCCCCCCGAAGCCTTGGCGGAGGAGGAAGCCTCGGCGAAGTTGGACACACCCGGCTCGGCAGCGGACGGCATGTCGAGCGACAGCGAGTCGAGCGACAGCGCGTCGAGGTCGTCCGCGGCGGCGTGTGCGGCTGGTGGGCGCGGCGTGCCCTCCGACTTGTCCTCCGAAGCCTTGGCGAAGGAAGGCGGCGCGAGCGGGCCCTTCGAAGGCCCGGAGGGCGGCGTAACCGGCGGTCGGCTCGGCGGTATTTCGTCGAACCGGATGGCCATCGTGGCGTGATCGTCGAACGCGATGTGCGGTTCGCTCGAGTCCATACCGAAGGGCGTTGCAGCGGCGGGGGCTGCAGTGGGGGAGGAAGCCGGCACCGCCGAGACAGGCTTGTCCGCCGCAGGAACGGAGGCGGAGATCTTGGGCTCGAGCAGAGCCACGGCCGGGTGGTCCGGGTCGAGCGCCTTCATGCGTTCGAGCTCGCGCCGCGCCTCCTCCATCCGGTTCGCCTGCAGGGCGGCGACCGTCTTCTGCTTCGCGGCATCGACCTGCGGCTGGGCAGCCTTCTTTCGGCGAGCCTTTTCGAGAATCTCGACGGCGTCCTGGTTGCCGGGCAAGACCTCGAGGACCTGTTGGGCCGCGGTCGCTGCGGCGTCGAAATCGCGGGCGTTGTAGCTCTCGACGGCTCGAACGAGGAGGCGATCCGGCTCGGCCGCGACCACCCGCTCCTGGCGCGTGAGCGTGCCGGCCACCAGAGCCTCAAGCGCGATGACGTCGACGTCCGCGTTGGGATTCTTGGACTTCTCGAGAAGCTTGCGGGCCGGCGCAAAGCGGGGGTCCATCTTCAGGATGAAGTCGCAGCCGATCAGGCAGTCGTCGATTTTGCCCTCTTTGTAGAGGTTCAGCGTGTGCCGGAAGGTGGACAGGATCTTGTCGCGGACCTCGCGCGGCAGCGACGGGTTTCCCGGATAGATGCCCGGGTTCGTTTCGACGCCGCTCATCGGTGACCGCGATTATAAACTGTCGGCCCCATGCGAACGATCATCGAGTGCGTCCCCAACATCTCGGAAGGACGCGATGCCGCCGCGATCGAGGCCATCGCCGCGGCTGTCCGCGCAGCGCCGGGCGCTCGGTTGCTCAACGTCTCCTCGGACGCCTCCCATAACCGCAGCGTCCTGACGCTCGTGGGGGACCGGGGGGGAGTGCGAGCGGCTGTGCTCGCCCTCTTCGACGCGGCCGTCCCGCGCATCGACCTGGCGAAACACCGGGGCGAACACCCTCGGATGGGCGCCGTGGACGTCGTCCCGTTCATCCCGATCCGCGGGGCGACGGTGGAGGACTGCGTGGCCCTGTCCCGTGAAGTCGGCGAGGAGATCGGCGGGCGGGGCATACCGGTCTACCTGTATGAGGCCTCGGCTTCGGCCGAGCACCGGCGCAATCTCGCCGAGGTGCGCAAGGGGGAGTTCGAGGGCTTCGTCGAGAAGATCCGCGACGCAAAGTGGAAACCCGACTTCGGTCCGGCCGAACGGCACCCGACCGCCGGCGTGGTGGCTGTGGGGGCGCGCGCCCCGCTCATCGCCTACAACATCAATCTCGGCACGAAGGATCTTGCCGTGGCCGACCGCATCGCGAAAGCCATCCGGCACCTGGGCGGCGGATTCCGCTATGTCAAGGCCATCGGTGTCGAGCTCGCCGACCGCGGTCAGGTCCAGGTCTCGATCAACATGACGAACTTCAAGAAGACCCCTCTGCACCGCGTCTTCGACTGTGTTCGATCGGAGGCGGAGCGGCACGGCGTCCCCGTCGTGGGGTCGGAGATCGTGGGCCTGGCGCCCGCCGAGGCGCTCGTCATGGCGGCAGACCACTACCTCAGACTGGAGAGCTTTTCTCTCGATCAAGTCCTCGAGCTGCGGTTGCTGGAGGAAGAGTAGGAGATCCGCTCCGGCGGCAAGACAATTTCACCGTGCGCGAAGTCGTTCTTGAGCCGACTTACGAGGCCTGGCGCGCGGCAGCGCGCCGACTGATCGCGGCGCAAGTCCCTCCGGAGGAGACTCTCTGGCGCGAGGCGCGTCCCGAAGCTCCCGGGCTCTTCGACGAGCCACAGATCGCGCTTTCGCCTGCCGAGCCCGAGACAACCGAATTGCGAGTGCCCCGCGCCTTCCTGGCGCTCGCCGAAACCGCGGCTGCCCATAGTGACCCGGACCGATGGCGCCTGCTCTACTCGGTTCTCTGGCGCATCGCGGCGGGAGATCACGATCTCCTCTTCCGCCGCGATGATCCGGACCTGACGCGCCTGCGCAAGCTCGCCGCCGAGGCCGAGGGCGCCCCGTCGCGACCTGCTCCGGGGAGCGCCGCTGCCTTCGTGCCGAAGACTCTCGATCTGGAAGAGTTGCGTCGCGCTTCAGCATCCTGCCGCGGCTGCGACCTCTACAAGGACGCCACGCAGACGGTCTTCGGCCAAGGTTCGCCAACGGCTCGCGCAATGCTCGTGGGCGAAGTGCCGGGCGACCAGGAGGACTTGCAGGGGGCGCCCTTCGTCGGTCCTGCCGGAGAGGTTCTCGACCGAGCGCTCGTGGAAGCGGGTCTGCCTCGACAGGACGTCTACGTCACCAACGTCGTCAAGCACTTCAAGTTCGTCCGGACGCCCAAGCGCCGCATCCACCAGACTCCCAGAGCTCCCGAGATTGCCGCCTGCAGGCCGTGGCTCGAGGCGGAGCTGGCCGCCGTACGGCCGGAGATCCTCGTCTGCCTCGGCGCCACGGCCTCCAAGGCGCTCATCGGGCCGGAGTTTCGCCTGATGAAGGAGCGGGGCCGGTTTCGGGAGAGCGCCTGGGCCTCCAAGCTCCTTGCCACCCTCCATCCGTCGGCGGTGCTGCGGGCCGAAGACGCCTCAGGCCAGGCTCATCTGTATGGTCTGCTGCTTTCCGACCTGCGCCTGGTCGCCGGCGAGCTCGAGCGCCCGCGCTGACGCTCTCGCAGGCTGCTGAAAAATGGATGCGGGCGTGGCGTTCGGCCGCAGGCGTTCGCTACGCGAACGGCGGCCGAGAGGTTCTTGCCGCTCCTCTGCGATGCGCGCCGGCATCGCCGTCGTCGCGGCGCCCGGCATCCGGCCCTACGGCGCTCGCAACGCCGCTCCACACCATTTTTCAGCAACCTGCTAACGAGAGTCCACAATCCAGGTGCGGGGACGCGTCGGTGCGTCTACGGAGCCGTACAAGTCGCGGACTCGAAACGATCGATAGACGGGCGTGAGCAATTTGATGGACGAGACGACGTCCTTTCCCAAGGGATCAACCTGGATCGAAAAGGCCGCTGCATTGAACGCTGCGCTCGGATCGTTAACGAATCCCGCGTCGAAGTGATAGGTGCCATCCATCAGCTTTTGGGCCGAGCCGAGAGCGAAGGAAAAGACGCCCAGGTCCGCGTTCAGCAGCAGGCGGGCCATCCGGCGCTTCTCGTCCAATTGGATAGCCTGTCCACGACTCGTCCCCTGAGCGTCGGTGCGCAGGCGCGTGTTTCCATTGTCGAACAGGGTGATCGTCGAGGGGCTCCCAGGCTCGTAAGCCCCATCATGCTGGTGCGAGAACCAGGGGTACGCTTGGTTCGAATCGTACGTGAAATCGCCGTCCTTCCCGAGCCGCCAGATCACATCTCCATTGCCCGCGCCGTTTTGATAGTCGATCTTGATGAGCCAGTCCTGATGGCGGCTCGAGAAAAGCAGGGCGCCGTCGGGAGTGTCCACGACGGAGTTCCCATGGGTCCAGTCGTTGGCATCGGCGCTCAAGTAATGAGTCGCGCAGCCAATGTTCACCGCGCACGTTTCCCCGAGCACCGCGCGGCGGGAGGTGTCCAGGTGATCGAACGTATCCCAGGACCACACCACCTGGAGATCGGCGTCAAGGACCAGGATCATGTCGCCGATGACGTTGACCGGCCCGGGGCCCTGCACGTCCGTCAGGATTTGCTCGACGTCGGCCAACACCACCGTCTTGCCGTCGGCGAGCGATCGGGCCTCGTGGTGGAATCCGCTGATCGGCCGCCTCCCCAACAGGGCGAGCTGCTCGTTGACACGGGCAACGTTGGTTTCCTGGATCGTCATCCCGACGAGATCGAAGCGGCGCACGACGTCCTGCGCGGGTTCAATTCCCGACTCGAGAATTCCGAAGAAGGTCCCGCCGGTTTCCGGGTGTGTGAGGTAGGTCAGATCGGAGGGTCCGAACCACAACAGGTTGCCACTCAAGTCGGTCGCGATCGCCGGTTGAAACAAAGCGGCCTGGAGCAGGATTCTCTGCGATCCCGGCCTCGTCGCCTCCTGAACCACGAACGGAGCCGCCAGATCGGAAGGGACACCGCCGGTTTCGAAAGGGAGCGCTGGCCCGACAATGGAGTCGCGCCCTCGATCCACGGCGAGACGGGCCGTGTATGACGCGTTGGGCGTGAGGCCCGCGAGATAGAAGTTGAGGCTCTGCGCAGGCTTGCACGGTTTGTAGGGCGTGTACTGAGCGAGGCCCTCCGCCGATTGAAACTGAACTCTCGCCCGGCCGTCCTCGCAGCCCGGACTGCTGTAGAGGAAGACCAGCGGATGGGATGTCGGGCTGATGACGCTCTGGTCGCCCCGGTCCCGACGCTCGAGCTGAAACGTCGACTGGGTTGTTGCGAACTCGATGCGTCCCCGATCCCGGACCGACACCTCGAGCTCGTAGACACCCTCGTCGATCGAGGTCCAGGCCAGGGCGCTCGAAGGGCCGTAGTCACGAATCATGCGAAAGCTGCCGCCGACCTCGCGGGCGCGGAAGCGATACAAGAGATCGCCGGACCCGCCGAACACCTGGGCCGTCCAGGCGATCATGGTTCCGACCGGCGCCGGGCTGGGCGGGCTGGCAGCCAGGGACACGACGATCGCGGACCGCAGAGGCGCAGCGCCGCCCCTGATGGTCAGCGCGAAAAGCAGAGTCCGGAGACACCGCCCCCACCACCTGTCATCGATTCGGAACCGGCCTCTTTCGCTTGAGACATCCATCATTCTGACGTCCGGGACGAGCCTAGCCGATTTGAGAGACGACGACAAAGGCCCGGGGGTTACACGATCTTTCCTCGCCCTACTCTCTCTCCACTTCGATACCGTACGACTTCAGCTTGCGGTAGAGGTTCGATCGCTCCAGCCCCAGCCTCTCCGCAGCGCGCGTGACGTTGCCGCGGGACCGGCGCAGGGCGGCGAGGATGTAGCGCCGCTCGAAGTCGTCGCGAGCGTCCTTCAAGGGGGCGTCAGGCGGGAGCTCGGGTTCGGCGGCGGCGAAAGGCAGGTCGTCGGCGGCGACTTCGTCGCCCGGTGCCAGGATCATGAGGCGTTCGATCAGGTTCTTGAGCTCCCGCACGTTGCCAGGCCAGCGATGCGCCATGAGTGCGCGAAGGGCGTCGGGCTGGAGGCGCTTGGGCCGACGGCCGAATCGAGCGGAGGCAAGCTCGAAGAAGTGTCGGGCGAGCGCGGGAATGTCCTCGGACCGTTCGCGCAGGGGCGGCACGTGGATGGGCACCACGGCCAGACGGAAGTAGAGGTCCTCGCGGAAGGCGCCGCGGGCGATCTCCGCCTGGAGGTCCTTGTTGGTGGCGGACAGCACCCGCGCGTCGGAGGCGATCGACTTCGTGCTGCCGACGCGCGCGAAGCGGCCCTCCTGGAGCGCCCGGAGGACCTTGGCCTGCGTCTTCGCCGACATGTCTCCGACCTCGTCGAGGAAGAGCGTGGCGCCGTCCGCTTCCTCGAACTTGCCGCGCCGGTCCTCCGTGGCGCCGGTGAAGGAGCCCTTCACGTGACCGAACAGCTCCGACTCGATCAGCTCTTCCGGGATGGCGGCGCAGTTGACCTCGACGAGCGGCGCGTCGGCGCGCCCCGAGAGCCGGTGGACGGCGCATGCGACGAGCTCCTTGCCCGTGCCATTTTCGCCCATGATGAGAACCCGCGCGTCGGTCGGGGCGACGCGGGCGATTTCCAATTGAAGGCGCGCCATGGCTGGCGACTCGCCGAGGAGGACCGTATCCGATTCGGTGCGGCCGCGCATCGCGGCGATCTCGGCGAGGAGATCGCGGCGCTCGATCGCCTTTTGGGCCGTCAAGAGCAGGCGCTCGAGCGAAAGCGGCTTTTCGAGGAAGTCGTAGGCCCCGAGCCGGACGGCGCGAACGGCCGTGTCGACATTGGCATGCCCCGAGATCATCACGACCGGCACTTCCCGCGCGCGCCCCTCTGCCGCCTCCAGAACCGACAGGCCGTCTCTGTCGCGCAGCCAGACGTCGAGCAGAACGAGGTCCCATCGCTCCTCGGAGAACCGACGCAGGCCCTCCTCGCCCGAGTCGACGGATGTCACCGCGTAGCCTTCATCCGAAAGGACCTCGGAAAGCGTCTCCCGGATCGCCTTCTCGTCGTCGATGACGAGGACGCGGCGCTTCTTCACGCGGCAGGCAGCTCGATGATGAACCGGGCGCCGCGCGGCCGGTTGTCCTCGACGCGGATCGTGCCGTTGTGGTCGGCGACGATGCGCGAGACGATGGCGAGGCCGAGCCCAGTGCCCCGCCCCTTCGTGGTGAAATCGGGCAGGAAGAGCTTCTCCCGGTCGCGGAGCGGCACGCCGCGGCCGGTGTCCGCCACCTCGAGCGTGACGCCGCCCTCGCGATCGGACAGGATGACCGCGATCGAACCCTCCTCGCCGCACGCTTCGAGCGCGTTGTCGATCAGGTTGACGAGCGCCCGCTTGATCTGGTTTGGATCGACGCGCACGACGCAGTGCGAGAGGCGAGACTCCACGGAGACGCGAACCCGTTCCCGCGCTCCCTCGAAGAGGCGTGCCGCGGATCGCGCGAGCGCGACGAGATCGGTCGGCTCGGGACGCATCTCCGGCAGGCGCGCGAAGCGCGAGAACTCGTCCACGAGCGACTTCAAGACGTCCACTTCCTCGACGATGACGCGGGTGCCGCGCTCGATCGCCTGGGGGAGGTCGGGCTCGCCGTATTTCAAGCGCCGAGCGATCCTCTCCGCAGAGAGGCGAATCGGCGTCAGGGGGTTCTTGATCTCGTGCGCGACGCGACGCGCCATCTCGCTCCAGGCGGCGAGTTTTTGCTCGCGGGCCATGTGCGTCGTGTCCTCGACGGCGAGCACCCAGCCGCCGCGCTCGCCCGGCGATGCAGAGGACAGGGGTCGCACGGAGATCTCGAGCCGCCGCTCGCTCCCGTCGCCCGCCAGGCTCAGCTCGCGTGCCGGCAGGGGAGAGGCTCCCGCCCGGGCCCCGTCGAGCAATGCGTTCAGCGGCGCCAGATCCGGCCGGGCCCGGAGGGCGCCGGCGCTCACGACTTCGGAAAGAGAGAGCAGCGTTCGGGCGGCCGGATTGCAGAGTGTGATCTCGCCGTCCGCGTCGAAGGCGACAACTCCCGTCGTGACCGACTCGAGAACGGTGGCCAGCAAGCGCCGTTCCAGGTCCAGCCGCTCGTAGGAGGCCTGCAGATCCTCGTTCGACCGAAGCAGCGCGTTGCGCGCCTGCTCGAGGCCGGCAGCCATCTCGTTGAAGGAATCCACCAGGACGCCCAGCTCGTCCGTCGACGGCACGGCAACGCGCGCCGTCAAGTCCCCCGAGCGGATTCGCCGCGTCGACTCCGCCAGCGCGGCAATCGGTTCGGTGATGCGACGGGCGAGCGTCAGCCCGGTCCAGATGGCCGCAAACAGCACGGCGAGCGTGATCAGGAGGAAGGTTGCGATGTTGGCGGCCTTGATCGAGGGCTTCTGCACCTCGAGCTTCTGGTAGTCGCTCCAGGCCCGGGCAATCGCCTTCATGGCTCTCGCTTCGGCGGGCGGCACGACGATGCCTGCGACGTAAATCGCGTTGCCGGCGCGCAGCGCCGAGCGGACGCGGTGCGAGCCGTCGACCAGGACTTCGATCTTGGCCGTTTCGCCCTAGGCATTCGCCGTTCGCCGGCCGCCGACGTAGATCTCGACCGAGTCGATGCCTTCCGCGGTCCGAAAGTCCTCGAGCGCCGCGGCGGTCAAACGGCCTCTCGTCGCCTCCGCGGCGCGCGCAAGCGCCTGGGCGTTGTCGCGGGCTTCCTTCTCGATCCGCTTCTCGGCGAGATCCTCGACGGCGCGCGCCTTGTCGACAACCTCGCGCACGGGCGTCGAGAACCAACGGTCGATCGAGCGTTGGAGCAGGCCGGTCGCCGTGATGAAAACGAGGCCGATCGGAATCGCCGTCAGGCCCACGTACGTGACGAGGAGTCTCGTCTTGAAGCGAGAGCCGAGAGCGCCGCGGCGCCGTTCGAGCCAGAGCTTGATGAGCGTTCGGAACAGCACGAAGAGCACGGCGGCGATGAGCGTGACGTTGATGTAGGACAGAACGAAGAGGAGCAAGCCGCGCGTGATCGTCTCCGTTTCCATCTCGGCCGCGCGCTGCTCGAGCACAGACACGGCTCCCCAGGCCACGAGCACCGCCAGCACGAGGCCGACGATGAGCCGATTGTCCTTACGGCGTTTTTGGAGCTCGGTCAGAATCGACACGGCTCAACCTGTCCGGGACGTCGAAGACGCTCGACTTCTTCCAGTCCGTCTTGCCGTCCACCGGGATGAATGCGAAGAGAAAGCCCGCGTCGAAGCGAGCCTGCATGGAACAATAGAGGTTGCGGCGCGGCATGTCGTCGGCCACGCGGAAGGCGAGGAGGCCATCGCGCGAGACGAGCATGCGCTGGACTTCTCCGAAGTCGCGAGTCGTCGTGCGCTTCAGAGGCTTCTTGTCGAGCGTCTCTTCGACGACGTACTCGCGAGTCACCGGGTCGTAGGTCGCGGCGACGCGGTACCTGCGGGTATCCAGGTAGGTGTCGAACCAATACCGGTAGCGCCGGTAGAGTCGGATTTCGTAGCGGATCGCCGTTTCGAGTCCCGCCTCGATTTTCTTGCCGAGCTCCGGATTGAGGGCGCCGGTCAGATGGAACCGCAGGAAGACGTCCGGTCCCCGCGTCTCGATGCGCAACAGGTCGATGTGGGGCTTCGGCGCTTCGGCTGCGTCGAGGAGGGCCGCGGCGGCCACCGCGAGCGCAGCGGCGAATGTGACGACGCCAAACACGCTTCTGCGAGGCATCGGGGCCATTCTAGCCGCCCGGAGCGTTCGAATCGGAGTGACTGAGGACTGAGGACTGGGGACTAAGGACTTTAGGGGCGGTTGGCGGAAGAAGACACGGCGCGACGTCGGCCGCTGGAGTCCGCAGTCCTCAGTGCTCGGTCCTCGGTCGAAACCCGGGCTGCCGCGGCGAGGGCCCGGGCGAACTCGATGTGAAGCGCGTGGCCGGCTTTCACCGCGTGGATGTGCCCCTCGAGCGGTTGGCCCAGCAGTGCCAGATCGCCGACGAGATCGAGCACCTTGTGGCGGACGAACTCGTCGCGAAAGCGCAACGGGCCGGAAGCGATGCCCGTTTCGTCCAGCACCACGGCGTTGTGCAGACTGCCCCCGCGGGCGAGTCCCCGGGCGCGCATCGTCTCGACGTCGCGAGCGAAGCCGAATGTGCGGGCTGGCGCGATGCGGGCGGCATACTCGTCGGGACGAATCGCGACGGTGACCTCCTGGCGGCCCACGACGGGGTGAGCGAAGTCGATCTCGTAGGTGATCCTCAAGCCCGGCCCGTCCGGCTGGAATGTGATCGAACGGTCGCCACGCGAGACTTCGACGGTCTCTTTGATGGCGAGGGGACGCACGAGGACCTCCTGGCGCTCGAAGCCGGCGGCGTGGAAAAGGCGCACGAACGGTTGGGCGGACCCGTCGAGGATGGGCACTTCGGGACCCTCGATCTCGATCCGGCAGTTGTCCAGCCCCTCGCCCGCCGCGGCCGAGAGAACGTGCTCGACGGTGCCGATCGAGACTCCACCGCAGGCGAGCGTGGTGGCGTAGTCGAACGTGGCCGCCGATTCGAGGCGCGCCGGGATGGGCCTGTCAGGGTGCTCGAGCCGTACGAAGACGAGGCCGTAGTCGGCAGGCGCGGGGCGGAAGTACGCCCGCGCCGGATGACCCGAGTGCAGGCCGACGCCCTCGATCGAGACGCTGGTCTTCAGCGTGGTCTGTGACCTCATTGGTTCGCCGCTATCGCATCTTTGATGCCAGCTTCTCGGCCGCCCGGGTCTCCTCCGTAACTTGCTCTACCCCCGTCGTTTGGCCCGAATCCCTTTCTCTTGATCTGACCGTGAGCCGTGGTACTGGAGACACGATCCCGTGGCTTTCAGGCCACGCTTTCCGGAAACCGGTCGGGCCGGTACACTGCCTCCACCTCATGACAGATACGGATCTCGAGCGGCCTCTGACGGAAATCCTGATGACGCTGCGCGAATCGATTGGCTTTTCCCGCGCTCGCTTCTATGCGATGGACCCAACGGGATCCTACCGGCTGGCGGCGAGCTACGGTTTTCCCGCTCGCCTCGGCCCGGAGGAGTTGCTCGGGGTCAATGACCCCTTGATCGAGTGGGTCCAGTTCCATCGCAAGCCGATGTACGCCAATTCCATGAAGGAGGCAGGGACCCTCTCCCGCGTCATGGAGCGCGAGTCCTACGCGCGTTTTCTCGCCGCGCCCGTTTCGCTCGGCTCCCGGATGGTCGGGATTGTCGAGCTGCAGGACAAAGTCGCCGGCGGCCTGTTCACGCAGGATGATGTCCGCGTGACGGAACGCGCGGTCGGGCGCTTCGAGACGCTGCTCAAAGGCCACGATCCCTCCGGGATCGCCGTCGAGGAGCCGGCCGATCCGGAGGACGCGGCCCGGGTCTTCCACAACACCACGCGGTCGACTCCTCTCACGGAGGCCCCGCCGCCGCCGCCGCTCTACGCAGCCTCGGACGAGGAAAGCGGCGCGCGGGCCGCTGCCCCTCCGGGGCGCCCCCCAGAACCCAGACTCGAGCTCACGCGGCGAGAAGTCCTCACCTTCCGCGGCTTCGTAAACATGCTCTTCCTTTCTCCGGAGATC
>WNGF01002224.1_pt1 | contig 27478 bp, 25 predicted proteins | sample 5400641 | NCBI WGS metagenome assembly WNGF01 (sample SAMN13153371, study PRJNA577476) | soil metagenome | isolation source: 80 cm soil or saprolite under grassland replicate 2 | place: USA:California | collected 2016-06-15 | reverse complement strand
TCGTCGTGGATGCCCTGATGACGGGCGAGGAACCGCAGGGTTCCCCGGGCGATCCGTGGCTCGAACGGCAGCATCTGAAGCGCGGTGATCAAGCTGTCGCGTCCGAAGGGCGCGACGTACCATGGAATACCCGCGTAGGGAATCGAGCCGTCCGGCGTCTCGGTCACGAGCATGTGGAGATCGCCCCGAGAGCGGCGAAGCCAGCCGCTGAGCCCTTCGTGGGCGGTGGTGATACGGGTGACCTCGTCGTAGCGTCGTGTCCCTTCCTCGCTCCGCCGGCGCATGATCTCGGGCAGGCTCAAAGGCTCCTCGGCTTCCTCGTCCGGCTCCATGGTGGTGACCGCGACGGAGATCTCGAGCCTTCCCCCGGGGGGCACGAGGAGATGATAGACGGCGGTGGTGGCCGAGATCTCTTTTGGCGCGGGCTCGAAGACGAGGCTGCTCGTGCGCGTCACCCCGTCCAGCCCCTCGTAAGAGAGCCGCACCGTTCCTCCCTCGACGACGGGCGGAAGCAGGCGGCCGCGGCGCTCCCGTGCCAGTCCGCGAACTTCGAACACATCGGCGAAATCCGCCCCGAAGCGCCACTCGAGGTCGAGGCGGACCGCCTCGGCCGCGAAGCTCTCGATCCACAGCGTCTGGGACAGCTCGCGCCCATACAGGGTGAGCCGGCGGGCGAAGTGGAGCGTTCGCCCCGCGAGGAGCACGGTATCCCCGTCGTGGACGTCGGCATTGGTCAGGTCGATGGCGACCTGGAGATTGTCGTCAGACACCGCGGCGTTCAGGACGAGCGGACGCTGGCCGTGGACGCGCAGGTCGAAACGGTCGAGGAAGCGGGTGCCCCCGACGTAGAAGCCGAATTCGCTGTCGGGAACCGACGGGAAATCACCCCGCCGATCCGAGACGAAGAAGGCCTCGTCGTGCTTGAGGACCAGCTTTGGGAGGTCGGCGGTGAAGGTCGAGGCAAGGATGTAGTAGTGATCGCCTACAGAGATCGAATCTCCGGGATGGGGCTCCTTCATGCGGAGCGCGCGTGGGCAGCCACGTTCCGATAGATGGACTCGTAGCCATCCACCATGCGCTCGACGCTGAAGCGCTTGACGGCGTCTCGGCGACATTCTGCCCGGTCGATTCGATCCAGAGCTTTCACCGCCGACTCCATCTCCTCGATCGTGTCGACCACGAACCCCGTCCGGCCGTCGAGGATCACCTCGGGGACGGAACCACGGCTTCGGGCGATGACGGGCGTCCCGCAAGCGAGAGCCTCGATCATGGCGAGGCCGAATGGCTCGGGCCAATCGATGGGAAACAAGAGGGCCCGCGCCTGGCCGAGGACCTCGGCCTTCGCCTCCTCGCTGATCTCGCCCATGAAGTCGATGAGAGGATGGTCGAGGAGCGGCTTGATGTCGCGATCGAAATAGACCTCGTCGACGGGGTCGACCTTCGCGGCTATTTTGAGTCGAATACCGACACGCTTGGCCAAGGCGATGGCGAGATCGGGACGCTTCTCCGGCGATATCCGCCCCAGAAATGCCAGATAGGATCCGCCCTCCGCCGAGAACGGATACTTGGCCATGGGGATCCCGTGATAGACCGTGCCCGCCCACGTCACGCCCAGGCCCTTGAAGGGGCGGCGCTGCGAATGACTGATGGACACGAGAGGCTCATCACGGAAATGGCGAAAGACCGGAAACGTGTCGGGCAGGTCGAGCCGCCCATGGAGGGTGTGAAGGCTGGATGCTCCCGCCAGCCGAGAGAACGGAAAGGCCAGATGGCCGATATGGCAATGGATCACGTCGAAGTCGCGCGGGTGCTCGAAGACCCGGGCCAGTTCGAGCAAGTGAAACGCGAGGTCGTCTTTCCGGTGTTGGTCGAGGCGCAAGGCGCGCGGCGTCGAGGCCACCAGCCGGGCCTTCGTCCGGGAGTCGCCGCTCGCGAACAGGGTGACGGCGTGCCCGCGCTTGACCAGCTCCTCGGTGAGGTAGCCGACAATGCGCTCGGTACCCCCGTAGAGCGCCGGGGGTACGCGCTCGTACAGCGGCGAGACCTGCGCGATTCGGAGGCGCTGGCTCACGATGAGGTCGAGAGCGAGGAGTCCGGCCCGAGCTCGGCCCGCGTGAGGATGACCGGGGTATCTGCCGGCCAGTCTTCGAGGGTATCTGCGGGGATGCTCGTTCGGCGCGCTATGACGAGGCCGGTGACCTCCGCGAATCCTTCCGTTACCACACGCTCTCCGACCTTTTCACGCGACACGGGCGGTGGCGCGTCTTGGAGGACCACGTCCATCCACCACTTGTCGTGCTCGTCCGCGTACTTGATGGCCCAGAGTCCCATGGCTGGTACCTCGCTCTGTCTCCTTTGAGGCATCGGCATGCATTGGGTTTGTTGCTTCCCTCGACACTTGCCAAGAGCATGCCAGGGCGAAACGTGTCGAAAATGTCTGTGCGCTGCTATGCCGAGACTCGCGTTGAGAGAGATGTGGAAGGAATCACCCGGTAAGGCTTCCCTCACCCCCACTCCGGGTTTTGGCGCGACCTCCCTGGTCCGCAGCCAACGCAAAAGCTCTGAGCGAATTGAACTGGCTCCGATAGCTCGATACCAGCTCATGCCCCCGACGGCGATGTCATAGTCTGGCCACCGTCCCGCGTGGTCGACGAGGCGGTACTCGACGAAGTCTCTCAGCACCGCTCTCGGGTTGGAATTACTGCGTCGAACGGTCAGGGTCCATGAGGCTCTCATTTGTATCAACCCGAGTTCTCTCGCATTTCCACTCATTTGAGAGGCTGGCACGGCAGTTGCGCTTGTCCATCGCAAGGAGGAAAACCAATGCTCTATTACGCGCTGATCTTCTTGCTAGTGGGGCTGATCGCCGGCGCCCTCGGCCTCTTCGGGGTAGCTGCGGTTGCCTCGCAGATCTCCTGGATCCTGTTCCTCATCGGCATCGTCATGCTGATCGTCCACCTCGTCACGGCTGGCGGCCGTGGAGCACGGATTCCCTGATGGACGCCGGGTGCGAAGCTGCCGAGCGAGAAGCATGGGCCCAATGAGTTGGCCCATGGTCTCGGATCACTTTCATCCGTGGATCGACCCGGCAAGGCCAGAGCCCGTTCGTGTGGAGCGTGATTGGCACGATCGCCCAAGCGACAAAGCGGCTGCGCCTCCGTACGGCCGTGACCTGCCCGACGGTGCGGGTTCACCCCCATCGTCGCGCAGGCACCGGCCACGGCCACCAACGGAGCCATCGCCTGGTGCCCGGACCGGCGCGCTCACTGCTCTCTTGTTAGGCTGATCGGTCGATGATGACACCCTTCCAGGAGCACCTCGAGGACACCGCCCGGGAGCTTACCCAAGCTCTGGCGAAGGCGGGCGACGCGGTAAAGCAGATCCGCGTGGCCGATGTCGCGGAGCTCATGCGACGCTCGCCTCTCGCCGCCCTGGCCGTGGCCGCAGGCATCGGCCTCGTGGCGGGCATACTGCTCTGGCCTCGAGAAAGATAGGGGCCAATGCTGCTGCGTGAAACAAGGAGAGCGGATCCGCCGGAGGGGCGGAGCGTCCTCGGACTCGTCGAGGACCTTCTCGGCTACACGGTGAGGCTCCTCGACCAGAAGATCACGCTCCTGCGCCTGGAAGTCGAGGAGAGCCTCGGCCTCCTTATGCGCCACGTCGCGGTGATCGTGTGCGGCGGGGCCCTGGTCGGCCTGGGCCTCGTCCTGTCGAGCATCGCTCTCGCTCTCTGGATCGGCAATCACCTTGGTTCCACGCTCGCCGGCTTCGCCATCACCGGCGCCGGCTTTCTCGCCGTAGGGACGGTGATCGTGGCGGTCCGTGTCCATCTCGGAGTGGGCCCCAGACGGCTCGTTCCGGAACGAACTGTGAAGGAGCTGGAGAAAGACTCGCGATGGATCAAGAGCGCACGGTAGACATCGAGCGGGTCACCAAGGCGATGGACGCGACCCGCGAGTCTATCCGCGATACCGTGGATGCGCTGAAGGAGCGAGTGCATGGGACCACTGACTGGCGGAATTACGTAATGGCCCGCCCGATCACGAGCCTGCTCGTGGCGGCGGCCTGCGGTCTGGCCGTGGCCCGCCTCGTGATACCGACCGCCCGGTTGGCCCGGATTCCAATTCTGCTTGCCCCCCGGATGATCAACCGGGCCCCGCCTCCAGGACTCGCCGCGAGCTGGGCGGCCCGACTATCCGGTGCCGCTGGTCTCGCCACGCAAATCGCAGCGCTCCCTTCGCTCGTATCGCAGATTCGTCAGAGCGTTCGCCGGCCGGGTAGCAAGACTCGTCGTTGAAAGCCTCGCCTCCCCGCACCTCAGGATCCGAGGATCTGGATCTCCACGGTGCGCGAGCGCGGGCCGTCCCATTCGGCGAGCAAGACGGAATGGTGCTCGTCGAGCGCCAGCCTACCATTCGCAATGGCCATGGTGATCCCAGGTCCGAGGAGGCTGGCGCGGAGATGTGCCGCGGCATTCCCCCGCTCGCAGTCCGACCAGCGTAGATCGTTGTGGCGGTAGGGCTGGTCATCCTCGATGACTTGCCCCATGAGCCGGAGGACACCCTCCGCGCCGGAGTCCGCGACGAGGACGGAGCATGTCGTGTGCAAACAGTTTACGATCACGATACCGTTTTTCGCCCCCACGCTGTGGACGATCTCTTCCACTTGGGGCCTGATATCGACAGCCTGGCGACGAGTTTCACTGGCCACCATGAAGCTCTTCCGGTGGATGAGCAGATCTCCGCGCTCAGTCTCCGTTGCCCTCACGAATCGGCGGCTCCTTCTGCCTCGTGGAAAGCTGATACGAGAGCCGATTTCAATCGGGTGGTGTCGATCGGCTTGGGAAGATAGGCGACGGCGCCCATTGCCGCGGCGTGCCGCCGCGTCTCGACGTTGCCATGAGCGGTCATGACAATGACAGGGAGGGTGGGCCGATCGCGTCGAATCGCCTCGAGTAGTTCCAACCCGGTCATCCGGGGCATGATCACATCGGTGATCACTACCGACGGCCGGACCACGGGGACCTGATCGAGGGCCGCCCGCCCGTCCCGGGCGATCTCGACTTCGTATCCCCAGGCCTCCAGAAGTGCGCGAAGTCCTTCGAGCGAATCTGGGTCGTCATCGGCCAGAAGAATTCTCTGGCCGGGACGCCTACCCAGCACGTTTTCGTACATGGCTCCTCTCAGCGATTGCATGATGTCGCCTACTAGATAATGGCTGCATCACCCGTGCCACGCCGCGCCCCTAACCTTCCTTCCCCAGTCTCCACCGCCGAGTCTTGTTGTGCAGCGTCTTCGGCGTGGTGCCGAGAATGACCGCGGCCCGGGTCTTGTTGTTCTTCACCGACTCGAGAGTACGCAGGATGAGCTCGCGTTCTCCTTGCTCGAGCGTCGTGCCCAGAGGCAGAAGCACGGAGTCGCCCTGCTCATGTCGTTCTGCGGGAGCGATACCGAGCGGGAGGAAGGCCGGGGTGATGAGCTCCTCGTTGCAGCCCACCACCGCACGCTCGATGATGTTCCGGAGCTCGCGCACATTGCCCGGCCACGCATGATCGCGAAGGCGCATCATCGCGGTTTCGTCGACCGCCTTGACGTGCCGGCCATACTTCTCGTTGAACTCGGCAATGAACGCTTCCACGAGCAGAGGGATGTCCTGTGCGCGGCGGCGGAGGGGCGGCAGGGCGATGGCCAACACATTGATCCGGTAATACAGATCCTCGCGAAACGCCTTGTCCTTGACCGCCTGCGCGGCATCCCGGTTCGTGGCCGCGATGATCCGCACGTCGACCTTGATCTCGTTCTTGCCCCCGATGCGTCGGACGAGGCCGTCCTGGAGGATCCGCAGATACTTGACCTGGAGGGCCGGGCTCATCTCGGTGATCTCGTCGAGGAAGATGGTGCCGCCATCCGCGAGCTCGAAGAAGCCCGCCTTCCGCTCGTGCGCCCCCGTGAAGGCTCCCTTCTCGTGTCCGAATAGCTCACTCTCCATGAGTGTTTCGGGAATCGCCGAACAGTTCACGGCGACGAAGGGGCCCTTGCCTCGCTCCGACATCTGGTGAATGGTGCGCGCGACGAGCTCCTTCCCTGTTCCCGTCTCGCCCGTAAGGAGCACGGGGGCCGAGCTTGCCCCGGCCAGCTCGATGAGGCGATAGATCTCTTGCATGGGCGGGCTGGCCCCGAGGATCGGTCCGAATCCACGGCTTTCCCGGAGCTGCCGCCGGAGCAAAGTCACCTCGCGCTGTACGGCCCCACGCTCCACCGCTTTGTCGAGCAGCACCCTGAGCCGCCGCGGGTCAACCGGCTTGGTCAGATAGTCGTAGGCGCCTTCCCGCATGGCTGATACCGCCGTCTCCACGGTGGCATGCCCTGTGAGGAGGATGACCACGGCATTTGGATATACTTCGGAGAGGGGCTTGAGAAGCGCCACGCCGTCAAGAGCGGGCATGACAAGATCGGCAATGACCACGGCCGGTCCGAACTCCGGCGCTTTTTCAAGGGCATCCTTGCCATCGATGGCCTGCTCGACCTCGTAGCCCCAGCTCGACAGCAGATCGGCCAGGCCTGCACGTGCGGCCTCGTCGTCGTCCGCTATGAGAATCCGGTATTTCATAGCTCACTACCTCGCTGGTTAGAGGTTAGCGCCCTCACACGACCCTCGGATCGGGCACGATTATAGCAATGCCTGTGCCCTGCGATTTCCGTGGTGGTTCAGAAGGTCTAAATAACGGTATTATTTGAAAACTCTGGAGGGTAGACCCCTGGTTATTCGGGTGACGGCGCCGCCTCGGACGGAAATAACTACCGGGAATGTTTTACCGGGCAGCTCATTCATATACAGCGCCTCTCGGCACAGGAAACCGGCTGCTGGCTTCCCGTCGACGGGCCCATGAGACAGGAGGAACCCGCGGGGCCTCAGACTCCCGGAGGGCGCCGGGCCGGGCTCTCCCTGCAGGCACGCGAGATGTTCGCTCTCGCTCTGCTGACCCTGTGCGTGGTCGGGCTGAGCACGGCCGTGCATCTCTATCACGTGGAGCAGATCGTCTGGAACTCCACGCTTCGAGAAGCCGACCTCGTCGAGCGCCAGATCTATACCCAATGCGTGAGAACGCTCTCTCGCCGCACCTCCGACGACCCCCGAACCGTTCTGAGTCAGGACGCCGATCTCCGCGCTCTCCTCGACGCCACGGTCGGGTACGCCCCGTGGCTCCTGTACTCGGTCATCACGGACGATAAGGGGGTGGCGATCGTTCACAGCGATCGCAAGCGGGAGGGAGAGCTCGTCCCCTCGCAGCCCGGTCTGAAGAAGCTGGTGCATGACCACCCGCTCCGGCGTCTGCTGGAGAACTCCCAGTCACAGATCTACGAAGTAGCGCTCCCCTTCAATGTGAACGGCAAGCCCGTGGCCACCATTCGGCTCGGTATCGCCATGCCGCTTCTACGGGGCAGGCTCGACGATGCTTTCTGGTACACGGTCACGCTGGGGTTCCTCTCACTCGTAGCAGCCCTCGTGGTGGCCGTCGGGCTTTCCAGCGTCACCCTCAAGCCCATCCGCAAGCTCGCCGAAGACATGGAGAGGCTGCGCCGCGGCGAGTTCGACGTGGGCAGCAGCGCGGGGCCGAAGGACGAGTTCGGCAAGCTCGCCTATCAGCTCCAGCTCCTGGGCAAGCAGATGGAGTCGGATCGGACCCAGATCCTCGCCGAGCGCAGCGAGATCAACACCGTGCAGGCCGCGGTCGATCAAATCGAGGATGGCGTCCTCTTCACCACCGCGGATGGCGTCATCCTCTTCGCCAATCGCTCCGTCGAGATGGTCCTGGGCCGGCCCGCCCGGGACGCGGCGGGCAAGCATCTCGGGAAGGTCTTCCCGCCGGATCACCCCCTCCGGCACCTGCTCCTCCGCGCTCTCGAGAGGGGCGAGGCCTCGCGCAACGCCAGGATCGAGATCCCGACGGATGGGGCGCCGCTCGAGCTGCTCGCCTCGGTGTTTCCCGTCTCTCCCGAGGGTTCCAAGGGCGCGGGAGTCATTCTTGTGGTCAGAGACCTCAAGTCCCTCGCAGTCTCCGCGCGGACCTTCCAGTCCCTGATCCAGTATTCCGCCCAGCTCGCCGCTCTGGGCCAGATGACGTCGGAGGTGGCTCACGACGTCAAGAATCCCTTGCACGCCATGGTTGTCCGTGTCGCGTTCCTCAGGGAGCGGATACCCGACCCGACCCCGGACGTCACCCGGAGCCTGGACGTGCTCGAGTCGGAGATCCATCGTGCAGCGGCGGTGGTCGACCGCTTTTCGGAGGTCGTCTATCCTTCCGACTTGGCCCGGCAGCCCGTGGACGTCAACACGATTCTCCGGGAGCTCACGACCCTCCTTCAGGCCGAGTGGCAGGCCAAAGGCGTGGTCCTGACGGCTCGACTGGACCCGGTCCTGCCTGTCATCAAGGGTGACGAGCAGATGCTGAGTCGCGCCTTCATGAACTTGATCGTCAATGCCTGTCAGGCCATGCCTCGTGGCGGACCGGTCACCATATCGGCCGAGCCGGAAACCGAGGAATTGCTGAAGGTCACCATTGCGGATACCGGGGTGGGTATTCCCCCTGAGGATATCGAGCGCATTTTCAAGATGTACTACACGACCAAGCCGGAAGGGACGGGCATCGGCCTCGCCCTGGTGCGCCGCGTGGTCGACCTCCACCATGGCAGCATCGAGATTCACTCTACGATCGGGCAAGGCACCAGCGTGATCGTGCGGCTGCCGAGCGCGGCGAAGTCATGAGGCACGCCCTGCCGCTGCTCCTCCTCGCCGCCCTTCCGCTTGGCTGCGCTTCCACGGCGCCGCCCCCAGAAGCCGGGAGCGCGCAGCAGAACGCGGCCCTGCCCCCCGGCCCGCCGCGCTCTCCCCTTCCGGCCGCCCCGCCGCTCCCGCCGGCTCCCCAAGTTTCGCCGCAAGTCGACAACGAGGACCAGGCGGTGCGAGACGTGAAAGCGCGGCTGGCCCGGGTGGGGGAGGTCATGGGCCAGATCGACTCGTCCAAGCTTCGCGGCGAGCAGCAGGAGATGCTGTCGGGCATCAAGGACTTCATTTCGAAAGCCGCCGAGGCTCTGCGGGCGCGGGATGTGCCCCGAGCCCGGGTGCTCGCCGACAAGGCCTCGCGTCTCGCCGACGATCTCGCTCTGGCCGTGAAGAACGGGAAGGCTGCCCGATAAGGCTCAGCCGGCCTCTTGAAGGGTCGCCAGCCAGTCAGGCCTGATACCCAGGTCGTCGAGCGTCCGGATGACCCTGCGCGAGGTGCCCAGGTCACACCAGGACACCCCCGAGAGGCGCATCGCCACGAGCTTGTCGGGGCAGCGCTCGAGCAATGTCCGCGAGAAGCTGGTCCGCGGTGCGAACTCGTAGGCCTGGGCAATCGCCCATCGCTCGTGCTCGGTCCCCAGGAACCGATCGAGCCCGGCCAGCCGCTCGTGCAACAAGGGCAGGCATTCCCGGCCCGCGTCGATGAGCGCGGCCGCGCTGGCTCCGAACACGAACGTGTTCCACAGGGCGCCCGCCTTGAATAGCGCGTCCGCGGTCAGCTGATCCGGTTTCTCGGCGAAGCGCCGGACACTATATAGCAGTGCCGTTCCGGTCGCCGTCAGCGGCTCGCCGAGCTCGATCCAGCCATAGTCGGTCTCGGGCTCGCTCGGCTCGGCTCCCAGGAGCACGATCTGCTCGGGACGTCGCTCGATGGCCTCGATCCCCTGGGCGAGATGCTCCATGAAGAGCTCGTCATCCGACACGAAATGGTCCGAGGGGAGGACTACCATCGTGGCCTTCGGATCACGGGCCAGGATCCAGTGCGCGGCGAGGAGAATGGCCGCGGCCGTGCCCCTATCTTTCGGTTGTTCGAGCACATGCGGGGCCCGCGGCTCGTGTCTCAGCTCGGCCCTCATGTAGCCGCCTTGTCCGGCCATCGTCATCACCGTCGTTCGCTCCGCCGGGACGCAAAGGTGCGCACGGTGCAGTGTCTGCCTGAGGAGCGATTTAGCACCCGTGAGAACGGCATACTGCTTCGGCCGGTCTTCGCCGTACACATGTCGGGTCAGCCCCCGGAGCCGCATCCCCATGCCCCCTGCCAACACGACCGCCCACGTATTTGCGCCGACGCGCGGGCTCCGCTCGCCGGTCGTCGTTGTCGATGCTGTCGCGTTCGACTGGGTCATGCGCGCCCTCATCGCAACCCTCATGCCATCGCCTTCGGGCCCTCTTCTGAGAGCCAAGTGCCACTGGACTGACCGAAATATCTGCTTATTGGAGTCTGCCCTCGGGGGTCGCGGGAGCGCCAGGAGCCCCAACTCGGTCGAATCTACCCGGTAATTCGTGCCGATCCGGCTTGGTTTCGATCCTTTCCCGAGATCCTCGCCCTACAAGTCCCCGAAAGTGGACGGGAGTTCGAGTAGGCAGCGGGGGCATATGACTTGCAACCTTGGGCCGCAACGACTTCGTCCAGCCATCGGGAGGGCACATGAGCAGAAAGACATGTGAGTGTGGAGCACCGGTGCTTCGTGCCGTCGAGGACCTCGGATGCGTCGATTGCGGGCGGCCGTGTTGTCCGGTCTGCGCCTACACCATCGAGTCCGTCGCCTATTGTGCTTTTTGCGCGGCCGAATTCCTCGATTTGACGCGGTACGCCGCGGACCGGTAGAGAGTCGGCCCTTACGTCGCGGCGCTCTCCTTGTGGGGAATCGTCTGTGTTCTCTCGCCTGGCACGTCATGCTCGCCCATGATCGAAGAAGGGAGCCGTCATGACGGACATGTGGAGTGACTTGGTGTGGACGGCCATTCACAATGTGACCTCGCGACTCCTCATCATTCTCCCCGGCATACTGGCCATGGCGACCCTGGCCGCCGTGGGTCTGGTCGGGGGGTGGCTCGTGGGACGGCTCGCCCGCCGGCTTGCCCGTACCATGGCCTTCGACCGGCGGGCCGAAGCCTGGGGTTTGAGCCAGGCCATGGGGCGCTCGGGTATTCGCCGCACTCCCTCTGATGTCTTCGGCCTCGCCGTATTCTGGAGCATCTTCGTCGTATCCGTGACCCTGGCCATCGATGCCTTGGCCATCCCGGGCACCGGCCGCGTGACGGATTTCATACTCTACGCAGTGCCGCGGGTACTCGGCGCTGGACTGATCATGCTGATCGGCTGGCTCTCCTCGAATTTCCTCGCCGAAGGCGCGCTCATCGCCGCCGTCAATGCCCATGTGCCTGAGGCGCGCCTCCTCGCCCGGGCGATTCGCTGGGCCGTGTTGCTCTTCGCCGCCGCCACGGCCATCACGCATCTCGGCATCGGCAAGGAGATGGTGCTCGTCGCCTTCGGGATCACCTTCGGAGGTCTCGTCCTGACCCTCTCCCTGGCTTTCGGCTTCGGGGGCCGACGACTGGCGCGGCAGATCCTCAATCGCTACCTCCGCCGCGATCCCCATCCGCCCAGCGAGACGTTCACCCACCTGTGAGCGACATCGGTCTTCGATGACGGACGTCAAGAGCCTGCTCGCGGAGGCGATCACCCGGCTCGGGCAGCCGCACGGCGCGACCTATCGATTCCAGCTCGGGCCATCGGTGGGCTTCGATCACGTCGCCGCGCTCGCCACATATCTCGACCTGCTCGGGGTCACCGACGCATACCTCTCGCCGTGCTTCAAGTGTGGACCGGGGAGCACGCACGGCTATGACGTCACCGATCACAATGCCTTCAATCCCGAGATCGGGAGTCCCGCCGCCTTCGACCGCATGGCCGCGGCCCTTCGCGAGCGTGGCCTGGGCGTCATCCTCGACATCGTGCCGAATCACATGGGGGTAGCGGGAGACGCCAATCCCTGGTGGATGGACGTGCTGGAGAACGGGCCGAGCTCTCCGCGAGCGAGCTTCTTCGACATCGAATGGACACCCCCCAAGGCCGAGCTACGGGACAAGGTGCTTCTCCCGGTTCTTCCGGATCAGTATGGGCACGTCCTGGAGTCGGGACAGCTGCAGCTCGAGCTCGTCGACGGCGCCTTCGTCCTGCGCTGCGCCGGCGCCCGCCTCCCCATAGCTCCCGATACCTATGCTCGGATCCTCACGCATGGACTCGACGATCTCGTGGCTCGAGTCGGCGACGACGATGCTCTCCTCCAGGAGTTCAGGAGCATACTCACGGCGCTGGCCCATCTGCCCGACCGCCTCGACTCCGACGCCAACCGCATCGAAGAGCGACTCAGGGAGAAGGAAGTGGTGAAGCGCCGACTCGCCGCCCTCCTCAAGGAGTCTGAGCATATTCGCGACTTCGTCGACGAGAACATTCGGCTCTTCAATGGCACCCTTGGAGACCCGGCGAGCTTCGACCACCTGGATGCCCTGCTCGCCGAGCAGACCTACCGGCTCGCCGACTGGCGGGTGGCCGGGGACGAGGTCAACTATCGCCGCTTCTTCGACGTCAATGACCTGGCCGCCATCCGGATGGAGCGCCCGGAGGTCTTCGCGGCAAGTCACGAGCTGGTCCTGCGCCTGGTCGGCGAGGGCAAAGTCGGAGGGATCCGGGTGGACCATCCCGACGGTCTCTATGCCCCCGGAGAATACTTCCTGCGCCTCCAGGAAGGCGCCATCGTCGCCACGGCGCGCCGACTGCATCCCGATCTCGATCATGAAGCGGAGCTGGCCATCGCGGCCGAGTATCGGGCCGCGGCTCAGTCGGACGCCAGTGCCGAGGGCGCCCGGCCCCTCTGGATTGCCGCCGAGAAGATCCTGATGGCCGAGGAGCCGCTCCCCGACTGGTGGGCGGTGGCGGGTACGACGGGCTACGACTATCTCGGCTCGGTCAACGGTCTCTTCGTCGACCGCGGCACCTCGCGTCAGATGACCGCCACCTATTCTCGCTTCGCCGGACGCCTCGAGCCCATGGCCGATCTGAGCTACGCGGCCAAGCGGCTCATCATGCAGGTGTCCATGGCCAGCGAAATCGTCCAGCTCGGCCTGCACCTCGATCGCATCTCGGAGCGCAATCGCCTCTCGCGCGATTTCACCCTCGCGAGCCTGGTCAGGGTCATCCGGGAGGTCATCGCCGCTTTCCCCGTCTACCGCACCTACGTGGGTGATCTGGGGGACGAGCCGAGCAGCCGGGATCGGGGCTATATCGCTCGAGCCGTGGCCGAGGCCAAGCGTCGAAACCCCACCCTGAACGTGTCGATCTTCGACTTCCTCCGTGATGCGCTGCTCATGCGCCATCCCCAGCGAAGCGACGCGCACGAGCAGGCCGAGCGCCGCCGCTTCGCCATGCGCTTCCAGCAGACCACTGGTCCCGTTACCGCCAAGGGTGTCGAGGACACCGCGCTCTACCTCTACAACCGCCTCGTCTCGCTCAATGAGGTAGGGAGCGACCCGGCGCGGTTTGGCGAGCCGCTCGTCACGTTCCACGAGAAGAATGCGCGGCGGCTCGAGCGGTGGCCAGATTCGCTGGTGTGCACCGCCACCCACGACACGAAGCGCGGTGAGGACGTGCGGGCCCGTATCAACGTCCTCTCGGAGGTACCCGCGGCCTGGGCCGCCCACGTGCGGCGGTGGCGGATGATCAACCGGCGCTTCAAGCAGGACCTCGACGGTCAGGCCGCCCCCGATCGCAATGACGAATATCTCCTCTACCAGACCCTGGTGGGCATCTGGCCGGCCGAAGGCGACGAGTCGGCGGCCGGATCACTGGTGGATCGCGTCGCGAGCTATATGGAAAAAGCCACGAAGGAAGCCAAGCAACGGACGAGCTGGGTCAATCCGGATACCGGGTACGACCAGGCGCTGCGCGAGTTCGTGGCCAGGCTCCTCTCCCCCGGAAGCCGGTTCGTCGAAGCCTTTCTCCCATTCCAGCGATTGATCGCCCTCTACGGATCAGTCAACTCCCTCGCCCAGACCCTGCTCAAGATCACCACGCCGGGGATCCCCGACTTCTATCAGGGGTCGGAGCTCTGGGACCTGTCCCTCGTCGATCCGGATAATCGCCGTCCGGTGGACTTCGCCCGGCGCCAGACCCTGCTCGACGATCTTCGGCGGCGCGCGGCCGAGGGCCCGGAGAGTCTCGGCCGGCTGTGCGCGGAACTCGTGAACAGTTGGCCCGATGGACGCGTCAAGATGTACGTGACCCATCGCGCCCTCATGTTCCGCCGGCAGTCTCCTGCGCTCTCCCGGAGCGGAAGCTACGACGCGCTGTCCGCGGGCGGTGAGCACGCTGAGCACCTCGTGGCGCTGCTCCGCCGGGACGGCGCCGCCGCCGCCGTGGTCGTGGTACCGCGCCTCACCGCTCGCCTGACGGGGTTCCGCGGCCAGCTTCCTCTCGGTGAGCCGGTCTGGGGCGATACGTGGGTGTCTCTGGACCGACCGGGCCTCGAGGGTGTCTACACCGACCAGTTTACGGGCAGACGCGTGGGTACCGCGCTCAGGAACGGCATTCCATCGCTCCCCACGGGTACTCTTTTCGGCTCCCTCCCCGTCGCCCTTCTCAAGCGAGAGGAGAAACCATGAGCCGGGAGCGCTCAGGCAAGCCGCCTCGTACCCGGCCGGGCGCGCCGTATCCGCTGGGCGCCACGTGGGACGGGGCGGGAGTGAACTTCGCCCTCTTCAGCGAGCATGCGACCGCGGTGGACCTCTGCCTCTTCGATCCCGAAGACCCGAGCGCCGAGCTCCATCGCATCCGGATGCAGGAGCACACGAATCAGGTCTGGCACGTCTACCTGCCCGAGGCGAGACCGGGACTTCCCTACGGATACCGCGTGCACGGACCCTACGAGCCCGCGCACGGGCACCGCTTCAATCCGGCCAAGCTCCTGCTCGACCCCTACGCCAAGGCCATCACGGGGTCTCTCCAGTGGCACGACGCGCTCTTCGGCTACCAGCTAGGGAATCCGGACCAGGATCTGGCGGCGGACGACAGAGACAGCGCGCCGTATGTACCCAAGTCCGTGGCCATCGATCCGGCATTCAGTTGGGGAGAGGACCGGCGGCCCCGGACTCCCTGGCACAAGACGATCATCTACGAGCTCCACGTCAAGGGTTTCACGGCCCGCCATCCAGACGTGCCACGCCCGCTGCGCGGCACCTATGCCGGCCTGGCGTCGCCACCCGTCCTCGACTACTTGAGCCGCCTCGGAGTCACGGCGGTGGAGCTTTTGCCCGTCCATTATTCCGTCACCGACGGGTATCTGGCAGATCGCGGGCTCACCAACTACTGGGGTTACAACTCGATCGGATTTCTCGCTCCCGACTCACGACTGGCGGCGGCCCACAGCGCGGGCGAGCAGGTCGCGGAGTTCAAGACCATGGTGAAGACCCTCCATGAGGCGGGTATCGAGGTCATCCTCGACGTCGTCTACAACCACACGGCGGAGGGCAATCACCTGGGGCCCACGCTGTCCTTCCGGGGCATCGACAATGCCGCCTACTACCGGCTGGTGTCGGACAGCCCCCGGTACTGCATGGACTACACCGGATGCGGCAATACGCTCAACATGACCCATCCCCGTACCCTGCAGCTCATCATGGACAGCCTGCGCTCCTGGGTCCTCGAGATGCACGTGGACGGCTTCCGCTTCGACCTCGCCTCGGCCCTCGCGCGGGAGTTCCACGACGTGGACCGCCTCTCCGCTTTCTTCGACGTGATTCATCAGGACCCCGTGATCTCCCAGGTCAAGCTCATCGCCGAGCCCTGGGACCTCGGCGAAGGCGGCTATCAGGTCGGCAATTTCCCTCCCGGCTGGACCGAGTGGAACGGAAAGTACCGGGACGCCATCCGCCGCTACTGGAAAGGCGACGAGCGCCAGATGGCCGACCTCGGCTACCGCCTCACCGGCTCGAGCGATCTCTACGAGCAGGGTGGCCGGCGGCCGTCGGCGAGCGTCAACTTCGTCACGGCGCACGACGGCTTTACCCTGGCCGACCTCGTCTCGTACGATGGAAAGCACAACGAGGCCAATGGCGACGACAATCGCGACGGTACCGACGACAATGCGTCCTGGAACTGCGGCGCGGAAGGTCCCACCGACGCCCCGGCCATCCAGGCGCTCCGGGAGAGGCAGATCCGGAACTTCCTCGCCACCTTGCTCCTGTCACAGGGCATTCCCATGCTTCTGGCCGGAGACGAGGCGGGGCGGACGCAGCACGGCAACAACAATGCCTACTGCCAGGACAATGAGCTCTCGTGGCAGAGCTGGCCCCTGCCGCGCACGGCCCTGCGCCAGCTCGAATTCACCCGCCAGCTCATCCGGCTGCGCCTCGACAATCCCGTCTTCCACCGGCGCCTCTTCTTCCAGGGTCGCCGGATTCACGGCTCGGCCGTCAAGGACCTGTCGTGGTTCCGTCCCGATGGCAAAGAGATGATGGAAGACGAATGGAGCAACGGCTTCACGCGCTGCCTCGGTCTGCGCCTGGCCGGGGATGCCATCGAGGAGACGAACGAGATGGGACAGCCCATAGTGGGCGACACCTTTCTCCTGCTCCTCAACGCCCATCACGAATCCATCCCGTTCATCCTGCCCGCCCACCAGGCGCGCGTCCGATGGGAGCTCGTGGTGGACACACGGGACTGGACCCTTCCCCCCCGCCGCCCCATCTTCCGCGCGGGGGAGAGCTATCCCCTGGAAGCCCGCTCGCTGGCCGTCCTGCGTCTCCGACGGCCCACGGCCAGGTCATGACCGGGCAGCCGGCGTTGAGGCGTGGCCACCGGATGCCCTTCGGTGCCGAGACGCGGGATGACGGCACCACGCGCTTCCGGCTCTGGGCCCCCGCCGCCGAGAGTGTGGAGCTGTGGCTCGCCGACCGGCAGCATGGCTTCCCGATGCCGCGGGACGGGGCCGGGTGGGCCGAGTGGGTGACCCGGGATGCCCCGGCGGGGACACGGTACTCCTTCAGGATCGACGGCGATCTCCTCGTGCCCGACCCGGCGTCGCGCTACCAGCCTCTCGATGTTCACGGACCCAGCGAGGTGGTCGACCCCTACGAGTACGCCTGGTCCGATTCGGAGTGGCACGGCATCGCCGCGGAGCGCCTCGTCTTCTACGAGCTCCACGTCGGGACTTTCACTCCGGAACGAAGCTTCACCGGGGTGGCCGAGCGGCTCGACCATCTGGTCGCGCTCGGAATCACCGCGGTGGAGCTCATGCCCGTCGCGGATTTTCCCGGCCGCTGGGGCTGGGGTTATGACGGTGTGCTGCCCTTCGCCCCGGACGCCGGCTATGGACAACCGGAAGAGCTCAAGGCTCTCGTCGAAGCCTGCCACGCCCGAGGCCTCGCCGTCTTCCTCGACGTGGTCTACAACCACTTCGGGCCGGAGGGGAACTATCTCCATCGATACGCCCCGGCGTTCTTTCGCCGCGACGGGAAGACTCCCTGGGGCGACGCCCTCAACTTCGACGGGCCCGGCAGCGAGGTCGCGCGGGCCTTCGTCGTCCACAATGCGCTCTACTGGCTCGAGGAATTCCACCTGGACGGCCTGCGCCTGGACGCGGTCCATGCCATGCCGGACAGCTCGACCGATCATGTCCTCACCGAGCTGGCGCGCGCCGTGGCCGACGGTACCGGCCGTGACCGGCTCGTGCATCTCGTCCTCGAGAACAATGCCAACGAGGCGCGGCTCCTCACCCGGAGCGGGCCGGACAAGCGCCCTCTCTATCTCGCGCAGTGGAACGACGATCTCCATCATGCGCTGCACGTCATGCTCACGGGCGAGACGGGGGGCTACTACGAGGACTACCAGCCCCCCCTGCCTCATTTGGGACGCAGTCTCACCGAGGGCTTCGCCTATCAGGGGCAATGGTCGACGTATCGCGGCCGGGCCAGAGGCGAGCCGAGCGCGGCCCTCCCCCCCACGAGCTTCGTGGGCTTTCTCCAGAACCACGATCAAATCGGCAACCGGGCCTTCGGCGAGCGCCTCACCGCCCTCGCCGTCCCGGAGGCCGTGCGCGCGGCCACTGCCGTCCTCCTGCTCGCTCCCGGGATACCGTTGCTCTTCATGGGACAGGAGTGGGCGGCCCCGGAGCCATTCCTCTTCTTCTCGGATCTGGGCAAGGATCTGGCCGCGCGCGTCTCCGAGGGCCGCCGCGAGGAATTCGGGCGCTTCCCCGACTTCGCACAGGCGGAGTCGAGGGCGCGCATTCCCGACCCGCAGTCAGAAACCACACGCGCGCAGTCCGTACTCCGCTGGGATCGGGTCGGCATGCCCCCGCATGCAGAATGGCTGGCCTTTCATCGCCACCTCCTCGAGGTGCGCGCCCGGGAAGTCTCGCCCCTCCTCCGCGGCGAGGCCGTCCCCGAAACAGGCCTGCTTCTGATCGGGGAAACTGGACTCGAAGTCACCTGGGCCTTCCCGGACCAAAGAGTCCTTCGACTCGTCGCCAACCTGGGTCCCCAGACCGTGCCGCACGAGGGCCCGCGGCCTGGTTGGGGCTATCAGATCTACCCGGTCGGCACCTGGCTGGGTGGCTGGAAGGAACTCGGCCCCTGGGCCGTCCGCTGGTATCTTTCTGAGAGAACCCCATGAGCGCCGAGCCCTTCGTCTTCCATGGCTGCATCGATCTCAAGGAGCTGCTTCCTTACGAGGCGCGGGATGTTCGCGAGCTCCTGGACCAGGTGGGGCGAGTGCCCGTCGAATCGCTCTTCTGTCATACCGCGGCGGCCCTCCTGCACCGGTCGGCGCTGCCCACGGGATATCCGAATGATTTCGCCCGCTGGACGGGCCTCGAGATGCGGGACCAGCGGCTGGCCGAGCGGCTGGCCGCCATCGACCCTTTCGAATCGCGCTCGCTGGAGCAGATGCGCGAGGAGCTGGTGGCCACCATCAGCGATCATCTCCAGCATTTCCCGGCCGCCGCGCCGGCGGCGCGAGTGGAGCCCTTCCGGTTCTTCCAGGCTCACCTGGTCCCCGTACCCACAGGTTACCAGGCCCGCACCCTGAAGGAGTTCAGGGACGCCCTCACCGAGGTCGACCTGAGCGCGCTTTTTTTCCATCTCATCGAGGCGCGCTACCGCCTCAGCCGTGGACGGGGCGATTTCGCCGAGTGGGTCGCGGCCGCCCTCGACCGCCCCGACGTGGCCGAGCGCCTCGCCGCCATCGATCCCTATAGCGGCAGCCTCGAGCGCATTCGCGACCGCCATCTGACGGTCCTTACGGCTGCTTTGGACGAGCTAGCACGATGACGCCCCTCGTGTCGTCGGCGAGGCTGGACGACTACCGGCAGGTCGCGCCGCGCGGCGCCGTCGACCTCCTCCTCCGCTTGGGCGAGCGCCTCAAGGGTCGCCGGCTCGTCAACGTGAGTGGCTCGCGTTATCAGGGCCTGACCATAGAAGTGCTGAACCGTCTCGTCCCTATCCTCAACGATCTCGGCATCGACACGAGCTGGGAGGTGACGATCGGCACCAGCGACTTCGAAGGAATCACGCGCACCGTCGGCCGGGCCCTCGCGGGCACCGAGCAGGTCGTGACCGACGTGATGCTCGGCCGGCTTCGCGACGTCTGCGCCGAGAACGCCCGACGGCTCCGGCTCGACGCCGATCTCGTCATGGTCCACGATGCCGCCCCTCTTCTGCTCGTGGAGAGCCGCGGGGGCGAGTCGCGGTGGCTCTGGCGTTACCATCATGATCTCTCTTCCCCGCAGCCGCAGCTCTGGAACGTCCTCCGTCCCGTCGCCCAGCGCTACGACGCCGTCATCTTCTCCGACGCGCGTTTCGCTGCCTCTTTGTCCGTACCGCGATTCGTGATCTACCCGTCCGTCGATCCGCTCTCTGAGCGCAATCGCGACATGGGGCGCGCGGAACAGGCCCAGCATCTCGATCGCCTGCATGTGTCTCGGGACAAGCCCTTTCTATTACAAGTCGGCCCCTTCCGCCGCTCGTACGATCCCCTGGGCGTGATCAACGCATACCGCCTCGTAAAGAAGCATCACGACGTCCGGCTCGTACTGGCCGGCCCGGCGCCGGGCACGGGCGGTGATGTGCTCGCGGAAATACAGGAAGCGGCCGGCCACGATCCCGACGTGCGCGTGGTCGTGCTGCCCCCCGACCCCCAGACAGAGATGAATGCGCTGGAGCGGGGCGCGGCCATCGTGATCCACAAGCCGCTCGCCACCGGCTTCGGCATCGACGTGGCCGCCGCCATGTGGAAAGGCAAGCCCGTGGTGGGTAGCCTCGCGGGCGGGATCCCGAATCAGATGGTATTCGGGGTGACCGGCTATACGGTGGAGACCGTCGAAGGCGCCGCCTTCCGCATCCGGCATCTCCTCGGGAATCCCGAGCTGATCGGCCGCATGGGCGCGGCGGGGCGTGAGCACATCCGCCGGAATTTTCTCATCACCCGACACCTGGGCGACTACCTGGCTCTCCTCGCTCTCCTCACCAAGTGAGGACGGCGTGGAACGAGGACCATCCTCTCCCGGGATGACCACAACGCCTTCCGTGACCGACGCCACCGATATTGCCATTGGCGTCCTGACCGCAGGCGTCGGTTCGAGCATGCCCACGGTCACGAAAGTCGTCCAGGAGGGCCTGCGGACGCACCTGAGCGGCCTCACCGCGGCCATCATCCACCTGGATCCGACGATGCCGGACGAACAGGCGGGCCAGGTCGAGCCGATCGCCGATGGTATTCGCCTCGTCCATGCGCGACCGACGGGGACCCTGTCCACGGGCACCGCCCTGAATGGATGGAGCGAATCGGTCCGGACGGTCCTCGGCCTGTCCCGGACCTTCCACACCCGAGCCGTGGTGATGCTCAATGCCGACATCGCGAGCATGACGCCCGACTGGGTCCGCGGCCTCGCCCATCCCGTCCTGAAGGACGGTTGCGCCTTCGTGCTGCCCATCTACGAGCGGGGACGCTACGAGGGCACCCTGACCCAGCTCTTCGTGACGCCCCTGGTGCGCGCGCTCTTCGGTCATCAGTTCTGGCATCCCATGGCTGACGAGTTCGGCTGCTCCGGGGAGACGGCGGAGTTTCTCCTCGGCCAGGACATCTGGACCACGGATCTCGCGCGCCAGGGTCTGGAATTCTGGCTGCCCATCGGTGTGGCCGGGGGCGCTCTGCCCGTTGTCCAGTCAGTGCTTGGCCCGCGAATACTGGCCCCCGCTGGACCGCAGCCTCCCTTGGGCTCTACCGTGGGGCGTGTGGCGGGGGCGCTCTTCTCCATCGCCGAGCGCCACGAGGCGGGATGGCTCGACGTACACGGCTCGGAGCCCGTGGCCCTCTTTGGAATCCCGCCCGGCCCGGCCAAGCGGGTGGCGGCTATGGACCCCGCGCGCATGATCGAAGGGTTCCGCCAGGGCGTCCGCGATCTCCTGCCGATCTGGGAGCGAATACTGTCCCCGGAAAGCCTCGGTGATGTCCTCGTGCTCAGCGAGCATCCGACGGGAGAGTTCCGTCTCGCCGACTCGTTGTGGGCGCGGATCGTCTACGATTTCCTGCTCGCGTATCGCGCCCGGGTCATGTACCGGAGCCACATCGCCCAGTCCCTGGCCCCCCTCTACCTGGGCTGCGCGGCCTCTCTCGTGCTGGAGACACGCGACCGCTCAGACCCCGCCGTCGCCCACGCGGCAGAGCGGCTGGCCCGTACCTTCGAGACCGAGAAATCCTACCTGGTGGACCGCTGGCGGTGAGCGATCCTCTCTGGTACAAGGACGCTGTCTTCTATGAGCTGCACGTGCGCGCCTTCCAGGACGGCAATGGCGACGGCATCGGTGATTTCCCCGGGCTGACGAGCCGCCTCGACTACCTCAAAGACTTGGGGGTGGACTGCCTCTGGCTCCTCCCCTTCTTCCCGTCTCCCCTTCGCGATGACGGCTACGACGTGTCGGACCACCGGTCCATTCACCCGGACTGTGGCACCATGGCGGACTTCGAGCGCTTCCTCGAGACCGCACATGCCCATGGCATCCGGGTGATTGCCGATTTCGTCCTGAACCACACGTCCGACCAGCATCCATGGTTCCAGGCGGCCCGCCGATCCCCGGACTCACCGTACCGCCACTACTACGTGTGGAGCGACACCGACGAACGCTATCGGGATGCCCGGATCATCTTCTCGGATACGGAGGCCTCGAACTGGACGTGGGATCCGATCGCCAAGGCGTACTACTGGCACCGCTTTTTTCATCATCAGCCCGACCTCAACCTCGACAATCCGACCGTGCGCCACGAGGTGCTCGACGCCATGCAGTTCTGGCTCGACCGGGGGCTGGATGGCTTCCGCTGCGATGCCGTGCCCTATCTCTTCGAGCGCGAAGGCACCAACTGCGAGAACCTGCCCGAGACACACGAATTCCTCCGCGAGATTCGGCGCCAGATCGACAACCGCTACGAGGGCCGCATCCTCCTCGCCGAGGCGAACCAGTGGCCGACGGACGTGCGCCCCTATTTCGGCGACGGCGACGAGTTCCACATGGCCTTCCACTTTCCCCTCATGCCACGCATGTTCCTGGCCATTCGCCACGCCGACCGCCGGCCTATCACCGACATCTTCCGGCACACTCCCGATCTGCCGCCCACCTGCCAGTGGTGCCTCTTCCTGAGGAACCACGACGAATTGACCCTGGAAACGGTGAGCGAGGAGGAGCGCCGACGCCTCTACCATGCCTATGTCCTCGACCCGCGCATGCGGCTCAACGCGGGCATCCGCCGACGCCTCTCGCCGTTGCTGGACAACGACCGCCGGAAGACCGAGCTCCTCACCAGCCTGCTCTTCACCCTGCCCGGCAGCCCCATCCTCTACTACGGCGACGAGATCGGCATGGGGGACAATATCTATCTGGGTGACCGCAACGGCGTGCGAACCCCCATGCAGTGGACGGGCGATCGCAACGCCGGCTTCTCGAGGGCGGACGCGGCGAGGCTCTACCTCCCCATGATCGTGGATCCCGTCTACGGCTACCAGTCCATCAACGTCGAGGCGCAGCTTCGCACCTCTTCCTCCCTGGTGAACTGGATGAAGCGCCTCATTGCCGCGCGAAAGAAGACTCGCGTCTTCGGGCGCGGCACCCTGCGCTTTCTCCGCCCGGCCAACGAGAGCATCCTCGCCCATGTGCGAGAACACGAAGGCGAGACCATACTCGCCGTGCACAACCTCTCCGGCGCCGCCCAGCCCGCCGAGCTGGATCTCAGCGAATGGGCCCGTCACACCCCGGTGGAGCTCCTCGGCGAGACCCGCTTTCCTGTCGTGCGCGAGCGCCCTTACTTCGTCAGCCTCGCCCCCTTCGGTTACTATTGGTTCCGGCTGGAGCCGCCAGCCCAGAGCCTGACCACCTACGGCATCGAGGGCAATCCACTGTAGCGCTGCTTCGGCGCCCTGGCATCGGGCACCGGGGCCCGACCATCACCGTTTGACCGGGTAGTCCGGCTCCATGGACGACGCTCATCCGGAAGCCCTCTCGCAAATCCCACGAGTTTCCCCACTTTTCAACCTTTTCGAGCTCGGTAGCAACCTTGGCACAGCGAATGCGATAGCCATAGGTGCGCTCGACACCCAAGAGAGAACAAGGAGGCATCACATGATGGGGCTGAGCCGAAAGACCATTCGTACAGCGGCGGCGGCGTTTGCAGGGGCTGCCCTGCTCGGCAGCGGCTGTATATCGTACACGAAGGAAACCACCGAACGGACCGTCCCGGTGCCGGTTGCCGCAGCCACTCCCGCGCCCTCCGTGGTGACCTATCCCGAGGGTCGCTACCAGCTCTATGGTGACGGAACCCGGGTTCCCTATTACTGGGTGTGGGTTCCTTCTGGCGCCGGCCCGGCCCCGGCGCCTCCGCCGCCGCCTCCTCCTCTCCCGGTGCGCTAAATCGCGACTCGTGAACTCATAGGAGGCTCCCATGCCCGAATCCACCCAGGACTTGCTAGGTGTTCTCGTGGGCCTGGTCGCTCTCTGGTTTCTCTTCGGTGCGCTCACCAACCAAGAGCGGCTCTGGCAAGAGCGGCACTGGCGGGACCGTGAAGTCGCCCAGCGAAGACGCCCTCGCCTCGCCGGCCCTCGCGGAGACCGATCCTCGAGCCGCTGAGCGAAGCCGGCCGGCCGGCTTCCATATGTCCGGTCAATCGTGACCATCGCCCACAGTCCGGCCGTCATCAGATTCACCCCGGAACTGATCATGCCCCTCGCCATCGGCGCTGCCCTCGCGGTGGCTGTCTTGGTGGTCCGGTACTTCATCCTCAAGCGAGTGGCCACCTCGCTGGTGGCTCCCGACGCGGGAATCTCTTCGCTGGCCTGGGATGCCCGACTCGCTTCGCTGATGTGGTGCGTGGCCCTCGGCGCCTGGGGAGGGCTGGAGGCCGCGACACTACCACCAAGGCTCACGGCAAAGCTCGAAATGTTCGTCCAGGTTCTCGTCATAGCGTCGATCACCATCACACTGGGTGCCCTCCTCGCCCTTGCTCTCGATCGCTTTGCCAAAGGGCGAGGCCTCGCCGCGGCGGCCACGGGTCTCAGCCGTACCCTGATTCGGGCTGGCATCCTGGTCGTGGGCGCCTTGGTCATCCTCTCTCATATCGGCCTGACCATCACGCCGATGCTGACGGCGCTCGGCATCGGAGGCCTGGCCGCGGCACTGGCGCTCCAGGACACTCTGTCGAATCTCCTCGGGGGCTTTCACATCCTCATCGATCGGCCGGTCCAGGTCGGGGACGCGGTGCGCCTGGAGAACGGTCAGGAGGGCGAGGTCGAAGACATCGGATGGCGCTCGACGCGAATCCGCAGCGAAGGTGGCGACCTCATCATCGTCCCCAACGCCAAGCTCGCCCAGAGTATCCTGACCAATCGCTCGGCCCGTCATCAGTCTTCCCCGTCCATCGGCCCGCGAAGATTCGAGCGGCGCGGATAGGTCATGGCCGTCGTGCAGATCCTCCTCGCCATCTTCTCCCGCACGGCCGCCCGGGTGCTGAACACGGCATTCGCCTGGGCCACTATCGCTCTCTTCGGGCGCGTACCGGCACGGCAACAGATCTACCTCTCCGTCATGGCCTTCGGCTCCATGGCCTGGCTCATATCAGTGATCGGCATCGCATTTCCTTCCTTCGCGACCTTTCTGCTCGCCCTCGTAACCATCCCGTCATGGCTGCGGCCGGGCTGGATACGGCTCGCCATGCTCGCCGTCGCTCTCGTCTCTCCCCTTCTCGTAGGGGGTATGTCGCTGCTCGCTCTCGACCCGGCGGAGCGTCCTCGAGATAGGGCGCCGCGAGTCAGAGCGGTTCTGAGAGGCTATCCCGTCACCATAGGTCTCTCGCTGACCCTCGCGCTGCTCCTGCTCTTCGTCCCGATACTCAAAGCCCGCGGCGCGCTCAAGCGCTGGACCACTACGCATGTGCCCGTCCTCGTGAAGCCCGAGGACTATCCCGCGGCCCTCCACGATCTGGAGACCGCTCTGAGGGCCGAAGGCTGGCAGACGGCTCGCCGGCCGGCGAGCTGGATGCTGCGGTTACCCATGCATGTCTTCGGCGTCCTGGCCGGGCACTCGATCCCGCTCGTCGCGAAAGAGCTCACCACGCTTCGAAGCGCTCAGCTCGAGATAACCCTTCACCCGTCGGACCTCATCCTCGCCGGGCCGAACGGGGACGTCATGAGGGCGCGTGCGCGGGTGGCCGAGCGACTCGCCTTCTCGAAGCTCTACATGACCTGGACGGCCGACGGGCAGCGCCTGGAGGAGGACCTGCGGAAGGTCTGGCTCGGTATGGAGACGGTCAACGGGCATCCTCGACCGAACGGGCATCCTGGAACGGACGACCTGCAGACCCTGGATCACGAGCTCAAGACAGCGGAGCTTCCCTACGAGGAATGGGAAGTCCTCTTCAGGAAGGAGCTGCTTCTCGAGCGGCGCCTGGGCGGCCTCGACCCTCGGGCGCCACACGAGCTTCCCTCCGCCCCTGATTGAGGCCCATTGCCCGACGAAGCGGTCGGGATTGTTACTGGCCGCCGTGCTGGACGTAGTCTCTCACGAACTCCGCGGCGTTCTCCTCGAGGACGTCATCGACGGCGGCCAGGAGGGCGTCCAGTTCGTCGCCGATCTTCTTACCCTTCTCCTCGATCGTCTGCCCGTCGTGCGCCTCGGACGCCTCGGACGCGCTCTCTGAGTGCGCCGACGGCTGCGCCTTTCGCCTCTGTTCGCTCATCTCGAGCCCTCCTTCTTCGGTGACTTGTCCATATCCTGGCTGAGTAATAACGCAAGTCATGTGCCACGAAGACTCGAGCATAGGCAGGCGTGTCAGAGTTACCGAGCCTTGTTTCTTGACGGTCTCCATGACCTTGCCCCTATAATTTGGCGCCTTTGGCAGGCCGTCCGTCCGGATCGTTCTCGGGATCCCTTGATGGAGAGCTCATGCGCTTGGCGGATGGCGAGAAAATCGTAACGACCGGCGATGAGTCGACAAGCACCAGCGCTACGCTCGGCCTGCGCCCCGCGGATCTCTTCGCCCTCTTCCTCGTCGCCGCGCTCTACATCCTCGCCGCCAAGCTGGGACTGAAGCTTGCCTTCGTACATGCCAGCGCCACCGCGGTGTGGCCGCCCGCGGGCATCGCGCTGGCCGCGCTACTTCTCAGAGGCTATGGCATGTGGCCCGCAGTGTTCATCGGCGCCTTCGTGGCGAACATCACCACCGCCGGCTCCATCGCGACATCGCTCGGCATAGCGGCGGGCAATACCCTCGAGGCGGTGGTCGGCACGTACCTGGTGACGCGCTTCGCCGCGGGGCGCCGGGCCTTCGCCCGGGGCCAGGACGCGATCAGGTTCTTCGTCTTGGCCGGGCTGGTGAGCACCACGGTCAGCGCCACGATCGGCGTCGGCTCCCTCGTCCTCGGCGGCTTCGCGGCCTGGGGCAATGCCCTCTCGATCTGGCTGACATGGTGGCTCGGCGACGCGGCAGGTGACGCGCTCGTCGCCCCTCTCCTGATCCTCTGGGCGGAGCGCCCCAGACTGCGCTGGGGGGCCAGGCGTCTGATCGAGGGTGGTCTCTTGCTCTTGTCGCTGGTGGCGGTAGGCCAGCTCGTATTCGGGTCCGTTCTGCTGTGGGGACCGCGAGACTACCCGATCGATTTCATTGCGGTTCCGCCGCTGGTCTGGGCGGCCTTCAGGTTCGGCCCGCGCGACACCGCGACCGCGTCCTTCGTCCTCGCCTCCATGGCGCTGTGGGGTACCCTCCACGGACAGGGGCCTTTCCATCGCCAAGACCCCAATGAGTCCCTGCTCCTCGTGCAGGCATTCGTGGGGCTCAATGCCGGGTTGGCCCTGGCCTTCGCGGCGGTGGTCGCGGAGAAGAAGCGGGTGGACGGAGAGCGTCTTGCCCTCGTCCCCGAGGCGTTGGCCGCCCGCCGGTTCGCCGAGACCTCGGAGAAGCGGGCGCGCTTCCTCGCCGAGGCCAGCGCCGTGCTCGGATCGTCCATCGACTACGACGCCACCTTGGTACGGCTCACGCGGCTCGCCATCCCGCTCCGCGCGGATCTCTGTGCCGTGGACGTGCTCCAGGAAGATGGG
>WNGF01004329.1_pt1 | contig 27491 bp, 25 predicted proteins | sample 5400641 | NCBI WGS metagenome assembly WNGF01 (sample SAMN13153371, study PRJNA577476) | soil metagenome | isolation source: 80 cm soil or saprolite under grassland replicate 2 | place: USA:California | collected 2016-06-15 | reverse complement strand
GCGCTCGCGGATCGCCGCCGAGGGCTCGGCCTGCACCTTCGAGCGCAGCTCCTTGTAGTTCACCGCCGGGACGTCGATGTGAATGTCGATGCGGTCGAGCAGCGGCCCGCTTATCTTCGAGATGTATCTCTGAATCATCGGCGGCGTGCAGCGGCACTCGCGCGCGCGGTCGTTGAAGAAGCCGCATGGGCACGGGTTCATTGCCGCGGCCAGCATGAAACGTGCGGGAAACGTCAGCGACATCGCGGCGCGCGCGATCGAGACCGTTCCGTCCTCCAGCGGCTGACGCATCACCTCCAGAACGTTGCGAGGAAACTCCGGCAGCTCGTCCAGGAAGAGCACGCCGTTGTGCGCCAGCGAAACCTCGCCCGGCCGCGGCACCGCGCCGCCGCCAATCAGTCCCGCGTCGCTGATGGTGTGGTGCGGCGCGCGGAATGGACGCACGCCCACCAGCCCGTTGCCCGCGTCCAGTACGCCGGCCACTGAGTGGATCTTCGTCGTCTCCAGCGCCTCCTCGAAGGTCAGCGGCGGAAGGATGGTCGGCATGCGTTTGGTCAGCATCGTCTTGCCGCCGCCCGGAGGGCCGATCATCAGGATATTGTGCCCGCCGGCGCAGGCCACTTCCATGGCGCGCTTGGCGGTGTGCTGGCCACGCACGTCCTTGAAGTCCACCGCGAAGTGCTCCACCTGATGCAGCAGCGCCTGGCTGTCGACCTCCAGCGGCGCGGGGCCAGTTCCATGGTTGATGAGTCGCACCACGTCCAGCAGCGTCTTCATTGGGAAGACTTTCACGCCTTCGACCACCGCGGCCTCGCGCGCATTGGGCTCTGGCACGAGCAGGTTGGGGACCTTGCGCGCGCGCGCGGCGACGGCTATGGGCAGCGCGCCTCGCACCGGGCGCAGGCTGCCGTCGAGCGAGAGCTCGCCCACGATGACATACTCGCCCAGCTGCTGCTTTGTAAGCCCGCCATATGCGCCAAGGATTCCCAGGGCCATCGGCAGATCGAAGCCCGAGCCTTCTTTCTTCAGGTCGGCTGGAGCCAGATTGATGGTGATGTGGGTGGGAGGAATGTCGTAGCCGCAGTTCTTCAGCGCGGCGCGAATGCGCTCACGGCTCTCGCGCACCGCGGTGTCTGGCAGACCCACTGTAGTGAAGTGGTCCTCGCCGGTCTTGATGCCGGAGACGTCCACCTCCACGTCGATCAGGTTGGCGTCGATGCCGTAGACGGCCGCGCTCAGGGTTTTGAAAAGCATAACGGCTGCCGTCCCGCGAGTGATTTGGTATGAAGGATTGCGAGCTCATTTTACCCCGTGTTCGGCGGCTACGCAGCAACTCTGTTTTGGCCCTGACAAAACTCTGCGGAGCTCCAAAGCAGGCTCTGGCGCGAGGACTCCCGCAGATATCGCAAACTTGAGCCGCCTTTGCTAAACTTGGGCTAGTTGGTTCGGCGCAGTTCATGGGCCCAATGGGGTTCCCAGCGCGCACGTTGTTTGGCGTGCTGGGGGTAGAAGGCAGCGGCCAACTAGCGCATCGCAGTCTTAACCCCTGCATCTAAATGGGATGGCCGCTCCCAGGGGCAGAGACTGCCGCCAGGACGGGTGAGGGATTCGCATGGCGAGCATCGGCAGACGCGAGCAGGAGGTTCTGACCGCCATCGTCGAGAGCTATATCTCGAGCGGTGAGCCGGTCGGCTCGCGCACTCTGGCGCGCCGCAACCGTGAGGGCCTCAGCGCGGCCACCATCCGCAATGTGATGGCAGACCTGGCCGAGGCCGGGTTGCTAGCCCAGCCGCATACTTCCGCCGGACGCGTGCCCTCCGTGGAAGGCTATCGCTACTACGCCGAGAAGCTCTCCGACCAGGTGTGCCTGAACCCCGACGACGAACACACCATCCAGCGCTATTTTCACGGCGTACGCGAGGTCCAGGATTTTATGGAGCGCACCTCGCACGTGCTGGCCCTGGTCTCCTCGGGCGTAGGCGTGGCGGTCACCTCGCTCTCTGGTCCGCGCAAGGCGCTGGAGCATGTGCACTTCCAGCGGCTGGCCGACCAGCGAGTGCTCGCCGTGGTGGTCACGCGTAGCGGCATTGTGCGCGACCGCGTGCTGCGCCTGCCTCATGACGTGCAACAGGCGGAGCTGGACCTGGCGGCGCGCTATATCAACGAGAACTTCCGCGGCTGGCTGCTGGAGGACGTTCGCCGCGAGCTGGAGCGACGAATCGAGCAGGAGCGCAGCGAGTACGACCGGCTGATGTGTTCGCTGGCGGAGCTGTGCCGCAGCGGCGCACTGGCGGCCAATGAAGATACCGCCGAGGTCTTTGTGGAAGGCACGGCGAACCTGGTACAGCAGGCGAACGTGCAGCGCGAGAACGATACCGAGCGCATCCGCCAACTGCTGAAGACCCTGGAGGAGAAGTCCCGCATCGTCGAGCTGCTCTCTGCATATGTGGACACAAGGCAGGAAGCGGTACGGGTGATCGTTGGGCTGGAGGAGGCCATGCCCGACCTGAGCAACTTTGTGCTCATCGGCGCTCCGGCCCGCAGTGGAAATGAGATTTTGGGAAGGCTGGCGGTGATTGGCCCGACGCGAATGGACTATCAGCACACCATCAACGCCGTCTCTTACATCGCGCGGCTCTTCGATAAGCTATTGAACGATTCGGAATAATACAGACATGAAGAAAGAAGATTTGGAAAACGCACCCATGGATGTGGAGCACGAGCTTCCCCAGGCTGAGCCCGCGGCCGATACGGCGGAGGCCTCCGAGCTGGAGAAGCTGCGGGCGGAGAACGCCTTCCAGCGTGACCGGCTGGCACGGCTGCAAGCGGAATTTGAGAATTTCCGCAAGCGAAATCAGCGCGAGCAGCAGGAATTTCGCGAGTACGCGTTGACCGACGCGCTGAAGCAACTGCTTCCGATCCTCGACAGCCTGGACCGGGCCGTAAAGACGGAGAGCAAGTCGGTCGAAGAACTCCGCTCGGGCATCGAGCTCATAGACCGCCAGTTTCACGACGTGCTGACGCGGCTCGGAGTGGAGCCGATTCAGGCGCAGGAACAGCCCTTCGATCCCAGCCTGCACCACGCGATCCAGATGGTGGAGACGACGGATGTCCCCGACCATCAGGTGATCGACGAGCTGCAGCGCGGATATCGGCTGCGCGACCGCGTGCTGCGGCCAGCCATGGTGAGGGTTTCGAAGAACGAGCAGAGCTCAAGCGACTAACGAGCAGGAATTTTTGCGGAGGAGGGCCGCTACGGCGGCCTCTTGAAGACTGGCTACTAATATCAAACGCGATTACTACGAAGTGCTCGGCGTCTCCCGCAACGCAACGGATGCTGAGATCAAGGCTGCTTACCGCAAGCAGGCCATGCAGCATCATCCCGACCGCAATCCGGACGACCATACGGCCGAAGAGCGCTTCAAGGAGTGCAGCGAGGCCTACACCGTCCTCAGCGACCAGCAGAAGCGCGCCGCCTATGACCGCTTCGGCCACGACGCCTTCAGTCCCGGCGGCGGAGGCGGCGCCGGCGCCGGCGGCTTCCAGCATGTCGACATCAGCGACCTCTTCGGCGAGATGTTCGGCTTCGGCGATCTCTTCGGCGGAGGCATGGGGCGCGGCGCGCGCCGCAGCCGTGCGCAGCGCGGCAACGACATTCGCGAAGACCTCACCATCACCTTCGAAGAAGCCGCATTCGGCGTGGAGAAGCAGCTCAGCTTCCGCCGCCACGAGCTGTGCGATGCCTGTAACGGAACGGGAGCAGCCGAGGGCAAGGCACCCAGCCAGTGCCGCCAGTGCGGCGGCCATGGCCAGGTCCGCTATCAGCAGGGATTCTTCAACGTGGCCCGCACCTGCCCGGTCTGCCAGGGCACCGGCACCATGATCGAGCACCCGTGCACCAAGTGCAAAGGCCAGCGCCTGGTGAACCACAGCCACACTTTGCAGGTCAAAGTGCCCGCGGGCGTGGAGAACGGAACGCGTATTCTCTACAATGGCCACGGCGATGCCGGACTCGACGGCGGCCCGGCGGGCGACGTCTACGTGGTCCTGCACGTCACCGAGCACCCGTTCTTTGAGCGCGAAGGCAAGGACCTGTTCTGCGCCATCCCCGTCTCGTTCACCCAGGCCGCGCTGGGATCAACTGTGATGATCCCCACGCTCGACGGCGATGTGAAGGTGACGATTCCCGAGGGAACGCAGACCGGCACCAGCTTCCGCATCCGCAAGAAGGGCGTGCCGGTGCTCAACGGGAGCGGACGCGGCGACCTCTACGTTGAGGTGAAGGTGATGACGCCGGAGAAGCTGACGCGGCCGCAGCGCGAGTTGCTTGAGCAGTTGGCCGAGACACTTGGCCAGAAGAACGATCCGCAAAAGCGCGGTCTGATAAATAAGATGAAGGATATGTTCAGCTAAAGGCAGGTTTCGAGGTTTACGGTCTCAGGGTCAAAGTTAAACGAGCGCGGACTGGGTTCCGCGCTCTTTCCTTTTTTGCTCGTTCCATAGCTGGCATCGCCGGGTCGTTTTTTGGCCAGCGAATGCAACGCGCTCCGGTTCTTGGCGCTCCAACCGGATACATTCTTGCGAACTAGACCGGAACAGGAGGTCGTGATGAAAATGTCCCTCACTATTGCCACCGTTGTGCTCGCATTCGTCAGCGGAGGATTCGGACAAGCTGGCCAAGGCCAGCCGCAAACGAACCAGCCATCCACCTCCACCAAACAACCCAGCGGCACGCAACATCTAATGCACCGGCATGGGCGAATGCACCACGATCAGGCCAGGATGAAGGAGCACATGCAGGAGATGCAGGCCCATATGAAGGACATGCAGTCGCGGGTCGAGAAGCTGCGTACGGATTCACAAAAAGTGCAGGACCCGGCGACCCGGACCGCGCTACTGGACGCGGTGGACATCTGGGAGCAGATGATGAGCCACATGCAAAAGCACATGCAAGGCATGATGGAGCACGGAATGATGATGCACGGGGGGATGGACCACGGTGGCATGGAGCACGGTGGTATGCACCACATGGACATGATGGGTGACGAGCATGGAAAACAGCAGCACCCATCCGGACAAAGATGAGGGGCGAGACAAAACAGCAGTAGAACGCACCGCTTCACCTATGCGAGGTGGACCGCGTTCTCCTGAAAGTTTGAAAGCTCCCACCGCCTTGTTTTAGCCTGCTACTGAACAAGTCCACTCGGGAGCAGAGCCATGACCCGGCGCCGCTGGATCGCCGACGAATTCACCGATCACCGTGCCTGGCTGCTGGGCGCCAACGCTGCGCATCTCGGGCGCGTGCTGCGGGCGCGCGTGGGGCAGCAGTTCGACATCGTCTGCGGCGAGCAACTTCGCCGCGGAACAATCGTCTCCGTCAGCAGCGAGCGCGTGGAGTTTGCGCTGGGCGAGATGATTGATCGCCCCAGCACGCCAACAAAAGGCGCGCTGGGGACCCCGACGGGCACAGGGGAGCGCGAGCTGGTGCTGCTGATGGCGATCTACAAGTTCGACCGCCTGGAGTGGGTCATTGAAAAGTGCACGGAGCTGGGCGCGACCCGGATCGTCCCGGTGATCGCGCGGCGTACTGACGCGCACTTGGCCGCAGCCGCCACAAAGCGCGTGGAGCGCTGGCGCCGCATTGCGCACGAGGCCGCACAGCAGTCGCGCCGTCTGGCTCCGCCGCAAATCGACGATCCGATGAAGCTGAAGGCGGCGCTGGAGCTTGATTCGGCCGCAACAACTCCCGAGTCCGGGGCGGGGACTACAGCAGACCCCGGGTGGCCGACGACAACGTCCCCGGCACACTCGCGGTCGGGTTGCTGGGGCGAAACGAGGTTGCTGCTGAACGAAAACGAACGCAGCGAAAATTTTCGCGAGGCGCTGGCCGGCGCGGCTGGTGCGGTGGCCCTGGCGGTCGGCCCCGAGGGCGGATGGACCGAGGAGGAATTGGCGGAGTTCGACGCGGCAGGCTGGCGCAGCGTGACTCTGGGACCAACCATTCTGCGCGCAGAGACCGCGGCGATCGCCGCGCTTGCCGCTGCCCAGGCAATTCTCGATTGATCTCAACAATGCTTTTCACCGCATAAACACTAAGGGGAACGCTTTCGCGTCCCCCTTTTGTGTAGCCTTTTAGGTGAAAGTTGTTACTTCTTCTTTGCGGCCTTCTTCGCGGGTTTCTTCGCGGCCTTCTTCGCAGCTTTCTTCGTTGCCATGACTATTCTCCCTTTGAACAATCTTGGATGTAATTGCAATGCAAGCATTGCAATTGAATGTTGTATATGTTGAATGCACATGCAGTGTCAAGCAAAAAATAAGAATGCGAGCGACTTGTTCGCGCTCGCGTCCGAAAATTTCTCCCTCTTGGATGGGCTCCCCAGCGCGCCTGCTGTTGGTGTGTTGGGGTGAAAGCTGCGAATGCGCCCTTCAACGCAGCGCGCGAAGCAACAATCCAGAGATTGTGTCCTGCAGAGTGTGCGCCATCATGGCCGGACGAAGACTTTTTCGCGCAATGCTCATCATTCCGAAGGCAAAGCCGAGCAGCGCGATGAGTACCATACGCGGTGGTCCTTCGTAACCATGCCCGAGGCCGAAGAGAATGCTCACTACAGGCAATGCGAACCAGCGGCTGCGCAGCAGATGCGTGAACTGCCGTTGCAGATAGCCGCGAAAGATGAGCTCCTCGCAGAAGCCCGCGGTTGCGCTGAGAGCGATCCAGACCACGATCTCCAGCGCGCTGTCGGGCGCAAGAAAGCCGATCTGCCTGCGCGTCTCGTCGAGGCTCCCGCCGTGTTCCATGCCCATCGCAACCGCGGCCATCGCAATGGCCATCAATGCAGTGAACCAAACTCCGCCTGCTAAGGCGACATCGAGAAGAAAATCACCGAAATCATCCCAGCGTCCGCCGACCAGCTGCCGCAGAGTTCCCCCGGAGCGCCGCACTCCCCACCAGACGTATCCGGTAAGGAGCCACTCGTAGGCGATCGTCACTAGATAAATTCGCAGATGCGCGTGGCCGGAGTGGATTCCATGCCCGCTCTTGCTATTGCCCAGGCTGAGCACAAGCAGGACCACCACGAGCAGGGCGGTGTGCCAGTATGAGACCCGGCGCGCGCCTGCGGCGGGCGTCGCCGGTGCGCCTTCGAGACCTGGGTTGGTGGGCTCTGCGTTTGTGGGCTCCATCTGTTCTCGCTTCCAGTCCTTCAGGAGCAAACAAAATTTCGCGGGTGCCCCGTCCTGACCTTCGGTTGGTTAGGCCGGGGTAGTTGACTTGCTTTGGAAGTAGCTTCCACCACTGCAATGCAAAAAATTGGCGCGCTGGACCCGGCGTGTGCGCCCGCTAGTCGATGCTCAGAATGCTGCCGCCGGCGCTGGACTTGAGCTCCTGCGTGCGCTCCCGCACCTTGCGTGCGAAGGCAAACAGGCTCTTGGCGTTGTTCGCCTGCTCGCCCGCCAGAACAACCGGACGTCCTGAGTCTCCGCCTTCGCGGATCGTCGGGTCCAGCTCGATGCGGCCGAGGAACGGCACATGGAATTGTTTTGCCGTGCGCTCCCCTCCGCCGGTAGAGAAGATGTCGATCTCATGATTGCAGTGCGGGCAGACGAAGTAGCTCATGTTCTCCGCGATGCCCAGGATCTCCACGCGCACCTGGCGGAACATCTCGATGGCCTTGCGCGCGTCCTGCAGCGCGACGTCCGACGGCGTGGTGACCACCACGGCGCCGCTCAGCGGCACCGACTGCGCCAGCGAGATCACCACATCGCCGGTGCCGGGAGGCAGATCGACCACCAAGTAGTCGAGCTCACCCCAGGCCACGCGCGAAATGAACTGCTTGATCACCGAATGCAGCATCGGCCCGCGCCACACCAGCGGCTTGTCGCCCGGATTCAGATAGCCGACCGAGATGGAGCGAATGCCATAACGCTCGGCGGGAATGATCTGGCCGTCGGGACTCATCTCGGGCTCGGCCGTTTCGCCCAGCATCAAGGGAACGTTGGGCCCATAGATGTCGGCGTCGAGCAGGCCCACCTTCAGGCCGAGGCGCGCCAGTGCGAGCGCCAGGTTCACCGCAAGCGTGGTCTTGCCGACACCGCCTTTGCCGCTACCCACGGCAATGACCTGGCTGACGCCGGGAATCGTCTGCGGCCCCTCGGGCTGCGGGCCGCCGGAATGCTGATGCATGTGCAAGGGATCGTCCTCGAATGCGTGATGTGTGCGCCTTCGATTATACCGGGCGATTGTAGCGGGCGTGCGCTGGCGCCGCGTCACAGCGAAATTGCCTGATCCCGGCATACAATGCGCGCGAGGTGAAGCCATGGCAAAAAAAACAGTGGCCATCGTAGGCAGCTACCGCAAAGGCGGCACCGTGGACCAGCTCGTGGATGCCGTGCTTGAAGGCGCCGGCGAGCAAGGGGCGGAGACAAAGAAGATTTACCTCATCGACCAACAAATTGAGTATTGCCACAACTGCCGCGGCTGCACCCAAACGCCGGGCGAGGAACGCGGCAGATGCACGATTGAAGATGATATGGCCGGAATACTGGCCCAGCTCGACTCGGCTGACGCGGTGGTGCTGGCTTCGCCTGTGAACTTCTACAACGTGACCGCGGTCTTCCGCACATTTCTGGAACGGCTGGTGGGATGTGCATGCTGGCCCTGGGGAGCGAAGGCTCCCAAGCCGCGCACAAAAGTGCTGCGGCGCAAGGCGGTGCTGATTGCATCGTCGGCCGCGCCGGGATTTCTGCTGCCGATTGCGACCGGCGCTCCTCGAGCGCTGCGCGCGGCGGCAATGTGTTTAGGTGCGCATCCCGTGGCGAAGCTCTGGGTTGGATTGGCGGCGCAGAACGCGAAGCCGCAGCTCTCGGAGAAGTGGTTGCAGCGCGCGCGGAGGATCGGTGAAAGAGTTATAAAAAGCCCGGTCGAGAGGGACAGTAAAAATGTTCGAAATGCTTGACCGTAAAACCGAGCCATCCGCCTGGGTGCTGAGGCTGGCATTTGGTACCTGTACTCAATACAAATAGTGCGAATGGTTCGCATCAGCGATACCCACGAGCTTCATCATGGACGCAGCGATGCGCTCATTCGGGGGTTCACCACGGCGATGGTGCCACTAGTGGAGCGCACGACTAAAGAAAAGCAGACATTTGTGATTCAAATCATAGGCCGTACCACAAAGTCCATCTATTCTGAATGCATACTCTTCTCGATGCGCTCCTCTGGAACTTCTTGAGGACAATCACAACGAAACACAACCCTGCCTATACCGGAAGGATAGCGATGCGTTCAGATATCGTTTTTGATGCGCTACGAACCAAGAACCGATTTGCTTTATGCCACGAAGCATTCAAGGCGGTTCGCCTGCTCCACAAAGACAACACTCGAATAGCGGATACGACCAACGACGCCCTCAAGCGCCTGGCAGGTATAGAGCTATCAGAAGATTTAATCACGCCGGAAGATGTAGCCAAGCCTTCTCAGGAGACTGCCCTGACGCCGTTAAAAGCAGAAGTTAGCTGAGGCAACTGGTCGAGACTCCCGCCCAAGCAGGAACTATTCTAAAGCGCGATGTTTTTTGCATTTGTTGCGGGAACGAAAGGCGAGCACTTAATCAGTGATTGTGTATGGATTGCTCGCTTTGACGTTCGCAGTCCAGCTGCTTCGGTTTATCGGCCGAACTGCCTTCCCAACAGTCTCGGAGAATTGATCGGCGCTGGGGTCCTTCGCGTTGCTCAGGATGACCTCTCGAAAATCAAGGACAAAAACAAAGGCAAGAACAACGTCAACTACCCCACTCAAGCCAAAAAAAGGCTTGAATGGGGCACCCTGCAAAGTTTGCTGCCCTGCTACAGGCTGCTCATGTTGGCGAGGAAGTCGCCGTTGGCGCGGGTCTTTCCCAGCTTGTCGATGAGCAGTTCCATGGCCTCGACGGGCGAGAGAGGGTTGAGAACGCGGCGCAGCACCCAGATGCGCTGTAGGTCTTCCTTGATCTGCAGCAGCTCTTCCTTACGCGTGCCGGAGCGTTGAATGTCGATCGCCGGGAAGACGCGCTTGTCGCTGAGCTTGCGGTCGAGAATGACTTCCATGTTGCCGGTGCCCTTGAACTCTTCGAAGATCACGTCGTCCATGCGGCTGCCGGTCTCGATCAGCGCGGTGGCAATGATCGTGAGCGAGCCGCCCTCTTCGATATTGCGGGCCGCGCCGAAGAAGCGCTTCGGGCGCTGCAGCGCATTGGAGTCCACGCCGCCCGAGAGCACCTTGCCCGAGGGCGGAACGATGGTGTTGTAGGCGCGCGCGAGGCGCGTGATCGAGTCCAGCAGGATCACCACATCGCGCTTGTGCTCCACCAGGCGTTTGGCCTTTTCGATGACCATCTCGGCCACCTGCACGTGGCGCGCGGCGGGTTCGTCGAAGGTGGAACTGATGACCTCGCCCTTCACCGAGCGCTGCATGTCCGTGACTTCTTCGGGGCGCTCGTCGATGAGCAGCACGATCAGCACCACCTCGGGATGGTTGGACGTGATGGAGTTGGCGATGTTCTGCAGCAGCATCGTCTTGCCGGTGCGCGGCGGAGCAACGATCAGGCCGCGCTGGCCCTTGCCGATGGGAATCAGCATGTCCATGACGCGCGCGCTCATGTTGTCGCGCACCGTCTCCAGCTTCAAACGTTCCTGCGGATAGAGCGGCGTGAGGTTATCGAAGAGGATCTTATTGCGCGCCTCATCGGGCGATTCGAAGTTCACCGCCTCGATCTTCACCAGCGCGAAATATTTTTCGCCCTCATGTGGCGGGCGGACCTGGCCGCTGACGGTGTCGCCCGTCTTCAGGTCGAACTTGCGGATCTGCGAGGGCGAAACGTAGATGTCATCCGGACCCGGCAGGTAGTTATAGTCCGAGGAGCGCAGGAAGCCGTAGCCGTCGGGAAGAATCTCCAGCACTCCCTCGGCGAAGATGTGGCCTTCCTTTTCGCTCTGCGCCTGCAGGATCTTAAAGATCAGGTCCTGCTTGCGCAGGCCGCTGGAGCCGGGGAGATCGAGCTCCCGGGCGATCTTGGTCAGCTCGGTGATGTTTTTCTCTTTGAGTTCAGCGATCGTCATGTCCACCTACGGGGTGCAGTTCGAGGGAAGGAATTGGGTGCGCCTCAATGCGCCGGGAAATTGGCTGCTAACCGCGGCCCCGGCACGCCCGGTTTGGCCTGCTGGGGTGGAAATCGCTCGGCGGTATAAGCAGCCTTTGGATGGGGACCCGGCCTGAAACGCCTCTGGAGGCCGGGATGAATCACTAAAGTTGATGCTGAGATTTCTGATGTCAGCGATGTTGTTGGATCCTGAGCCTTCCGCCCCAATCTGCCAGATTCGGGCAGATTGGGCACCCCTTGCAGCCGCCGCGAATTCGGCCGGCCGCAAGGCGTCGGTGCCAGAAACGTCAGCCGCTATGCCGCGCGGCGCTGCGAGTCCTTTGCATTCACCGGATCGGCCATCACATTGGCCCGCTCGTTGTCGGAGATGCGGTTCAGAACATCGTTCGTCGTGTCCTGAATGCGGGTGTTCGGCTTATGGAACTTTCGAGTGGCCTTGGAGGCGATCTGGCAGAGCATATAACGGTTCTGCAAGGTATGTAAAGCTTCGAAAACTTTGTCGGAACGCATGACTTCTCCTTTTGCGTCGAGTTTGAGCGTTGTCTCAAACTCGATATGCGTGGCTCTGATTGCGGTAAGACGGTTCGTAACTACCAGTATGAATACGACAGCTAGGAACAGTATGTGAATACGACAGCTATGAACTGCAGACTTCCATTACAGGTCCTGCGTGGTCAGCTTACGCCGCGGCAACCGCAGGATTGCCGGAGCACGCGCAGCTCACTTCTTAGATGCGCAGCCAAGGATCTAAGTCGCTCGATCTGCACGGAATGCCTCTTGTCCTCATCCGAAACACAATTCCTGGACAAGAGTTCCGGAGATTTCCAGCAAGTCCGCTCATTGGACGCGCGACAAGGCTTCTGCTACCTGGCCCTCATGTGTTGGTGTAAGGGAAACCTTGCCAGTGCCCATTCCGGGCGTTGAGGTGAACCGTTGCCGGATCGAGACGACCTGCGGCGAGCGGCTGACAGTTGGTACATTACAAGGTTTTCCGAGCCAAGGTCAACCCTCTTTTTTCGCGAGCAACTCATTGATTTTCAATGGGCACGAACCAAACTCGCCACACAGGAAGTTCGCCGCCTCGCGCTCGAACGGTTACCGGCAGCCGAATATCGCGGCGTCGCCAGGCGGGCAGAGGCCAGTCCTGTGGCCCAGGGACGAATCCAGGCGTGAGCGGCTCATTCCTGAAATCGGACTCCGGGGGAAACCGCTGCACTGCGGTGTGTGCAAGGCGGAGAATGCGGCGTAAAGACTAAGAGTTGGATGGGTGGAACCCCTTATTTAGCCCGGTATTTCCACATTCGTGTTGAAAAGGTATTCAGAAAATTGTTTTTGCCCGGTTGACATCCAAAAGACGTTCGCGCATGAACACCCAACCGACACAGTGGGTGCCCACAAAGTAATAGTTCTGTCAGATTCCCCAACGGTATGAACCATTCGGATACGGGCATTGCTCCCAGGCCGCGACTCCGTATACACTTCCATTCATTGTCGTTCTGTTGCGATTCAACCAGAGCGGCGCCCCATTGCCTGTTCAATCTCCGCGCGGATCGCGGGAAGCAGAGTAGCGAACCAGCCAAAGAGTGCGATGGGAGTCCTGGGGGAACAGAGGAGAGCGCTTTTTGTTGTACCTCCACGCAATTGGCCACTTTCATCCCGACACCGTTCTGGACAACGAATTCCTTGCATCGCTTGATATCGGCGTGGATGCGAAATGGATTGAGGACCGGGTCGGCATCTTCGAACGCCGCACCACGCTGCCGCTGGATTATCTGCGGCAGACGCGCAATCAGCAGCCCCGCTCCGCCGCCGAAGCAGCACACACCTCCGCAACCCAGATGTCGGTAGGCGCGACCAAACTGGCACTCGAGCGCGCAGGTCTGGAGCCCTCGCAGATCGGAATGATCATCTCCGGCGGATGCTCACCGGAGATGCAGATCCCGGCCGATGCCAGCCGCATCGCCCACGCCCTGGGCATCGGGGCAACTTGCTTCGACCTGCACTCGGCCTGCTCCAGCTTTGCCTCGCAGATCTACGTGCTGGACATGATGCGACCGGAGGCGCTGCCCGATTTTGTGTTGGTGGTCAACAGCGAGGCTTTTACCCACACCATCGACTACAACGACCGCCGCCAGGCAATCCTCTTCGGCGACGCTGCCTCGGCCGCCATCGTCTCCTCGCGAGTACCTGCGCCGGCAACCATCACCCACACCAGCTTTGCCAGCGATCCGGCGGGAGAGCAGTCGGTGATCATCCCCACCGGCGGACACTTCGCCCAGGACGGCCACGCCGTCCAGGTCTTCGCCATCAAGACCACCACCGAAATTGTGAAGGACCTGCAGGAGACGCTGACGCCGCAGGAGGAACGCCGCAAGGTATTCATCGGCCATCAGGCGAATCTGCGCATGCTGGAAAACGTCTGCAAGCGCACGAGCATTCCGCTGGCAGACCACTACTCAAACGTGGATTATTTCGGCAACACCGGCGCCGCCGGCGCACCGACCGTGCTCTCGCAGCACTGGGACGAGCTGCGCAATACGGTCATCCTGATGGCAGTCGTGGGCTCGGGACTGGCCTGGGGCGGAATGCGCATTACACGCGAGTAACATCACTAGAACTCACGAAAAGTAAAAGTCCCATCGGTCAAACCGATGGGACTTTTTGTTTGCAGAAAACTCTACGCCTTTGCGGTCTCGCCGACCGGGGTGGTGGGCAGGGCCTGGGCTTCCTTGCGCAGCTCCTCGAAGAGCACCGTGCTCAGGTAGCGCTCGCCGAAGCTCGGGATCACGGCGACGATCAGCTTGCCCGCGTTCTCCGGGCGCTTGGCCACCTTGAGCGCCGCTGCAACGGCGGCCCCGGCGGAGATTCCGACGAAGAGGCCTTCCTCCTTCGGCAGACGGCGCGCGTGTTCGATCGCCTCGTCGTTGCTGACCGTGATGATCTCATCGATGAGGTTCGTGTCCAGCACCCCAGGCACGAAGCCGGCGCCGATGCCCTGGATCTTATGCGGGCCGGGCTTGCCGCCCGACAGCACGGGGCTGTCGGTGGGCTCTACAGCGATGGCCTTGAAGGACGGCTTCTTCGATTTGATATAGCTGGCGACACCGGTGAGCGTGCCGCCGGTGCCGACGCCGGAGATCAGGATATCGACTTGGCCGTCGGTGTCGTTCCAAATCTCGGGACCGGTGGTGGCGACGTGGACCGCCGGGTTGGCGGGGTTATCGAACTGCTGCAGGATATAGCCGCCGGGCGTGTTGGCGCGGATCTCTTCGGCTTTGCCGATGGCGCCCTTCATCCCCTGAGCGCCGGGCGTCAGCACGATTTTTGCGCCGAAGGCCAGCAGAAGCACGCGGCGCTCCAGGCTCATCGTGTCCGGCATGGTCAGAATCAGCTCGTAGCCTTTGACCGCGGCAACAAACGCCAGCGCGATGCCGGTGTTGCCGCTGGTCGGCTCGATCAGCACTGTCTTTCCAGGCGTGATCTTGCCCTCGCGCTCAGCCGTCTCGATCATAGCCAAACCGATGCGATCCTTCACGCTGGCCAGCGGGTTATGGCTCTCGAGTTTCAGCGCGATCTTGGCCGCAGAGCCCTGGGCCATCCGGTTGAGGTAAACCAGGGGGGTTTTTCCAATCAGCTCGGTGACACTATTTGCAATGTTTGCCATCTCTTCTCCATTTGGCCAGCAGAAGCGATAGGTTATAGCGTAGCTTCTGGCGGCGTCAAGACGGGCCGGGCACATCACCCCAATCCGCCAAAGGCGTGGCCCCGCACACTCGGGGCTGGGACAGAGCGCGTTCTGCTGCATCATCGAGATGGATGAGAGCTGAACAGCTAACGTTGCACCTGGCCGGCGCACGCCGGCCGGCCAACCAAAACAGGGTCAGGACGGGGCACCCTCGCAGTTTGTTTTACTGTTAACCTTGAATCCTCGAACATGGAAACCTCAGAGGTTCGAATGAATGTAAAGACTGGAAGCCGGGTGAGCCGCAAGGCCGCGCAATTCACCGAGAGCGTGATTCGCGAGATGACGCGCCAGGCCGCGCTGTACAACGCGATCAACCTGGCGCAGGGATTTCCGGACTTTCCCGCGCCCGAGGAGATCAAGCGCGCCGCGCAGCAGGCCATCGCCGACGACATCAACCAGTACGCCATCACCTGGGGATCGCGCGACCTGCGCGAGGCCATCGCGGCGAAGGCGGCCGAGTGGCAGGGCATGACGGTGGATCCCGAGACGGACATCACGGTCTGCTGCGGAGCCACGGAAGCCATGGTGGCCGCGCTGCTGGCGACGGTGGATCCGGGCGACGAAGTCATACTCTTCGAGCCGTGGTATGAGAACTACGGCGCCGACGCGATCCTCTGCGGCGCCACTCCGCGCTATGTGCCGCTGCACCCGCCGGCCACGCAGGAAGGCGAGTGGACCTTCGATCCCGACGAGCTGCGCGCGGCCTTCCACCGCAACACGCGCGCCATCATTCTGAACACGCCGAGCAATCCCACGGGCAAGGTCTTCACCCGCGCCGAGTTGGAGTGCATTCGCGACCTCTGCGTGGAGTTCGACGCGCTGGCCATCACCGACGAGATCTACGAGCACATTCTGTACGACGGCGCGCAGCACATCTCGCCGGCTGCCATCGACGGCATGGCCTCGCGCACGGTCACCATCAACGGCCTCTCGAAGACCTACAGCGTGACGGGATGGCGCGTGGGCTGGACCATCGCTCCGGCCGACCTGACGCTGGCCATCCGCAAGGTGCACGACTTTCTGACGGTGGGCGCGGCCGCTCCGCTGCAAGCCGCAGGCGCGGTGGCGATGGGACTGCCGGACAGCTACTATTCGCGCATGGCGGAGAGCTACCGCGAGCGGCGCGACCAGATGCTGGCCTCACTCAGAGGCGTGGGCATGATCGCCTATCGCCCAAGCGGGGCCTACTACATCATGGCCGATTTCTCCGCCCTCGGCTTCCGCGACGATCTGGAGTTCACGCAGCACCTGGTGCGGCAGATCGGCGTGGCCGCCGTCCCCGGCTCCAGTTTCTACAGCAACGGCATGGGCTCGCAACAGGCGCGCTTCGCCTTCTGCAAGCGCGCCGAAACGCTGATTGCCGCCGAGGAACGGCTCAGCAAACTCCGCCCGCGCTGACCATTGACAAATATGAATGTTCGAACATCCCAGGTCAGCGCCCAACGACAGGGCGCGGGACCTGGGGCACCACCTTCCTTATCTTTGGCGCGCGCGGTGCCCCACTCAAGCAAAAGAAGCTTGAGTGGGGCACCAGCCAGATGGGGCAACAGACGAAGTGGGTGAACAAAAACGCGATGCGCTGAATTACGCCGCGGCCCCGACCTTCTCGTGGTAGCGCGGCAGAAAGTCCTGGTGCACGAACTTCTCGAAATATGTCGGCGTGGTGTTGTGCTCGTTGCGCTCCTCCAGCGCTCGCATATGGCCGGAGTTCAGCGCCGCGCACATCTCATTCAGTTGGCCGGCGAGGTCTTCCGACATTCCCGTCTGCACCAGCGCCGAACGCATCTGCTCATCGGAGACCTGCTCGTACTTGAGTTCCGGCTTGCCGATCTCTCGGCCGATTAAGGCTGCCGCCATATTCATCGTGATGTCGCCGTAGCCAAGCAGTTCGCGGGTCTGGTGCCCGGTGAAGGTGAGCCTGCGCAGCGCCTGCGCGGCGGCGTCGCCAATGTCGCGCGTTGCAATCATCGGAAGCGGCAAGTCCGGCCGGAGCGTCCCGAAGATCTTGCCCATTGCCTGAATGGGCTGGATCTGGGGCAGCAGGTTCTCCATGAAGTATCCGCAGCGCAGATGAATGATGTTGAGGCCGGAGATCCGGTTCAGCCGCTCCTCCATGTAATGCAGTCCAACGACAGGCCCGGTGCCCTCGGTTTTGTCGGCGCCGATGCTGCTGAGCGAGACGGCGTACCTGATTCCGGCGCGCTCCAGCGCAGTGGCGATCGAGTCGGTGATGGTTTCCTGATATTTGCTGAAGTTCGGGGCCGTTGCATCCGGCGGGATCATGACATAAACAGCTTCGGCGCCCTGAAAGGCGCGGGTGAGCGCATCGGTGTCCGCGAGATCGGCAATGAAGGGCTCCCCTCCCATTTGCTCCAGGCGGTGCAGGCGCTCAGCGGAACGGCCGATTTCGCGAACTCTCTTTCCTTCGGCGAGCAGATGAAATGCAGCCGCACTTCCAGTGTTTCCGGTTGCTCCGGTAATCACGTACATATCGGCCTCCAGAATTCAACCCAGTAAGTCAAGGAGGGCTTGCTGGGTACCCCGTTTGAGTTTGCGCTAGCATGCGAATTTCGCCCTGCAAGATACATCAATTCCAGAGTGGCTGCGCCTTAATTCGTGAGCTGCGCGCCAGAGCTGACCCAGAGCGGGCAGAAGCAGAGCTGGAATCGCGCTCACGCCAGATTAGGCTGCGATAGAGATCAACCTCGTTCATCCAATAGGGCGAAACTTTTTGCGCGGCACGGGTTGCTAAGAAAGGAACGTTTCGAGGGATGTTATTTCGAGGGATGTTATGAAGAAGAGTTTAGTGCTCGCGCTGTTCGGCCTGGTGGTTGCTTTGGCCCTGGCAGCGCCGCCTAAGGCGCAAGCGGGCGTGGGGATCGGAATAGGGATCGGAGTCCCGGTTTACGGGGGCTATTACGGCGGGTACTATCCGTACGGCGACTACTACGACCCATACTACTATGACCCCTACTACTATGACCCCTATCCGTACGCCTATTATGGCTACGGGTATTATCCGAGAGCCTACTATGGCGGCTACTACGGCGGCTACTACGGATATCGCAACCACTATTACAGAAACTACGGCTACAGAGACTACGGCTACCGCAGACACCATTACGGAGGCTGGGGCGGACACCACCGTGATTACGGCGGCCATCGGGGACATGGCGGCCATCGTCGCTGGTGATTCGCTGGCTGCTCCGTTCCTGCCCCTCCGGTCGCAACGGCTGGAGGGGCAGTTCGTTTTCAGCCCAACCTCGCGTCAGCTAAGGTTTTCTAAAGCAGTCCGCCTGTTTGGATCGTCAACGCGCTGAGGGCCAGCTCCAGCTTGGTGATCGCCTCATCCAGCGCCGGATGCTTGCCGAGCTCGGCCTGTAGCGACTGCAGGAGCTTTTGCGCCTCGGCTATGTTTTCCGCTGCCGGGTGCGGAGTTTTTTCGGGCGTGGGTTGATCGGGGGTCATCTCCGTACTCCTCTGGCGATTTCGTTGTCATTCAACATTATCACGCAGAGGTGAGCTGCCCGCCCCGCACTTTGCAGGTAAACGCGGCGAAGTTCCACCGGCGCGTCCGATTTCATGGTTCAACCTCTACTCTTCTCAACCGAGATTTCCGGCTCTTCCAGAAAGGAGTTTTGTATGTTCACACGCGTTGTCGAAATCCGATGCAAGTCGGGCAAGACCGCCGAGCTTGCGCGCGTCGCCAGCGAGCAGGCGATGCCGATTCTGCGCAGGCAGCACGGCTTCCAGGATGAGGTCGTGCTGGTTTCAAACACCGATCCCAACAAAGTAATGGCGATGAGCTTCTGGACCAAGCGGGAGGATGCCGAACAGTATAATCGCGAGCAGTTCCCGAGAATTCTGGAGCTGTTGCATCCCTACTGTGATAGCGAGCCCACGGTCTCGACCTATGAGGTGCACACCTCAACGGCGCACCATATCGACCAGAGCAAAGCGGCCTGATCGCCGAATTCGAGCAGCTGCCCCACTTCTGCCGGAGAGGGCCGAAGTGGGGCATCCTGCGGTTCTCTGCATACAACCATTCGGCGCTATAATTCGCACCATGCCGCGCGCACGCTTCATCCCGGCGCTGGTCGCTTTGGTTCTTCTCGGCGGGACTGTACACGCGCAGTTGCCTTCGAATCTGAGCAGCGGAGGTCTGGGCCCGGTCGGCGGAGTCATCGGAACGAATCCCGCCGGACAGAGCGGTGCCGGCCGCATGGGGTTAGGCGCGCGCCATCATCGCTTCGGCCGCGCATTCGGCGGCTTCGGCTTCATCGATCCCACCTGGTGGTATGGCGGCTATTACAGCGAGCCGGTCGTGATTGAGCGCGAAGTGCCGGTCCAGCCTGCGCCCCCTCCGCCTCCGCAGCAGATTGTAATGCCGGAGCCGCAACGGGTCCCCACGGCGCCGAAGTTGACGGAGATTCCGGCCACGCGAAACGCGGAAAGCTCCAGGCGCTTGCCTGCCGCCGTCTTTGTTCTGACCGGCGGGGAGCGCATCGAAAGCCGCCATTACCTGCTCACCGTAAACGGCGTGCAGCTTACGGTGGATCGCAAGCGGCGCAGCATCCCGCTGGAGGCGCTCGACCTTCGCGCAACCATCGCCGCAAACCGCGAGCGCGGTCTCGACCTGCAGATTCCCGTGGGCGGGAGCGAGGTTTTGCTGGGCTTCTGAAGCGCACCGGCGCTGCTTCACTCTTCCCATGAGTGCTTTGCGCTACCTGTTAGGACGGGGCACCCTCAGGTTTCTTCTCTTCGGAAACACACTTCAGGAACGACATTGCAGGGGAGGCTATTTTCCGGCCAGGATTTCGCGGGCGGCGCGCTCTCCGGTTTCGATGGCGCCGTGCACCTCTCCGTGGTGGCCTTCGCTGTTGGTGGCCTCTCCCGCGAAGAACAACGTGTCGGCCAGCGGCTGGGCCAGATCTGCCTGCGCGCCCTCGCCGTCCACGCCAACGTAGCTGTAGGAGCCGCGGGAGAACGGGTCCGACTGCCAGTCGTGCACATACCAGCCCTGCAACGTCTGCTCCAGCTTCGGCCGAGGATACTCAAAGATCGAGGAGAGCGAATCGAGCGCGCGGTCGCGCATGAAGCGGCTGGATTTTCCAGTGAGCCGCTCGCCGCGACGCGAGGCGGCCCATCCGGTGAGAAGCGGCGCCGACACTTGAATCCCCAGCGCGCTTTCTATTGGCGTGCTGGGGTGAGAGAACGCGCTGGTCCACCACGTGGGGAACCACTCCTCATGGGAGAAGATGAAGCTCATGTCGCGCAGCTCTCCGGCATGATAGCGGCTGCCGGCGGCGTTGTCCCACCAGCGCTCGCTGAACATCATCGAGAGGCGGATCGTCTGCCCCATGAAGAGCAGCAGCAGCGCCGATTTTTTCTCTTCCAGCGCGGGCTCAAAGCTCACCGCGCCGGGTGAGCCGGGGAATGCCTGCAGCACGCCGAGAGGCAGCGTCACAAGCAGGCGCGGCGCGCTGAACTCGGCATCTTCGCCGGCACTGCGTGCCCGAACCGAGACCTCATGCGCAGCCCAGCGCACGGACCGAACCGTGGTGTTCAGCCGGATGCTGACGCGCTCCTCGGGGAGCGCCTGCTTCATCACGCGCAGCAGCTCGCCGTAGCCGCGTGTGAGGCGGAAAGAGCGCTCTCCCTGCAGCTCCTCCTCCGCCTTCCGGCTGCGCAGCAGCGAGTGGATGCTGATGCGCTCGGCCAGCGCGCCGTGGAATCCCTCGACGAACTCCAGGCCCCACAGCTTGGCATCGTCGTTGTCTTCGATTTCGCTGAGGAAGCGGGAGAACGAGTGGTCGGGACCGTGCGGGTCGATGCGGTCCAGCACGCTGTTGGTTTGGGCAAAAAAGTCCTGGTCGCGCTGCAGCTTGCCGTCCACCTGGATCCACCTGGGGCCGGTGAATTCGCGCACATCGAGATCGGCGGCGCGTATCTTGTCGAAGATGTTCGGCGGGAGGCCATGGATAAACTCGGCTCCCAGTTCCACCGGCGCGCCCTGGGGCGAGTAGATCGTCCAGACGCGCCCGCCAATGCGGCCTCGCGCCTCCAGGATCAGCACTCGAAGTCCCGCTTCGCCGAGCAGCCGCGCTGCGGCCAGTCCAGCCACACCAGCGCCGACAATGATGACATCCGCTGAATCTGTCGCCATTCTGACCCCGATCATTCTTGTTTTGCAGACTTAGATTGACCGGATGCGCCCAAAGCAGCATTCAAATTTTTGTGGGGCGTTCGCCGAAGGGAGGTCAGAGCTGCTGCCGCTGTCGAGCTTCTCTGCGGCGCAGCTCGCGGATCACGTCGGCAAGCCCGTGCTCCCAGCTTCCGATGCTGAAGCCGAAGGTGCGCTCGAATTTGAAGTTGCAGAGGACGGAATTCAGCGGGCGCTGCACAGGCGTTGGGTACTCAGCGGTGGTGATGGGCACGATGCGCTTCACGCGCAGCGCCTCGCCACATTCCGCATCGTCGTTTGAATTTCCTTCTGTCCTTGTGTTGTGGCCCAATGCCTCCACGATGGCCTGCGCAAAGCCGCACCAGGAGACACTGCCGCCAGCGGTGCAGTGATAGGTCCCAGAGCGAAATTCGCTCTCGGGCACCGTGGCCCACTCGCGGACGACCCGGGCGGTGGCGTGGGCGAGTTGCAGAGAGCTGGTGGGCGAGCCGACCTGGTCATCGACGATGCGCAGCTCTTCGCGCTCGCGTGCCAGCCGGCGGATGGTCAGCAGAAAGTTGTTTCCGCCGGGACCATAGATCCAGCTGGAGCGCAGGATGAGGAAGCGTCCTCCGGGGGTCCCCAGCGCGCCCGCTGACGGCGTGCTGGGGCGAAAGGCGGTGGCGACGGCGTGCTCTCCGGCCAGCTTGCTCGCGCCGTAGACATTCAGCGGGGCAGGCTGGTCGAACTCGTCGTAGCTGCCCTCCTTGGCGCCATCGAAGACATAGTCTGTGGAGTAGTGGACCAGCATCGCCCCGCACTTGTGCGCCTCTTCGGCCAGCGCTCCGGGAGCAGCGGCGTTGATGGCAAAGGCGAGTTCGCGGTTCGCTTCAGCCTCGTTCACCGCGGTGTAAGCGGCAGGGTTGACGATGACGGCGGGATGCACCGAGCCCACAAGCTCACGCACTGCCTGCGTGGAGGTGAAGTCGCACTCGGCCCGCCCCACGGCCACCACTTCGCCGATCTTTGCGAGCAGCGGAAGCAGTTCGCTTCCCAGTTGGCCGCGCGCGCCCGTGAGGAGAATTCGCATGGTCGATCCTGCAAAAGAATTCTAGCCGCTACGGCCGAAAAACCCCACTCAAGCAAAGGAAGCTTGAGTGGGGCACCATTGGTGCGGAGCTCTTACTCGAACAGCTGGGCCTGGTTCAGCGGCAGCCCGGCAAGGTCCTTCTGCGAGATCACCGGCTCTCCGCTCAGAGGCCAGGCGATTGCCAGTTGCGGATCGTTCCACAGCAGCGAGCGCTCGCAGGCGGGTGCATAGAAGTCCGTCGCCTTGTAGAGCACGTCCGCCGAGGCGCTGGTCACCAGGAAGCCGTGCGCGAAGCCCTCCGGGACCCACAGCATCCGCTTGTTCTGCTCGCTGAGCTCTTCGGCCACCCACTGCCCGAAGGTCGGCGAGCTGCGCCGGAGATCGACCGCCACGTCCCAGATGGAGCCGGCGGCTACGCGCACCAGCTTTCCCTGCGGCTGCCCGATCTGATAGTGCAGGCCGCGGAGCACGTTGCGCGCCGAGCGCGAGTGATTGTCCTGCACAAACTCGCGTGACAGCCCGAGCTCTTCGAACTTCCGGCGATGATAGCTCTCGAGAAAAAAACCGCGCTCGTCGCCGAAGACTTCAGGCTCGACGACTGCGACATCCGCAATTCTGGTCCTGATGAGTTTCACTTGGCGCACCTGGCTTCATCCCGAACAGACTACACAGAATCGCAGAGCTGCGCCATTCCGCGGAATGGGGATCGGCTGTGGGGGCGCAGAGTAGTACGGTATTAGACGATTCCGGAGGGTTCTTTGGCGAGCATGGACGCCACCTTGGCCAGCATCTTCGGCGGAGGCACGGGCTTGGCGAGGATCTCGAATGCGTGGCCCTGCTGTTCGGCCGCCATCAGCATCTGCTGCGTGTCGGCGTTGCCGGAGAACAATAGCACCCGGCAGTCGGGAAAAGTGGAGCGGATCTTTTTCGCAAGCTCAATGCCGTCGAGGCCGGGCATGACGACATCGGCGATGACCAGCTCGGGCGGATCGGTCGCGATGCAGGCCAGCGCGTCTCTTCCGTTGTAGACTGCCCTTGCCGTGTAGCCGTCGCGCTGAAAGATCAGAACAAGAATGTCGGCGATCCTGGGCTCGTCGTCCACCACCAAGATTCTGGCGTTCTTTGGGTTCGACTGCATGGACTAGTTCTACCGCCGTAAGGCGACCTCCGCAACAGGAAAAACCATGGAAAAAACAGTGCCGCGTCCTAACTTGCTGCGTACACGGATGTTGCCTCCATGCTTTTCAACGATCTGGCGGGTGACCCAGAGCCCCAGGCCCGTTCCGTACATCTCCTTGGTGGTGAAGAACGGTTCGAAGATTTTAGCAAGCCTTTCGCGCGAGATGCCCGAGCCGGTATCCGCGATGGTGAAGCGCGTTCTGCCTTCGCCGGCGCAGGAGAGGCGGAACTCGATCCGGCCACGCTCCGGCGTCGCATCCATCGCATTGGAGAGCAGGTTGGAGATGACCTGCTGGATCTCGCCGCTGAAGGCCATGATGCAGCCGCTGCCGCGATAGCGCCGCTTCACCGTGATCCCTCTGGAGCGCAGCCTGGCCTCGAAGAGCCTCAGGACGGTGTCCACGCTGGTGCGCAGGTCGATGGGCATCGGCGAAGCGGTCTCGCGATGGAACGCCAGGGTCTGCCGGGTGATGTGATTGATGCGCTCCAGCTCCTGCACCGCGATCTCCAGGTGCTCCTTGGCCGCATCGGGCATACTCGGATCGGTCATCGCCAGGTAGACGACATTGCCGATCGTCTCCAGCGGGTTGTTGATCTCGTGCGCGATGGTGGAGGCCATGCGGCCGACAGAGGCCAGCTTTTCGCTGCGCACCAGCGCCCGCTCAGCCTCCTTCAGCCGGAAGATATCGAGGTTGATGCCGGTCCAGCAGACGATCTGCCCGCGGTCGTCGCGCACCGGAACGCCGCGCGAGAGGATCGGATGCCACTTGCCGTCCACACCGCGCAGGCGGGACTCGGAGTCCCAGATCGCTCCCGTCCGTATGCACTCCTTCCACCCAGGGATGACTCGCTGGGCATCTTCGGGGTGCAAGACCCGCGTGAAGCCGAACTGGGAGAGCTCCTGCTGGGTCATTCCGATCAGCTTCAGGAACGATTCACTGGTGTAGGTGTTCCGGCCCTCGGGATCACAGACCCATACGCCATACGGGATCGCCTCACCAATTGCGCGGTACAGGCGCTCGCTGTTGCGCAGGGCTTCTTCGACTGCCTTCTGCTCGCTGATGTCGGTGTTGGTGCCGAACCAGCGCACCACGCGCCCGCTTGAGTCCTTCACCGGCATCACTCGCGTGAGGAACGGGCGATAGATGCCGTCGGCGCCGCGCAGCCGAAAGACCATGTCCAGCGGCTCGCCGGTCGCAATGGAGTTGTTCCAGCGCTCCAGGACCTCGGGCAGCACCGCGGGGTCGTGCAGCGACTGCCAGCCCCAGCCCTCCATCTGTTCGGGAGTGGTGCCGGTGTACTGGTAGAAGCGCTCGTTGTACCAGAAGATTCCGCCGTCCACGTTGGCCATCCAGCACAACTGCGGGATTGCGTCGGCCAGCGTGCGGAAGAGGTTTTCGCTCTCGCGCAGTGCGTCCCCGGCCTGCTTGCGCTCGGTGATGTCGCGGATGTTGCCGTTACGGTAGAGCGGCCGGCCGGCCTGGTCGCGGATGAGAGATGCACGATTGGACATCCAGCGGTATTCGCCGCTGCGGGTGCGTTGGCGGTACACCAGCTCGCCTTCCCCGGTCTCCTCCAGGCGCGCCACAAAGTCGCGCATCGCCTGCAGGTCGTCTGGGTGGATCATGGCCAGCGAGCTTTCGATGTCCACATCGTCCAACTCGTCGAAGATGGAACCCACCACGCTGTGCGCCGAGGGGCTGATGTACTCGTAGCGGCCGGTCTGCACATTGAGCCGGTAGATGATGTCGCGCGAGCTATCCAGCACGGAGCGGAATCGCGCCTCGCTCTGGCGCAGCGTCTTTTCCGCCAGCCTACGCTTGGTGATCTCGACAGCCGCACAGGTAACGCCGGCGATCGTTCCATCTGCGCCATGCAGCGGATCAACCAGCAGATCGAAGTAACGCTCTTCTCCCTGCCAGTAGATCATGATCTCTTCGCGCCGGCTCATACCGGTGCGGATCACCTCGCGCTTAATGGCTTCGCAGCGCTCGGCGTCTTCACGCCGTTCGATCAACTCGCCGATGCGCTTGCCGATCATCTCCGAACTGCGGAATCCCATTGGGGGGTTGTAGACCCAGGTGTAGCGCAGATCCAGGTCCTGGTTGTAGACACAGATGGGCGAGCCGCGCAGCGCCACCTGGAAGCGCTCGTTGGCCAGCCGCAACTCCTTCTCGGCCTGCTTGCGCTGTGTGATGTCGGTCATCGTGAGCACGCAGCCCACAATGCCGGAAGAGTCCTTCACCGGCGCGGAGGTCAGAAGCAAGGTGATGGTCTGCTCGCCGCGATGGTATCGCACCTCCTGGGCGCGAAGAGTGATGCCGCTTAGCGCATCGGCAATGGAAAACAGCTTTCCCATGCGGCTGGAGCCCTCTGCCAATACCAGCGGCAGCGCGTCATCGAAAGGCTGAAAAAAGGGATTACCGGCGCAGAGCTTCTGCAGTGCCTCATTGCCCGCAATGATGGTGCCGGCCTCATCGCAGACGGCGATGGCCTCGGCGGCGCTATCCAGGATGAGCGCGGAAAGTCTTCCGGCCGCGATCAGCTCATCTTGCTGTTTATGCTCGGTGAGGTCGGTGAACACCATGCACATGGTAGGCGGCTCGGCCGCCCTGATCTGGCGCAGGGAGACGGAGACAGGCACGGGGTTGCTCCGGCCGCATTGAAATTCCAGTTCGGTAAAGCTGGGCTTGCCAGAGCGCGCTTCGACCAGCAGCACCTCCAGCAGGTGCCGCTTATCGGGCTCGACAAATTTGGTGACGGAGTTGCCGATGATGTGTTGCAGTTCGATGCCGAGAAGATCGCAGAGCCGCTGGTTGCAGTAGAGGACAGTGCCTTTGGCGTCGAGCGTCGCGGCGCCCTCATTCATCACTTCCAGCAGCGCGCGATAGTCCTCTTCGCCGCCTTTCAGCATGAAAGGACGGGGGCCGCCAACGGTCAGGTTATCGGGACTGGCCGGCTGCAGCGTACGAATCAGCTCCCGCGCTTCTGCGAGTTTGCATTCTGCTTCGGCAAGCCTGGCCCGAAGTTCCTCATTCTCGCGAATGAAGCGGTCGCTGGTCAGGGTGAATCGCGTTGCCATGAGACCTTCTGTCCCGGCCCGAGGCCTCTATAAATCCGATCCGAACCCGAAGTGACACGTTCAGAGAGCCCTTTGTGATCTGAATTCCTAAAGGGTCACTCAATACCGCTTCCCACGGTTACTTAGAGAGCACCTGCCGATGACACGGTTGCTTGGTAGTTTGCGGAGTACTTACTTCAGATTATAGCATCCTGATGCTCTAAGTTGCTGATTCCAGAGTAGATGTTCAGCAGCAGTTCCAATTGGTCCTGCTCATAGCTCGAGAGCGGCACGCATTTCGGGATCACCGAGCAGGGCCAAAAAGCGCTGCACCGGGATCTTGGCAAGCCGGGCTTTGGGCACCACAAAATCGTACTGCTCGGCCTGGAGCGGCAGAAATCCCAGCCCGTACGGCCTCGCCACGCTGCGGGCGGCCACGCCCCAATCGGCCAGTCCTTGGGCAACGGCGGCGGCGACGGCATTATGGCTCCTGGCCTGCCTGGAATAGCCCGGCGGACGTGCTCCGCCCAGCACACGATCAATGAGGATCCGCGTGCCGCTTCCCGCATTGCGGTTGACCATCACGCACGGGTTAACGGCGGAGTCCGGCTCGCTCTTAAGCGCTGTGATCGCCTCCTCCGCCGAGCGGCCCTCGAAGCGCGCATCACCCGGGCGAAAGACGATGCCCTGCATGCGACGATAGCCCGGGACCAGCTCGAGATCTTCGCTCACGAACGGCCGATTGTATTCGCCGCTGGCCGGATCCATCAGATGAATGCCCGCGACGTCGCATTCGCCGCGCTTGGCAGCCGCCAGCCCTGCCGTGCTCCCCACGTTGAGCGCCTTCACCTTAAATCCCTCGGCGCTGAGCTTGCCGATCAGCGCGTCGAGCCCCGCGCAATGGCTGCCGATGAACACCAGGTCGGCGGGCCTGTGGCGCGCGCCAATGATGGAGACCTCAACCTCGCTGCCGGCGGGCAGCATCTCCGCCTGCGCTGGGATGGAGAAGAAACCGTCAGCCTGGCCAAAGGAGGTGACCGCGCCGGAGCCCTTGGAGATCGGGTAGGCGGCCACCGACGGGGTCCCCGGCAGGCCCGTAGTTGGCCTGCTGGGGTGGA
>WNGF01002377.1_pt1 | contig 27515 bp, 25 predicted proteins | sample 5400641 | NCBI WGS metagenome assembly WNGF01 (sample SAMN13153371, study PRJNA577476) | soil metagenome | isolation source: 80 cm soil or saprolite under grassland replicate 2 | place: USA:California | collected 2016-06-15 | reverse complement strand
GGGCGGGCCGCGAGGGGAAGGCGATGAGCCGGAAGCCCGAGATGAACGGCCGTCGGGAGTCAGACAGCCGCGTAGTACCTGCGAAGCTGGCGAACAAGGCCGAGCAGCCGGCGGCGGAGCTGGTGGAGGGAAGGCGGCTGGACGAGGGGAACACGGGCCAGCAAAACGCGCTCCGGACGCAGAGCCGGGAAGGTCGCGCGTCAAGTGCGCTGGATCGTGTGCGCCGAGTCGCAAGCAAGGACACGGATGCGCGGTTCACGGCGCTTCTGCACCACGTCAGCGTCGAGCGCTTGCGCGCGGCCTATCGGGCGTTGAGCCCGAGGGCGGCCGCGGGGGTGGACGAGGTGACGTGGCAGGACTACGGGCAAGACCTCGAAGCGAACCTTCGCGATCTGCATGCCCGTGTCCACAGGGGCGCCTACCGGGCGAAGCCGTCACGGCGGGTGTACATCCCGAAGGCGGACGGGCGGCTGCGGCCGCTCGGGGTTGCCGCGCTGGAGGACAAGATCGTCCAGCGCGCCGTCGTCGAGGTACTGAACGCCGTCTATGAGGCGGACTTCCTCGGCTTCTCGTACGGATTTCGACCAGGGCGCGGCCCGCACCATGCGTTGGACGCGCTCGTGGTCGGGATCGAACGCAAGAAGGTGAACTGGGTGCTCGACGCGGATTTCCGCGACTTCTTCACCCGCCTCGATCACTCGTGGCTTGTGAAGTTCCTCGAGCACCGGATCGCGGATAAGCGAGTCCTGCGCTTGATCCAGAAATGGCTCAAGGCAGGGGTGATCGAGGACGGGACGTGGTCGGCGAGCGAGGACGGGTCGCCGCAAGGTGCGACGATCTCACCGTTGCTCGCAAACGTCTACCTGCACTACGTCTTCGATCTCTGGGCCCAGCAGTGGCGCCGGAGGCATGCCCGCGGCGATGTGCTCATCGTCAGGTATGCCGATGATGTCGTGCTGGGATTTCAGCATCGTTCGGACGCGGAGCGGTTCCGGCGAGACCTGGCGCAGCGGTTGGCCAAGTTTCGCCTGGGACTCAATGCCGAGAAGACGCGCCTGATCCGCTTCGGGCGGTTCGCCGCCCAACAGCGCAAGGAGCGGGGCCTCGGTCGGCCGGAGACGTTCCAGTTCTTGGGCTTTGCGCACTACTGCACGACGACCAAGGACGGGCGATTCCTGGTCCTGCGAAAGACGATCTCGAAACGAATGGCGGCGAAGCTGCGCGAGGTCAGCACCTTGCTGATGCGACGACGCCATTGGCCCCTCGAAGCACAGGGACGCTGGCTCGCGAGCGTGGTGCGAGGTCATCTCGCCTACTACGCGGTGCCCGGCAACATCCACCAAGTGGAGGCCTTCCGAGCCGAGGTCGTGCGGCTCTGGTACGGGGCGCTCCGGCGCCGCGGCCAGCGACACCGCCTCAACTGGCAGCGGATGCGTCGCTACGCGGAGCGATGGCTCCCTCCCGTCCGCATCACCCATCCCTGGCCCGACGAGCGATTCCACGCTCGCACCCAAGTCAGGAGCCCAGTGCGTTAGCAGCGCACGCTGGGATCTGCGCGGGGGGCCGCCCGCAAGGGCGGTCCCTACCGCGATAATGGCGACGGTAGACGCGGAGCACGTGGGCGAGGTGGCGCCGGCCGAGGATGAGGATCCGGTCGAGGCAGTCGGCTCGGAGAGTGCGCACCCAGCGCTCGGCGTAGGCGTTCGCGTTTGGCGCCCGGACGGGCGTGCGGATGACCTCGATGCCCTCGGAGCGGAAGACCTCGTCGAAGGCGCCGCCGAACTTCGCGTCGCGATCGTGCAGGAGCAGCCGGAAGGGCCGGTTGTCTCCGAGCTGCATGATCAGGTTGCGCGCCTGCTGGCTGACCCAGGGTGCATCGGGGTTCGGCGTGCAGGCCACGTACTCGATCCTCCGCGTCGCCAGTGAGATGAAGAAGAGCACGTAGATACGCTGCAGGAACACGGTCTCGACGGTCAGGAAGTCGCAGGCGAGCACGCGCGCCGCCTGCTGGCGCAGAAACGCCCGCCAGGTGGAGCGTGCTCGTTCCGGCGCCGGCGGCAGATCGGCTTGCGTCAACACCTTGCGTACCGAAGTCGCGGAAACGCTGACGCCGAGACCCTTGAGCTCGCTGACGATGCGGCGGTACCCCCATTGTGGATTCTCGCGCGCTAGGCGAAGGATCAGCGTGCGCAGCGACGGCTCGAGCGGTGGCCGGCCGGGGGTCTTGTGCGGATACGTCCAGCGGCGGGCGACAAGCTGGCGATGCCAGCCGAGCAGCGTCTCCGGCTTGACCGGGAAGCTCGCCCAGGCCGCTCGCGGCAACGAGCGACTCAGCGCCGCGAAGAGCGCACGATCAGTCCGCGTCAGCATCGGCCGCGCTGCCTGTCGCCGCAGGATCGCTAACTCGTGGCGGAGCACCAACATCTCCAGCTCCTTCGAGCGACGCGGCCGCGCGAGCAACCACACCAGCGCGAACAGGTTCCGCACGACCAGATACAGAAACGACCACAGCAAGGACGGCCTCCCTCAACCAACGCGTGGGGTGCACAAACTCAGTCGCGCGCTCGAATGGCCTGATTTGCAGCTGGATCGTATTTGTGCACCCCACGGGGTCACAGGCTCGAGTAGATCCCGCCCATCGTCGCCGAACGAAATCCGCCCGCTGCGCGGGCATGACGATTTCGTTCGGCTGTCCTCGACGCCTAGCCGTGGCGAGCGGCGCCCGCTATTCGGCCTTACTGTTCCGCTGCGCTGGTTACCTGCGCCCAGACGATCTGCCAACGCCCGTCGCGTTTCTCGTAGACGTCCGTGTACCAGTAGACCCCGTCTCGGCCGCAGCATTCGATGTGTGCCCGGTATCGGATCACCGCCGCGCCGTCGTACACACGGACGTTCATCGGCGAGACGGGCTTGAAGGCGTTGTAGCGCGGCGAGCCGAGCTCGATACCAACCAGGTACTGCTCCTTCGAGACCGTATCCCCTGCCGGATTTATGAGCTGGAAGTCGTTCGCATGGAGCTTGCGCGCTATTTCCAGGTCGCCGGCGACCAAGGCCCGAAGGCGCTCTCGCTCAGTTGCCCGAACGACATCCGCGGTCTTGTCCGCGGCCGTTCCTCGTTCACCGCCACATCCGGCCGCCGCAAGCGGGAGTGTGGCGAACACAAGTGGCAAGCTGCCGAGCGCAATCCCGCGAGCACAGGCAAGTCGGATTGGACTCAACATGAGCGCCCGTGGGGTGCGCTTATTCGATCTACCTGCAAATTGAGGGATCCTGCACGCGACTGAGTTTGTGCACCCCACGAGGACGCGAGTCTTGGCACCCCACAGGCTCCGTCCGTCATGTTCCTTCACCACGGCTATGGCACGTGACCTATGCCGGCGCCATCGAGGACCTCTCTGCATTCTCATTGCTTTTGTTCCTTCCGTAGTTGATCACCCTCGAGCAGGCCGCGGCGGGCGCCGCCCACGACAACGTGCGCGGGGTGGAGGTCGCGGAACGTGGGCTGCGGTCGGGCTGGCCCACCGAGGGCGGCGATCGCAGGTGCGAGGCGCTCGGCTTGGAAGCGTTGCCATGCCTCCGCGCTCTCCCAGATGTCGATCATCCGGAAGCCCTCGTCCGTGGGGCCGGCGACGTGCACGACGAGGCCGCGCGGCGCCGGTTCCGCGATCGCCGCGGCGATGCGCTCGTATTGTTCCCAGCTTGAGGCGACGTCCTGTACGAAGGCGTAGGCCATCGCTCGTCCTTTCTGTCGGGCCGCGCTGTTTCGCGCGACCGCAGGGTGTCGAGGCCGGCGCGCCTCAATTCGACAGTGCAGTGACGGCGTCGATCCTCGACACTTTGCCTCGCGCCCGCTGGATCACGGCGGGCGTGATCACAGCGGTCGCGGATCTCTAGCGGCTTTGCTCTACTGGATCTGCCCGGTGTAGGTGCCCTCGGGGCCATTGAAGCTTGGCACCGTTCCGACTTCTTCGAGCACGCCCTGGAGCCCGGCGAGCGCGCCCGTCGCGCTGACGATGGTCTCTCTGGCCCGGACGACTTCCTGCGGAATCATTCCGACCGGCGAGATTGAAGGTCACGGTGCCGGGCACGCCGTTCACCGTTCCCGTGAAGGTCTCGACGTCGTGGAAATTCGCGCTTCCGTCGGCATGGATGATCAAGGTGCCTTGCAGGGTCGACGTGCCGGTGAACGTGCCGGTGTAGGAAACCGTGCCGGTGGTGTCGATGATCGTGTTGTCTCCGGCCGACCGGATGCTGTTGAAGCTGGACGATGTATAGGTGAAGGTGCCGCTCGCCGGGGTCGGCGGCGCCGCGACGGCACTGGTGACGCCGGCCAGGCCGAGAACCGCCACCACCAAGACGAGGAGTGGACGAGCTCGAGCTGTGCTGGACATAGGAGCCTCCCTTTCGATGTAACCTCTGACGCCTCATTGGCTCTTCCTGTCGAAGATGCTCACGAGGTGCTGCTTGGCCTGGAGGCTGAAGCAGGCCGCTTTAGTTCCGCTTTAGCCGGCGAGGCGAGAATGGGAGCCAGGAGGAGGCTCCGCTTTGGAAATTCGTGTCCTAGGGCCGCTTGAGCTTGTCGCTGATGCGGGGCCGGTACCGCTGCCGACGAAGCAGCGTCGGCTGCTGGCGGCGCTCGCGATCTGCGTCGGCGAGACGCGCTCCCCCGACCTTCTGATCGACGCGGTCTGGGGGGAGGCACCGCCGGTCTCGGCATCGAACCTGCTCCAGGTGTACGTGTCTCAGCTGCGCAAGACGCTGCCGGCGCCCGCGCGGATCGCCACCTCCGGCTCCGGCTATGCGCTCGACGTCCCGGAGGAGTCGCTCGACGCGGCCCGTTTCGAGCGTCTGCTTCAAGAAGGTAGAGAAGCCGCGAGCGACGGCAACCCGGCGCTCGCGGCGTCGTTGTTGCGCCGTGCGCTCGCGCTCTGGCGCGGCCAGGCCTACAGCGAGTTCGCCTACGAGCAGTTCGCGCACGCAGAGGCGGAGCGCCTGGACGAGCTACGCCTCGTCGCGCTCGAGGAGCGGCTGGAGGCGGAGCTCGCGCTCGGCCGACACGCGGAGCTCCTGCCGGAGCTGCAAAGCCTGGCCACCGCCCATCCGATGCGCGAGCGGCTGCAGGCACAGATGATGCTCGGTCTCTACCGCTGCGGCCGGCAAACGGAGGCACTGGAGCTCTACGCCGACTCGCGGGCGCGGCTGCGCGAGGAGCTCGCGCTGGAACCGGGGCCGGAGCTGAACGAGCTGCAGCAGCGCATCCTGCGGCACGACCCGAGCCTCGGAATCGGACGCGCCGCGACGCAAGGGTCGACCGTGCTGCCGGCACCGCCGAACGCGCTCTTGGGCCGAGAGCGCGAGCTCGACGAGCTGCGCGGGCTCCTTCTCCGCGACGACGTGCGCCTACTCGTGCTGACCGGATCGGGCGGTTCGGGGAAGACGCGACTTGCGCTCGAGGCAGCGCGTGAGGCGGCGCCCTCTTTCGCCAACGGAGCCGCCTTCGTCGGACTCGCCCTGCTGCGAGACGCGGGCCTCGTGCTCGGCGCGATCTCGCGCGCCCTCGGGGTCGCGGAGCAGCGCCGCGACCCCGTCGACTCGCTCGCCACCGCGCTTCGTTCCCGGGAGTTGTTGCTCTTTCTCGACGACGCCGAGCACGTGCGCGCGGCCGCGCCTGTCTTCGTCGAGTTGCTCGCGCGCGCGCCCCGCTTGACCCTGCTCGTCACCAGCCGCGCCGTGCTCCACCTCACCGGCGAGCACGTCTATCCGGTCGAACCGCTGCCACGGGCGGCTGCGATCGCGCTCTTCCATCAGCGCGCGCGAGAGAGCGCGGCCCACTTCCAGCCAACCGCAGCCGACGAGCAGGCAATCGACGGGATCTGCGCGCGGATCGACGGGCTGCCGCTCGCGATCGAGCTCGCAGCGAGCCGTGTTCGTGCGCTTACTCCCGCCGAGCTGCTCGCCCGGGTCGAGCCGCGCCTGCCGCTTCTCACCGGAGGCCCGCGCGACCTCCCGGCGCGCCAACAGACCCTGCGGGCGACGCTGGAGTGGAGCTCCGAGCTGCTCACGGAGGAGGAACGCGGCGTTCTGTGCCGGCTGTCCGTCTTCGCCGGCGGCTGCACGCTCGAGGCGGCCGAGGCGGTCGCCGGCACGACGCTCGAGCGGCTTTCCACGCTCGTCGACCACAATCTCCTCCGCCGCACCGCCACAGCGCAAGGCTCGCGCTACTCGATGCTGGAAACGATCCGCGAATACGCGGCCGAGCTACTCGAGCGTTCGGCCGACGCAGAGACGACTCGCAAGCGGCACGCTGACTACGTACTCGCGGTCGCAGAATCCGCGAATCTGACGTTTCAGTCCGAAGGCGAGCAGGGCTACGACGTCGCGATCGCCGAGCAGGACAACGCACGTGCGGCGCTCGCGTGGGCGCTCGGCGCGGGCGAGATCGAGCTCGGCCTCGAGCTCGCCGTCGCGCTCGAAGCTTTTTGGGTGACGCACGATCCCCGCGAGGGGATCCGATGGTTCGAGGCGCTGTTCGGTGCGAACGCTGATATCCAGCCCCCGCTTCGCATGCGTGCGCTTAGGGCGTACGGAACCTCGCTCTCGTTCGTCGATCAAGAGGCGGCGCAGAGGGCGTGGGAAGACGGCCTGGCGGCCGCACGCGAGCTCCGCGAAGAGCGCGCCGTAGTGTCGCTTCTTCTCGTGCTCGCGAACCTTGCCTGGGAACGAGGAGCTGACAGCGGCTTCCAAGGCGAAGAGCTCGACGAGGCGCGCAAGCTCGGGACTGAGGCGCTCGAGCTGAACCGCCGCGTCGGGAGCCGGAACGCCGAGGCTCAATGCCTGAGCGTCCTCGGGAGGGTCGCGCACTCGCAAGGCGACCTGCGAGGCGCGCGCGAGCTGCTCGAGCAGAGCGCTTCGATCGCGCACGAGACGCGTGCTCGGTGGTGGGAGGCGCATGCGCTCAACCACCTTGGCTCGCTGGTACGCGCGCTCGGCCGGCTGGACGACGCCGAGCTCCGACACCTGGACGCGCTCGCACTCTTCCGAGAGCTCGGCGACCGCAGTGGAACAACTGGCTCACTCGCCTCGCTCGCTCGTGTCGCGCGCGAGAGCGGGCGCGTCGAAGACGCCGGGCGCCTCTGGGGAGCCGTCGAGGCGGCGGAAGCGGCGCGCGCGGAAATCGCGTTCTCGTGGCCGCGGGGCTGGGCGCTCGACCGCACAGGATGGGAGACAGCGGTTGTCGCCGACGCCGGGCCCAAGTTCGAGCGTGCCCGCGAGCGGGGCCGCGCGCTGTCGCTCGACGAGGCGGTCTCGCTTGCACTCGAATCGCCGCGTGGCTTGCGATGAGACACAACGAGCTGCGTTGAGCTGCTGGGGACCCGCGTACGCGGGGCGAATCGTCATGTCCGCGCGTGCCCACTTCGGCGAGCCCCTCGAGTTCGTCAGCCGCCGGCCCGGCGGCGCGCGGTGGCGACGGAGGGGCAAGTCGGCGCGTAGGTTCAAGGGGTAGCGTTGGCAGATGCGTACTCGACATCTGCTGCTTGAGGGTTTGTCCTTCGCTTACTGGGTCGTTCGCCGTCTGTTCGAGCTGCTGATTCTCTTTGGGTCGTTCGGAGCGGGCGAAGGAGCTTGAGATCTTGGTGCTGCGGCATGAGGTGCAGGTGCTGCGGCGGCAAGTCGGGCGGCCGCGCCTGCGCTCCGCCGATCGTGTCTTACTAGTGACCTGAGTCGTTGATCCGCTGGCAGTAGGAGGCGAGGCTGTCGAGGATCTGGTCTGCGGTCTTGTGCCAGACGAACGGTTTGGGGTTGTCGTTCCAGCTGGTGATCCAGGTGCGGATCGAGGCGACGAGGTCACGGACAGAGCGATGGGCCGCGCGCTTGATCCACTTCGTCGTCAGCTCCGCGAACCAGCGCTCGACGAGGTTGAGCCAGGAGCTGTAGGTCGGCGTGAAATGGAGCGTGAAGCGCGGGTGGCGGACGAGCCAGCGTTGGATCGAGGGCGTCTTGTGGGTGGAGGAGTTGTCGAGCACGACATGCACGTCGAGGTGTGCCGGCACCGAGGCCTCGATCAGATTCAGGAAGCGGCGAAACTCCTCGGCGCGATGCCGCGGCGACATCTCGGCGATCACCTGGCCGGAGGCGACGTCGAGCGCGGCGTAGAGGTTGGTGATGCCGTTCCGGACGTAGTCGTGGGTCTGGCGCGCGGGCACGCCCGGCAGCAGCGGCAGCACCGGCGCTGAGCGGTCGAGCGCTTGGATCTGGGACTTCTCGTCGACGCACAGCACAACCGCGGCTTCTGGGGGATTGAGGTAGAGCCCGACGATGTCGCGGACCTTGTCGATGAACTGCGGATCGGGCGAGAGCTTGAAGGCCTCCGTCTGATCAGGCTTCAGCCCGAAGGCCCGCCAGATGCGGCTGATCGCGGTCTGACTCATTCCCGCCGCGGCCGCCATCGAACGCGTCGACCAATGCGTGGCATTGACCGGCTGCTCCTCGAGCGTCTTCACGATCACCCGCTCAACGTCTTCGTCGCTGATCGAGCGCGGCTTGCCCGGCCGCGGCTCGTCATGCAGCCCGTCGATACCGCGGCGCGCAAACCGGCCTCGCCACCTGCCGACCGTCGAGCCGTTACAGCCCAGCTCGGCCGCGATCTCCGTGCTCGACCGCCCCCCAGCCGCCGCCAGCACGATCCGGCAACGAAACGCCAACGCCCGCGAGCTCTTCGGACGCCGAGCCCACCGCTCGAGCGTCTCCCGCCTCGTCGCTCAGCACCACTTCTGCACGCTGCGGCATGACCGCCCCCAATCGTCGTCGATGAGGACGACGTTCGCCGCCAACCACCGGGTCCCTGCGAACTAACGACTCAGGTCACTAGCCGCGCTCGGCCAGGTGTTGCCGCGGAAGCGGAGGCGGGTGTTCTTGGTCCAGCCAGCGACGCTGCTGCGCTGGCATCGTGACCTTGTCCGTCGCCGCTGGACCTACGATCGGCGTCGGCAGAGCCGGCCGCCGCTGGCCTCGCAGATGCGAGAGCTGATTCTGCGTCTGGCGGCGGAGAACCCAAGCTGGGGATACAAGCGCATCCAGGGCGAGCTGGTCGCGCTCGGGATCCAGCTGTCTGCGAGCAGCGTTTGGAGCGTTCTCCACCGCCACGGCATCGAGCCCGCGCCGAGACGAGCAAGCGTCAGCTGGCGGGAGTTCCTGCTGTGGGATAAAGAAATTCGGCTCGTGCCGCCAGCGCGCGGCGATTCGGCTGTGCGGACGGCGCAGGGCGGACGCCGAGGGGCTGAATATCTTGGGTGGCTCTCGAGCAATCCGGCGCGTGCGGTCATGTCGACGCGGGGCGAGCGGCGGTGGCTTTGACGTCGCGTCTGCGCAATGGCATCGGAAATGAGCGCCAGCCGGCTCTCGGGGTCCGTCGCGAGCATGCGATCGGTGTGATTGCGGCCGGCACCCCGGTCGTCGACTCGGAGCGAGAACCGAGGGCTGTGACAAGCGGCGGCGGCGTACGGGCAACGGGTGAGAGATGAGCGGAGGCTCCTCGGCGGCGTCGGAGGCAAGCTTGGCGTCAGCGGCGACCTCGCAACCCTGCCCATCCTGAGCTTGATCGGCCCGTTGGGACGCGTCCGCCTCGAAGATGTCTGCCACTGACGGGCGCAGGCCGCCGCCGAACAGGCTGTGCGCTTGGGCGCGCAGGAACTCAGACCAACTGGGGCCGATCTGCCGCGGCGCCGGCCCCAGACCCGCACTGCGCAACACATTCGCGACCGTGGTGGCCGAGACGCTGATCCCGAGCCCTTTCAGCTCACCCTGAATACGCATGTAGCCCCACCTGGGGTTCTCCCGGGCCAGCCGCTTGATCAGACTGCGTGTCTCGGCGGCAAGCGGCGGACGACCGAGCCTGTGACGACCAGGTCGCCGATTTCCCTGCAGCAGCGTCCGGTGCCAGCGACGAAGCGTCTGCTGACTGACAGTCAAGCAGGACCAGCGCTCGGGCGGCAGCAGGCGGCTGGCCGCAGCGAGCAAGGCCCGGTCGGCGCTCGTGTACTGCGGCCGCTTCCCGCCGCGCCTGAAGATCGCCAGCTGGTGGCGCAGCACGACGATCTCGAGCTCGCGCGCACCGCCGCGGCGGACAAGCGCCAAGAAGGCCACACAGAAGCCGGTACAGCAAAGACATCAGCACGACGCACAGTCTGAACCGGCTCGGGCCGCGATCACCAGCACCCGTTCCCGGCCGAATCCAATTTCTTTACCCCACACGCAGTTCACCTCCTGGGCGTTCACTGATCGCGCTCGACGATCTGGGCTCGTGCCGTCGATGGGCTCGATCGGCGACTGCTACGACAAGGCGATGATCGAAGCGTTCTGGTCGCGAATGCAGGTCGAGCTGCTGGACACCCGCCGCTGGAAGACCCGGGTCGAGCTCGCCAACGCGATCTTCGAGTACATCGAGATCTTCCATAACCGCCACCGACGCCACTCCGCACTCGGCATGCGAACACCGATCGAATATGAACTACTCAACACCACACCAACGGCCGCCTGAGTCAAGAAACGCGGCGCCACCGAACCCGGGGCAATGCGCGGAGGGGCTGTCAAACCCGGTGCAGCGCGGAATCCGAGTTTTGGCACCCTTCACCCGAAACTGCCCTGTCGGATGAGCTTGCGCGAGAGATTCCGCCATCAGCAGGGTTCCGTCTGAGCGGTCGCGAAGCCCATCGATGAACTTGGCATCAAGAACCAGCTCGGAGCTCGCGCTCGGCACGTCGACGACCCGATCGAAATCGTGGATCCCAGCGCTCTGCCCAAGCCAATCACGGGCTGCATCCGTCGTCGCCTCGAATGCCACCCACGGAAACGGAGACGCGATCGCGCGCCGACAAAGGCGAGCGATCGAAATGAGGTCGGCCGTTGCCTCGATCGCCTGCTCGCAGCGCCTTCGAGCCCGATCTGGGACAACAACGTAGCCAGCAGCGGTCCGTTTCGGCCAATACTCGAGCGCACACGAAGCGGCCACGAGAACCTTTAGGTCGCTACCTGCCACCGTGGTTCGGAGCGTTCTGACAGTTACCTCGGCGTACGTCGATTCGATCGAACCTGCGGTTCCAGGCGCAGGCGTGAGAATGACCATCGCGAGCCGGTGAAGGACCAGGCCAACATCAGAGGATCCCGCTACCACTGAACCCTAGGGTAGGACAAGCGTGCCGCGGCCACGCCTAGGCGGTCGTCGGGATGGGGTTCGAAGTCGTGGGGATCTTGGTGCGCGACGCTGGTGTAATACAGGCACCGAGTGATGAAGCGGCTCGCCGTGATTGCGCTCGCCTTGGCCGCACTTGCGGTGCCGGCGAACGCGGAGGCAGCGCTCTTCTTTCTGTTTGACCAGCCGAGCGCTGCGCCGAACGACCGCCTGACGGTGCGGGCAGGCGGGACACCGCGCAACTTCAAATTGAACCAGCGAAAGAAGCCATTTCAGCGAGCCGTGCGGCTCTACCTCGTCCGGACAGAAGTAGCGGCGCAGGTGCGCTCTCGCTTCGACTCGCGCCTGAGCTTCGTCGGATCGGTCGTGCTCGGCAGGAACGGCCGCGGGCTGTTGAAGTTCAGCGTTCCGCCGCTCGATCCGGGTACGTACACGATCGCGTACTGGTGTCCCGGCTGCGCGCGCTACAGCCGCGGCCGCACGTTCTACGTTCAGGACCCTGAGCAGTTCGTCGAGCCGTACCGCTCGCAGGCGCTCCTGCGCGTTGAGACGACGGACTCCTGCCCGGTCACGGTGCCGAACGGGAGCAAGCCGCCACGGCAGCCGCGGAACGTGACCTGGCATGGCAACGGCCTGCTTTGGGCGGCCTGGCTCAATCCCGACGGCATCTATGCAGTGCCTCCAGAGCACGTGAATCCAGACGGCTCAATCGCGACCAAGCTGTACTGGGCGACGTCCCCGCCTCAGCGCGCGCCTACCATTTCCGGCCAGCGAGTGGACGCATCCGCGCCACCGTTGCGAATGCTCGGCGCAAACATGGGATCCTTCTCGAGCGCGATCAACCCGTCTTGGGCGACCCCGGTTGTCTTTCCGACTCCGGGCTGCTGGCGGGTGACAGCGCGCGTGCGCGATGTCAGTCTCACGTACGCAGTTGATGTGCTGGTGCGCTGAGGGTGCTCGCTTTACCGGAAGCCCGAAGCCGAGATGCTCGACTGACGCGCACCGAGGCCGGCGACCTAAATCATCGGCCGTATCAGCGAACAGCCAACGGCTCTCCTACTACGGTGAGCTGGTTTGCGCACTGACAAGTTCCGCCCATTAAAATACCTGCAATCTGGAATTTTAGTTGTCCTACGAGACGACTATGTTCGCTTCGTGGCGACGCTTGATGGATCGAGCGGACTGCGCCGATTGCCGAAAATACAGCGTTCTCGCACGAGCGGAGATTCGGGCCGCGTCCGAGAATGGCTGCCTTCGGTTCCGGCGCACTCGCGCGCTATCGACGGCGCATAGACTGGCCCGATCGATGGCGGTCACTCGGCGAGTCTTCGTGAGCATGCCGGCGGACGTCTGGCTCACCGATACGCAAAACGATCTCAAATGGGGCGTCGTCGAGAGCATCGAGAACCTCGGCTTTACACCCGAGATCTTTTTCGACCCCACCGGTCGCCAATCGCTCTCCGCCGGTAGAGCGTGGAGCGCAGACGCAGCCGACGAGATCGTCAAGCACTGCACAGGCGCAGCGATCATCGGATTGCCGCGTTGGGTATTCAGAACGGAAGACCGGACTGTGCACCTCCCGACAGAGTTCTGTCACTACGAAGGCGCGATTGCCCGAACGGTTGGCCTTCCGCTGCTGGTTCTCGCGGAACAGAACCTGATGAGACGCGTCGTATTCGACAGCTCCTTCGGGCCGTATATCGGAGAGTTCCCGGAAGACGCCGACAGATCCTGGCTTCAGACCAAGGAGTTCCACGTTCCGTTCGGCTACTGGCGGAGACAGCTCGAACGACGTCGCGACGTCTTCCTTGGGTACTGCGGTGCCGCGTCGGATCTGGCCCGCGAACTCCTTACATTTCTTGAGGAAGACGTCGGTGCGACCGTCCTCGACTGGCAACGCGATTTCATGCCGGGCCGCTCGATCCTCGAGGAGATTGAAGAGGCGCGGCTTCGATGTACCACCGGGGTGTTCCTGTTCACTAGGGACGACGCCCTGACCGATCCGACGTTCGGTAACGAGGCCTCCCCCAGGGACAACGTCGTCTTCGAGGCGGGTTATTTCGCGAGCGCAAAGGGCAAGCCGCGCGTACTGATCATTCGAGAGAGCGGGACTAAGATGCCAGCAGATCTCGGTGGCGACATCTACGCATCGTTGGAGAAACGAACCGATCTCTCTGGCGTCGAGAGAACGTTGCGGCGCTTTCTGACGAACCTCTGATGCGTTCAGTCGGCGTGTCCGGTACGACGACGGCTGCCGTAGATCTGCCATCACGATGCTGCGTAGCGGCGGCGTCCGAAGTCCCGCGCCGAATGGTCCCTTCTGAAGGAATCGGCCGGACGACGACTGGATGCGCGCGCTCGGCGAGCGGTGCGCTGTAGGGGTCGAAAATCCCGATTTGCGTGATTGGGTTCGACTGCTGGCGCCGCCGCAGGTGAAGGTTGCCTCAGCCGCCGCTCGGGCTTGGGTCGGTGGCGTCGGCGAGTGCGGTGGTGAGGAAGCGGTAGGTCCACTCTTCGGCGTAGCGGCGGGAGTCGGCGAAGACGAGGTGGACTTCGGGGTAGCGGACCTCGAGCCGGGCGAGCTGGTCGGCGAGCCAGTTGCCGTTGACGTGCTCCAACTTGTAGAGGGCCGAGTATCTGGCCTCGACGACGAGGGCGGCGAGCGGGAGCTCGGCGAGTCGTTGCAGCTGGAAGCTGACCGTTCCGTCGGAGAGCGTGGCCGCGAGGTTGTCGAGGCTCTTGCGCTCGACCGCGGCGAGGATCGTCCCGTCTGGGCTGCAGACCGCGTAGTCGCCGGCGGGAACGGTTGCCCGGACCGTTTCTACCGCCTGCTGAGCGAAGCGGTAGGGGTAGCGCTCGCGGGTATCGACGGTGATCGTGACCGGCTGGGTGAGGGTGCGTCTGCGGGGGATCCTGCCGCCAGGGTTGGCGGCGCGGGCGGTCTTCTGGGTCTGCCAGAAGATCGCCTCGTACCCCTTCACCTGCGTGAAGACGAACTGGGAGCGGGCAAGCCGGGGACGGTCGAGCACGAGGTCGATCGCGGCCCCGCGCCGTCGGCAGAGCCGAACCGGCGTCTGCTCGACGATCCCGGCGTCCTCCGGCCATGGCTCCTCGAAGCGGTGACAGTAGACGCGCGCGGTCGCAGGCCACAACTCGCGCGCCTTCAGCACCAGCCCGCCCTCGAGCGGCAGCCGCAGCAGATAGGGCAGCTTGCTGTCTTCCTGCGGGTTACGCGCCACAACGAAAACGGGCGCTCGACCCTGACCGCTCATGCGGCCGCGTAGTACTCGTGGATCAGGCCGCCCAGCACCTCGCGGCGGCGGATCCCTGCGCGGGGCGAGCCGCGCGCGTGGTGCGGCTCCCCGGCGGGAGCGGCAAGCGCCAGCGAGCGGTGCGGGCGCTCGGCGTTGTAGTGGGCCACATAGCCGCGCAGAATCTGCTCGAGATGGCCGCGCCCGAACACCAGCACGCGATCCAAGCATTCGTTTCGAACGCTGCGCACCCATCGCGTTCGGCGATCGCGTTCGCCTGCGGCGCCCGCACCGGCGTCTTGACCACGCGCACACCCTCTCCGCGCATGATCTCGTCGAACGGCCCGGAGAACTTCCGGTCCCGGTCATGCACCAGGAACCGCACCCCGTCCAGCCGCTCCTCGACCGCGAGGTTGCGCGCCTGCTGGCGCATCCAGACGCCATCCGGGTTAGCGGTCACGCCCGCCAGCCGAACCCGCCGCGACCCGTGCTCGATGAAAAACAACACGTACAGCGTCCGCAGCCAGGCCGTCTCCACCGTGAAGAAATCGCAGGCCAACATCCCCTGCGCCTGGGCGCGCAGGAACTCGCCCCACGATGGACCGCCCCGACGCGGGGCCGGGCCGCAACCGGAGCGCCGCAGAACCGACCTGATCGTGGTCGCGCCCACCCGGATGCCGAGCTTGCGCAGCTCACCCTGGATCCGGATACATCCCCAGCTCGGGTTCTCCCGCCCGAGACGCACCACCAGCTCACGAAGCGCGGAATCGAGCGGCGGCCGACCCGGCCAGCGACGCCCGTAACTCCACTTCCTCCGCACCAGCTCACGATGCCAGCGCAGCAGCGTCTGCGGCGAAACCAACAACACCGACCAGCGATCCCGCGGCAACAGCCCGCCAGCAGCGGCAAGCAGCAGCCGGTCACGCCTCCGCAGCGGCGGCCGCCTCACCGTCCGCCGAAGCACAGCCAGCTGATGCCGGAGCACCGCGTTCTCCACCTCCAGCGCGGCGACAGACGAGCTCCCCGCGAAGACGCGAACGAACCTCCGAAGCGCCAAGAACACCAAGAACAAAAGCACCAGCCGATCCTACGGATCACCCAGTCCAGCCGTCCGAATCAGAGTTTCCGCGCCCTACAGGCGTCCACTTTCGAGCTTGACCCGCCGCCCGGATTGGACGATTTTCCCTGCAAATCTAGATGACCGAGTTTACGAACCCTACGGGTGCCTGTCGCGACAACGGAAGCGTGACAGCGTGGATGCGACACGCGCGTCTCGCTGATGGGGTGATCGCCCCAGGCCGCGTCGGTGTCAGGGTCGCTCGGAGGTGAGCGGAGCCCGCCGAGTCACGCCTACAGTCAATGGGTTCTTACCCCGAAGCAGCATCTCGCTCTCGTTCGGGGTCGAGTCCTCCTTCATTCGCGGGCCGAGGCCTCGGCGAGTCGCTTGATCGCTGCCAGCCGCTCGTCCCATTGCGCCGCGACGCGCGCCATTCCCTGTGTGGCGGCGTCGAGCCGCTCGGGACGGACGGCATAGCGCACCTCGCGGCCCCGCCGCCGGCCCTCGACGAGGCCTGCACGGTCGAGAACCGCGAGGTGCTTCGCCACCGCTTGGCGCGTGACCGGCAACTCACCCGCGAGGGTCGTCGCCGTCGCTTCGCCGTGCGCGAGGAGGGCGTCGAGCAGGCGGCGACGGGTGGGGTCGGCTACCGCCGCCCACAGCTCGTCGCCCTCCTCGCCGCGGCGGCTCATCGTCGAGAGGAAGGGCTGACCAGGTTCGACACGTACTCACGCAGCTCGCCGAGCTCGCGCTCCCAGCCCTGCGTGTTCTCCTGGAAGTGCTTCGCCTTCTCCTCCTCGGCCGCCTCGAGCGCGGCGAAGCCGCTCTCGACGACGCGCAGGCGTGTACCCTCGCCTTCCTCGCTGAGGATGAACTCGACGAGCGTGGAGTTCCCGGCGCGGGGCTCGGCACCTGCCGGGCGGGCCCAGCGGTAGGCAACGGAGTGCGGCGGGTCGACCTTCTCGATTCGGAGGGGGAACGATCCATGCTCGTTCCAAGTGAGCGTCGCTTTGCCACCGGGTCGGAGATCGATCTCGGCGGAGTCGCTGAACCAGCTGCCGACGTGCTCGGGCGCGGTGACAACCGCCCAGACGACCTCCAGCGGCGCGTCGATCACGATCTCTCGCTCGATGCGATCGGGAACCATGCTTCCTCTTCCTCTCTGACGTGCAACCAACGGTTGCTCATTTGCTATCGTGGAGCAACCAATGGTTGCACGCGCGCTCTCTTGGGTCTACATCGAGAAACGAGCAGGAGGCTGGACATGAGCACGAAGGCGATAGCGATCGAAGGACGGGCTGTTCTGGTGACGGGAGCGAATCGCGGCATTGGGCTGGCGCTGGTTGACGAGGCCGTGAGGCGAGGTGCGAGGCAGGTGTACGCCGGCACGCGGCGCCCGTTGGGCTATCCGGATGAGCGCGTCACGCCGTTGACCTTGGACGTGACGAACGCGGCGGAGATCCAGGCAGCGGTGGAGAGACTCGAATCGCTCGATCTTCTGATCAACAACGCGGGCGTGGCGCTACTCGATGACCTCAGCGACCGTACGGCGCTCGATCAGCACCTCGCCGTCAATCTTTTCGGTACGTACGGGGTGACCCAGGCGTTCCTGCCGTTGCTGACTCTCTCTCGCGGCGCGATCGTCAACGTTGTGTCGCTGGCGGCCTGGGCCGCCGTGCCGATCACTCCGGCCTACTCGATCTCGAAGGCGGCTGCGTTCTCCCTGACGCAATCGCTGCGAGCGCTCCTGGCCGGACGAGGCGTGGGCGTCCATGCTGTCCTGTCGGGCCCAGTGGATACGGACATGATCCGAGACTGGAGCATTCCGAAGTCCTCTCCCGAGTCCGTTGCGCGAGCCATCTTCGGCGGAGTCGAAGACGGAGAGGAGGAGATCTTCCCCGATCCGCTGTCGGCGTCGATGGCGGAGAGCTGGCGGGGCGGCGCGGCCAAGGCACTCGAGCGCCAGAATGCGGCGCTCCTGCAAACCGCGGCCGGCAATGCGTGACGAGCACCAGCGGTGCAACGCCACGACCCGCTCTGGTAGCGCGGGCATGGCCAGTTGTGACACGAACAGGAGAGACAACAATGCCTGAGCACAAGATCGGAACACGAGAAGAGTGGGCAGCTGCCCGCGAGGAGTTGCTCGCCCGCGAGAAGGAGCACACCCGACTGGGCGACGAGCTGGCGCGGCAGCGGCGCGAATTGCCCTGGGTTCGCGTCGAGAAGGAGTACCGCTTCGAGACCGACGACGGCACGCGCACGCTGGCGCAGCTGTTCGATGGCCGCTCGCAGCTGCTCGTCTACCACTTCATGTTCGGGCCCGAGTACACGGCGGGTTGTCCGTCCTGCTCGGCGATCGCGGACGGCTTCGACGGCTCCGTCGTGCACCTGATGAATCACGACGTCATGTTTTCCGCCGTGTCGCGGGCTCCGCTCGCGAAGCTGCAGGCGTACAAGCAGCGGATGGGTTGGAGCTTCCCCTGGGCTTCGTCGTTCGGCAGCGACTTCAACTACGACTTCCGGGTGTCGCATACGAATGAGGAGTGGCAGTCGGGTGCGGTCGAATACAACTTCCGTACGGTCGACCTTCGGCTGCCGGAGGGCGAGGAGAATCCCTTCGTCGCCGCGATCACGTCGAGCGTTGGAACGGACTGGCCGACCTACAGACGAGAAGGGCCCGGCATGAGCGCGTTCGCGCTCGAGGATGGCGTCGTCTACCAGACTTACTCGACGTACGAGCGCGGGGTCGACGCCCTCTGGGGGATGTACCACTGGCTCGACCGCGCGCCACTCGGCCGCAACGAGACCGGCTTGTGGTGGCGCCGCCACGACGAGTACAACAGCGCGAGATAGCTGCGAAAGAAGGTGTCACAGACCTCACCCCTGCGACGACCCACCGGCGCGTTCCTGATCGCGATGCGTGGATAGCGGGAGCGACGGGGCTCGAACCCGCGAAAGACACCGCATCGAGATTCGCGCGTGACGCGCCACGCTTGCGCGGTGGCCCAAGCGCTTGACCTCCGCTCTTGGTACGAAAGCGCGAGGGCGCCGAGCGCGGTTCTGGACCGCCCTTGCCCCCGGGACAGCCGGTCGATCAACGGCGCGTGCGGGTGCCGGCATGCCGCTTGCAGGAATCGAGCTTGCGAATCCTGTACGGCCAGCAGACTACTTCCGCCTGAGCTGAAGCGAGACGGTCGTGCTGTGTGCGAGGTTGCCGCTGGAACCGGTCACTGTGATGGTGTAGCCGCCTGGCTTCGCGTTGCTCGTCGTGGCGACTGACAAGGTCGAACTGTCGGTAACGGGGTTCGGCGTGAACGTTGCGCTCGTCCCTCCTGGCAAGCCGCTCGCGCCTAGTGTGACGGAGCCGGTGAAGCCTCCACCGGGCGTGATCACGATCGTGTAGCTGGTCGAGGCGCCGCGCACGACTGTCCGGCTTCCGGGTGTCGCCGTGAGGGCGAAGTCCGGCACTGTCGTCGCGTTGACGGTGAACGCTATCGCCGTTGTGTGCGTGGTCGAAGAGCTCGTTCCGCTGACTGTCAGCGAGTAGCTGCCGGGTGCGATCGAAGCGCCGGTCGCGATCGTCAGTTGCGACGAGCCGGGCGCCGTCACGGTGGCGGGCGCGAAGGACGCGGTCGCGCCCGCCGGCAAGCCGGCGACCGTGAGCGCAACGCTGCCTGTGAAGCCGTTCGCCGAGCCGATCGCGATGCTGTAGGAAGCGGATCCACCGGGACTCGTACTCGCCGAGCCCGGGGTCGCGGCGACGCTGAAGTCGGGCGTCGAAGCGGCGATCAGGCCGGCCACGTCGGAGCGGATCGTCTGCAGCGTCGCGTAGAAGCTGCCGCCGGGACACTCGGTCGCGGCGACGTCGCGGTGACCGGCGATGTTCGGGAAGATGGCTTGCAGGCCACTGACGGGGTTGGTGTAGAGCCCGCTTCCCTGCGGGTCGATGCCATGGCTCGAGTCGATCCAGGCGATCAGCCGCTCGAGCGCGCTTCGGGCCGCCGGCGTCGCATCTTGGTTCGTCAGGGTGCCGAGGAGCGCAATCCCGACCGTCCCCGAGTTGTAACCCTGCGCGTGCGCGGCGGTGACGCCGTTGCCGTTCAGATCCTCGCCCGTCGGCGACTCGCCGGGAGCGTACTGCCGCGAGTACCGGCCCTCGTACAAGTTGCCGGCCTCGTCGATTAAGAAGTTGTAGCCGATGTCGCCCCAGCCCTGAGTGACGGCGTGGTAGTAGTAGATCGACCTGATCGTCGCCGCCGGGTCGGGATCGTTGTTCTGGGTTGCCGTGTGGTGGACGATCACCTTTTGGATCGGATAGAAGGCCGGCGGCCAGATCTCCTTGCCGGTCGAGTCGAAACGCAACGATTCGTCCGCGCCCCAGCTCGCCCGGGAGACGACAACCGGCTGCGCAGTGGAGGCGAGGCCGCGAAGCGGCAGCCTCGTCGGCGCACCTCGATCAGTGAGAGCGAGGACGGTGAGCCGGCGCAACGGCCGGTCGCTCCAGACGCGAACCGCGCGGGCGCCGCGCGCGGCCATCACCGCGCCGTACGTCTCGCCCCTCTTCACACCCTCGCCGAGCTCGTCCAGCCGGACAAGGCGCGGTTTGCCGAATCGGACGCGGTCACGGCTGAGGGCGACTCGGACGTGCGCGCGTCGCTGGCCGAGCCAGTGGACGGCGACATCGGTCGCCGGGCGCGGAAGCGGGAACGTCTTCACCGACCCGACCGCCGCGGAGGCTTCGTAGGCGAGCGTCGTCGGGCGGGCGGCGTTCGTTGGCCCCGCGCCGAGCAGCGGCGCGGCGAGCAGGAACCCGGCGGCGACCGCGAGTAGACGGCGGCAGATTGAGGAAGCGTTCATGAAAGCTTCGACCCTCCGTCGATTAGACCGCCGACCGTAGGCGCCGTCAAGTTGGTTGGACCTCGGAGACGAGGTCGGTCTTCGACGCGTCGCGCGGCTCTAACGGGCGAGTACGTGCTGCGGCGCCAAGTGCTTGAGGAGGAGCTGGCGCGAACGGCGCCGCCGTTTGATCCGCGCATCGACAAAGCGGAGCTGCCCGGCGACTTCGCCCCGCCCCAGACGGCCGACGAACTGGCTCGTCGCCGCGAGAAGAAGCGCGGTGTCAAAAGCGGGAGCGACGGGGGTTGATGCGTGAATTTACACCTCACCACATCGAGATTCGGCTTGGCGGCTCCGACTGATCCTGTCAATGCACCTCTGCTCATTGGGGCTGTTCACAGTTACGTGAACGACCATGTCGGGGGTTCGGGCAGCCAGCCGTCGCGGTACGCGGTCGGGTCGCGGGGCGGCACCGACGCGTAGGCGACGCCTCCGTCCGGCGTGTCCTCCTCGACGCTCGACCCGTGGCGCTTCGCGACCTGGTCGACCGTGAAGCCGAGCGAGCCGGGCTGTCCGTCGTGCGCGCGAGCGCCGACCGCGATCACGAGACACGGACCGCTTCCTGCGCCGACGATCGCGTGCGTGGTGTGCGGCGGGCAGTGCACGAAATCCCACGCGCGCAACGTCCGCTCCTCGCCTTCGACGATCAGAAGGGCTTCGCCCGCGACCACGAGGAAGTCCTCCTGATCGGCCTCCCAGTGATACATCGCCATCGGCTCGCCCGCCTGCAGCACGAACGGATTGACGCCGAGCTGCGCAGACTCACGCCGCCAGCCTTCGAAGTCGTCGGCCACGACGGACACGGCTCCGCGGCCGTCGGCGTGACGCCACTCGGCGTCACGCAGGTTGAGGACGTACCAGCCCGCGCCGGTCGGGACGAGCCCATGCTCTGTCTTCTCCAATTTCGACTCGGGAACCATCAGCTCGAAGGGTTGCCGAAGCGGATCAGCTCGCGATGTATCGCGTGCGGAGCGCCGCCGCGATCCCTCGCGGGTAGGCCGCCGAGTTCAGGGGCTGCTCGATGGTGATCGACGAGAAGGTCAACCGGTCGGTGAGCAGCTCGCCGTAGCGGGCGCAGACGTCGGCGATGTCGCTATTGCCAGCAGGGTGGATGACAACGTAGCGCCCCCAGCTCCACTGACCGCTTTCGTGTTGGAGCATCGAGAGGAGCAGGAGGTGCTCGAGGCACGTCACGAGCAGATCGGTTCTGTCGACCGCCTCGACGGCGCCGAGCTGAAAGATGCCGGCGTTCGCGGCGACGTCGCGCTGGCGGGGTCGCCCGATCGACTTCGCGATCGCGGACTTGGCGTGCTCGTGATACTTGACGTCGAACGCGACCATGCCGCGGGTCCCGTCGCCGAGGTCAAGGACGATCGCGGCGTCGAACGAGCGGAGGCTGCCCAGGTACGACCAGTCGAAGCGGCCGGGCGAGTGCGAGAACCGGACGTCACACACGCTGCCGGGTGTATCGGGCAACCAGGCGCGCACGGCCCGATCCGCGAGCGAACGGTCGGCGGCGAGGTCCCCGAACAGGTTGAACGCCAACGTCGGCGACCACAGCAGGTCGGCCCACAGCCGCTGGTGGTCGAAACGCTGGTGGCGCTCGGGCGTTGCAGCTCGCGCTCGAGCGGCCTCTAGCGCGCCTGGTGTGAGGAAGTTAGCGCCGGTCTCGCGCGCGTATGGAAGCGGGAGGCGGCTCCCGACCAGCCTCGTCGAGGTCCCTTTGCGCGGGACGATCGGCTGCGTGCCGATCGGGTGCCCGTTTGCTTCGCGCCAGCGCCCCTGATGGTAGCTCAGCCGCCGGCGAAACTCGGTCATCTGCGGCCGCCCTGGCACGCGGTCGTCGGCTTCCCAGCAGTGGGCGGCCTCGAGCTCTCGCTGCAAGAGCGCCTCACCCATGTGTCCGGAGGAAGTCGAGCACGCGTCGGGTGAGCAGCGCCGTCGCGTCGGGGTCGTAGGAGGGCAGGCTGGAGTCGGCGAAGTAGTGCTGGTTGCCCGGATAAAGGAAGAGTTCGGCTTGCTCCGTTGAGTCGACGATGGCGCGGGCGGCGTCGAGATCGCCCTCGTCGACGAAGATCGGGTCCGCGTCCATGCCGTGGATCTGCACTGGCACATCGGACGGCCATGGACCGAAGAACTGCATGGGGACGCATGCGTAGAAGAGCAGCGCCCCGCGCGCTCTCCGCCGGGACTGGGCGAGCTTCTGCGCCGGCACGACCCCCAGCGAAAAGCCGGCATAGACGAGCTCGGCGGGCAGCGCCGCAGCGGCGCGCTCGCCGCGCGCGACGATCTCATGGGGAAAACCGAGCTGCTCGGCGTAGGCCATCCCGTCCTCGATCGAGGCGAAGCTGCGCCCATCGAATAGGTCGGGCGTGTGCACGGTGTGGCCGGCCTGCCGCAGCTCCTCGGCGAAGGCGTGAACGCCTGCCGTCTGACCCAGTGCGTGGTGAAAGAGCAGCACCTCCGCCATCTCGGCCTCCTTCGGGATCGATCCGGAACGTCGGATCGCTCGACTATAGTAGATCGATCCGCCGATGTCGATCGATCTTGCGATACCGGATTACGAGCTCGCCGACCAGATCATCGTGACCGAGCCGGCGCAGCTGCGGGCAATGGCCGACCCCCTACGCGCCACCATCCTCGACCTCCTGCTCGAGCGGGCGGCGACCGTGGCCGAACTCGCCGCCGCGGTCGGGCGCCCGAAGAGCACCGTCGCGCACCACGTCAACGTCCTCCTCGACGTGGGAATGCTGCGGGTCGTGCGCACACGGCGGGTGCGTGCGATCGACGAGCGCTACTACGGCCGCACCGCGCGCGTCTTCTCCGTCGGGGTCGTCAACCGCCCGGGCGAGGACCCGACGACGGTGCACGCAAATGCGCTGTCAGTGGCCGCCGCCGAGTCAGCGCCCGCTCATGAGGCAGATGACCTGCGCACGATCCGCCGCCACGTTCGCATCCGGCAAGAGCAGGCGGCGGAGTTCTGGGAGCGGGTCATCGCTTTGTCGCACGAGTTCGCGCAGCTGCCGCGCTCCGGCGACACCGTCTACGGCTTCGCTGCCGGCCTCTACCCGACCGACTATCCCACGCTCCCAGACGCGACTGGCAAAACCGAATAGCATCGACTTCTCGAAGGGCTTCGCGCCCTTCTTCCAGAAGCGCGCAAAACCGCCGCAAAAGAGGCTGTTGCACAAAGCCGCGGAGCGGGGCTCTTCTACGGTTGGCCGTGGCCGATGGATTGCGTTCGGCGAGGCGCGGGCTGCGGTCCGGCGAGGCGGCCGCGTCAGGCAGCCAGCGGTTCCGCGATCGTTGCCTGCGCGTGAGCGAGGCGAGCGCGCCAGAGTTTGAGCAGGTTGTGGGTGGCTGCGATCAGCTTCCACTCGCTTGGCAGGCGGCGAGGCCGCGTCGGAGGAAGCGGTCGCTGCGCCGGATGACCTTGGTGTGCGCGAAGACGGGTTCGACGATCTGCTGGCGCCGCCGGTAGAGCGCCTGGCCTTCGGGCGTCGAGAGCACCGCCTCGATCCGCTGTGCTTCTACTCCTTGGCGAGGTGCGAGCTTGCGCGGTGCGTTCCGGCGGCGGTCCTGGGTGGGGACGAGCACATCGATCCCCTGCCGGCGCACCTCGCTGATCGCGAGCGAGTTCCAGTAGCCGCGGTCGGCGAGCACGATCCCGATCGCTTCCTCGACGCCGGCCTCGCGCAGCGTCTCGGCGGCGTGCGCGACGATCGGTTCGAGCTGGTCTCCGTCGTTGTGCGATTGCGTCACGTCGGCGGCGATGATCACCTGCTCGGGGCTGGCGACAACCTGAGCGTTGTAGCCCTGCACCGACTTGCCGCCCGCCCGCTTCATCAGCCTTGTGTCGGGGTCGGTCGTGTTGAGCCTCCGCTCAGCGAGCACGGAGGGATCGGGCGGGGTCGGCTTGCGACCCGCCAGTCGACGCCCGTGCTCGGCCTCCCAGGCGGCTCGCCAGGCGAGATTCGCCTCGTACTCGGCCTGCTGATCGGCCTGCGCACGCTCCAACTGCTCCTTGCAGCGGCGCAGCCGCTCCCGGCGCGAGTGAGCATCGACCAGCTCGGCCGGCAGCTCGTCCCCGCGCGCCTCGCCCAGCCGCGCATCGTCGGCGGCGTCCGCCTCGGCGGCCTCGCTGAGCATCCGCTCGACCTCCGAGCGGATCGAGGCGTAGCTGCGCGTCGCTCCCGGCGAGGCGTTGCCCGCCAGCAAGCTGCCGTCGAGCGCGACCACTCCCACCGACACCAGTCCCGCCCGCGCGCACAGCGCCAGCACCTGCGTGAAGGTCGCCGCCAGCGCCTGCTCGTGCCGCGCGCGAAAGCGCGCGATCGTCGCGTGGTCAGGAATCAGGTTGGCCGTGATCACGCGGAAGGCGACATCCTCGCGACAGCGCCGCTCGAGCCCTCGGCTCGAGCGTTCACCGACCGCGTAGGCGTACAACAACAAGGCGACCATCATCGCCGGCTCGAACGCAGCCCGACCCCAGCCGTCCTCTCGGTAGACGCCGTAGAAGGCGCTCAGATCGATCTCCTCGACGGCGTCGAGTACAAACCAGGCGAGGTGATCCTCCGGCAGCCACTCGCGCAGACTCGGAGGACAGCTCTTGATCACGGTCGCACGGAAGGAAGTTCTGAGGCACCAGGCACCTCCGGTCGACAGGACGCTCACCGAATCGTCCATGCCGCCCCAGACGACAAACCCCCGACGAGCGGCGGTTTGTGCGACAGCCTCAAAAGCGGGGTGTAAAGAGCGGAGCGACGGGGACTCGCGCCCCGGCTTTACACCTCACGACATCGAGATCCGATGACCCGAGTCGAGGGCGTCCGATTGACTGTGTAGGCGATTCACTCCGGTAGCCGGTCGCGGAGGTGGCGCAATGATCGCGGCGAAGCCCGTGGGCGGCATGCTCCATACCGGGCGTCGGCCGTGGGCGCGGACCCAGGACAGGAGGTAGGCAGGTGACCAGCCGCGAACCGATCGAAGAGGTGCTAGACGGCTACAGAACCGCGGTGTCCGCCAAGGACGTCGACGCGTTCGTCGCGTTGTATGACGAGGACGTGCGCGTCTTCGACACGTGGGGACGATGGTCGTACGACGGCGCAGATGAATGGCGACAAATGGCGACCGAGTGGTTCGGCTCGCTCGGCAGCGACCAGGTAGCCGTCGAGTTACACGACGTCGACACGGTTATTGGCGACGGCGTGGCCGCCGCACACGCCGTCGTCACCTTCAGAGGACTGTCGGCCGACGGCGAGGAGCTGCGTGCGATCGACAATCGGCTCACGTGGGCGCTCCGACAAACGCGTGAAGGTGCGTGGAAGATCGTTCGCGAGCACACCTCAGTGCCGATTGACATCGAGACATCAAGACCCATTCCCCGTGAGTAAGGCGGCCGCCGCGCATCATCTCGTGCAGTCGTTCACGCCGTGAGTCTCGTGACATCCGAGCGGCGATGATCGGTGAAGCCACGATCCGACACCTTGACGTAGCCTCCTCTCCGTGCACCGGCTAACCAAGGAAAAGGCCCGGCGCATCGCGGTGCGCGCACAGCTGCTCGACGCACCTCGGCCGACCGAGCTCCTCACGGTCGTGCAGCACCTGACCCTGCTGCAGATCGACCCGACCGCGGCCATCGCGCCCAGCGCGGACCTCGTTCTCTGGAGCCGTCTTGGCTCCGCGTACCAGCCCGCCTACCTCAAGCAGGCGCTCGAGGAAGACCGCACGCTCTTCGAGCACGACGCGCTCGTGCGACCGATGAGCGACGTCGGCCTCCATCTCGCGGTGCTCTCGCCATACGGGACGTCGGGCACGCAGCTCCGCAAATCCGGGCCGCTGAGCTCGCGCGACATCCGCGATACCTGCGTCGTGCCGTGGAAGTCGACAGGGTGGACGAACGATCGCAACGTCACCCAGATGCTCGAGCTCCTGATGATTCGCGGGGAGGTTGCGATCGCCGGGCGCGTCGGCCGGGAGCGGCTCTGGGATCTGGCCGAGAGCGTGTACCCGGCCGACGTTGTCGTCCCGTCGGTCGAGGAGGCAACCCGCGTGAAGAACGAGCGGCGGCTGGCCTCGCTCGGCATCGCCCGACAGAAGTCCACGAAGATGCCGCTCGAGCCGGTCGACGTCGGCGAGGCCGGTGAGCCGGCCGTGGTCGCAGGCGTCAAGGGCGAGTGGCGCGTCGACCCCGCCGCGCTCGGCGAGGACTTCGAGGGGCGCACGGCGCTGCTGTCGCCGTTGGACCGGCTCGTCTACGACCGCGCCCGTGCCCAGGAGCTCTTCGACTTCGAGTACACCCTCGAGATGTACAAGCCCGCGGCCAAGCGCCGTTGGGGCTACTTCGCCCTCCCGGTCCTCCACCACGACCGGCTGGTCGGGAAGGTCGACGCCACCGCCGACCGCAAGGCTTCCGTGCTTCGCGTGAACGCGATCCACGAGGACGCGAAGTTCACTCGCACGATGAGTAAGGCGGTGCAGAGCGAGCTGGAGGACATGGCGTCGTGGCTCGGGCTGGATGCGGTCGGGCCGGCGTACGACCGGCGCTAGCGCACGTCCGGGATGGCGCAGAGCCGAACCTCGGCGTCGTGAGGGATGGCTGCGCGTGTAGTCGCGATTCGGTGTCTGCTGGCCGGCCAGGACCCAGGCCGCACCAACCGCACCCCGTGCTCATTGATCTCTGAGACGCTTACGACTGCTGGCCGGACTCAACGTTCGTGAGCGCATACCGCGACTCAATCTCGTTTGGCAATCTTCGCCGATCCCGATCGCAAGCTGATGCAGCACTGGAGGTATGCGCACCATGATTGACGTCGAGCGCGTTGACTACGTCCGCGTCCCGGTGACGGACATGGACACGGCCAATCACTTCTACGGCGAGGTGCTTGGCCTCGAGCGGAATCCGAACTCGCCCGGGGAGGACTGGGTCGAGTACGAGGTCGGCAACGTCACGCTCGCGGTCATGACGCCGCATACGCACGACTTCGAGTTCACGCCCTTGCCGCCCGCAACGATCGCGCTGCGCGTCCCCGATGTCGCGGCGGCGAAGACGAAGCTCGAAGCCGCCGGCCTCCAGCTCGGCGAGATGTGGGACTCCGGCCGCTGCCACGGCGTCGGAGTCAGC
>WNGF01004508.1_pt1 | contig 27518 bp, 24 predicted proteins | sample 5400641 | NCBI WGS metagenome assembly WNGF01 (sample SAMN13153371, study PRJNA577476) | soil metagenome | isolation source: 80 cm soil or saprolite under grassland replicate 2 | place: USA:California | collected 2016-06-15 | reverse complement strand
TGAACTAACCATCCGTCGCGAAGTTGCTTCCGCCTATGCCCAGTATGAACGTGCGGCGCGGGCAATGCAGATCTACCGAGTTGGCGTTAAGGAACAGGCAGGCACGAATCTTGAAGTGGTCCGCCAGACATACGAACTCGGCTCAAAAACATTGCTCGATTATATTGCCGAGCAACGTCGCTATATCGAACTGGAAAACACATACATCGATTCGTTGCTGGCTACCTATCGTGCGCAGGTCGAGATTGCACGCGCTTCTGCTTCCCCTGAGTTGATAAAGAAATGAGCAAAACAATTGACGACAAAGATGCAGGAACGCCGCGAGTTGGTTCTGACGAAGCCGAGGTTGAGCAACCGAACGGCCCGACCAGGAAGCGTCTCGTCAGTGGCGGAAGTAGACGAGCAGCGATCGTGGCGATCGTGGCAGTGATAGCTATTGCAGCGATGGCAATAGTGGCTTGGATTTATTGGCGATCCGGTTCCACCGGTGCGGGGCGCCCAGTGCCTACGCCGCGAAGCGTCAATACTGAACAGATGGGAACGACAGGGTCTCAAGCGAGGGAACCCACCCTATCGCTTGAACCCGAAGCGGCGGCGCGAGCCGGCATTAAGACTGAAACGGTTGGTGAAGCATTGGTCGCCGGGAGTTCAATGGCGGGGCCAGCGACGACTGGCGTGGTTCAGGCGAATGCCTATCGCACCACTCCGGTAGTGTCACTGGTCGGCGGCATCGTTCGTCGCGTTGATGCTGAGTTAGGCCAGAATATAAGGCAGGGGCAGAATGTTGCGACCGTATTCAGTGATGAGCTCGCGATGGCCCAGTCCCGTTACCTCAATGCCGTGGCAGATCTTGAAGAGCATCACAAGCATCACGCTCGCACGACGCGTCTGGTGGAGATTGGAGCAGTCAGCCGCGAAGAGTTGGAACAGGCAACTACTAAACTAAAGACGGCAGAGTCTGAAGTTGCGTCACAGCGCCAGCGTCTTCTGCTACTGGGTCTCAGCGCACGACGAATTGATCAACTCAAGTCTTCTTCACAAGTCAATTCGGAAGTAAGTCTGCCGGCGCCACTCTCAGGCGTGATCATTAGCCGCGCTGCTAATCCCGGTGAGGTAATCGCCGCTGACAAGGAGATTCTCCGTATTGCGGATCTCTCAAGCATCTGGGTAGTTGGCCAGGTTTATGAGAAGGATCTGGGAAAGGTAGTGATCGGCAGCGGAGCAAGCATCACCAGTGATGCCTACTCCGGTCGAGTTTTCCGAGGCCGAGTCTCTTACATCGATCCGACTCTGGATCCGGCAACGCGCACGGCCCAGGTGCGAATCGAATTAGCAAATCCCGCTCAGTCGTTGAAGATCGGAATGTACGTGAATGTGGCTTTCGCGGCGCTCGCTGGAGCAGAGTCTACAATGCCAGTGATCCCCAAGAATGCCGTGCAAAGCCTCAACAATCAACAGGTTGTTTTCGTTGAGACGAAGGAATCTAATGTCTTCGCGATGAGGGCTGTAAAGCTTGGCTCTGAAGTGAACGCTCAGTATTTCGTGCTTGAAGGATTAACTGTCGGTGACCGGATCGTTACTGAGGGGAGCTTTCTCCTTCGCGCAGAGTGGCTCAAGCTGCATCCCGGCGGGTCTTAAACTCAACTGAGCCATAGTCGTAGGAACTAGCGCTACGACGCCCGACCGAAAGTCTGAGTATGGGAAAACCTGCGGTGCTGACTCAAGAGCTTCTATCAGGCGCTCGTTCACAAATGCGAGCACCTCTTGCTGTTCCACCTCGGTGAGCAAATCGACTTTTGTCAGAAGGATTGAGACCTTGGGTGTGTATTCGTAAAGACTTTTGAGCAATGCGATATCGTGCTGTGACAAGGGCGGGTCAACACTGACTGCAACAAGGGCGAGGCCAACTTTGGGCAACCAGGTAAGAGCCGTTTCAGTGTTGTGTGCGAAGGTACTTTCCAGGCCGGGCATATCCACGAAACGTAATGCGCGGCGTCGCGCGAGTTCCGGCAGCTCAATCGCAACAGTAGAAACCCCTTTTCGGTTGCCTGGGTTTTCACCTTAAGCGATGAACGAACGGACCTCGCCGAGCGGAACCACTTTCATGTCACCCTTGAGAAAATGAACCGTTGCTTTTTCTTCTGGCCCATAACCGATCTCAGTGACCACGGTCGTTACGGGAACAACTCCGACTGGAAGGACCTCTCGCTCCAGAAAGTTATTGAGAAAACTGCTCTTTCCGGCTTTGAATCGTCCTATTACTGCCACACTTATCTCGTCGCGGTCAGCAAGCTGGCGGCAACTCTGGATCAGCGGCTGAAGTGAAGAGAGTTGATATCGATGTGCAATATCAGAAGCGACGTTAAGAGCGCCGGCAATCTGAAGCTGTTCATGCTGTTCAGTGTCTATTGCCATTTCCGAATTCACGACGAAGCTCAATCGTGGCGGGCTGAATGCGTATATTTGATGATCTCAACGTCAGACAGCGCGATCAGTCCTTCGTCGACCATCTCGTCAAGCACGGGCAAAACGCCCCGAATCTTTTCCTCAGTATCGATTATTGAAAGCATGATGGGCAGGTCCTTCGATAAACCGAGAAAGCCAGACCGGTGAACTCGATTCTGCGCTCCGTACCCAATCAAGCCCCGATAGACGGTAGCGCCGGCGATATCCATCATCCGCAGCTTCTTCACAATCGCTTCGTGCAGCGGCTCGTCTTCCCACCGATCATCTTCACCCACGTAAATCCTCAGTAGTTTTGCGCGGCCTTCGAGTTTTTCGTGTTTCACGGCGTGCGACTCCTCTGTTTCGGCTTGGTGCGTAGTGTGCTTGATCACTTCCGTGTCTTGCACTTCGATCAATCCCTTATCCACCATGTCGTAAATCCACGGCAGCAATGCATTGATCTTTTGTTCAGAGTCAACTACTTCAACTCGCATCGGTACGTCTTCGGTGATGCTGAACAAATGTGCTTCGTGAACCTTCCCGCTACGGCCATAGCCCGACACGGCTTTGGTCACTGTCGCTCCTGCGCACCCGTGACGATGAGCAAACTCCACGATGGCCTCATAGACTGGCTTGCTCTTGTAGTGTTGGAACGTGTTGACATAGACCACCAGTTTTTTCGCTGGACCTTTTTGCAGCATTTAGCTTTCTCTCCTCTCCTGTTCTCCAGGCTCGAGACAGACCACCAGAGTGGGCTGTATTTCGACCAGTCCGTGCTCCCCGAGCAGTTCCGCGACTAGAGCTGCCGCGCGCTCGACTTTTGCTCGCTCGTCGACTGCCTCAATAATAATCGGCAGATTCTCCATTTGGATCTCATTCTTATTCGTGTGAAGGCGACGTTGGACTCCATAACTCATTACTCCTTTCGTTACGGTAGCTCCGGCAATTTCAGTATTATGAAGAGTAAGGAGTACTTCCCTATAGAGCGGATGATGCGCATGTCGCTCGTCTTCGCCAACGCAGATAGTTAACTTCATTGCGGGTTTTAGTTCAGTCTTCATCGAGTCACGTTCTTTTTCTTTGCTCTTTGGTATTATCGACAGACACCGATTCAATACTAGTCTCTTGCGAGATGGCCGTCGCGACGCGCTCTGACGAAGCCTCGGTTACTGGACCACGCCAGTACTCCTCTGCAAGGCGGCTCGTGATCGGCACCCCTTCAACTTGGCGCGCCAGGATAATGCCAGCCCACACCGCGCCAAACCCCACGGCGAAACTCAAGACTACGTAAAGAAACGCATACAGAAAGTCTTTCCCTTCAACAAGCCTGGCGGTTTCATACTCAAAGGTTGAGAAGGTGGTATATGCACCGACGAAACCCACAGCGACCGCAAGCCTAACGTGCGGATTGATAGGTATCCGCTCGGTTACCAAAGTGAGAAAGAATCCAATAATGAACGAGCCCGTAATGTTTATAATGAAGGTTGCCGTGGGGTACGGTTGAGCAGTGCGGCCAAGCCCGGAAAGTGTCATGTAATAACGCAACATTGCTCCCACAGCCCCGCCTGCAGCCACAGCCAGATATTTCGTCAATGTATCCACTTTTTTCTCCTCGAAGCCTCAAGGATCGAGAGCGATTTCGTAAACGCAAAAAACTCCTTTCCATGCAGCAAGAATCGCGCTTGAAAAGGAGTCATCAATCTTGGCCCTTTGCGGCCTCGATGGTTAACGGCGAACTCCATCGCCCGGCAAATCTGAAGTCATGTTACACCACTGATGCGAGTACGTCATAGCTTGAGGACGAGCTGGACCTTGCTGTTGCCATGATCTTTACGACCACCGCGACACGGGCAATAATAGGAATGAATTTGTAAGGCGATGGAGTTCGCCGAAAATAGGAAGTCTCGTGTTTGGACGGCTTCTGGATCGAATCGGTTTCCCAATATTGATTTTTGCTTTTTTCCTTTCAAAATTGTTTGCTCCTTTCGTTTTTCTGGGAGGCGCTAGCCTCGCTCTCGTCGGGATGATGCTCTGGGGTCTTGGCATGGGAGCGCAGGACTCCTTACTAAAGGCCGTGCTGACAAGTGTTGTGCCCGCCGCGAAACGAAGCACGGCAATTTGGAGTTTTCGATACCGCCTTTGGCATCGCGTGGTTTCTTGGCAGTGCGACGTTGGGTTTCCTATACGATCGGTCAATCGTTACTGTGAGAGCGTATTTGATTTTTTTGCAAAGCTTTCAATGAATACGCTTGGATACGAAGTTAAGCATACCCTTTTGTTGCATGCTAATGATCTTAACGCCGATCACTTCGATGATCTTGTTCGCATGATGAAGCGGAGAGGGTATAGGTTTATTTCATTGGAAGACGCACTCAAGGATAAAGCTTACCGGCTGCCGGACGCCCAGGTGATGAAAGGCCTGTCGTGGATCCACCGTTGGCGATTGGCAAAAGGGCTGCCGCTGCAAATCGAACCAACTGAACCAGAATTCATTACCCAACTATTTAGGGCAAGACAAGGTTGGTGAGTGTAGCGCACTTGTCCTGATTCGTGTTGCTTCGTGGATCCTCTGCGGCGACACAAAAGCGCGATCCACGAAGAAACACGAAACAACAAGAAAAACGAATCACACGAAGTGCCTTCGCCTTCACTATATTGTGAAGGCGGTTATCGAGCGATGACTGTGCGTCCCATTAACTTAGGCCACTTCAACAGACGCGACTTCTGCGCGATCGCCGGGAGTACCGTTGCATCGTTCGCGCTCGGTAGCGCGTGTCGTCGTAGTGGCGGTTCGGACGTTGCCGACGACGGAAGACTCACGGTGCGTCCGCACCGTGGCGTTAAGACGACGGCCACTGGCCGGATCATGCTCGGCTTAGATCGCAAGGATCGCGAGCGTGATGCGATCCTCCAGTTGCCCAAGACCGACGGCAAGTCTCCTTTTCCCTTGTTGCTTATGCTGCACGGCGCCGGTCAAAGTGCCGAGGACATGTTTTGGTACCTCGGTTCGACCCACGAGGAGGCGGGAGTTGCCGTGCTTGCGCCCAACTCTCGCGACTCCACCTGGGACTCTATTGGCGGCAGATTCGGACCGGATGTGGAGTTCCTGAATCGGGCGCTTGAGCGCGTGTTCGATACTGCTGCAGTCGACCCTGCGCGCTTGGCCGTGGGTGGGTTTTCTGACGGCGCTACGTATGCACTCTCGCTCGGACTAATCAATGGTGATCTCTTCAGGCGCGTGATCGCATTCTCACCCGGTTTCGTAGTTGACGGTGCGCCACACGGAAAGCCGCGCTTTTTCATTTCGCATGGTACCAGGGACCGCATTCTTCCGATTGACAGTTGCAGTCGCCGAATCGTTGGCGGATTGAAGGCTCGTGGCTATGACGTCACATTCCGTGAGTTTGACGGCGATCACGAGATACCGGCTGGAATTGCGCGCGAAGGCACGTTGTGGGTCGCTGCGCCCGCGCTGGCAACGCGTATCTAAAAACCCGATCCACGAAATAGCACGAAGCACGAATTGCAGTAAGAAGTGTTACTCGTGTCGCCGGGTTGGTGTATTTTCGTGGATCGAAGTTGCGGTTCGTGACGCAGAACAGTTACAGATTAGACGCGAGAGTCTCATTCGCAGCTTTCTGCTACCTATCGTTCTTATCCGCGTTAATCTGTGGCTGACCTAAGGAGCACACGCATGCAAAAGAGGACCTTCTGGCCCCTGACACTTGCCATACTGACCTTCTGCGTTGTCGTTCAAATCCCTGCAAACGAGAGCATCTATTTGCAGGGTCGCGGCAACGCCACGCCCGAAATCATTGAACGGCGCCGTGCGATAGAGAACGAGCTACAGTCCATCGCGATCGTCGAACGGAAGCTGATGGTGCCGATGCGCGACGGTAAACGAATGGCGACGGACGTCTATCGGCCGAAAGATACTTCCAAAAAATATCCCACCATCTTTGTGCGCACGCCATACAACTTCAATTTCTGGGATGTGCGCAATGGCGCGCCGCGCGACCTGACGAATGAGCTCGAGGCCGTTAAACGCGGCTACGCGTTCGTCGAGATGAACGAGCGCGGTCACTTCTTTTCTGAGGGAAACTACGACATTCTGGGCCCACCGCTCACTGATGGCGACGACGAGTTGTCGTGGATTGCCAAACAACCCTGGTCCAACGGCAAGGTCGGCACGATCGGCTGCTCGTCAACGGCCGAATGGCAGTTGGGCCTCGCTTCTCAGGGTAATCGCGCATTTACGACCATGATTGTGCAGGGGTTCGGCGCCGGCGTGGGACGAGTGGGTCCTTATTATGAGCAGGGGAACTGGTATCGTGGCGGCGCGGTCCAAATGCTGTTCATCGCCTGGCTCTATGGCGAACAGAACCAGGTTCGGCCGATGTTTCCGCCAGAGGCATCCCAGGAGGATTTGATTCGCGCGTCGAAGTCGTTCGACCTCGCCCAGCAGTTGCCGCCGGTCGATTGGTCAAAGGCTCTGCGCCACCTACCCGTAAAAGACATAATAAAAGCTGTCGGTGGACCAACCGGCATCTTCGCCGATCGCATGCCGGTCGCGACGGGCGGCGCAATGATCGAGCGCGCGCCGAATGATCCAGCCTGGTACAAGGGCGGGTTGTGGCACGACAACATGAAGATCAACATTCCCGGATTCTGGTTTATGTCCTGGTATGACGTATCGGTTGGTCCCAACCTGGCCGCATACAACCGTGTGCGAAAGACTGCGCCACCTGAGATTGCCAACCAACAGTACGCAGTGATTGCGCCGACCCTCCATTGCTCGTACAAGCGGGCAACGGAAAATACAATCGTTGGGGAACGCAGCATGGGCGATGCGCGATTGAACTATGACGAGCTGACCTACGCCTGGTTTGATTACTTCCTGAAAGGCGAAACAAACGGGATACTAGAAAAGTTGCCGCGCGTGCGTTACTACACGATGGGAATCAACCGATGGCAGACGTCGGACACATGGCCACCTCCTGGCGCGCAGCCGCTGAGCTTTTTCCTGTCGAGCGGCGGCAAAGCAAACACGCTCGACGGCGACGGTGCGCTTATCGACGCAGCTCCGGCGGCGGATAACCCGGACAGGTTTGAATATGATCCGATGAATCCCGTGCCTTCCTATGGTGGCAATGTCTGCTGCACGGGGAACGCCGTCACAGGCGGCGCCTTCGACCAGCGCAAAATGGAAGCCCGACCGGATATTCTCGTCTATAGCACTGAGCCGCTGAAGGAAGGAATGGAAGTGAGCGGGCCTATTGAGGTAACTCTATATGTTTCGTCCGATGCGAAGGATACAGATTTTACAGTGAAGCTGATCGACGTTTATCCAGATGGTCGAGCTTACAATTTAGATGAGACGATTCAGCGGATGAGGTACCGGAACGGCTACGACAAACCCAACGTCTGGATGGAGGCAGGCAAGGTGTACAAGGTGACGCTGCAACCGATGACTACCAGCAACTACTTCGAGGCAGGCCATCGAATTCGAATAGAAGTGTCAAGCAGCAACTTCCCCCGCTTCGATCGCAACCTGAACACGGGGGGACGGAATTACGACGAAACAAAAGGGGTGGTTGCCAGGAACGCTGTTCACCATTCGCGGGAGTATCCGTCAGAGGTAAAGATCACTGTGGTGAAGAAACAAATGACAAGTAGTAGGTGATGCTTCTCTTGAAGAAGACGTTGGAAGCACGAGACATTGCGTAAGGACAATCTCGGCGCGCGATGATGTTGAATTACACAATCGAAATGCCTAAATTCATTCCGGGACTAAAGCTCAGCAAGCTTTTCTACCAAACTATATCTGCTGGCTGCTCAATGGACCAGAATATCTCAAGAGGAAGCCTTTGTGGCTCGCGCCGGCGACGTTGGCGATGAACTTGTTCCCAAATAGCAGCGTCACGCATGGTGCGTGAAATTATGAAGCTTGCTTTCCTGATGGAAAGACACTATGCGCCTTATAGTAAGTGGTTTGGAAGCGCTTTCACGAAACTGAGAATCGGGGCCAAACCCACGCCCACCTTGCAGCAGCTTTCGGCCAGTCTCTTTTCTCTCGCTTTCCATGTTTTTGCCTATTCACTTGTGGCCAAACAGCACAATGCTTTGAAAATCACTAAGCACCTACCGACCAAAGTTACAAAATACTACGACCGCCCCTACTTAGTGATTCACGGCGACAATTTTGCTAATGAGATTAAGAAGGGAATCAAAGATCCACAAGTAAAGAGAATCACAGCGAAAGTCGGATCAATTTGTCATGATCTTAGTGTTGCCTACGTCGTCGTCGATACATCGCAGCTCCGCCGGCCAGGCCAGTGCCAAACAATAGCATTGTCGCGGGCTCCGGAACTGCACTCGGAGCGACAACAGTAACCCCCACCGGTATGCGATCCAGAAAAGAGGTGCCGTCAGCCAAGTGCCCGAAGATCGTGATATCACCGGTGTAAATGCCGGGTGCAGCATTCGGGCTGACGTAAAAGTCAAAGACTTCGCAGGGAATTGTCGCTAAAGCCGCCCCGGTAAGCGGAAGGGGCGCAGGATCCAGGACATAACCCTGAAAGATTAAGAGAATGCCTACACCCTGTGAAAAAACTAATCTGTCCTCGATCATAAATGACTGGGTAGTCAGGTTTGTGGCGCTGGTCCCAATATGGACGGTAGCCCCTGGCGTCGCTGTCAGGAACGTATTAGATGCCGTTAGGATTACAAACTGATCGGCATTTGCGTTGCGCGCAGCTCCAAAATAGACGACCACCAGGGCGAGTGCGACAAGTGTGTATTTGGTTGGTTTTAGCATTAGATTCTCCTCGACATAAAAGTTGCAGCCGACTCTGAAGGTCGACGAATCCAGGCAATGACGACGGGCAACTGCAGTCACTGCAGGGAGTGTTCACCTGTTAAGTGGTAGGAGATCGAAAAAGATCACACAAGAGTGATTGAAAAATGCTCGATTGAATAGAACAAGTTGGGAAAGGGGCAAGCGGTGAATAGAACCACACAAAAGAGCGACTCCGAGCGCGCCCCCGTTGGCCTTTCCATAGCAGGATCTTCAAATTGAAGATCCAACATTCTTAACGGGTTCCGTCAATGTTTAGTCTTGATAGCAGGGTGGCGCCAGGGCGGTAGGGATTCACGGAGGTGGAAGATTGAGGCGGCGTAGCAATGCAAGGTACCGTGGATCGCCGTGCAACGGCTTGAAGCAGTCGAGCACCCTCACTCCTGGAATCCACATGTGCGGGTGCTCATAATTCAGCCAGCGGAATGCTTCATCCTTGTTCCCCAACCACCCATTTAAAATGCGCGCCAGTAAGCGTTCCACGGGGTGACCTTTTGCTGCTCCAACTCAGTCAATAACTTTCGGGTCTCATTCAGTCGGCCGGCTCTTGCATAGCCCACCCCAGCGGCCCAATTCCATGGCGGAGCGACCTCGGCTGCCTTCTTGTAGGCCGTAATGGCCTCTTCGTGCCTCCCTTGATCTGAGTAGACTTCTGCAGGAATGAAGTGGCCAATGGGGAATTTGGGATCGATCTCAATCGATTTATTTGCTTCCTTGATTGCTTCGTCATAGCGGCCCACCATCCGGTAGATTTCGCCCAGCCAAGCTGTGTGCAGAGGCGTCAGCGGATCCAGCTCCTGGGCCCGCTTGTGTTCCTTGATGGCCTCTTCCATGCGGCCAAACGTTACATGGGTCCACGAGTTAAAGTAGTGGGCGATCGCCAGGTTGGGATTAATTTCAAGGGAATGAATGCTGTCACTGACAGTGGTCCCCTCGACATAGGCCATCGCCAAAAAGGTCTGCCCGTCGGCACTTCCGATCTCGTGGATCGTGCAAATATTGGGATGATCAAAAGCCGCAGCAGCCCGAGCTTCACGCAGGAACCTAGCTAGCCTGATACTCATCCCTTCCAACAATATCCGGCCGAAGAAATTTCAGAGCCACGAGTCGGTCCAAGCGCGTATCTTTGGCCTTATAAACCACTCCCATCCCGCCTTCACCAAGTCGGGTCAATAGCCGGTAGTGGGAAATGGTTTGGTGAACACCGACAATGTCCATCGGGCCCAGAGATTTGGAGAAGGGACTGGAATTGATTTCTACGTTAGACCGCTCGGAGTCTTTGCCCGACGGTGCCGCAATCCCAATTGTAGGCACATTAAGAGCGTCTCCCGTTTTAGTCCTCTGGCCAAGTAGTGAGTCTACTTCCCGCCGTAGCGCAGCATCATCGCCGCAACCTTCGCTCAAGAACGAGGCTCGTTCACCGGGACCAAGTTTCAGAGTTGACTCGCAAATCTTTTTGATTTGTTGTTGGCGTTCAGGGTTACTCACGACAACTTCACCATTTCGAAAGGGCGCTGAAGTTAGTCTCGCAACGCAAACTTTTGACCCATCATACGACGATAGGTTCAGGCTTCACTAGCAAATCTACGACAGTTAATCGACAGGTGGATGTCAGTGGTTCGGATTCCGGCTTGAACGAGGGAACAATCTGCTCAGGGGAAAAGTATAGTACCGTATGACTACCACTCAGACCGGGGAAGCAACTCCCCAGAAACCCTTACGGCTGTGGCCTGGCGTCGTCGCTGTCGTGCTACAGTGGCTTGCCTGGTTTGTTGTCCCCCTAGTTGTTCCCGATGCCGCGATGTTCGGGGTGTTGGCCGGAGTACTCTGCGGGTTGGCTGTCCTCGTGTGGTGGTTGTTCTTCAGTCGGGCACCCTGGCTCGAGCGCGTGGGTGCCACTGTTTTGATGGTCGTTGCGATCGTCGCGACAAAGCGCATTGTTCACCCGTCCATTGCGGGTGGAATGATGGGGATGATGCTGCCAGTCTTCTCCATCCCGGTTCTGAGCCTTGCCCTTATTGTGTGGGCGGTTGCCACCCGTCGCCTCTCAAGCGGACCCCGGCGCGCCTTGCTGGTGGCCGCCATCCTGCTGGCGTGCGGAGTGTTCACGCTCATTCGGACCGGCGGTATCACCGGCGACGCCAAGTCAGATCTCCACTGGCGGTGGACGAAGAGTCCCGAGGAACGACTGCTGGCCCAAACCGGCGACGAGCCGACAACTCCTCCGCCACCCCCCGCAGCCGCGGCTACTCCCGAGAAGCGGACGCCGGACGCTCCCGCGAACGCGCGGACGGCACGCCCTGCCAACAACGAAGGAGTGGAATCGGATTCGGGCTGGCCCGGCTTTCGTGGACCCAGGCGCGACGGTATCGCTCGCGGCGTGCGCATCGAGACCGACTGGTCTCACAAACCGCCGGTCGCGGTGTGGCGCCAGCCGATTGGTCCTGGCTGGTCGTCCTTCGCGGTCCGCGGCAATCTCTTCTATACCCAGGAGCAGCGCGGCGGAGATGAGCTCGTATCCTGTTACAACCTCACCACAGGCAAACCCGTGTGGAGACACAGCGACGCTGCCCGCTTCTATGAGTCGAACGCCGGCGCTGGTCCGCGCGGAACACCGACGCTCAGCAACGGTCGCGTTTATACATTCGGTGCAACCGGAATCGTGAATGCCCTTGACGTTCGCAACGGCTCCGTCGTCTGGTCACGCAGTGCCGCGTCCGACACCAGGACGAAGGTACCGGGTTGGGGCTTCGCGAGCTCGCCGTTGGTGGTTGGCGACGTCGTCATCGTCGCCGCTGCCGGCGCGCTCGCTGCCTACGACGTCGGCACCGGCAAGCCACGCTGGTTCGGCCCGACCGGAGGCCGGGGCTACAGCTCGCCACAGCTGGCGACGATCGACGGCGTTGCGCAGGTGCTACTGCTGAATGGAGAAGGCGTAATTAGCGTCGCCCCGGCGGATGGCACGTTGCTGTGGAAGCACGCGTGGGAGGGCGACAGCATCGTGCAGCCGGCCGTCACCGCGGACGGCGACGTCCTGATCGGCAGCGGCTCTGGACTCGGCTCCGAAGTCGGCGTGCGCCGCGTCGCGGTCAACCACGGATCCGATGGATGGACCACCAAAGAGCGCTGGACATCGATCGGGCTGAAGCCGTACTTCAACGATTTCGTCGTTCACAAGGACCATGCCTTTGGCTTCGACGGCAGCATCCTCGCGTGCATCGATCTCAAGAGTGGCGAGCGCAAGTGGAAGGGCGGACGCTACGGCCACGGCCAGCTCGTCCTGTTACCCGATCAGGACCTACTGCTGGTGCTTTCGGAGGAGGGCGAGCTGGCGCTGGTTAGGGCGACCCCCGACCAGTTCACAGAGGTGGCGCGGTTCAAGGCGATCGAGGGCAAGACCTGGAACCACCCGGTGCTGGTCGGCGACATCCTGCTGGTGCGCAATGGCGAGGAGATGGTCGCGTTCCGGATGTCCCTCGCGAGCGGCTGACGGCAGTTGCCTTCGCAGCTGTCTCTGATAATCGTTCGTCTAGCGCAGCTTTGCCTCAAATGGTTCGAAACTACGGCCGCTTCGGCTTCGCCGTCTGATGTGAGGCGGTGGCTCTGCCCCGCCGTAACTGTGGCTTTTTGTAGCGGGCTGCGCCCCTGGTGCGGGCTCTGCCCCCTTACTTTGGACGCTGGCGACGATGCATCCTTTGCTTCTGGCGCAAAGCCGTGAATGAAATCCAGTTAAGAAAAGAAACGAAATGAAATGGGATCCATCGCGTAAGGGGCAAAGCCCGTACCAGGGGCGCAGCCCGATGTAAAGGGGCCACAATTACGGCGGGGGCAGAGCCACCGCCTCACATCAGACGGCGAAGCCGAAGCGGCCGTGGCTTTGTACATTTGAGATAAAACCGTCTAGGGCTGTCGCTACGGAGCCGGGGCAATCTTCAGGCGCAGGATTATTGAATTACAAAATCGAATGCCCAAGTTCATTCCTGGACTAAAGCTCGGTAAGCTTTTCTACCAAAAAGAAGTTAGACCAATCCTAAATAAAGAATTCCCTAAGCACCACAAGGAAGCCGTTAGAGTAACGGAGGGAGAATTCTATGGACAAGGCTTGCCTTATTAAATCGCTGTTCGGCGTACAACGGGCGCTCATCGGAGTCGTCCACCTTCAGGCGTTGCCGGGTACGCCCGCGAGCAAACTCGACATCACGGCTATCTCGTCGATAGCAGTTGACGAGGCCCTCGCCTATGAAGACGCAGGATTCCACGGAGTGATGATTGAGAACACGCATGATCGCCCCTATCTGAAAGCTGCCGTCGGTCCTGAGATCACCGCCGCGATGGCGGTCATCGGCTCGGAAGTACGGCGGGCAATAGCCCTGCCGCTTGGCATTCAGGTACTCGCTGGTGCCAATTCGTCCGCCCTCGCAGTGGCACTCGCATGCGGCGCGAGCTTTGTGCGTGTTGAGGGCTTTGTGTTCGCACACGTCGCTGATGAAGGCCTGATCGAATCAAGCGCCGGCGCTTTATTGCGATATCGACGAGCGATTGGTGGCGACAATGTTCGGGTTTTCGCTGACGTGAAGAAGAAACACTCGGCCCACGCACTTACCGCAGATCTTGACATAGTTGAAACAGCGAAGGCAGCAGAGTTCTTTGTCGTTGACGGTGTGATAGTCACTGGCGTTTCCACTGGCCTTCCTTCAGAGCCCGACGAAGTAACATCCGTTGCTGGCGCAGTATCCGTGGCGACGTTAGTTGGCTCTGGAATTACAACAGAGAACATCGTCCAGTATTCGGAGGCAGACGCATTTATCGTTGGCTCTTCAATAAAGAAGGACGGACTCTGGTCGAATCCAGTTGATTCAGATCGCGCCTGCGCATTGGTAAATACGTTCCGCGATCTACCATCACGGTAGCCGGCACTATGCTCGTTGTTGATAATTCAACGAAGCCAGAGCTTACCTAAATGAAAAGTCGCGGCAATCGATGTGCGATGGTCGTCGTTCGACGCATCCGGAACAGAGAAGGCAGCGAGCGGTCGCATTACGTATTGTCCGTGGTTGCTCGACTCAGGTATTATCAATCTCTCGGAGGGACAGATGGCTACCACTAAGGAACGCATTACGGAAATCATCAATCGACAACCTGACGAATGCTCCTACGACGAAATCATCAGGGAACCTGCATTTGATCTAATGGTCCAACGTGGTATGAAAGACTCTGATGACCACTGGCTCAATTTCCAACGAAGAAATGCAGCGTCGGATACGGACTTGGCAGAAATAAACTGGACCAGAGAGTCGGAAATCTGGCTCCAGGGCTACTGCCTCGCACACACCATTAACTTGGCAAACCTTTCTGTAGGAATGTTCCCTCCCGTCAGGATGCCCACCACCTTCTTCCCGCGTAAGTCCTCCCTAACGGTCGGGCTACTGCCCCGCTCATTTTGATCGCGGAGCTTGATAGCGGCGGCGAGGGAAGCGGCTCCGGCACCTTCGGCGACTTGCTTGGCATCGCGCGCGAGCAAACGAATCGCTTCGTTGATCTCTTCGTCAGCCACCAAAACGAAATCGTCGAGCTGCTCCCAAAGAATCTTATTCGTCATTTCAAAAGGAACGCGGGTGGCCAGACCTTCATGCTCGGTCTTCATTGTCGGATAGGGATCTAACGTGCGATTTCGCCAGGCGTGCCACATCGCCGGCGCGGCGTCAGACTGCACGGCGATGACACGGACGTTCGGATTGAGCCTTTTCGCGACGATGCAATTGCCTGAAGCGCAACTGCCGCCCCCAGCGGGAGCGATGATCACATCGACGTCAGGCAGGTCTTCGAAAATCTCTAAACCAATTGTGCCGACTCCGGCGATCAACTTCGGTTCATTCGCTGAATGGACGTAACGGAAGCCTTCTTCGCGAGCGACGCGTTCACATTCCAGGCGTGCTTCATCAAAATCGCGGCCGTGCAAACGAACTTCCGCGCCGAGGTCGCGCATGGCCTGCATCTTCGATTCATTGACGTTATCCGCGGGAGCATAAATTATAACGCGTGCGTCAAAAAGCCGGCCTGCGTAAGCGATCGACTGGCCGTGATTGCCGGTGGAGGCGGTGATCAGAGTGGCCTGCTCGCTGGTGCGGTTGGCGTGATCAACCCGCCCGCTACCGCAGGCGGTTTTGACATTGCCCACCAGGTTGACGCCGCCACGTACTTTGAACGCGCCGACCGGTTGCAGGTTCTCTAACTTCGCGTAGTAGTCGAAGCCTAGTTCTTCAGAAATTTTGGAGAGGTGAACGAGCGGCGTCTTTGGCAGGTACGGCGCTATGAATTCGCTGGCCGCGACGATGTCTTCGAAAGTTGGGGGAAGCATTGCGCACAAACTAGCAGTTGGCGAGGCAGAAAGACAACGATTGCTGGCGATGAGAGTCGTGATGTGGACGGTTTGACCAGTTATTCGTGTTACTTCGTGTGGTTGGGTTCGTGAATTTTCGTGGATCGATGGTGTTGATTAAAAACCTGGCAAACACTCAAGACGGGATAATTTCAAGCTGACCATGCTAGCCTGTCTTAGTGAAGAAGGATGACACAGCAGAGGTTCTGACGATCGAGGGACACGAGGTCCGAGTCACTCACCCTGACAAGCCCTATTTTTCAAAGCAGACGAAGCTCTCGAAACTCGATCTCGTGCGCTACTATCTGGCGGTCGCGCCGGGCGCCCTCGCTGGGATCCGAGACCGTCCCATCGTTCTCAAGCGCTTCGTCGATGGCGCCGAAGGGCAGGCGTTCTATCAGAAACGCGCGCCGACCAATGGCCCTTCGTGGTTACGAACCGTGACGCTCTCATTCCCTTCGGGCCGCAAAGCGGAAGAGATCGTCATCGATGACTCAGCGGGGCTCGCCTGGATCGTGAACCTGGGCTGCATCGAGCTTCATCCGCACGCAGTGCGTTCCGGCGATCTCGAGCACCCGGACGAATTGCGTGTCGATCTTGATCCAGGTCCTGGCGTCAGTTGGGAAGACGTGCGCCGCGTTGCCCTTGAGGTGAAATCGCTGCTCGAAGAGATGGGACTTCGTGGGTGGCCCAAAACGAGCGGTTCAAGGGGAATCCATGTGAATGTTCGGATCGAACCGCGTTGGACGTTCGTCCAGGTGCGTCACGCCGCACTCGCGCTATCGCGTGAAATCGAGCGGCGCGCACCCACACTGGCAACCTCGAAGTGGTGGAAGGAGGAGCGTCATGGCGTGTTCCTCGACTACAACCAGAATGCTAAGGACCGCACAACGTGTTCCGCGTATTCCGTGCGCCCACTTCCTGATGCCCGGGTGTCTACGCCAATTCACTGGCATGAGGTCCCGGACTGCGACCCGTCGGATTTCACCGTGCTCACCGTTCCCAGGCGCTTCGAGGAGTTGGGCGATCCGCACGCACGCATGGATGTCGACCCAGGTTCGCTCGAAAAGCTGCTCGAGCTCGCTGCCAAAGACGAAAAGGCGGGTCTGGGCGATGCTCCCTGGCCTCCACACTTTCGTAAAATGGAGGGCGAAGCACCGCGCGTTGCCCCTTCGCGCGCCCGCTCAACAGTCAAGAAGTCCGCCGTGAAGAAGACGCGGACGAAAATGCCGCTTCTGGTCATCGCGAACTCGCCGAACAAGGACGCCGCGCTTGCTGGTCTTGAAAGATGGAAGAACAAATATCCGAAAGTGGCCGGAATGCTTGCGCTGGAAGATGTGCTGATCGACTCGATGCGAGGAAGGTCATCCACCTGGACCCGCATTCGAGTGAACCTGCGCAACGTGCCGGAAGCGTTGCGCCCGCCGCAGGAAACTCCTGACCCTGATGACGATCCAACGCGTGAGTGGCGCCGCCGGCGGTAGTGTTTTGGTTTGAGTTTTCTCTGTGTTCTCCGTGCCTCCGTGGTGAGCTGTTCTTGGGCCGTATAATCACCACGGAGGAGACACGGAGAACACAGAGTAATTTAGCGACCACTGACGAAGATCTCGCCCAGCTCCTGCGCCGGAACAACTTCGAGTTGAGCATATGTGCAATCGCTCGGCTTCTTGTCAGAGCGCCACCTTCGAAACTGCGCGGTGTGACGAAAGCGGCTTCCCTGCATGTGGTCGTAAGCGACTTCGACTACCAACTCGGGACGCAACGGCTCCCAGGACAGGTCCTTGCCCTGACTCCACCTGCTCTGCGCGCCAGGCCTGCGATGCCCGGCTTCACTATTGGTTGCTTCATGCTCCGCCCAATGTTTCCACGGATGAGCAACGAGCGCGCCCTGGCGGTATGGTGCGAGGTATTCTACTAGCTCCCGGCGCACGCTGTCCGTGAAGCTCGCGCAGACGCCGACATGTTGCAACGCCCGAGAGTGATCAAAAAGTCCCAGCAGCAGTGAACCGACAGCCATCTGCTCGCCCTTCTTGTGCCAGCGAAAGCCGGCAACTACACAATCGCAATCGCGCTCGTGCTTGACCTTAAGCATCAAGCGCTTGTTGGGTTCGTAGGTTCCCGAAATCGGCTTAGCGATAACGCCGTCGAGGCCGGCGCCCTCGAAGCGACGAAACCAATCGGAGGCTACGCTTAAATCATTTGTTGCGGGCGTCAGGTGTATTGGCGGCATTGCGGATGAAAGCAACGCCTCCAGCTTTAGGCGACGCTCTTGAAAGGCCACGCCCCGCAGATCTCGGTCTCCCTCGCAGAGGATGTCGAATAACACGATCGATGCCGGAATTTCCTGGGACAGAAGCTTCACCCGCGACGCGGCGGGGTGAATCCGGAGCTGTAGCGCTTTGCGACGACGATTTCACCGTCGAGCACGCAGCGAGCAGGCAACTGTGCCCGGAGCACCTCGAGCAGTTCAGGAAAGTAACGGTTCAGCGTTTTTGCATCGCGGCTCTGAATCAGGATCTCTTCCTGGTCGCGAAAGATCAGGGCACGGAACCCATCCCACTTCGGTTCGAAAATCCACGTTCCACCTAACGGTAATTCGGAGACACGTTTGGCGAGCATCGGCAGAATTGGCGGGTTCACAGGAAGATACACAGACCAATCTTATACTCAAAGAAATCTGCAATCCGCAATCCGAAATTCGCAATTCCTAAGGGGCGTCAGGCAAGCCAGGTTCAAGCCGCTTGATTTTCATCAAGAGATGCGTGGGTTCGAGTCTCGTCATCCCTGCCAACTGCAGGCGAATGCTGCACGTGACTACATCTGTGAAATGTCTCCTCACGATCGTTCCGTGTTTTTAGGGTACCCAATGCTGCAACCCGCAGCCGGTTGTTTTCAGCTGCCCACGATCTGGGACGCCATTCTAGTCCATATTTGTAAAAGACGGATTAGTCACGCTGACTACAGCCTGGCGTTTTTTGAATGCGAAATAACTCGCGCTCGCTTTTTATCTTGAAAGCCTTCGGTCTTTGGCATAGCATGATTGCCCGCACGGAAATCAGCTTTCGAATCGAAGCTGACCGGAGTATCCTCCCCGCGTTTTTGCTTGCCTTCGCGCCTGAGAACCAGAGGAACCGAAACTGATGATTGGGCAGACGATCTCACACTATCGAATTAAGGAAAAGATCGGCGAGGGTGGCATGGGTGTGGTCTATCTTGCCGAAGACACTCACCTCGGCCGGCGCGTGGCAATCAAGTTTCTGGCCGCTGCCCACGATCACCACTACCGTGACCGATTCCTGCGGGAAGCTCGTGCGATCTCAACCCTTTCTCATCCTAATATTGCTATCGTCCACGACTATGGAGAGACAACCGAAGGTCAGCCATTTATCGTGATGGAATATGTCAAGGGTGAAACGTTGAGCGAGCTCTTGCATCAGAGCGCGCTGACGATCTCGAGGGCTCTAGAGATTATCGAAGCCGTGGCTGAGGCGCTTGGTGCAGCCCACGCCCAGGGGATCATTCACCGTGACATTAAACCCTCGAATGTGCTGGTGGATGAGGCGGGCCAGGTGAAACTGTTTGATTTCGGACTGGTCAAGCAGTTGTACGGGAAACCATTGGAAGGCGTTAGCCCGGACGCCAACACTTTGCTGGGTGTACGCACGAGCAGCAATGTGGTGGTAGGAACACCGCTGTATCTTTCACCTGAGCAGGCCACGGGCGTAAGCGTTGATGCCCGCAGCGATCTATTTGCGCTCGGCACACTTTTCTATGAATGCCTAACCGGCAAGCCAGCATTCTCAGGCGGCAATGTTATTGAGATCGGGGCGCAAATCATTCACTTTAATCCGCCTCCGCCGTCCTCGGTCAACAAGCGCGTGACACCCGAGCTTGATCGGATTACGCTCAAAGCCCTTGCCAAGAAACCGGACAGGCGCTACCAGTCCGCCCGCGAAATGGCTGGTGATCTGCGTGCCGCGCTTATGGGACTAACCGATAAGAGCGGACATCGGACCCAGCGGATTGAACCTGCCCGACTGCGGCATTCAAGTGCCCTGAGAAGTATTTCTGACACGCTACGCCGCCCGCGCTTGTCGATCGGGTTTTTTCTTTTTGCGCTGATCATAGTCGTCTTCGGAGCCTGGAACGTCTTTCAGTGGGCTCGAACCAAACAAGCCCTCCCGTTCCAAACCATGCGCATGAATAGACTCACCAATTCGGGTAAGACTGTAGATGCTGCCATCTCCCCTGACGGTAAGTACTTCGCGGAGGTGCTGGATGAAGGCGGGTTGCAAAGTCTCTGGCTGAGACAAGTAGGCGTTCCAGTTGCCAGTAAACAGATTGTGGCGCCCACAGCCAGTCAATATGAGGGTCTTACTTTTTCACCTGATCGCAACAGCATCTATTACGTCGTGTGGGAGAATAATGCGCAGAGTGTCCTCTATAAAGTCGCCGTTTTGGGCTCGGCCCCGCAAAGACTACTAGTTGATTTAGACAGCCCAATCGATTTTTCAGCGGATGGCAACCGGATCGCATTCATTCGGCGCGACACAAATCGCGGCGAATCCGCATTAATGATTGCCAATGCAGACGGAACATTGGAGCAGACAGTAGCGAAACGTCGCGAACCGCTGTTTTTTTCCGAAGTTTCCCCCGCATGGTCCAACGATGGGACTGTAATCGCCTGCTCCGTTCGGAGTTCTGTCGGAGGCTTTCAGAGCACAGTCGCCGAAGTCAGAGTGGCCGACGGCAGGGAAAGACCGATCACTTCCCAAACCTGGACCATCGTGGAACGCGTTGCCTGGCTCAGAGACAATAAGGGACTCGTCATTACTGCCGCCGATCAGTCATCAAGTCCATTTCAAATATGGCACGTTTCATATCGGGACGGCGCCGTACACCGAATTACCAATGACCTGAACAGCTATGTTGGACTGAGTCTGTCAGAAGACTCGAGCAAACTTGTAACTGTCGAATCCGAGCGCCTCTCCAGCATTTGGATTGCACCTAAAGGGGAGGCTGCAAGCGCGCTCCAAGTTACGTCTGGAGTAAGCAAACATTATGGGGTGTCCTGGACGACGGATGGGAGGATTGTCTACAGCTCGATTGCCAGCGGTAATCCAGATATTTGGATCATGAGTGCTGAAGGGACCAATGCGAAGCAGTTGACTCTTGACCCCCATGTAGACCGCGATCCCTCTGCTTCACCTGATGGTCGCTTTATTGTCTTCGCCTCCGATCGTGCGGGGAGGTTCAACATTTGGCGAATGGATTTGGATGGAACTAACCCCAAACAACTAACTAACGGCGACGATGAAGAATTCCCTCAGGTCTCGCCGGATTTAGAGTGGGTCGTCTATCAGGGATTTGTGAAGGGGGTGCCTACGCTATGGCGGGTCCCCTTAGCGGGTGGCAATGCGGTGCAAGTAACCGACAAGTATTCAAACTGGCCGGCAATTTCACCCGACGGGAAATCGATCGCCTGTTCCTACCTCGAGGAAAGTGCTGCCTCCTGGAAGCTCGCGATCTTCCCTTTCGCAGGTGGCGCTCCGATTAGGTCCTTTGATATTCCGTTGCCTTATCTCCAACACTTTGTCTGGCAGCGAATCCGCTGGACCGCTGACGGACGAGCGTTGACCTATATCGACAGACGCGACGGCATCTCAAATATCTGGAGTCAGCAGATCGCGGCTGGACCTCCGAAGCAATTGACTGACTTCAAGGAAGATCAGATATTCAACTTTGCCTGGTCACATGATGGTGCGCAATTGGCTTGCGTCCGTGGTGTCGTAACCAGCGATGCTGTCTTAATCACCGACTTCAAATGATTCAGGCGTCCCGTCGCGGCTTCTCAATATTCCGGATCTGGAATAACTTCGTGCGCGCAATAGGGCGGGCATGTGGGCCGCCTTGCATCATCCAGCGCGTCTTTGAATGCATCAAATATCCGTCCATAGTCTGCGATCCATTTCTTTATTTCCTCAACACGCTCCGGAAGCAAAAGATCATCCTCATCCGGGTTGTCGACTCCGTGTGCACACCATGGTGGGCAAGTAGGCCGCTCAACAACGATCAGCACTTGTTTGAAGGCATCGAAAACCTGCACAAGATCGCCGATGGTCTTTTCGATATCATCAATCCTATCGGCGAGCGAAATGTTCTCCATGAGAGTCCTCCTTTCGGGCTGGGCCTGGCGAATCTGACCTATTTTTGTGTGAGTACAAGTCTCTTACTGACAAATGACGAGTGAATTTGAAAGCGGATCGTCAATTTAACGGCACTTGGGCCATGCCTCAATGATTGTGGTGTACACGCTAGATATCAACCAAAATCCAGCGGGGACTAAATCATCCGGCGAGTTCGCTGACAACCCTCAGTGAATCGTGATCAAACCTCTGTCGCTTCTCAAAGAAAAAACGCGTGTCCAATTTTTCGGAGAGCTGCTCCAATCAAATCGGAGCCTCGGCGGCTGGAAAATGCGAGTCATCTTATAGCTTTACGACTCCGGGTTGTCAACGAGTTGCCGGCAACTAAGGCAAGAGCGATCATCAAGCTCCAAAGCTCTAGTCTCTCGAAGGTTGACCTCTGAATTCCGTGTTCAGAACGTCACGCGCGCCGCAAACTGGAATGCTCGCGGACCGCCCGAGCCAAACACGCCACCGGCCGTCGTGACTGGCTGACCGAAACTCGAAGAACGCAGAAAACCAGAGCTTGCCGGATCGTTACTGTCACGCACGAGCACATTCGAGAAGCCCGAATAGTTCGATTTCGAAAAGCCCAGCACGTTTGTGATGTTGAAAAGATTGAAGACCTCCGCCAGCGGTTCGATCTTCACGCGCTCGCCGATGCGAAAAACCTTCGAGAGGCGCAAATCAAACGAATTAAAGCTGTCACTGAAGCGGGCGTTATCAGAAACCAGCGGCAAAGGTTGGCCGCCAAATCCACCAGCGGCATTTATCTGTTTGAGAACGACGTTCAACTCTGCCCCGTTGTGAATAAGCCGGCCGCCCGCATTGCGTTGCAACTGCGGAATTCGCTGGCCGCCGCCAGGCACAAGAATGTCCATCGGCACTCCCGAAGCAAGCGTGAAGATCGGAGCGAGACGAATGCCGGCCGGCAAATCCCAAACTCCGGAGAAGGTGAAGCGATGGCGCTGATCGTTGGGTGTTGGCCCGTATTCCAACTGCAAGTTGTTGGGGTTAAGCGGACCATTGGAGAAGGGAATCTGATCGTCGTTCGCGAAGTTGAATGCTTTAGAGAGAGTGTAAGAGGCGCGAAATTGATAATGGTTGGCGAAACGTTTCTCGACGCTCAGCAGTAGTCCGTCGTACTTTGTCTTAACGCTCGACTCCAAATTCGTAATCGAGTCCGGACCGCCCACTACCGGATTGAACACGCTGCCAATCGTTCTGCCGATGATGAAATGTGCGCCGAAGTTATGAAGGTAATCCGCCCTCAGCACATAGTTACTGCCAAATTCGCGCTGCATTCCGAGATTCATCTGTTGCACCATCGGATTTTGCATGCCGTTGTCTATGATGTTGATGCCGGCGGCGCCTGCGCCGGTAAGGATAAAACCGGTGAAGGGATTAGCTAGAGTCGGCGCTCCTGGCGGGAACTTGCCATTGACTGGATCGAACAGAAACTGCGGCGGAATGAAAAAGACGGGACCAGCTTTCACTTCAATCGGAAGCGCCCTTCCATCGAGACCACGCTCCAGTGATTGAATTTCCAGCGTTACACGATCGTAGTAGATGCCATAGCCGCCGTGGATGCTTGTGAGTCCATCTTTCGCCGCGTAATTGAACCCGACACGTGGGCCCAAGTTGTTAGTGTCCCTTCCACGCTTCCCATGCAGGAAGGGTAAAACTATTGGATTAAGCTGGCTCGTGCGGCTGATGTTTTTGACATCGGTGTCCAGTTCGTAGCGCAAACCGAGATTCAGTGTCAGCCGGGGACGCACACGCCAATCGTCCTGAACAAAGCCTGCCAGGTAAGTGCTATCAGCGTTGGGAATCAAGAGGGGCTGTGTGGGCTTGCCGCTACGCAAGGTGACGGCGAATAGCAGATCGTTGTCATCCACCTTGCCGTCGCCGTTGCGATCGAAGTCGGGAAAATCTTCGATCATTTCAATGCGCCCCATCTGAAAGACTCGCAGATCAAAATCAGCTTCGACGCGCTGGACCTCGCCACCAAAGTTCAGGGTGTGGTTGCCCCGGATCATCGAGATCGTATCGCTGAACTGCAGTCGACGCTGTTTCGTGCCCTGAGGCACACGGAACGAGGCGCCGTCCTGAATGCTGGGAAAGGTAAGTTGCGGTCCCGGAGTGATCGGCTCAATGTCGTTAAAGAACTTGCTGAAACTAAAGTTGAAACTATTCACATCGCGGGAATTCAAGACTCGCGTGTAATTCGCGAGAAACGAATGCGTATTGTTGACACTCGCCTGGCGTTGAGAAGCAGAACCGATTGCGCGATCCAGCGTGCTCGCCGCGACGTCGTCTTCGCGTTGCAGCGAATAGCGAAAGAACAGGTGATCGAAAGCACTCGGTTGCCAGTCGACGCGCTCGGTGCTCAGCAGATCGTTGAGCGGCGCTCCGGCAAAGGACCGCTTGATTGTCCGAGTGGACAGATCTCGTACTCCCACTAGTGCCGCGCCGTCCTGATTACGGTATTCGAATGAGCCAAAGAACCACGCCCGGTCTTTTTGAATCGGCCCACCAAGGGTGAAAGCATATTGTTCTCGGTCAAAGGGCGGAGTCTGTCCCAGCCCGCGATCGAAGGTTGCCGGCACGCCTTGCAGCGCCCGGTCGCGAAAGTAGAACGAGCCTGAGCCGTGATAGGTGTTAGTGCCGCTCTTGGTCACGATATTGATCACGGAGGAAGCAGAGCGACCTAACTGAGCTGAGAAACGGTTGGTCGCAATTTGAAACTCCTGCACCGCCTCCTGCGAAATGTTTTGTACTTGTCCGCCCACGACGTCATCATTGTCGTCGGCGCCATCAACGGTTACATTGCCGCCCCTACCGAGTTGACCTGCGGAGGAAATGACTACTGTATTGCTTTTTGTCGGATCGAAATTCGGCGCCGGGCTATTGCCGGGAATCAATAATGCGAGTTCGAGAAAGTTACGGCCATTCAGCGGAAGGGTTTCAATGTCACGTTTGCTTATCACGCCATTAACGACGGATGTGCTGGTATCGATCGGATTTTCGGCGTCAAAGTCTCTATCGATCGTGACCGTCTCTTTGATGTTTACCTGAACAGGAATATCCAATGCCGATATTTGGCCAACTTGTAACGTAACCAGCGGAAAGAGCCTTTCGGCAAATCCCTGCGCCTGTGCCCTCACCTCGTAATCTCCGGCGGCCAGGTTCGATATGACGAAAATGCCTTCGTCGTTGGTTGTCGTTGTGCGCTTAACCCCTGTAGCCTTGTGCCTGGCGATAACTTGCGCTCCTGAGACCACACTTCCGTTTGGATCAACGACTCTGCCTCTTAGCGTCGCCGTCGCGGCTTGCTGCGCACTACTCGACGAAACCCAACCTGGAGATGAACAAATTACCGCTCCGAGCAACATTGGGTATAGCAAGAATCTGTAGCGATTCGCGGCTTTGGAGAGCTTATGTTCGCGTGAACTCATTTGACCGTCCTTATATTTGAAGTAGCTGATTTTTGTGACTTGATCTTCAACGGCGAAATCAGAAAATCTTCTGAGATCAGTCAAGTACCATCCGAGCCGTTGCCTGTCATTAGACCGATGATTGAATTTCATCCCCAACTTTAGTTGGAGAATTGCGGTTGCCACTCTTAGAAATCAAACCGAATCTGGGCTTCGATACGCCGGTTGTAAGCGTTTGAATTGAGACCGCCAAAACCGCCGAAATTTCCACCACTTGACGTAGAAATTCCGAACAGCGGAGAGCTTAGATTGCCGATCGGGTTGGCTTCGTTCGTATGGTTCAGCAGATTCTGAAAGTTCAGAGAGAAGGTCAGGCTGTAGCGCTTTCCAGACTCTTTACTACCACCACCTCGTCCACCGCCCATACCGATGACTCGTCCTGGTCCTCTCCCGTCATTGCGCTGAGTTTGCGCCGGCACAGAATTACTGGCCGTTTCGTTGCCGAAGCCAAATGTCTTGCTGAGTCGCAAGTTGACGTTGAATGAGCCTGGTCCATTGCCAAGATTGTGAGGAATGACGGTCTCGACGACGGTGGGGTTTGTATCAAAAGCGCCGAAGGGCGTAATGACCACCCCAGGCTTAGTCAGATCGCGCGCAAACGCGGGACGATCGGTGAAGACCGTGTCCCCGTTTAAATCTCGTCCGATGATGATATTGAACGGACGACCAGACGTAGCCAGAACGAGAGGGCTCACACAGATACCCCATGGCGCCCGAAAGTTGCCGAAGAGAACGAAACGGTGGCGCACATCGAGTGACGACCGACCGTATTCGCCGCTGAGGTTGAATGAATTTGCGGGAAACGTAGTTGCGCCATCGGTGTCACTGTTCGCTCTCCCGAGGACGTAGTAGGCGCCAATGGTCGAATTTCGGCTGAAACGGTTTTGCACATTTACGATGAACTGACTCTGGTTAAAACGACCTGTAGACTCGTATTCAAAAATATGTTCGTTCAAATAATCTCAAATCTCAAATCTGAGATCTCAAATACTTAGAAACTGAGATTTCAAATGTGAGAGATCTGGGATCTCAAATCTGAGATCTCAAATTACGTAGAAGCTGACATCTTTGCGGACAAGACGCCCGCGTTTCCAAGCGGCGCGAACAGCGGGAAAGTGTGGCAGTTTTTCCTGGTGTGGCTATTTTGCCGGCTTGCACTAACCTTGTCTCGAAGATCAATCCAAGTTCAATCTCAAATCGAGCTGCCATGCGATAGAGCGTTTTGCGATTGATACCAAGGATCTCGGCCGTGCGTTTTCGATTGCTACCGGTGGACTCGAGAACGTGAAGAATGTAACGCCGCTCGATTTCATCAAGGTTGGGTAGGCCGGAAAAGAGTTCGGCAAGATCGTCCGAGGAAAGTTGAGCTGTAGTGCTTCCGAGGTATTCCTGTCGAATCCTTGGAGGGAGATCTTCATTTGTTATTCGATCACCCTGGCTAAGAGTAAGGGCGCGTTCGATAACGTTCTCCAATTCGCGGACATTCCCAGGCCAGGAGTAAGCCGTCAGGGTGCGCATTGTTTCTTCATCAATAGCCACCTGAGGTTCGCCTTCAGAGGAATGTTTGCGGAGAAAGTAAGCGACCAGAAGCGGGATGTCTTCGTGCCGTTCGCGTAGCGGTGGAAGGTTCAGTTGGATGACATAACTGCATCTCCTGGCGCAGATCTTCCAGGCTCGAAAAATAGTGATATGCCGAAATGCGGTCGGCGAGCGCTAGTGTTTGACTGACGGCATTTTCATAATGGTCCTTTTCAATCAGCGAGCGCGTTCGGCCGCTGTGCAAATAGGAGGATGCGAGCAGCACCAATGACATTGTGCCGGTTACGAGTAGAAGAATCTTCCACTGCAAATTGAGCGCGAAACGCACCATCCCCTCCTAATCACGAAAACACGAGCCGTAATTAATGGGTCAGCATCACCTCGCGGTAGCGGCTTTGTGATAACTCTGAAATCCCACCCACGGGAGTGGGTGGATGGTTCAGATCCAACCTACTTGCGATCACGCCGAGTTCTGGAATCCCACCAACGGAAGTTGGTGGATTGTTCAGATCCGGCCTCCAAAACAAAGCGGCTGAGCGCATTCAAAAGCGAGTTCAGTTTCATCGGCCCTTCTTTGGGACGAACAGGTTGGATCTGAACCATCCACCCACTGCCGT